>Ga0075163_10007985_pt1 | contig 13978 bp, 10 predicted proteins | sample JI1023141ADNA_FD_71478 | JGI IMG/M metagenome (GOLD analysis project Ga0075163, IMG submission 71478) | Wastewater effluent complex algal communities from Wisconsin, to seasonally profile nutrient transformation and Carbon sequestration -... | ecosystem: Engineered > WWTP > Effluent > Algae...
CCGGCTACAGGCCGGAGCGCATTCGACTCGTCGAGTCCTGCCGAAACGGGGTGTTCGCCGTCTCTCACTACCTCGACCACCGCGCGCTGCACACCGCGTTGGCGTACGAGATCGCGCAGCTCGATCCGCCGATCGAGGTCTTCCACACGCGACGAGAGACGATCGCTGGGCACATGGCTCGATGCGCGACATTCGACGCCGCGATGCGCGCGACGTGCGACCCCAAGACGTACCGCGAGTACGGGAAGATCAAACGGTTGCTGGAGCGCGCGAGCGTCATCCCGGATTCTCTGCTCAACATCTGCTATGGATCGCCCCGCAGAACGGTTCCCGGCGACCTCCTCGGTCCGAGTTGACGCCGGTCCTCCCCGATCTCGCCCGTCTGGACCTGCGACGACGCACTCACGTCGGAGGCTGCGAAGCAAGATCACCCCGTAGACACGTTGTCTGCGCGGAGGACATGACCACAGCGCTCCCTGACGATTTCCGACACGGGTTCAGGTTCTACGATCGCCCCCTGTTCCGCCACCCTCTCGATGCGACACCTCACGCTCTCCCTTGTCCTCCAGCTCGCGCTCGCCTCGTGCAGCTCGATGCCGGAGTTCGAGCACCGCTCTCCCTCAGGAGTCGCCCGCGCCGACGATCCGAACGACGCGCGGATGCTCGCGATGATTGGGAACCTGTTCACAGCCGAGGTCTGCACCAAGCTCGGCGTCGAGCCCGAGCCGCCCTTCGTCATCTACCACGTGTCCGGCAGCGAGAGTCTCGGGCTCGCGGTGTGGCGCGACGGCGACGAGATCGTCGAGCGTCGAATCGTGATCGGCGACGCGGCCCTGCGCGACCAAGCGCGCTTCTCGGTCGCGCACGAACTCGTCCACTGGTACGCGAGCGCGCCGTGGGATCGGTTGCCGCACGCGATCGAGGAGGGACTCGCGGACTACATCGCCGTCCACGTTGCGCCCGAGTTCCGCGACGAACGTATCGCCGAGTTGGACCGCCGACTTGCTTCAATCACGCCCGAGCGCCGCGAGCAAGCGCTGGCAGTCAGCGAACGCACGTGGGCGACGACGCCCCGAGAGGTCCGCTCCGACGCCTACGCCGTCGGCTTCGAGATCGTCCAGCGGTTCGGCATCGAGGGCCTGCGCGAGCTGTGCGAACGTGCGCAACGCGAGGGGCGCGAGCGCGTTCCGATCGCCTGGATCGAAGGCTCGACGCTGCCGCCGCACGTGGCGCGTCCCTGAATCCAGGCGGCCTTCCATCCGGGCACTGCGTTGTCGATAATCACCGTCGTGAATCTCTCCTGCTTCTCCAAGAAGGCAAGCGGCGAACCCCTACGGCGCGCGCTGACCGCAACCTCGCATCGCCTCGACATGGAGCGCGAGCAGGTCGAAGCCGTCGTCGCCGCATTCCTGGAGGAAGTCGTGGACGAAGTCGCGAACGGACACGTCGTGTCGATCGAGAAGTTCGGTGCGTTCGCGGCGTGGCTCATCGAGTCGCCCTCCGCCCTTGCTCGCGATCCATCGGCGCGATGCCAACCGAAGTTCTCGCCATCGCGTTCGTTCAACGAGCGGGTGCGATACTCCGCCCCGGCAACGACGTGGGCGAAGCGCCGACTTGCCAAGCATCGGAGCAACCACGCGCTCCGATTGCCGACGACGGGTCGCGGATCGCTTCCCGAGATGACGAACGCTGAGATCCGCCAGTCGATCGCGACGCAGATGGCCCAGTCCTGACCGCAGGCTTGCCAGACACGCCGTCTACGAGGAATGTCCCTGCCGCTCGGTGTCTAGCGTCTCCCGCCGCCTGCTTTTCGACCGGGGGGATAGGGTCTCTGGGAGCCGCAGTCTCTCTGCAAGCGGAAGCATGAGACTGTTCGGCCCGCCGATCGCCGAGACGCGCCGTGTGCCCTATGACCCTGAGGGCGGGGTGGCAACCGGGGGCTCGCCAGACACGGTGTCTAGCGCTGACCCCATGTCATCGGTCCAGCGCAGCGCGAGCCGTCTCGGCACCTAGTCATCGAACTCGATCCACTGGGAGACCGGGCTCCCAGCGCGCCGCCAGCCGTCCTGCCAGGACTCCCACAACACCTCGTAGCGCCGCGAGTTGATCTGGCCACGCAGCACGATCCGTGGCTCGCCCGCGACGAGTCCGACGCGGTAGAGCGCGAGGCCATCCTCGATGTTCCCCGCGACGGTGTGAACGAACGCGACCGCTTGGAAGTTGGCGGCGAAGCTGCCGTCATCCTTCGGCTTCGCGAGCTGGATCGTGAAGGTGAACGGCTCGGTGGCAGCACCGGCGACCGGGCGGGTCTCTCCGATGCGGAGGATGGCGCGCTCGACGCGGTCGGCCTGCTCATCCGCATAGGGAGCTGCGAGGGCATCGACCTTCGGTGTCTGGGTAGCATCGACCCCGCTTCGGCCGCTGGACGCACCAGGATTCCCTCTCGGCTTCACGAGCCCCGCGAGCAGGCTCCGGTTGGTCTGCACCTGCGCTACTCGGACCCGCTCGACGGGCGAGGAGATCGTGTTGGCGTTGTGAGCGTCGAAGCGCCACGTCTGTCCGGCGTCTAGATGCGTGGTCGTCGCCATCGCGTCGCCGATCTTCGCGCCGGACGGGTCGAGCAGTTCCAACGTGATGACGCAGTACGTGAGCGCTTCGTCGGACGTGTTGGTTGCAGCTCCCCTGAACCCGCCCACTCCGCCGCGTCCGTATTGCGTGAGCACGCCGGTCAGCTCGACGCGGACATCGTTGACGACGACCGGCGTCGGCAGGTCGAGCTTTGGACCGACCGCCGAGCAGGAGCTGGCGACGGCAGCGAGTACGAAGGGCCAAGCGCGGAGGGGAAGCATCCCTTCGACATCGGCGAGCCCCGGACGATCCTTGAGCGTTCCCCGCCCCGCTGTCGGGGGGACCGGCCTGCGCAGCGACCGAACCCGCGAGTGGCACCGGCCCCCGCAGACACCGTGTCTACCAGCGGCCGGGCCTCTCCCCCGCCCGCGACCCGCAGGGCAGCCAGCTTCCACTTGGCGATCCTTGGACGTTTTGGACATGATGGCAGCCGAGGCTCGCCTCACCCCGCAGGCTGTACCGCCATGCCCCTCAGCGTCATGACCATCCCCGAAGTCGCCCGTCTGCTCCGCGTGTCGGAGAAGAAAACCTACCGCCTAGCGAAGAGCGGCGAGCTGCCGTCCTTCCGGCTCGGCTCGGCGTGGCGGTTTCGTCGCTCCGATGTCGAGAGCTGGGTCGCCGCCCAGGTCCGTGACCGCGCGAAGAAGAAGGCCCGCGCGTGAGCCACATCGACGCCCCCGCTCCCGGAACGACCGCCAACGCGGTTCGTCTCCCTCGCACCCGGACCTGACGCGCATGGATCAAGGCCAACTCTCCTGGATCGCCAACTTCATCTGGAACATCGCGGACGATGTGCTGCGCGATGTCTACGTCCGGGGGAAGTACCGGGACGTGATCCTGCCCTTCACCGTGCTCCGCCGCCTGGACGCCGTGCTGGAGCCGACGAAGAAGGCCGTCCTCGACATGAAGGCCAACCTGGACAAGGCGAAGATCGCGAATCAGGACCAAGCGCTACGACAGGCCGCCGGGCAGGCGTTCTACAACACGTCGAAGTTCACGCTGCGCGACCTGCGCTCGCGCTCCAATCGCGAGCAGCTCAAGGCCGACTTCGAGGCGTACCTCGACGGGTTCTCGCCGAACGTCCAGGACATCCTCGACAACTTCGAGTTCCGCAACCAGATCCCACGCCTCTCGAAGGCGGACGCGCTCGGGACGCTAATCGAGAAGTTCCTCGACCCCACCGTCAACCTCAGCCCGCAGGCCGTTCGCAACCCGGACAACTCGATCAAGCAGCCGGGTCTCGACAACCACGGCATGGGCACGATCTTCGAGGAGCTTGTCCGTCGCTTCAACGAGGACAACAACGAGGAGGCAGGCGAGCACTGGACGCCGCGCGACGCCGTGAAGCTCATGGCGCGGCTGATCTTCCTGCCGGTTGCCGATCGCATCAAGTCGGGCACCTACCTCCTGTACGACGGCGCGTGCGGCACCGGCGGGATGCTGACGGTTGCCGAAGAGACGCTCCAGGAACTCGCGAAGCAGCACGGCAAGAAAGTGGCGACGCACCTGTACGGGCAGGAGATCAACGCCGAGACCTACGCGATCTGCAAGTCCGACCTGCTCCTCAAGGGCGAGGGCGACGCGGCAGACAACATCGTCGGCGGTCCCGAGCACTCGACGCTCGCGAGCGATGCGTTCCCTTCGCGCGAGTTCGACTTCATGTTGTCGAACCCGCCGTACGGCAAGTCCTGGAAGGGTGACCTCGAACGCCTTGGCGGCAAGGACGAACTCAAGGACCCGCGCTTCCTCATCGAGCACGACGGCGACAGCGAGTTCTCGCTCGTCACGCGCACGAGCGACGGCCAGATGCTGTTCCTCGCGAACATGCTCTCGAAGATGAAGCACGGCACGCCGCTCGGCAGCCGCATCGCCGAGGTTCACAACGGATCGTCGCTCTTCACGGGCGACGCAGGCCAAGGCGAGAGCAACATCCGCCGGTGGATCATCGAGAACGACTGGCTCGAAGCCATCGTCGCCCTGCCCCTGAACATGTTCTACAACACGGGCATCGCTACCTACGTGTGGGTGCTCACCAACCGCAAGCCCGAGCACCGACGCGGCAAGGTTCAGCTCATCGACGCGACTGGGTGGTTCCGTCCGCTGCCGAAGAACCTCGGGAAGAAGAACTGCGAGTTCGCCGAGGAGCACATCGCGCGCATCTGCGACACGTTCATGCGCTTCGAGGACGCCGAGTGCTCGAAGGTCTTCCAGAACGAAGCCTTCGGCTACTGGAAGATCCGCGTCGAGCGCCCGCTTCGCCTCCACAGCCAGTTGACGCGCAAGGCAATCGAGTCGCTGCGGTTCACCTCAGGTGATCCCGACCTCCGCACCGAGCTGTACGACAGCGTCGGCGAAGCGATCTTCGAGAACTTCGCCAGCGTACGCTCGAAGGTCGAAGCACTACTCGACAAGTGGAGCGCGGGCGAGTCCGAGGATGACGACGAGGAGAACGGCGAGACCACGAAGCGCTCGATCCCGGAGAAGAAGCGCAAGAAGCTACTCGAAGCCAAGACGTGGGCGCGGGACTCACAGCTCGTCGAAGTCGCCAACGCGCTCCGCGAGGAGCTGGGCGACGGGCTGTACGAAGACCACAACGAGTTCCGCGCTCGGGTCGATGCAGCGCTCGAGAAGCTCGGGCTCGCGCTCAGCGCTCCCGACAAGAAGGCGTTGCTCCGCGCCGTGAGCTGGACGGTCGAGACTGCCCCGCCGGTCATCAAGAGCGTTCACAAGCCCAGCAAGTCGTCGGTCGATCCGCTGCACGGGCGCTACGAGACGACGGTGGACGGGAAGCGCGCGATCGTCGAGTACGAGCCGGACGCCGATCTCCGTGACTCCGAGCAGATCCCGTTGCTCGAACCGGGTGGCATCGAAGCGTTCTTCCGCCGTGAGGTGTTGCCGCACACCCCCGACGCCTGGATCGACGAGGGGGCGACCAAGATCGGGTACGAGGTCAGCTTCACGCGGCACTTCTACAAGCCCCAGCCGCTGCGCACGTTGGATGAGATCCGCGCCGACATTCTCGCGCTGGAACGCGAGAGCGAAGGACTGATCGCGGAGATCGTCGGGACAACCCAGCGTTCGCCTGCACCGTCGGACGAACACGACACCTCGCGAGCGCGCCGCATCGAGTCGGCAGTCAGAGGGAGCGCGCCGTGATTCCCTCCACGCATGGCGAGGGGTTGAGAATTGCCCGGCTGCTCATGGTCCTGAGCAGCATGTCGCCGCTGTTCCTGCTCTGGGCGCTACGGGGCAACGAGTTCATCGCCGACCGCTACTTCGTCCCTGCTTGCATCCTCATGGTCGTACTGCCAAACCTCGCGCTGATCCTGCGCAAGCGAGCGGCGCGCAAGAACCGAGAACTACGAACCCTGACCATTGGCGTCGCCGAAGATCATCGCGACCACGTACTCGTCTATCTGTTTGCGCTCTTGCTGCCCTTCTACACGGTGCCGCTGGGGACGTGGCGAGACATCTCCGCAACGGCCGCCGCAATCGTGTTCATCGTGTTTCTGTTCTGGCACCTGAACCTGCACTACATGAACATCCTGTTCGCGCTCCAGGGCTTCCGCGTCTTCACCGTACAGCCACCCATCGACAACAACTCGCTGAGCGGGCGCGAGAGATTCGTCGTCATCACCCGTCGTCCGGCGTTGTCTCCTGGGCAGACCTTGAGCGCCTACAGACTTAGCGACACCATCTACTTCGAGGAGGCCGAATGACGCTCGCATTCGACCTGAACAGCGTCCGCACCACTGAGTTCGGCGTTGGACACGAGAGCGCCTCCGCCTACTTCTATGTCCCGGTTGAAGCCAGCGTTCAGAGCGCGCTCAAGGAAATGGCTGCCGCAACTGTGGATGCGATGCTCGCGAGCGCATCTGAGCCCTCAATCTACGAGCCTTCTGAGAAGTACGCGAGCCAGGAGTACGTCGCGGTTGCGTTCGACGATGCGCTCGCGTCCGACCTGCGGCAGCTTCACGAGGCCGCGAATCTTCCCGTCAACGCGCGAGCGCTCTCCAATCCAGCGGACGTGTTCGCATACTTCGCCCGGTTCACGGACGCACAAGGTCGCCGCCTCACGGCTCTGAGACGTGCAACCCAATTCAAGGGCGTGCTCAAGAAGCGGCTGCTCCAGGTCGTGAACGACGCCCTCCATCTCGTCGAAGACCACGTGTTCAAGTTGGACAACGACTTCGATGTCTTGGTGGACGCTGAGCGCATCCACATCCTTCGGCCAAGCGGTTTCGAGTTCGCGGCCCATCTACAGGGAGCCATCCTGGACGCCGTTCCGGCAAACGTCGCCGAGATTCGCCGGTCGATGGCGTTCGTGGAGTTCGATTCGATCGAGACCTACGCATCCAAGCACCCTCGCGCGGCCCGTTACCTCGCGTCGATTCGATCCCAAGGCGAGTCTGCGAACATCGACAAGACAGCTCTCAAGCGGTGCTGCAAGCAGACGGGCGTCACGATCTCCGTCAAGGATGGCAAGTTTGTAGTTCCACCTGACGAGGTGCTGGGGTTCCTTGAAGTGCTTGATCGCCGTCGTTACCGCATCGACTTGGTGCCCGGATCGCCCGAGACCTATCGCGCAGCGAGCCGATCGAAACTCGGGGCGCTGGGGAGGAACGAGTAGTGATCGACAATCTGCCTCCGTACCCGAAGTACAAGGACTCCGGGCTGCCGTGGCTGCCGAAGATCCCGGCGTCGTGGTCGGTCGTACGGAACGGCCGACTGTTCACGCAGCGCAACAAGACGGGGCACAGCGATCTCCCAATCCTTGAGGTGTCGCTGCGATCGGGCGTGCGCGTGCGGGACATGAAAGATGGCGGACGGAAGCAGGTGATGTCCGACCGAACCAAGTACAAGCAGGCGTGCGCTGGGGACCTCGCCTACAACACGATGCGCATGTGGCAGGGCGCGGTCGGTGTCGCGCCGGTCGATGGACTCGTGAGCCCCGCGTACGTCGTCGCCGCGCCCGTGCCGGATGTGGACGCCGCCTACATCGCGCGCGTGTTCCGCACGTCAGAGTACCTGCGGGAGATCGACACGTTCTCGCGCGGGATCGTCAAGGACCGAAACAGGCTGTACTGGGAAGCCTTCAAGCAGATTCCGACACCGACACCGCCACTGGAGGAGCAGCGCGCGATCGTCCGCTTCCTTGAACACGCGGAACGGCGGATGCGATCCGCCATCAACGCAAAGCGCTCGATCATCCGGCGTGTCGAAGAGCAAAGGCAGGTGCTGATCCACCAAGCGGTCACAGGTGCTTTCACTGCGGCCGAGCGGCGAGTGCCATCGGAGCTTCGCGCGATCGGGAGCATCCCTCACAACTGGAGCGTTCGACGCCTCAAGACCCTCGTTCACCGTATCGACCAAGGCGTAAGTCCGCAGGCCGAGAGCTACTTGGCCGATGGCGACGCCTGGGGTGTCCTCAAGGCTGGATGTGTGAATCGCGGTGTGTTCAGGGAGCGCGAGCACAAGCGATTGCCGCCAGGGTTCGTGATCGACCCACAGATCGTCGTGAACTCCGGGGACACACTCATATCACGTGCCTGCGGGTCGCCGAACTTGGTCGGCTCCGTCGGGCGCGTTCGCAGTCTGTCGTTTCGATTGGTGCTGTCTGACAAGACGTTCCGGCCCGTGTTCAACGACAGCGTGGACCCGGAGTTCATGGTCCTTGCGATGAACAGTCGCTACTACCGTGAGCAAGTGGAGCAGGCGATCAGTGGCGCAGAGGGGCTCGCTAACAACTTGCCGCTCTCCGCGCTCCGCGCTTTCCGGTTTGCGGTGCCACCCCTGACGGAGCAACGCGCTCTCGTCGAGCGATGCACGTCGCTGACCCGGACGCTTGCGGCAACGATCGGTCGCGCGGAGGTGGAGATCCACCTCTTGCGCGAGTACATGGATCGGTTGACTCGCGACATGGTGTTCGGGGCTCTTGACGGACGCGACGCCGCAGCACGAGTGCCAGCCACGAGGCTCAGTTCACCTACCCTTGGCGTGAGTGGTGAATCCGAAGAGGCCCTTCACGACGACGAGCTAGTGGATGACGCCGAGGAGGTTCGAGTGTGAGCGAATTGCGCTCGTCCGCTGACGCCTCCGCGCTCGTTCTAGAGTTGCGTACCTTGCCTCGCGAGACCGAGTGGGTCGAGTTCAAGGTCAACAACTCGAACCCGACCGATATCGGCGAGTACATCTCGGCGTTAGCGAACTCGGCCGCGCTACTCGACAAGCCTCGGGCCTTCGTCGTGTGGGGCATCGAGGACGGGACGAGGAGAGTGCTTGGCACCACGTTCGAGCCCGCGAGAACGAAGCAAGGCAACGAGGACTTGGAGAACTGGCTCACGCGCCTCCTCCAGCCGCAGGTTCCCTTCCGCTTCCACACCGCCGAAGTCGATGGAGCGCGCGTGGTGGTCCTGGAGATCGACAGCGCTCTGCACCAACCCGTCCGCTTCAACGGCGAGGAGTACATCCGCGTCGGCTCCTACAAGAAGAAGCTCAAGGACCACTCCGAGAAGGAGCGCGCTCTTTGGCAGCGCTTCTCGACGACGGCGTTCGAGGACGGTATCGCGGCGCAGCGGATGTCCGGCGACGACGTGCTCCAAGTGCTCGCCTTCCCGTCCTACTTCGATCTCTTGCGCGTTCCACTTCCGTCTGACCGAACGGGAACTCTCGCCGCCTTGGAAGCCGATGGGCTCGTGCAGCGATCGGAAGGAGGCGCGTGGAGCATCACGAACCTCGGCGCTGTCCTGTTCGCCAAGGACCTGTCGCAGTTCGATGGGCTGCGGCGAAAGGTCGTGCGCATCGTCCAGTATGCGGGGAAAGGACGCATCCTCACGACGAAGGAGCAGGTCGTGTCCACTGGCTACGCGGCGGGCTTCGAGGCGCTCGTTCAGAGTGTTCTGGCTGTCCTCCCGACGAACGAGGTGATCGAGCAGGCGCTTCGCAAGACCGTTCCGATGTTTCCGCCTCTCGTCGTGCGTGAAGTCGTCGCGAACGCGCTCATTCACCAAGACTTCGCGGTCACAGGCGCTGGGCCGATGATCGAGGTGTTCGACGACCGCATGGAGATCACGAACCCCGGTCGGCCGCTCGTTCCGACCGATCGGATGCTCGATCAGCCGCCGCGATCGCGCAACGAGAAGCTCGCGGCTCTCATGCGGCGCTTCGGCATCTGCGAGGAGCGCGGCAGCGGCATCGACAAGGTCGTGTTCCAGATCGAGCTGTTCCAGCTTCCCGCGCCGCTGTTCGAGACGCCGGGCGAGTCCACGCGCATCGTGCTCTTCGGCCACCGTGCGTTGAAGGACATGGAGAAGGCCGACCGCGTGCGAGCTTGCTACCTCCACGCCTGCTTGCGGTACGTGACCCGGCAGCCGATGACGAACACCTCGCTGCGCGAGCGCTTCGGGATCGAAGAGAAGAACGCGGCCACGGCCTCGCGCCTGCTCAACGAGGCCGTCGAGTCTGGGCTGATCGTCGTCCAGGACGCCGAGGTTGGCACGAAGGTCCGGCGCTACCTGCCGTTCTGGGCTGCCCCGGCGTCGCACCAAGGGGGTGTTGCTTGATGCGGTGCCGCTCTGAGGCCGCTCCCGAGGGACTCGGGGGCCACAACGTAGGCAGGACCCGAGGGTTAGGGCCGCCTCGATTGCTTGACGGGTGTTTGATGGGACCGGCAACGCCCCCGGGGGGAGCCCACTCCGCATGAAGAGCGACACCTCCGAGAAGGGCCTGGAGAGCCTGATCGTGGCGGCCATGACGGCCCCGCCGCCGCCCCCTCCGCCGGCCAAAGGCGACCGCGTGGCCGAACGTCCGGCAACCTACGGGACCGGGTGGCTGCTCGGCGACGCCAAGGACTACGACCGCGAGTACGCGGTCGATCTCGTCCAGCTCCGCGCCTTCGTCGCCGCGACGCAGCTCAGCCTTGTCGAAGCGTTCGACCTCGACCACGCGAGCCCCGTGCGTCAGAAGTTCCTAGCACGACTCCAAGGCGAGATCGCGAAGCGCGGCGTGATCGACGTGCTCAGACACGGTGTCAAGCACGGCCCGCACCACATCGCGCTCTTCTACGGCACCCCGAGCCCCGGCAACGCGAAGGCACTGGAACGCTTCGCCCAGAACCGATTCAGCGTGACGCGGCAGCTCCGCTACAGCCGCGACGAGACGCAGCTCGCGCTCGACCTGTGCCTGTTCATCAACGGCCTGCCGATCGCCACGTTTGAACTCAAGAACAGCCTGACGAAGCAGACGGTCGCCGATGCAGTCGAGCAGTACAAGCGGGACCGTGATCCACGCGAGCTGCTCTTCCAGTTCAAGCGCTGCGTCGTTCACTTCGCGGTGGACGATCACGAGGTGCGCTTCTGCACGCAGCTCAAGGGGAAGGCGTCGTGGTTCCTGCCGTTCAACCAGGGCTGGAACGACGGCGCTGGGAATCCGCCGAACCCGAATGGCATCAAGACGGACTTCCTCTGGAGGCGCGTGCTCACGCCGGATGGGTTGACGAACATCCTGGAGAACTACGCTCAGGTCGTCGAGTCGAAGGACGAGAAGTCAGGCCGGAAGAAGACCACTCAGGTCTTCCCGCGCTTCCATCAACTCGACGTGGTGCGCAAGCTCCTCGCCGACGTGGCGACGCGCGGGGCTGGCAAGCGCTACCTGATCCAACACTCGGCAGGCAGCGGCAAGAGCAACTCCATCGCGTGGCTCGCGCACCAACTCATCGGGCTGCGCAAGTCCGACGCCGAGGTGTTCGACTCCATCCTCGTCGTCACGGACCGCACGATCCTCGATCAACAAATCTGTAGCACGATCAAGCAGTTCGCGCAGGTCGGCGCGACCGTCGGCCACGCGAAGAACTCCGGTGACCTCAAGACGTTCATCGAGAGCGGCAAGAAGATCATCATCTCGACGGTCCAGAAGTTCCCCTTCATCCTCGAAGAGATCGGAAGCCAGCACAGGTCCCGCCGCTTCGCGATCCTCATCGACGAGGCGCACTCCAGTCAGGGCGGTCGCACGTCCGCCGCGCTCAGCACTGCGCTCTCGGAGGCGGGCGGACAGGAAGAGGACGAGACGACCGAGGACAAGATCAACCGGATCATGGAGTCGAGGAAGTTCCTCGCGAACGCGAGCTACTTCGCGTTCACGGCGACGCCGAAGAACAAGACCCTCGAACTCTTCGGCGAGGCGTACAGCGACGGCGGCGTGGTGAAGCACCGGCCGTTCCACGCCTACACGATGAAGCAGGCGATCCAGGAAGGCTTCATCCTCGACGTGCTCAAGCAGTACACGCCGGTCAACTCGTACTACAGGCTCGTGAAGACGGTTGAAGCGGACCCGGAGTTCGACACCAAGCGCGCGAAGAAGAAGCTGCGTCGGTACGTCGAAAGTCACGAACACGCGATCCGACTCAAGGCCGAGATCATGGTCGATCACTTCCACGAGCAGGTGCTCGGCCTGAACAAGATCGGCGGCAAGGCGCGGGCGATGGTCGTCTGCAACGGCATCGAGCGCGCGCTCCAGTATTTCCACGCGATGCGCGACTACCTCGCCGAGCGCAAGAGCCCTTGGAAGGTGATCGTCGCCTTCTCCGGCGAGCACGAGTACGGCGGAGCGAAGGTTACCGAGGCGTCGCTCAACGGATTCCCCTCGAACAAGATCGCCGACACGATCCAAGAGGACCCGTACCGCATCCTCGTCTGCGCGGACAAGTTCCAGACCGGCTACGACGAGCCGCTCCTCCACACGATGTACGTGGACAAGCCGCTCGCGGGTATCAAGGCCGTGCAGACGCTCTCGCGATTGAACCGCGCGCACCCCGAGAAGCACGACGTGTTCGTGCTCGACTTCCAGAACGACTCGGCCACGATCGAGGCCGCGTTCGCCGACTACTACCGCACGACGATCCTCAGCGAGGAGACCGACCCGAACAAGCTGCACGACCTCAAGGCCGCGCTCGACGGCTATCAGGTTTACGCGAGCGCTCAGGTCGAGACGTTCGTCGATCTCTACGTGAACGGTGCCGATCGCGACAAGCTGGACCCGATCCTCGATGCGTGCGTTGCGCAGTACGTCGCGCACCTCGACGAGGACGGGCAGGTTGACTTCAAAGGCAAGGCGAAAGCGTTCCTGCGCGCGTACGGGTTCCTGGCCTCGATCCTTCCGTACACGAACGCCGACTGGGAGAAGCTCTCGATGCTCTTGAACTTCCTCGTGTCGAAGCTCCCCGCTCCGAAGGAGGAGGACCTGTCGAAGGGCATCCTCGACTCGATCGACATGGACAGCTACCGCATCGAGAAGCAGACCGCGATGAAGATCCAGCTCCCAGATCAGGACGCCGAGATCGAGCCGGTCCCGACAACCGGCGGCGGCCGGAAGCCCGAGCCCGAACTCGACCGGCTGTCCAACATCGTGAAGAGCTTCAACGATCACTTCGGCAAGATCCCGTGGACGGACGCTGACCGAGTGCATCGACTCATCACGCAGGAGATCCCCGCCCAGGTCTCGGCCGACGCGGCCTACCAGAACGCCAAGGAGAACTCCGACAAGCAGAACGCGCGCATCGAACACGACAAAGCGCTCGCGCGCGTGATGACGGCCGTGCTCAAGGACGACACCGAGTTGTTCAAGCAGTTCAGCGACAACGAGTCGTTCCGCCGCTGGCTGACCGACACGGTCTTCGGCCTGACGTACGAGAAGAAGGCAGCGAGCTGAGCCCGCGCAGCGCGACGTGCCCCCCCGTAGACACAGTGTCTACGGTTACCTGCGTTCGCGCCGCGCGCTGCGGAGCTACCTCTTGGCGAACCCCTGCGGCTACTGCTTGCGGATCGCCTGTTCGAGTAGCATCGGCGCGTTCGTCCTCCACATGGCCGCCGCCATCGCACGGCGGGCAGGGTCGTCCTCGTGAAACCCGATGAACGAGTCCAGGGGCAACGTCACTTGCCCCAGCCGTGCGTTGTCGGTGCCGAGTATGTTCAGGATCGCTACCTCCGCGCCGGGGATCAGGCAGAGGTCCTTGCCGACCTCGGTCAAGCGCGCCCCAGCCGGTCCGTAGGTCTCTCCGGCGGCGACCACGAAGTCCGCGACGAGCGTCGTGTCCGTCAGACGTTCGACGTTGCGTGCATGTGTCGTCGAGATCGCCGGAGTAGTTGTCTCTGAACGTGCTGACCTCGGCGTCCGAGCGCGCTCGTCTGACCTGACTGTGCTTCTCGTGTCGGTGCGCTCGCCGGGTCTCACGATCGCGGCGACGCCGAACAGGGCGATCCCGACGAGCCCGAGCCCGCCGCAAGCGACAAGGACGCCGAGAACACCACGGGCAACGGAACGGGCGGCGGACGTGCTGGAAGATGACATGCTGAAC
>Ga0075163_10007986_pt1 | contig 13977 bp, 10 predicted proteins | sample JI1023141ADNA_FD_71478 | JGI IMG/M metagenome (GOLD analysis project Ga0075163, IMG submission 71478) | Wastewater effluent complex algal communities from Wisconsin, to seasonally profile nutrient transformation and Carbon sequestration -... | ecosystem: Engineered > WWTP > Effluent > Algae...
GCCCTCCCGATCCGTCGCGGCTGTGCGCGAAGAGGCGGATGCCCCGTCGCGGGGGCCCCGATTCCGCGCGGGCCAGAGCGTCGTCCATGACCGCTTCGGCTATGGGACGGTCCTGCGCGTCGAAGGTTCCGGGGACGACGCCAAGCTCACGGTTTCTTTTCCAGGACGCGGCGCCACCCGACTTCTCGCAAAGTTTGCGGGACTGAAGCCGGCCTGAAGGCGCCGCCCCCCCACGGTCGCGCCCCCAAAAAGGAAAAGGCTGCGAGCCTTTCGGGCCTCGCAGCCTTCCCGCGGAAACCGGCGTCGATTACTGGGGAGTGATCGACTGGATGAGCCAGCGGCTCATTACCTTGGTTCCCTGCCCACCCGGGGCCACGTCGTACTTGCGGATCTGAATGTTGTAGGTCTTGACGTCGCCGTCGGACTCGATCTCGACCTGCGCCACCTTGGTGACAAGGTCACCCTGGAGGTTGTCGGCTTCGGCGGGCTGGCCGGTCGACATGACCACGAGGCGCTTCTCGCGCTCATAGGCCTGCTTTGCTTCGGCCGCTTTCGTCTTGAGGTCCTTGTCGGCATCGTTGAACTTCTTCCAGTCGGCCGCGGTCTTGGAAAGCGCCGGGGGAATCGCGCCGCCGTTCTCGACCAGGGGCTTGACCTTGTCGACTTCCAGCGGGTGGGCGTTGAAGTAAGCACCCGCATCCTTCTTGTTCTGAGCCACGGCCTCGTCGGCCGCCTTCAGGGCCGCCGCCATTCCGGGAAGAGGTGCTGCGCCGCGCTGCTCGTCGCCGACGCTCTTCACCTTCCAGCTCTTGACGGTCCCCTCGAACTGGACCATCGAGAAGCTCGTGACGGTCTGGTTGTCCTTCGCCTGGACGGCTCGGAAGTAGTTCTCGATGACCTGGGTTTCCTGGTTCCCGCAGGCGATGGTCACGACGGCGAACGCTGCCGCCGCAGTGATACCGAAGTAGGAATGTTTCATGATTCGCTTTCGCTCCCTGGCGTCCCTGTTGAGGCCTCGTCGGCGGCCGTTTCCGTGATCTCGGCACTTTCGTCCTTCTCGGCGAGCCGGGCGATGGAAACCAGTTGGTCTCCGTCGTCGGTCTGGATCAGGCGCACGCCCTGCGTGTTCCTGCCCATCGTCGAGATTTCGGTCGATCGCGTCCGGATGATCATACCTTTGCCGGTAATGAGCATGACGCCCTCATCCCCGGCGATGAACTTGACTCCGATGACCGCTCCATTGCGGCCCTCGGTCTTGATGTTGATGATGCCCTTGCCGCCACGGGTCTGGATGCGGTACTCGTCGATGAGAGAGCACTTTCCGTACCCGTTCTCGCAGACGGTCAGAACCTTGCCGCCGGCCCGGACGACCTCGAGCGAAACGACCGCGTCGCCTTCGTCGAGGTCGATGCCCTTGACGCCGTACGTATCGCGGCCCATCGGGCGCGCGTCTGTCTCCTCGAACCGGATGGCCATGCCCCCGCTCGTGCTGAGCAGCAACTGGTCGGAACCCGAGGTCTGCATGGCGTCGATAAGGGCGTCGTCGTCGTCGACTTTCAGGGCGATGAGGCCGCCCGGACGGGGATTCGAGAAGGCGGCGAGCGCCGTCTTCTTGATGATGCCCTTGCGGGTCGCGAGCATGATGTAGCCGGGCGTCTCGAAGTCCCGGCACGCCAGGAACGCCGCGATCTTCTCGCCCTCCTGGAGGCGGACGAGGTTCACCGCCGCCTTGCCCTTGGCCCCCGGGCCGACGTCCGGGATCTCGTGAACCTTGAGCCAGTAAAGGCGCCCGCGGTTCGTGAAGATGAGGACGTAGGAATGTGTCGAGGCCACGAAGAGGTTCTCGACGAAATCCTCCTCCTTGGTCTTCATGCCCACACGGCCACGGCCGCCTCGGCGCTGCGCGCGATAGAGGGTCATCGGCGTGCGCTTGATGTAGCCGTCGTGCGTAATCGAGATCGCGACGTCTTCGTCCGCGATTGTGTCCTCGATCGAGATCTCGTTCGGGACATCGACGATCTCGGAGCGACGCGGATTCGCGTGTGTCGTCTTGAGATCGCGGAGTTCGGTGCCGACGATGTTGTCGATCTCCTTGCGGCTCGCGAGGATCGCCTTCAACCGCGCGATCGTGGCCTCGATCTCGGCGAGCTCGTCGATGATCTTCTGCCGCTCGAGGCCCGTGAGACGCTGGAGCTGCAGTTCGAGGATGGCTCCCGCCTGGATGTCGCTCAGGCCGAACTGGGTGATGAGGCCGACGCGGGCCTCGCCCGGGGTCGGGGCATTGCGGATGAGCTTGATGACCGCGTCGAGGTTGTCGAGGGCAATGACGTAGCCACGCAGAATGTGGGCACGCGCCTCTGCCTTGCGCAGCTCGAACTCGGTCCGCCGGCGCACGATCTCGCGCCGGAAGTCGAGGAAGTAGTCGCAGATCTCGAGGAGATTGAGGACCCGCGGGCGGCGGTGGACGATCGCCAGCATGATGATGCCGAACGTGTCCTGGAGCTGGGTCTGCTTGTAGAGCTGATTGAGCAGGACCTGCGCGGGCTGATCCTTGCGGACATCGATGACGATGCGCATGCCGCGGCGATCGCTCTCGTCGCGAGGCTCGGAGATGCCCTCGATCTTCTTCTCGCGGATGAGTTCAGCGATGCGCTCGACAAGCCGCGCCTTGTTCACCTGGTAGGGAAGCTCGGTGACCACGATGGATTCGCGGTCGTTCTTGCGCTTCTCGATTTCGGCGCGTGCGCGCATGGTGACGGAGCCGCGGCCGGTGCGGAAGGCGGAGCGGATGCCGTTGCGGCCGAGGATGAAGCCGCCGGTCGGGAAGTCGGGGCCGAGAATCCGCTCCATCAGGCCTTCGAGGCGCTCGTCGTCGGTGGCTCCCGACTCCTGGTTCTCGAGGAGGTACAGGAGTCCTTCGACGACCTCGCCCAGATTGTGGGGCGGGATGTTCGTGGCCATGCCGACGGCGATGCCGGCCGAGCCGTTGACGAGGAGGTTGGGAAGGACGGTCGGGAGGACGGTCGGCTCTTCGAGGCGGTCGTCGTAGTTCGGCTGGAACTCGACGGTCTCCTTGTCGAGATCGGCCATCATCGTGGTGGCGATCTTCGTGAGCCGCGCCTCGGTGTAGCGCATGGCCGCGGCAGGATCGCCGTCGACCGAACCGAAGTTGCCCTGGCCATCGACGAGGATGGCCCGCATGTTGAAGGGCTGAGCCATGCGGACGAGGGTGTCGTAGACCGCGGCGTCACCGTGCGGGTGGTACTTACCCATGACGTCGCCGACGATGCCGGCGCTCTTTCGGAAGGCACGACCGGGGTTCAAGCCGAGCTCGTGCATCGTGAAGAGCACGCGCCGGTTGGCGGGCTTGAGGCCGTCGCGGACGTCGGGCAGAGCGCGCCCGATGATGACGGACATTGCGTAGTCCATGTAGGACTGGCGCATCTCGTCCGCGATGTTCGAGGGAATCTTTACGAGAGCGAAATCTTGTTCTGTCACGCGTTAGGTGTCGTTTCTGATCGTGCGCGAATCGAATCCCGGGGGCTTCTAGACGTCGAGGTTCCGCACGTTGAGCGCGTTCTCTTCGATGAACAGACGCCGCGGTTCGACGGCGTCGCCCATGAGGGTGGTGAAGATGTTCTCGGCGACTTCGTCGTCTTCGAGACGCACCTGAACGAGGGTGCGGACCTTGGGATCCATGGTGGTCTCCCAGAGTTCCTCGGGATTCATTTCGCCGAGACCCTTGTAGCGCTGGATGGTGAGGCCCTTCTTCCCGTCGCCCATCAGGCTGGCGACAAGCTCCTCGCGGTCGGCGCACTTGGTGACGCCATTCGGGGTGCGGATCTCGAAGGCGGGCACATCGAGGTCGCGGACTTCCTCGAACACGGAGACGAGCGCCTTGTACTCGGGGCTCTGGACGAAAGCGGCGCCCACGGTGCTGCGGCGAGGCGGAGACACTGTGGTGTCTTCGACGACGAGGTCGAAGCCGCCCAGCTCTGAGGGCTCGATGGCGACGGGCGTGCCCGCCTCACGCAGGGGCTGGACCGCCTTGTCGAGCACGTCCTTGTCCTTGAAGAAGGATGCATCGCGCACGCTGTTCCGCACGAGGACGTCCGCAAGCTTCCGTGAGGTGCCGCGGCGTTCGGCGCGGGCGAGGACTCGAGTGACGGCAATGAGCTTCTCGACGAAGCGGCGTAGCCGCGCGGGCTCGATCTCGCGGCCATCGCCGAGGAATACGGTCTTGCCTTCGAGGGCTCGGTCGAGCAGATAGGCGTCGAGCGCCGTCTCGTCCTTCAGGTACTTCTCGCTCTTGCCGTGCTTTGCCTTGTAGAGCGGCGGCTGTGCGATGTACAGGTGTCCGCGCTCGATGAGTTCCTTCATCTGGCGATAGAAGAAAGTGAGCAGCAGGGTGCGGATATGTGAACCGTCGACGTCGGCATCGCACATCACGATGATGCGGTGGTAGCGAAGCCGCGAGATGTCGAAGTCGTCGGAGCCGACGCCGGTGCCGAGGGCCGCGATGATGTTGAGGATCTGCTCGGAAGCGAGGGTCTTGTCGAGTCGGGCCTTCTCGACGTTCAGGATCTTTCCGCGCAGGGGGAGAATCGCCTGGAACGCGCGGTCACGGCCTTGCTTGGCGGAGCCGCCGGCCGAATCGCCTTCCACGAGGTACAACTCGCAGAGTGCGGGATTCCGCTCCTGGCACTCCGCGAGTTTTCCGGGCAGGCCGGCCCCATCGAGGGCACCCTTGCGGCGGGTGAGGTCGCGGGCCTTGCGGGCGGCTTCGCGCGCGCGGGCCGCGTCGAGACTCTTCTGGATGATCCGCTTCGCCAGCCCGGGGTTTTCTTCGAGGAAGGCCCCGAGCTTCTCGTTGACGAGGCTCTCGACAAGACCCTTCACCTCGGAGTTGCCGAGCTTCCCCTTCGTCTGGCCCTCGAACTGGGGGTTTGGAACCTTGACGCTGATGACCGCGCACAAACCTTCGCGCGTGTCTTCGCCCTGGATCGTCTCGGTTTCCTTGAGGAGGTTCTTCGCCTGGGCGTAGCTGTTGAGCGTGCGGGTGAGCGCGCTCTTGAAGCCGATGAGATGCGAACCGCCGTCATGCGTGTTGATGTTGTTGGCGAAGCTGTGGACGTTCTCGGCGTAGCCGTCGTTCCACTGCATCGCCACTTCCACGATGACGCCGTCCTTGACGCCGCCGACCTCGACGGGCTTCGGGGTGACGACTTCCTTGTTGCGATTCAGGTGCTCGACGTAGGACGCGATGCCGCCGTCGTATTTGAAGCGATGGGACTTCCCGTCGCGCTCGTCGCTGAGCGTGATCAGAATGCCCCGGTTCAGGAAGGAGAGTTCGCGGAGCCTCTGGGAGAGGGTGTCGAACGAGAACACCGTGGTCTCGAAGATCGTGTTGTCGGGGCGGAAGGTGACCTTGGTGCCGCGGCGATCCGCGGGGCCACGTTCCGTGACCTTGTCGATCGGGATGCCGCGCTCGTAGCTCTGGGTGAAGGTCTTGCCTTCTCGCCAGATCACGAGATCGAGTCGGGACGACAGCGCGTTGACGACGGAGACGCCAACGCCGTGGAGACCTCCCGAAACCTGATACGCCTTCTTCTCGAACTTGCCGCCCGCATGAAGCTTGGTGAGAACGACTTCGGCGGTGTCGCCGAGTCCCGACGGATGCGGGCCTGTGGGAATGCCGCGGCCGTTGTCGATAACCGTGATGGAGTTGTCGATATGGATGAACACCTCGACAGTGTCGCAGTGTCCAGCCAGGGCCTCGTCGACGGAATTGTCGACGATCTCGTAGACGAGATGGTGAAGGCCCGACTCTCCGGTAGAGCCGATGTACATCGCCGGACGCACACGAACCGCTTCGAGTCCTTCAAGGACCTTGATGGTGTCGGCGCCGTACGGGATTCCGTCGGTTTTCTCGATCATTTCTCTCCGTGCTGCTTTGCGGGTTCGGATGCCCGGGAGCGCCGCGACCTCGGTGCGGAGGTGTGGCGGCTCGGTCGGGGCGGATACAAAAGTGTCGGCTCTAGAGCCTCATCGGCATGAGGACATAGCGATGCATCGAGTCGCCGTCCTTCTGGCCGGTGGGATAGAAGATGCCCTGGGCGTCGCTGTCCTTCAGTTCGATGCTGACGTCGGGATCGGTGATCACGGACAGGAACTCGATCAGGTATTGCGCGTTGAAGCCGATGTCGACGGGTTCGCCCGAATACTCAGCGGCGAACGTCTCGACCGCTTCGCCCTGATCGGGAGACGAGGCGTGGAGTTCGATTTCACCGGGCTTCATGGTGAGACGCACCGCGCGCGAGCGCTCGGTCGAGAGGAGGCTCACGCGTCGAAGAGCGTCCAGAAGTTCGATGCGCTTCGTCTGCCCGACCTTCGGCCCTTTGGCCGCAATCACCTTCTCATGCGCGGGGAACTGGCCCTCGACGAGTTTGCTTGTGAGGGTCCGTCGCGGTGTGCGGAAGATGAGGTGGTTGTCGGTCTTCGAGAAGAACACCGTCTCCTCGCCCTCGGTCACCTGCTTCAACTCCTGCAAGGCCTTGCGGGGGATGAGAACGCGATCGTCCTTGAACTTGGCACCGTCTACCTTTTCGCGCGCGAAGCACAAGCGATGACCATCGGTGGTCACCATGCTGATGACGTCACCCTGGACGATGAGAAGCGCGCCGCCCAGGTAGTAGCGGGCGTCCTCGACGGTGATCGCGAAACTGGTGCGTGCGATGAGACGGTTCATCACGGCCGCCGGCAGGGCAACCTCATTCTCTCCCTTGCTCTCGGGCAGAGTGGGAAAATCGTCTTTGGGCAGGGTGGCGACCCGGTAGTTCGTGCGCTCGCTCTGCACGGACACGAAGCCCTCTTCGGCATCCTTCAGCAGGATGTCCGAGCCGGAGGGAAGCGCCTTCACGATCTCGTGCAGTTTGCGGGCGGGCAGCGTTATGGCTCCGCCCTTCTTCACGCGTGCCGGGCAGACGGCCTTCACGGACACGTCGAGGTCGGTCGCGGAGAGCGCCAGCGAGTCGTTCGAGGCCACGATAAGGGCATTGGAAAGAATCGCTATGGCACCCCTGCGGTCGACGATTCCCTGAATGACTTGAAGATCCCTCACCAGGTCTTCACGGCGAACAGTTATTTCCATGGCCTTCTTTCCGAGAAGCGGCTTCTTGCCGAGTGTGTTCTTACTTCTTCTTTCAGAGAAACAAGAGAACTGTTAAGAGTAAAGAGTAGAAAACAGGACCTGAGGAAATTCCTATAGATGTCTTTTGTTTTCAGCTTGTTAGGACATTCTATTCGATGTTGATCCACTTGTGGAACAAGCATCCACAACTGTGCGAACGGAGGCAGTGGACGGAATACCGCGCCCTCATGACCAGGCTTTGTGTGTGGAAAAACATAGGGAAGGCCCGTAAAGCTATTTGAGAGAGGAAGTAAGGCTGCTGATGAGCCTGTCGAATTCGCTGTCTGCCTTGCGATCCATCTCAACCTTCCGGATCGAATGAATCACGGTCGAATGGTGCTTTCCGCCGAAGCCCCGGCCGATCTCGGGGAGCGACGCGGCGGTCAGGTGTTTTGCGAGGTACATAGCGACCTGACGAGGGATCGTGACACTTCGGGAATTGTTTCTGGCCTTGAGGTCCGAGATCTTCACCTTGTAGTGATCGGCCACGAACTTCTGGACGGTTTCGATGGAAAGACGCTTCTCTGGAGCGTCCATCAGATCCTTCATCGCAGCCTGGGCGACGTCGATGTCGATATCGACACCGCGAAGACTGGCATGGGCCACGATGCGGTTGAATGCCCCCTCGAGTTCGCGGATATTCGACCGGACTTTCGAGGCGACGTAAAGCCCGACGTTGTCCGGAATCTGGATGTCTTCGGCGGCGGCGAGTCGTTGCAGGATGGCGACCCTGGTTTCGATGTCGGGAGGTCCGACGTCCGCAGACATGCCCGAAGAGAAGCGGCTCTGCATGCGTTCGTGGACGCCCGTGAGCATCTTGGGAGGGACGTCCGCAGAGATGACGATCTGCTTGCCAGCTTCGTAGAGGGTGTTGAACAGGTGAAAGAACTCTTCTTGCGATCGTTCCTTGTTCGAAAGGAACTGGATGTCGTCGATGACGAGGACGTCGATCGCCCTGTATCGCTGCCGGAAGGGCAGGATCCGTTCGTAGCGAATCGCGGAAACGACCTCATTCACGAAATGCTCGCTCGACACATAAGTGAGAGCGAGTTTTGGATTCCGCTTCAGGAGATAGTGTCCGATGGCCTGGAGAAGATGGGTTTTGCCGAGGCCGACCCCGCCATAGATGAAGAGCGGGTTGTAGGACTTGGAGGGAACCTCGGCCACGGCCTTGGCGGCGGCGTGGGCCATCTGGTTGGAGGCGCCGACGACAAAGGTTTCGAAGGTGTACTTTGGATTCAGCGACGACGCTTCGATCACCGGCAGCGACTCGCCGCCCGAGAAGGAGTCGACGTCGCATTGAAGGCGTATTCCTGTATGTCCGAGGCTGGTGAGCATCTCACTCACGAGGCTCGAGTAGTTCTTCAAGAACCAGTCGCCGAAAGGAGCGTTCGGGACGGAGATTGCGAGAACCGATCCGTTGAACGACCGGAAGGCGGTGGGCTGGAACCAGGTGGCGAAGGAATGAGGGCTTACGCGGCCTTCCTTCTCCACAAGATCCAGAACGCGATCCCAAACAGTCATCGACTAAAAACCAGAGCGCACCGTCAAAAAAGGAGTTACCAAGGTCCAACCAGAGAGCCAGAGACCAAGGGCTCGGAATCGGGCGGGAAAATTGCCTCGCGAGAAATGCAACCATAACACGCCCGAGGCGACCGCAGCGGGCTTCCTCGGCCCCGGGTTTTGACGGAAGCGCGGTTACCCGATAACATCACAGGTTCTACTTTTCGCAAGGACCCGATAACACAGTGAAGAGAACGTTCCAGCCCAATAATCGCCACAGAAGAAGGACTCACGGATTCCTCGTTCGCATGAGGACCAAGGGTGGCAGACTCGTGATCAAGCGTCGCCGGGCCAAGGGCCGGCAGCGACTCGCGGCCTGATCCAGATCCAGTACCGACGGTCCAGCAAGGGCGACGCGCAGGGCAGACGATGTCAGCCACACGCGCTCGCTTTGGCCGGGACCGCCGGATTCTTAAAGGTGCGGAGTTCCAGACGATCCTGCAGCAGGGTCGCCGGATCTCCGCGCCTCTCTTAAATCTCGCGATGATCCCCGCTTCCGGGCGGGGGAGGATAGGGATTTCCGCATCAACCCGTGTAGGCGGATCGGTTCAGCGAAACCGGGCCCGTCGACTGGTTCGTGAGTTCTATAGACAGACCTACAGACGGTCGGCCCCCTATGACCTCGTCGTCACCCTCAAGCCCGGCTTCGCCGAACTATCCGCCGACGAGTCCCGACGAGCCCTCGAGGATGCCCTCGCGAGACCGATCCCCGGTCGAAAGGGTTCTGGTCGGCGTCCTGATCCTGGGCGTTGACGCCTACAAGGCAACGCTGTCTCCGCTGTTCCGGGGAAGCTGCCGCTTTGACCCGTCCTGCAGCGCCTATGCGCGTGAAGCGCTGTTGAAGCATGGTGCCAGCGGGATCTGGCTTGCGTTCCGAAGACTCTTGAGATGCCGGCCGTTCGGCGGCTTTGGCTTTGATCCGGTTCCGTGAGCTCGACAGAACTCCCGATGGCCGCGAGAAGGAAGAACACGTGATGGAAGAGAGACGTTTGATTCTGGCGTTTGCGTTGTCGTTTGCGGTCCTTCTCGGATTCCGCATGTGGACGAGCAGCCGCTACCCGGAGAATCCGGCGGGCGTTGCGCCCGCTACCCCGGTCGCGACCCAAGCGAAGCCCACCGCGTCAACCACGCCCGACTCTGCCCCGCAGAAGGCGGACGCCGCGATGCTCGTTGGTGTCCCCACACCGACGCCAGCCCCCGCAATCTCCGGAGAAGAGCGTCGCGTCGAGATGGTCCTCAAGGATGCCGAACTCGCCTTCAGTTCGCGCGGCGCGCGGCTCCTTTCCTGGAAACTTCCGGAGTACAAGGACTCGAGGGGCAAGGCCATGGAGGCCCACCCCGGTGGCAATCCCTTCCCCGGGCCGCTCGACCTCGTCAGCGGTCGGAAGGATGTAGACGAGCGGCTTCGCGACGCCCTCTTCTCCGTCACGGAAGCGGTCATGGCCGGAGAGAAGAGCATCGAGTTCAAGTACTCCGACGGCACACTTGTTGCGTCCAAACTCGTTCGCACTATTCGTTCCGGTCGCGCGTTTCATGTGGATGCCCGGGTGACGGACGGCGGCGTAGCAGTGCCCGTGCGCGTGTACTGGGGTCCCGGGTTTGGTCAGGCCACCGACGAGGAGAAGAGCCTCCAGGGTTACCTGCCTCCTGGGGTTGTCGAGATCGACGAAGCCGATACCGAAACACGCCTTCCGGCCAGCGCGCTGACGACTCCGCGAGCGGTGAGGGCAAGGCTATTGGGTGTTGAAAACAAATACTTTGCGGCGATTGCGACCCGCGAAGACGGGCAGTTGATCGAAGCAACCGCAAGCGCCACGTCCGCCACGAAGGACGCCGAGGTCCAGATCCTCGTCACCCCCCCGCTCACGCTGATGGTGGGCGCTAAGGACTACGACCGCCTGCACGCGATCGGCCTTGGTGGCGAGAAGATCGTTCCGGTGGGCAGCTGGCTTGGACCAATCGTGGTGCCTCTTACCCGGGCCCTGCGAGCGGTGAACGCTCAGGTCGGCAACTTCGGCATCGCGATCATCCTGCTGACCATTCTCATTTCGCTCGCATTGTCGCCGCTTCGCCACTATGCCATTTTGTCCTCCGCGAAGATGGCCAAGGTGGGTCCACAGATCCGGGCCGTTCAGGAACGGTACAAGCGGCTGTCTCTGACGGACCCAAAGCGCCAGCAGATGCAGAAGGAGATCACCGAGGTCTACGAGAAGAACGGCATCGACATGGTCAAGCAGACCGCGGCTGGATGTCTGCCCACTCTTCTCACGATGCCCTTCCTCTTCGCCTTCTACCGGATGCTCGACATCTCGGTCGACCTCAAGGGCGCCCCCTTCTTCTGGATCCCCGACCTGAGCCTCAAGGACCCGCTGTTCATCACGCCGATCCTCTCGGGTCTCTCCATGATCGCCATGCAGCGTCTGATGCCGGCCCCCGCCGTCGACCCGGCCCAGCAGCGCATGCTGATGCTGATGCCGATCATTTTTTCCGGGATGTTCGCCTGGGCTCCCGCGGGATTGAACCTCTACTGGTTCGTGTCGAACGTCGCGGCGATGACGCAGCAGGCCCTTGCGATGTACTTCGCGCCCCACCTGTTCCCCCGTACAAAGTCTCCCTCCTGAGCCGGGCCGTCTGCCGTTCGAGATGGGGATGATGGCGGAGGGGGTGGAGGCGATCGAACCACGCGCGGCGAGGGAACGCGTCGCGCGATTCCTTCGATGCCTTCAGCGGTGGTCGTCGAAGATCAATCTCACCGGAGCCGAGACGGGTGCCGCCGCGTTTGACACGCTGGTCCGCCCGGTTCTGGGAGCCGAGGGATTGCTGCGAGGGCGCGTGGTCGATGTGGGCTCGGGAAACGGATCCCCCGCATTGATCCTCGCGGCACTTCGCCCGGATCTCGAGTTTGTGCTTCTCGAACCTCGGGCCAAGCGGTGGGCGTTCCTTCGGGAGGCGGTCCGAGAGATGGATCTCCCGAACGTGACCGTTGAACGACACCGCAGCGACACTTACCGGGGTCCTCTGGCGGACACGGCGACGATGCGGGCGGTCGGCCTGCCGCCGGGAGAACTCCGGCCGCTTCTGGCTCCGGGCGGCTGTGTACTGGTTTTTGGCGGACCCGAACTCCCGGCCGCGGAGGCGTTCCGCCTCCCCTCCGGCGCCACCGTGCAGCGCCGATGTTTCACGTGAAACATCGACCGGGAGCCGGGTGATATTCTGCGGTCTCAATGGCACGCGTCATAGCAATCGCGAATCAGAAGGGCGGCGTCGGTAAGACGACGACAGCAATCAACCTGGCGGCCAGTCTGGCCGTGGCGGAGAAGCGGGTTCTCGCCATCGACCTCGACCCCCAGGGGAATCTCACCTCAGGCTTCGGTCTGGAGAAGGCGCCCGGACTGTACGACGCCCTGTTCTCTGCGGCCGCGCTTCCAGTGGCCACGCCGACCCAGCTCGAGTACCTCAAGGTGGTCCCTTCGGATGGAGACCTTGCGGGCCTGGAAGTAGAACTTGCGGGCCAAGAAGGCCGGGAGTTCCGTCTGCGTCGCGCGATTGACGGTGTGCGCGGCGACTATGACTTCATCATCCTCGACGCGCCCCCGAGCCTCGGCCTCCTCGCGGTGAATGCTCTCACGGCCGCAGACTCCGTCCTTGTCCCGATCCAGTGCGAGTACTTCGCTCTCGAGGGACTGGGCGCCTTCCTTGGAACCCTGGACCGAATTCGGGGCGCCCTCAATCCCTCTGTCGCCCTCGAAGGCGTTCTCCTCACCATGTCTGACGAGAGGACGAACCTTTCTCAGCAGGTGTCCGCCGACGTCCGGTCTCACTTTGGAGACCAGGTCTTCAAGACCAATATCCCTCGCAGCATCCGGCTCGCAGAGGCTCCGAGCTTCGGCAAACCGGTACTTCTGTATGACATCAAGTCCCGAGCCGCCGAGTGCTATCTGAATCTCGCGCGCGAGGTTCTTGATCGCAACGCGGCTCCGAAGGCGGCGACCGTATGAGCGTGAAGCGCATGGCTCTCGGGCGGGGACTTTCCGCCCTCATTCCCCAGGCTCCGGCCCCAGTGGCCGCACCGGCGACGCCCGTCGACACCCCGGTCTCGAACCGGGGTGCTGGGGGCGAGTCGCTCGTGCCGATGTCTCTCATCGACGCGAACCCGGCCCAGCCACGAACCACAATCCGTGGGGAGGCCCTCGAGCAACTCGCACGATCCATTGAGGAGAGCGGCGTCGTTCAGCCGATCCTCGTACGGCCGGTTGCGAACGGTCGCTATCAGATCATCGCCGGCGAACGACGTTTCCGCGCCGTCCAGAAACTCGGTCTGCCCACGATCCCGGCCACCATCCGGCCGGTAGCCGACGAGCGGGTTCTCGAGTTCGCTCTCATCGAGAACATCCAGCGTGAGGAACTCACCCCCATCGAGGAGGCCCTGGCGCTCAAGCGACTCCAGGATGAGCTCGGCCTCACCCAGGAAGCGCTGTCCGCGAAGGTCGGGAAAGACCGCGCGACGGTCGCGAACGCGCTGCGGCTCCTCCGCCTCCCCGCGGACATCCGGGACGAGTTGCACAAGGGCTCCCTTTCCGCGGGGCATGCCCGCGCGCTCCTGGCCCTCGAGGATCAGGGTCAGATTCGCGATCTCGCGGCCCAGATCATCAAGCAGTCGCTCTCCGTCCGCCAGGTCGAAGCCCGGGTTCAGTCCCTCCGGAGCCCGAAGGCAGAGAAGGTCAAGAAGGTCGACGCCAATACGCGGGCCGCAGAAGAGAAGCTGCGTACCCGGCTCGGCACGCGAGTCGAGATTCAACGGAAGCGTGGCAAGGGCGAGATCCGTATCGCGTTCGATTCCGAGGCCGAGCTGAATCGCCTCTATCTCTGGATCTCCCGAGGCTAGAGCCCACCTTGTCACGTCCCTCGTTCTTTTCCGAGAACCTGAACGGGTTCATCGACCAGGGAACCGAGTTCGTCGGCGAGCTTCGCTTCCGCGACACGTTCCGAGTCGACGGCGTCGTGCGCGGTCGCATCGTCTCCGACAACATGCTCGTCATCGGCGAACACGGCTTCGTCGAGGCGGAGATCGACTGCGGCGTGGTGTCGATCCGCGGTCGGGTGCGGGGTCACGTGCACGCGCGGGACCGCATCGAGATCCTCGCGGGCGCTCACGTCGAAGCGACGCTCGATTCCCCCCGCCTCATCGTCGAGGAAGGCGCCAGTCTCGCCGGCCAGACGGACGT
>Ga0075163_10007989_pt1 | contig 13976 bp, 9 predicted proteins | sample JI1023141ADNA_FD_71478 | JGI IMG/M metagenome (GOLD analysis project Ga0075163, IMG submission 71478) | Wastewater effluent complex algal communities from Wisconsin, to seasonally profile nutrient transformation and Carbon sequestration -... | ecosystem: Engineered > WWTP > Effluent > Algae...
TCACCATCATCGTCACCGTCGCCGCCCTCGTCGTCGCCGCTGGGCTTGCTGGTGCCGAACTTCTCTTCGCGCTTGCGCTGCTGCTCGGCCTTGTACTTGATGTAGCTCTCGGGCAGGTCGGGCAGGTTCTGGATCATCCGCGGCCGGACGTCGGTCAGCTTCTTCCACGCGCCCTGGCTGGGCACGGAGCCGCCGCCCGCGGGCTTTTGCACGCCCAGGATGTACATCGCTCGCCGGTTGCGGACCTCGTCGACGCTGTCGCCGGTCTCGACCGCGAGCCCGCGCTCACCCATGCCGGCGTAGTAGATCTCGCACCACGCACCCTTGTCGAAGAAGTACTTGGCGATCGCCTTGGCCCGCTCCTCCGACAGCTTTTGGTTGTCGCCCGCGTTGCCGACCGTGTCGGTGTAGCCGACGATGTAGAGCTGGGCCGAGAGGTTGCCGTTGACCGCGAGGTTGGCCTTGTCGAGCCCGGCGAGCTCGTGCACGAGCACCGCGAAGGCCTCGGCGACCTTGGGCTCCTCGCTCGGCTTGATGATCGCCTTGCCCGAGTCGAAGTTGACCTCGGTGTGGGGGATGTCGACCGCCCAGGGCACCCGCGTGTCGGTGTACGAGAAGCCGGTGTCGTCCTCGCCGGTGACCTTGATCATGAACACCTCGCGGTCGGTGTTCCAGCTCATCTCGAAGGTCTGACCGGCCTCGATGACCTCGTCGGTGATCAGCTTCTCGGTGATCAGATCGCCGTCGGTGTCGTAGACCTGCAAGGTCCGACTGCTGACGGTGAAGGGCGTCTTGTACTTGATCTTCTGCCGATCGACGATGTCCGTGCGGTCGCTGAGCAGCTCGAAGGGGGCCTTCTTGCCGCCCGCGATCGGCTTTTGGACTTCGAAGCTGCCGTTGGTGAACGCGTCGTTGGCCTCGATCTCGATGTCGTAGGAGACCTGCCGGTCCTTCTGCTTCCAGGTGATCTTGGTCGGCTTGCCCGGCTTGATGCTGACGGTCTTGGTCAGCGTGCTGCCGTCCGAACCGGTGATCTTGACGTTGACGCTGGACAGCGCCTCGTCCGAGTTCAGCTCGACATAAGCGTTGCCGCTCTCGTCGGTCTGGTCGGAGTATTGCCAGCCGAACCCGCCGAAGGACAGGAAGAGGGCGAGCAGAGGAGCGGTGAGGGAGAAGATGGCCATCAGAGGTCTCCTGGTCCACGCGCTTCGCGTGGCGGTCGCCGGGCAGTGTATCGAACTCGGCTAGCCCTGCGCACGCTGATCGTGCCGGACTTCGATGATCGTGCGGATTCCGCCCCGGACCATGAAGTCGCCCTCGACGACCATCCAGCGAGGATCGGTCGCCGCGACCAGATCATCGAGGATCTGGTTGGTGACCGCCTCGTGAAAGGCCCCTTGGTCGCGGTACGACCACAGGTAGAGCTTGAGCGCCTTGAGCTCGACGCAGCGCTGGTCCGGACAGTAGCGGATGCGGATGGTCGCGAAGTCCGGCTGTGCGGTGAGCGGGCACAGGCACGTGAACTCCGGGCACTCGAAGCGGATCTCATAGCTCCGCTCGGGCCTGGGGTTGGGAAAGGTCTCGAGCTCGCGCGAAGGCAGGGTCGCCACGGCAGGCGTGTGCCCGGGTCGGCGGGCCGCGTCAAGGGCCGGCGGCCGGGATCGCTCGCGCGGGCTCGTGATAGCGTGCTCGCGTGAGGATCGCCGAGGCGAGCGTGTTCTTCGGTGTCTTCGGTGGTTGATCGCGCGCTCGTGCGTGCGCTCGCGCAGGGCCGCGGCGCAGGTTGGTTGGGGGCGCTCGCGCTCGGTCGCGCGGCGATCGACGAGGTTCTGCGCTTGGTCGTCGAAGACCCGCGTTGGGATCGTCAGGTCGAATCGCGGGCCAGTTACTACGCCTCGGTCTTGCTCGCGCTCGATCCGGACGTCGACCTGGGCGTGATCCTGGCCGCGCTGGCGAGCCACGAGCCCGACGAGGTCGGGCTCGCGAGCAGCGTGTTGGGCCAGCTCGCCTGGCGCGGTCACGCGGCCGCGCTCGAGGCCCAAGTCGCGCGCGTCCGCGAGGGCGTCGAGGACGAGTGGTGCCTGGAGGGCGGGCCGCAATTCGTCGCGCGGGTCTTCGCGCTCGCCGGTCGAGCGCTCGAGCCGGACACTAGGAGTGGCACGAGCTGGCCGAGGCCGCAGCTCGATAGCGAGATCGCGCTCGCCGACTTGGTCGAGCTCGCGACTCGCGGCGAGGACCCGCGAAGGTGGATGGCCGCGCGACGTCTGGGTGAGCTCGGCCATGGTGATTGGATCGGCGAGGCCGAGACCTTCCTGCGCTCGCAGTGTGGGCTGACCCTGGCCGAGCGGACCCGAGGCCAGCAACGTCTCGCGTGGATGCGCTACCTCGAGGCGCTCCCCGCTGCGCTGACGCTGACACACGCCCGGGCGTGGTTTCACGCCGAGTGGCCGCTCAGTCTTGCCGCCGACTCCATCCTCCGCCGTCACGCCGAGCCCGAAGATCGTCCGATGTTGGCGGTCGCCGGGGCGAAGGCGCTGGCCGAGGGATCGATGTATCGGCTCTGTTCGATCGTCGAGGCGCTCGATCGGATCGCCGCGCCCCAGTCGATCGAATTTCTGTGCCAGGTCTACTGCGAGGTCGACTACGCCTACGCGCGAGCGCGGGCCTGCGAGGCTCTGGCGGCGCACGCCGATCGACCCGAGGTTCGATCGCTCTTGGTCGAGGCGCTGTGGGACTGCGAAGACGGCACGCGTTTACTCGCCTGCGAGATCGTCGATCCGCGCGCGAACGCGAGCCGACTCCAGGCGCTCGAACGTGACGAATTCGAGGACGCGGATGTCCGCGCGGCCGCCCGCGCGGCGCTCGGGTGACGCGCGAGGAACTCATGCGCTCCATCACTTTTCGAGCTCGCCAGGGCCACGGCCCTCGCCGAGCTGCTCGCGGCGCTCCACGCCATGGCCGGGGCGCCCCCGTCGATCTCGGCCTCGCCCGCGACGCCACGCTCGAGACCCTGAGCGACTCGAGGGCGATCACCCTGACTCCGCTCGGCGAGACCGGAGGAGCGACGACGAGGTGGTCGCGATGATCGTCGAGGGCTCAGGACCCCGGCACGCCGTCGGCCCACGAGGGCAGCTGCACGTGTCGCCGCTCGAGGATCGCTTGGATGATCCAAGCTCCAGGACCCTGGCTCGCGGCCGCCGTCAAGACGGGCTGATCGACCTGGATCGCCCAGCCGAACACCTCGGCCGCCTCCCGGTCCCAGCGCTCCCACGTCGCGGGCGTGTTCGGCTCGAGCCTGCCGCGACAGCCCGGCGCGCCGCAGGTGCAGTCGAAGGCCTCGACCACGTGGATCATCCCGTACTCGCAAGTCAGCTCTTCATCGGGCTGGATGTCCTCGCGCGCGACCTCCATCAGGGTCCCGATGCTGGTCGTGTTGGGCTCGCACGAGTGGTTCATGTAGCGGCCGTGGTCCCAGCACAGCACCCGATTGCCCTTGCCGTCGAGGTACGCGTAGCGCTCGACGTGCTTTTGCAGCACGGCGGGCAGGGTCGCCACGTGGGCCGCGCTGAGGACCTGATCGAGCTCGTCGTGGACCCACACGACCGATCCCCGCGGGATGAGGCTGGTCGCGAACACGCCGTAGCCCGTCCGCTCGTCGATGAGGCGCAGCTCCGTCCCGGGGTAGATCATGGGCTACGGCTACCCCCGGACGGCGCAGGCCGTCAACTGCGAGCCTGCGCCCCTTCCATGCGACCCCTCCCGGCGCCAAACTCGTGAGGAGTATCGCATCGTTGGGCTGGCATCGACCGGTGGCGCGTGTTATATGAGCACCCCTGTACGGCGGGATTAGCTCAGCTGGTTAGAGCGCCTGATTGTGATTCAGGAGGTCGTGGGTTCGAGCCCCATATTCCGCCCTTCGTTAGTTGTTGATCTTGCTAGGTTTTTTGGAGGCGCGTGGCCTCCGTGGAATGGCTAATCCCGCAATCTTCCATGAGCTGACTCACGGAAGAGGAGCGGGCCCGCCTATTCTCCCACCAAGAGGTGAATTCGCGGATCGGTTTTTGCGGTTGCTTCGACGAGTTGCTCATATTCGTCGAAGTCAAAGGAATCCATCGTCGGCACAGTGGACCTCAACAGGACGATCTTGGCGGCATCGCCTCGATTGACCCCATTCGACCGCGACCTTCAGAATCGTGTATTTCGAATCTTGACCGAGCACGCCGCATGAGCGACGTTGTCGCATGACCCTGCGACCGTCTCGGGTGTTGCTCGTGCTCGTGCTCGCGTCCGGCTGCACCGACGACACCAGCGGCGCCACGGCAGACGACATTGGCACGGCCACGACCGACGACACCAGCGACTCGGCGACCACGGACTCGACGACGAGCACGACCGGGCCGACGACGAGCACGACAGGCACCGAGGACAGCGAGACGACCGAGACCGACACCTCGGGCGGCGACGAACTCTACGAGCCCGACAATGGGCCGAGCCACGAAGGCGGCAACGTCGTCGCCGTCTGCAGCGAGGCCGAGATCCTCGCGGCCATCGCCGACGCCTCGAGCGGGGACGTCATCACGGTGTGCCCGGGCACCTTCGACTTCGACCAGCTGATCGCCGTCGACGCCGACGGTACCGACGCGGACCGGATCTTCCTGCGCGCCGAGACCCTCGGGACCGTGACATTCAACCTGTCGCACATCGAGAATTTCAAGATCCGCGGCAAGTTCTGGATCTTCGAGAACATCACCTTCGTCGGCAATTGCATGGACGCGAGCGGCTGCGAGCACGCCTTTCACATCGTCGCCGACGCCGACGACGTCATCTTCCGCACCAACGAGGTCGTGAATTTCGCCTCGCACGTGAAGCTCAACGGCGAGATCGTCGGCCAGGGTCCCGCAAACAGCTTCCCGGACCGCACGTGGTTCATCGGTAACTTCTGGCACAACACCCGCTACGTCGACAACGACGCGCCGCACAACATCTTGAACCTCGACGGCGGCAAGGATCACGTCGTACGTGGCAATGTCTTCGCGGATTACAGCACTCCCGTGTCGCTGCCGAAGTCGGCCTCGGCGGTCTATCCGAAGGCCTCGGCGCTGCGGATCTTGATCGAGCAGAACCTGATCGTGTGCGAGAAGGCCCGCGCCGAGGGCGAGACCAACCGCGGCATCCAGCTCGGCGACGGCGCGCCGGCCTCGATCTGCGACGGCGACGTCGACCAAGACGGCAACGGCGACTGCGTCGAGAAGGGCCAGAACCAAGAGGCGCTGGTCCGCAACAACATCGTGATGGGCTGCAACAACGGCGGCAGCTCGGCAGGGATCATGGTCAACAGCGACCGCGAGTCGCGGGTCACCCACAACACCGTCTACGACGCCGAGCCGCGCAATGCGGTGTTCTACGAGGGCCACCCCGACCACGACACCCTGTTCCGATTCAGCGTGTTCGAGAACGGCTTCAACACCAGCGTAGCGAATCGCCCGCTCGACGAGGCCAACAATGTCGCGCCCTCGCACGCCGTGATGGACACGATCTTCACCGCGCCGATGATCGGCGACTTCTCGTTGGCCGATGGCGCCAGCATCGTCGAGCAAAACGCGACCGATCCGGCGGTGCCGCACGACTTTTGCGGATATCCGCGCGGCGACATGGCCGATATCGGCGCGATCGAGTACTCGACCACCTACGTCGGCACGCCCTGCGCGACGATCGTGCAGGCGATGTACGATCAGATCCCCTGACCCTACGTGGACTCGAGCGAGGGGTCGCCGCGGCCGTCGAAGAGCGCGAGCACTTCGGGCGGGGTCGGGACGACCGGGTAGGCGCGCAGTTCGGCGACGAGCTCGGGGTCGTCGCCGCGCTCGAGGCAGGCGGCCGCGCGCACGAGGTGCTCGGGGTGGTCGGGCTCGCCGACCGCCCAGCACAGGTGCCACACGTAGGCGGCCAGCCAGTGCGAGGGCGGGGGCGCGTGGAAGTAGGCGTGCCAGCGCGGGCCGGCGGGCCAGGTCCAGGTGGTTTGGTATTGGGCGAGGCCGAGCGCGAGGATCAACGCGTGCTGCTCGGGGGTCGGGGTGCGGGGGATGTGGCTCCCGTCGACCAAGGAATCACGAATCGAGCGGTTGGCGAGGCGGATCTCGGCGAAGATGCCCGGGTCGGGAAGCACCATCAGCATGCCCAGGTATGCGTCCAAGACCTCCTCGGTCAGTCGCGCGAAATGAATCGCGTCATCCTGCATCGGCGAAGTGTGCTGGGGACGTGCCTGCGCTCGCGTCCATCCCCCGGTGTCGTCCTCGATGGGCAGATTGGGGCGGGGGGCATCGTAAAAATACTCGGCCATGCCCTTGACCGCGGTGTCTCCGAAACAATGGGGACGGTCCAAGACAAATTCCCGAACTTCGGTCGAGGAAAAGTCGGTACTGCGAAATCCCCACATATGCGAGTCCATCGGCCCAACCAAGTGGACTTCGGAACCGACGCAATAGGATGGCGGACACCACACGAGACTCGTCTCGGTATCAGAACACCAAGACACACCCATCGGTAACCCGTAGCCGCCTCCGAGCGGCTTCGTGCGCCAGATCTCGGCCGAACGGCGAAGGACATCCGCGACCCAGGCAGACCGCCGTAGGAGGTTGGCGATCCACAGCTCGGAATACTCGAAGGTCGTCGCCCAGGTGACCACCAAATCGAGGGGCAAGGACCGTGCCCACTCGACCCAGGTTTCACGGCCAGCTCGGGCGGCAGCCCAGCGACGCCAGCGATTCATCGGGTCGAGACACAGCAAGCCGCTGAGCTCCAGGTCTGCATCGGAACGCGCATTCAAGGCCGCAGAAGGGCCCACTGATTCGGGCAAGACCACGACGAGCCCGACCAGTCCCTCGCCGCGTCGCTCCGCGAGGCCCTTCTCGATCCACTGACGAACCCCGTCGCGGTGCTTGCGCCCAAATGTCAGGATGGCTTCGAGGTGGGATTGCGCCGAGCCCCAGCGGCTCGCCCAGCCATACTGAGCCCGCTCTGCACACGACCACTTTGCCACCGCATCGAGGACGGCAGTGCGAAGGTCGGCCTCGAGATCGACCTCTTCGCGCAAAAGCGAGAGCATGAACATGCACGTTCGCCAATAGCGCCCCGGTACGACATCGCTCAGGAGTTGCGTGATCACGAGGCGGCTGAGCGAAGCCTCGCTGCTGCGTGCGCTCATCATCAAGAGCAGGGTCTCGCGCCATTGCGATCGTCGATGTCGTTCGACCACGAACTCGGCGATGGCACGATCACCTTCGCGTCCGCGCTCGCGCAACACGGCTCCAGCGGAGAGGTGCTCCATGAGCGAGAGGTGCAAGAACGCGAATCGATCGAACTGCTGCTCGACGAGGAGTCCCGCGTCGCGCACCAGCCAATCGCGCCAATCATGGGCGAGGGCACGACGACGCCCGTCGTCAAGGTCCTTGCGGTGCTCAGCAAGGACCGTCTCGAGGCGACGCTCGAGTTGCTCGCCCGTGAGCGAGATCGCGTCGCGTTTCTCGGTGGTGTTCGGCCGCTCCTCCTGCATGCCGAGCGCGAGTTGCTCGAGCATGGGCAACTGCGCCGCACCATCGAGCTCCCGCAATCGCCGGCCACGCGCGTTGGGCCAAGTCACGACCATCAACTCGACGACCAGCGCGTAGAGCTTGGCACGGTCGCCGGGGAGCTCGGCGTAGTGAAAGTGAACCAGGGCGATCAGCGTGGCAAGCAGCGGGTTTTGTGCCAGAGCACGAATGCGCGGATCGGTCTGCAGGCCGGCCCTCAAACCCTGACTCTTGCGCTGTCGCTCGACCGGATCGCTGGGCTCGGCGATCAAATACCACCGTTCGATGAAATCACGCAGTTGCCCATCGTCGAAGGGCTCGAGTACGAAGTGCTCGAATTCGTGGTCGAGCGCCGCGTCATCATAACCGACGATCCGGCTGGTTGCGATCACCGAGACGCGCGGGTACTCGACCACGAACGCGTGCAGCCGGTCGCGCAAGCGCACACGTTGCTCGACGCTGGCTTCGTCGACACCGTCGATCAACAAGAGCACGGCGTGCTCGCGTAGCATCGTCTCGATCGCAACCTTGTCGCAGGAGATTCCGAGGTGCTGCTCGACGTGCCCACGAGCTAGCTCGAGCAGGCCCGTGGCACCAGCCTCGGCCCACTCCCGCACGGTCAGTAGAATCGGGGCGGGGGCGTCCTTCCGCGCTGCTGCGACGAGTGCGACGTACTTGCATAGTGTGGACTTGCCGCTGCCTGGGTCACCCAGCAGCACCGCTCGCGTGGTCGCACCGCTCGAGAACCACCGCTCGCACAGGGCATCGATGCCATGCTTGCTCTCGGCACCCTCGGGGCTGCGTGCGCGCAGCTCGAGCGGCACGAAGATATCCCCCAAGCCCGAGCGTGGACGTGGCGCCGTGCTCGGCATGCCGACGAAGGCCACGCTGGCGTGGACCCGCACTGCCGCCCGGCGAATCCGCCCGGCCAGCGCATCGGCCCGGCCCTTGACCGGGCTCGCGCCGATCCGCGCCAGCCGCAGCGGCACGCTGAGCCGGCCCAGCGGCGCCTCGGGGTGAAACCCGGCGTCGAGGTGCCAATGCCCGCCGCTGCCGGTCGACCAGGTGAATTGATCGAGGATCAGGGCGTTGGCCGCCACGTCGAGACAGGCGACGCCGATGCCATGAAAGCGATCCTGGCCGAGCCCGGCGTAGGTCGCCCCAGCGCCGATCTCGACCGTGTCGCGCCCGCCCTGCACGAAGCTGCCGCCCTTGGCTCGGTGCTGGTGGCCATGCAGGACCACGTCGAACTCGGCGCGCAAGATCGCGTGAATCGTCTCGGCCTCGGCCTCGCGCAGCCAACTATAGGGGTGGTGCATCAGGGCGACGCGCAGTTGGGCGCCGCCTTCGTGCAACTCACGGACGAGCGTGCGAAGCTGCTGCTCGCCGAGCACCAGCTTGTCCTTGCGGTCGCTCGCGCCCGACAGCCAGGCGGTGCACAGCGAGGCCACGCCGACCCGCACGCCGGCGAGATCGACGATGTCGGTGCGCCAGGGCTGGTCGATCGACACGCCGCGGGCCGGGCCGAGCAGCGACGACGTGAACGCGCACCAATTGGTCAGCCGCTGGCCATAGCGGCGCCGCTCGTCGGGGTCGGCGAAGATCTCGTCGATCGCGGTGCGCAGCGCGTCTTCGTCTTCACCGACGGATTCGAACAATAGCTGCTCGCTGCGCTGCACGGCCTTCGAGATCGACCCGCGATCGACGTCGTGGTTGCCGGCGACCATGAACATGCGCTCGCGGGCGATCCCCGTCACGCCGGACAGGGCCTCGAAGAATCGGCGGGCCGCGTCGTATTCGTCGGCGCGCCCGCGATTGGCCACGTCGCCGGTCACGAACAGCAACTGAGGTTTGCGCCCCGATCGCTCGAGCAGGCCCGGCAGGTCGCGCAGCAGGGCTGAGAGCACCACGTCGAGCTGCCAATCGTTGCTCGCAATGTGCAGATCCGAGAGGTGCAGCCAGCACAGCGGCTCGCTCGGCTCGCCGAGCAATTCGGCGGTCTCGTCGAAGAGCGCGGTGCGAATGGTCGAGCTGAGATCCGGCGCGCCCTCGCGTAGACGCCGATGCAGCCACTTGGGCCCGGCGAGCACGACATAGACCGGCCCGCCGTCCCACACCAGATCGCGGCCGCGGTTGAGCGCCATCAGGGCCTCGCCCCACGCGGCTTCGGGTTGTCCGGACATCGTGTCGCGGACCTCGATCCACACGAAGGGCGGTTGGTCGCGCGGGGCCGCGCGGGCGATCTCGTGGATTTTGGCCAGCACGTCGCGCGAGGGCTCGATCCGCACGCAGCCGCCGGCCATCGTCTCGAGCCGCAGGCGGATCTCGGTGCGGACGTCGCTCGAATCGCTGATCACGATCGCACAGCCGCGGCCGGGCACGAGCCTGTGATTGGCCTCGAGCAGCCGCCAGGTTCGCTCGCCCTCGGTCTCGAGCGAGAGGCTGCGCGGCTCAGCCACCCGGCTCGGGCTCCTCGGGCTTGCGGTGGCGTTCGAGCTGCGGCTCGACGAGCGGGTGCGTGTCGTACCAGAACTCGCCGTTCCAGTAGCTGAGCAGCAAGTGCTGGTCCATGGCGAGCGCGAGGCCGGTCTGGCGATCGGCCCCAATGTCGGTGAGGTCACCCTGACGGTCGACGTCTTGCAAGAGCAAGAAGGGCTCTTTGAGCAAGGGGCGCAAGGCCGCGACTTGCTGAATGGCTCGCTCGACCTGGCTCGTGCCGACCGGCAAGCTGGCGAGCGCCGACTCGATCGTCAGCCGCACCAGCGAGAAGAGGTCGCGCAGGTTGCCTCCGCTCGCGGCGATCAAGCGACCGACGCAGGCCTCGTGCTCGGCCCCAAAGAGCAGGTCGAGGTCGACGCGCTCGGCGAGCAAGGCGTGGAGCGCTGCGATGCCGGGCGCGAAGGGCTCGCGCGTTGGCGGCCGCGTACGCAGCTTGATGCTCGGCAACACGTGTACCCGCTGCTCGTACTTCTCGCCGATGCCGGCGTGGATGAACGAGAGGTAGGGCGGCACCGTGTAGACGACGTGGCAGTTCGGCAGCGCGAGCACGTCGGTCGAGTTGAAGAAGAGGTCGGCCATCTCGCGATAGATGGTGCCGACGCGATCGGTGGGCGCGTCGTACTTCTCGAGGTCGTCGACGAGCACGACGATCTGGCGCGGGTGGATGTCCGAGGCGATCTCGCGCACGAACTCGTGCAAGAACTCCTTGACGAGGTCGGCGCGACCTCCGATCAGCTTGCGGATGTTGGCGCTGGCGCTCTCGCCCTGCCACAGCGCCGAGCGCAGTTCGAAGGGGCCGAGCTTGATCGCCGCGAGGTTGGTCGCCTTGAACGCGCGCCCGAGCCCGTCGACGACCCGCTTCCACACGCTCTCCTTGGCGGCCTCGTCGAGCTGCTTGGCGCCGAGCAGCTCGGCGGCGGCCTCACCGATACCGGCCGCGAGCAACAGCGCGAGCTCCTCGACCGTCAGCGCGCGGGTCAGCGGGTGATACCTGCGGGCGCTGATGCGCAGCACGGCGAAGTCACCGAGGTTCTGAAGCTCGTGGGCGAGTCGGCTCAGCTCGGTGGTCTTGCCGGTCCCGCGAAAGCCCGAGAACAGGTGCGTGCTCGCGGCCCCGAAGCGCGAGGCGGTCAGCCGGATGCTGCTGACGATCCGCGGGATCGCCGGTGGCCCGCGTAGCTCGTGGGTCTCGCCCGCGTGGGTCCAGGCGTCGAGGGCCACGTACCAGCGGTGATCGTCATCGCTCGACTCGCCGCTCAGGTCGAGCGCGCGAGCCGGCTCGAGCCGCGCGTACCAGCGTGTGAGCTGCTTGAACTCGTCGTCGGTGGGCGTCGGCACGGGCGGCTCACTCTATCAGAACCGGCGCGGAGCGACACTCGCTCAGTCGACGCTCCAAGCCCCGACCAGTGACGCGTGGCCGGGCACCGGCTCGCCACGAGCGACGAGCTCGCGTGCGGCCTCGACCGCGACGCCGCGATCGCTGCTGTGGCGCACGCCGTAGAAGTTCAACTCGAGCACGCTCTCGACGAAGAGATCGAGGATGACCTTGACGACTCCGTCTACGCGCCATTGCAGCGCACGCACGTGCTCGACGTGACGCGAGAATCGGATGAAATCCTTGGCGGGGTCTTGGCATGGCCGCGCTCGCCGAGCAGGCCGACGAGCGACGCGTGCGGATAGACGAAATGTCGATGTCCTCGTGATCGTGCAATTGCTTGCACTCGAGGTGGTGGCGGCTACATGCGATGCCAGGCCCCGCCGCCGCTGGTCCGCGACACGGCGCGGAAGCGGGCCACGATGGGTATGACGACGCGCCCGTGATCGAGCCGCAGGGCAATGATCTCGGGGGACGAGTTGCAGCGCGCGGCGAAGGCGTGGGATGCTCGCGCGAATGCGCCTCGACGAAGCACGCAAGCGGCTGCCGGTCGTCGGGCAGCTTCCCAAGCCCAAGACGCGCCACTACTCGACGACCGAGGTGCCTGGCTCGCGACCCGCGCTGGCGGCTTGGGAATTCACCTTGGCTTGCGACCATCGCTGCTTGCATTGCGGGCCGCGAGCCGGCGATGCGCGACCCAACGAGCTGACCACCGAGGAGGCGCTGCGTCTCGTCGATGACCTGGCCGACATCGGCGTTGGCGAGGTCGTGCTGCTCGGCGGCGAGGCCTACCTGCGCAACGACTTCCTACTCGTCATTCGCAAGATCCGCGAGCGCGGCATGAAGGCCTCGATGATCACCGGCGGCCTCGGCATGACCCAAAAGCGCGCCGAGGCGATGGTCGAGGCCGGGGTCAACAAGGTCGGCGTGTCGATCGACGGGCTCGAGGACCACCACGACTTCCTGCGCAACCGCGAGGGCAGCTGGAAGCGCGCCTTCGAGGCGCTTCGGCTGCTGCGCGAGGCCGGAGCCGTGATCTCCGCCAACTCGCAGATCAACCGCATCAACCTCGGCGATCACGAGCCGCTGCTCGAGCTGCTCGGCGCGGCGAAAGTCCGCTCGTGGCAGCTGCAGCTGACCTGCCCGCACGGCAACGCGGTCGACAACGCCGAGATCATGCTCCAGCCCTACATGCTGCTCGAGTTCTTCGAGCAGCTCGAGCGGATCTTGAACCGCGCACCGGCGCTCGGGATCACGATCTGGCCGGCAAACCCGCTCGGCTACTTCGGGCCGCTCGAGGGCCGCTTGCGCAAGATCCAAAAGCTGCACTGGAAGGGCTGCCAAGCCGGCAGCACGGTCGTGTCGATCGAGAGCGACGGGACCATCAAGAACTGCCCGAGCCTCGGCGGCTCGCTCGACGTGGCCGGGTCGTGGCGCGAGCACGGGCTGCGGGCGCTGTGGTACGGCGCGCCCGAGATCCGTCAGCTCCGCGAGCGGACGCTCGACGATCTGTGGGGCTACTGCCGCGACTGTTACTACGCCGAGACCTGCATGGCCGGGTGCACGGCGCTCGCCGAGCCGCTGCTGGGCCGACCCGGCAACAACCCCTTTTGCCATCATCGAGCGCTCGAGCGCGACCGCGAAGGCCTGCGCGAGCGGGTCGAGCCGATCGCCACGGCGCCCGGCATGCCCTTCGACAACGGGCTGTGGCGAGTGATCCTCGAGCACGCCGATGCCCAGGCTCGCGCGGCGCATGGCGGAGCGATCGAGATCACCGAGCCACGTGTGTCGCGAGCGATCGAGCCCCAAGGGCCCGGGCGTCCGATCACCGAGACCGAGCTGTCTGGCGGCGTGGCCCCCTTCGAGCCCGTCCGCCGCGACTGACTTCCACGCCTGATCCCTCCAACCAAACCAAGAGAACTGCCATGTCCATGTTCGAATGTCATAGCTGTCGACGACACATCCGCATCACCGAGGTCCGCTGTCCCTTTTGTGCGGCCAAGCCTGCATCGGTCGAGGCTCCGCTCGGCCTCGGCACCTTGATCTTCGCGCTCGGGCTGAGCCTCGCCGCTTGTGGCGGCAGCGCGACGGAGGACGAGGCCGAGTCCGAGTCGACGAGCACCGACTCGACGGGCACCGAGTCGACGAGCACCGAGTCGACGAGCACCGAGTCGACGAGCACCGAGTCGGACGAAGGCGCCTCGGCCTACACGGTGTCAGGCTCTGAGTGGGACAGCGAGAGCTCCGCCGGCACCACGGACACGGACTCGGGCTCGGAGACTGGCACGGACTCGGGCACGGATACGGGCACGGACACCGGCACGGACTCCGGCACGAGTGGCTGAGCTCACCCAAATATCCGGCGGATTGGCCGGCACAAATATTCGGCCGATTGGCCGCCATTCTCCAAAGGGCCGGCCGATTGGCCGGCCATTGCCTATCATTGCCTGTCACCAATGAGCAAACTCATTGTGTTCATGAGCGCTGGTTTCGATGGCGGCGGGCATGGCTGGGGTGATTCCACGCTGCGCTCG
>Ga0075163_10007991_pt1 | contig 13973 bp, 9 predicted proteins | sample JI1023141ADNA_FD_71478 | JGI IMG/M metagenome (GOLD analysis project Ga0075163, IMG submission 71478) | Wastewater effluent complex algal communities from Wisconsin, to seasonally profile nutrient transformation and Carbon sequestration -... | ecosystem: Engineered > WWTP > Effluent > Algae...
ACCACGCCCGCGCCGGGTCCGGCTACGTGGTGGCCGCTCGACAGCGTCGAAGGGCAAACGAGCCCGGACCGGGCCGGCGGCCATCGTGACCGCATCGAAGGATTGCACCGCATCGCCGCCGGTGTGGTGGGCCAGGCGGTCGTCTTCGACGGGTACACCACGGTCCTCCGCCGGGCGGCGGCCGACGCTCCCGCAATCTCGAACGCCTTCACTCTCGAGGCATGGATGGCGCTCGGCGCCTACCCGTGGAACGTAGCGCCGGTCGTGGACCATGGCGATGAGCAGATGCGCGGCTACATCTTCGGTCTCGGGCCGCGCGGTGAACTCAGTTTGAGGGTCGCGGTTGACGGTCGCTGGCTGGAGGCCCGCTCTCCGGAGGGTGCGGTCCCCTTGCGGCGCTGGACCCACGTCGCGGCGCGCTACGGTGTCGAATCGGGTCTGACGCTGTTCGTCAACGGCACAGAGGTCGCGCGAACCCCGCTTCCCCCGCCTGGACCTGGCGGCCGCAGCGGCTCGCAGCGCGGCCAGATCAACGTGGCGCGGGGGCTCGACCTGCTGGTGGGAGGGCTTCGCTCGCCCCTGCGGCCGACCCCGTGGCATCGATTCGAAGGAACACGCCCGAGCTGGTACTCGATCGATGGGGCTCTGGACGAGGTGAAGGTTCACGCCACGGCGCTCCAGGACGCCGAGATCGTGGCGTCCGCTCGCGCGGCCACGCCCGGTGCCCCGCCCCTTCCGCCTCGCGTGCTGCCTTCGGGACCGAAGGGCCCCGGCCGGTTCGGCGCTTACCTGACGAAGCTCGAGTATCACCCCGAATGGGACGCTCTGTGGCGCGTCGATGCGCACCCCGACGTCCTGGTTCGCTTCGACAACTCCCCCGTTCGCATGGTGTTCTGGCGGGGCACGCAGTACTCCCCCGCCTGGGTCAGCGAGAACGGTCTGTGGATGGCCGACCAGAGCGTTGAGGGCTACGACGAGGACTTCACGTACGAGCACATGAACGACAAGCAGAATCGCTATTCGCACGTGCGCGTCATCGAGCAGACCGACGCGCGCGCGGTGGTGCACTGGCGCTACGCCCTCGTGAACGTGAAGAACGAACTGTGGAACAACCAGGAGCGGCTCGGTAACGGGGCCTGGGTCGACGAGTACTACTACGTGTACCCGGATGCCGCGGCCGTCCGCAAGGTGAGCTGGAACCGCAACACGCTCGGCGACCCGGTTCAATTCCAGGAGTCGATCCCGCTGACCCAGCCCGGGCAGCTGCAGGGCGATGTCATCAACCCGGACTACGTCACGGTAGGCAACCTCGCCGGGGAAACCCAGGTCTTCTCCTATGTCGCGGACCCGAAACCCGATTCGAAGAAGGCCCCCGCGGACCTCGTGATCCAGCGCCACAATCTGAAGTCGAGCCACAAGCCTTTCATCGTCTTCGAACCCGGAAACAAGATGTCGTACCTGCGGGACATGAACCTGCTCAACCTCTCGCGCCCCGGTTCTGGAAACCACTGGCCCGTCGGTCAGATCCTGTCGGACGGCCGCACCAGTGTCGCCTCCGACCGCGCCGGCCACTTCCTGGGCTTCCCCATCTCGACGCCGCCGCTCAATCAGGGACCCGACGGGCGCGACTACCGCGCCTCGCTCTACGGAATGACCGATCGGCCGTGGAGCGATCTCCTGGAACTTGCGCGTTCCTGGTCGCAAGCACCCGAGCTTCGTGTCGCCTCGGGCCCCGCCCGTTCGCTTGGATACGACCGCTCCGAGCGCGCCTATCGCCTGAAAGCGGAGGCCGCGGTGACTCGGCCGCTCGAACTCGCGCTCGCGGCCTCGCCCACCTCCCCGGTTCGGAACGTGGCGCTCGTGGTCGAAGGATGGGGCGAATCCGCGGCCCAGCTGACGATCGACGGCCGGAAGGTCCCGCGCAGCGCCCGGTTCCGATACGGCCACCGGCACACCCTCGCGGGAACCGACCTCGTGGTCTGGATCGAAACCCGCGCCGACATCCCGCTCCGCGTCCGCCTCACACCTCTGCCGTAATCTCTCTCATCACTCTGGAGATCTGCATGCTGTTCTTGAATCGACATGCTCGCGCAAGCGCTCTCACCTTGGCCCTCGCGGTTACGACCCTGGGGCCATCCACGGCAACCCCGCAAGAACCCAGCATCCCGCCCGCCCCTCCGCGTGCCGAAGGCGAGGGGCCCTGGAAGCGGCTCATCCTGCGCGGAGCGACGGTGATCGACGGAACCGGAGCCCCGCCCGTGGGACCCGTGGACATCGTGGTTGAAGGCAATGTCATCCGAGACATCAAGAGCGTGGGCAGCCCGGGGGTTCCGATCAAGCCCGCGGGTCGTCCCGTCGCAGCGCCCGGGGATCATGAGATCGACCTCTCAGGCCACTACGTGCTGCCGGGTTTCGTGGACCTGCACGGCCACCTGGGCGGTCGTGAGCAGGGCACGCCGGCCGAGTACGTGCTGAAGCTCTGGATGGCGCACGGCATCACCACGAGTTCCGACCCGGGGAGCGGAGTCGGCCTCGATTTCGCGGTCGAGCACAAGAAGAAGAGTGACGCGAACCTGATCACGGCGCCCCGCCTCCTGCCCTACGTCTCCTATGGCCAGGGCGTGAAGGACCCGATCACCACCCCGGCCGGCGCCCGCGCCTTTGTTCAGGATGTCGCGCGCCGCGGCGCCATGGGCATCAAGTTCTTCGGACTGCGGCCCGACCTGATGGCCGCGGCGATCGACGAAGTCAAGAAGCTCGGCCTGCGCAGCACCTGCCACCACGCCCAGCTCGCAGTGGCGCGCCTCAACGTGCTCGACACCGCGCGCATGGGCCTCACATCCATGCAGCACTGGTACGGCCTGCCCGAAGCGCTCTTTACCGACCGCACCATTCAGGACTACCCGAGGAACTACAACTACAACGACGAGCAGGACCGCTTCTCCGAGGCCGGGAGGCTCTGGCGTCAGGCCGCTCCGCCCTTCAGCCCGCGCTGGAACGAGGTGATGGACGAGCTGTTGAAGCTCGACTTCACTCTCTCGCCCACCTTTCACGCCTACGAGACGACGCGGGACTTCATGCGCATGAGCCGCGCCGAATGGCACGAGGAGTACACGCTCCCCTCGTTGTGGCGCTTCTACCTCCCGAGCCGGATCAATCACGGGTCGTACTTCCACTACTGGACCACTGAAGAAGAGGTCGACTGGAAGAACAACTACCGTCTCTGGATGACCTTCGTGAACGAGTACAAGAACCGCGGCGGCCGCGTGGGCGTCGGCACTGACTCGGGCTACACCTTCAACCTCTACGGGTTTTCGTTCGTTCGCGAAATGGAGCTGCTGCGCGAGGCGGGATTCCATCCCCTCGAAGTGATTCGTTCCGCGACGCTCGCGGGAGCCGAAGCCCTCGGTGTCGCCGATCGCGTGGGCACACTCGAGCCCGGAAAGCTCGCCGACATGGTGGTGGTCAAGGAGAACCCGGTCGCGAACCTGAAGGTCCTGTACGGCACCGGCGCCGTGAAGCTCGATGCCGACAATCGCATCGGACGCGTCGGCGGCGTGCGTTACACGATCAAGGACGGCATCGTCTACGACGCGCCCAGGCTCCTGGCTGACGTGAGGCGCATGGTTCGCGAGGCGAAGGACAAGGAAGGCTTCGAGATCCGTCCCGTCGGCCGTCCCTGACCCCACGAGCCCCCCTGCGGAGGGCGGTTCGTCGGGGGGTGCTTCAAAAGCCGGTGCGGAGGGTGACGACGAACTCCTTCATGGGGAGGTTCGGCAGGGTCGCGGAACGGAAGACCTGGTGGAACGTGTACTCCGCGGTGAGGTCGACGTTGCGGACGAGGCCCATGCGCAGGCCGAAGTCGTACTTCTTCCAGGGCCAGATGACGGCGAGGCGCGGGTACGCGAGGGGGGCTCCGAAGCGATTGTGGATCCACGAGAAGCGGAACGACGGCTGGATCCAGTTCCCGAACGGCGACTCCCCGACCAGGAAGAGGCCGGGCAGCGGGATGAACCACGCCGCCTCCGTCTCGACGCCGTAACGTCCGGCGCCCGCCAGATCCTGGTCGACCCACTGACCGAAGAGCCGCAACCCGCCCGCCTTCGCCTGCACGTTGACGCCCCACTCGCGTCGCCGGTTGCCCGTCGTCCTGATGGGCGCGAAGGCATCCTTCAGTACCGCGAGTTCGCCCGGGTAGTCGCTCTCGTACAGACGGGCGGTCTCGGCGAGGCGACGGCCGAAGTACCAGCCGAGGACATCGACACCGGCCCTCTCGCCGCCGCCGAAGCGGAAACCGAGCCCGCCTCCCACTTCCGTGTGCTTCGTAGAGTTCACGCCCTGATACTTGGCGTCGTACAGGATCGGGAACCCGGTCTGATGCGTCGCGTCGGCCGCGGGCGGCGCCGTGGACAGATTGTCGCCCGCAAGGACGTTCGTGTCGCGGATGAAGAGGGCGTTTCCGGTTCCAACCATCGCGCGCGCGTAGACGTTCGACCCGAACGACGCGCCCAGTTCGAGCTGCGGCTGCTCGAACCGGCCCACGGCGGTGCCCCACATGCCATAGGTTTCGAGCCGGCGCGTCACCTGCTTGCTGAAACGGGGGGCCATGCCGAACAGCGCGTAGAACCGCGAGCCGCGCGCATCGCTCAGCACGTCCGGCTTCTCGCCGAGCCGCACGAAGGCCTGGCGCACGAAGATCACCTCGTCGGCGGACGAGGGATTCCGGTTGTACTGGTCGATGAAGCGCACCTCGAACTTCGCGAACACTCCGGAAGTCACGTGGCCCTCGCCGGAGATCGCGAGGTGCTGGAACTCGAACGTCGACCCCGGATCGGGCGTCTTCATGAACCCGATGGGCTGGACCCGCGCGTTCAGGATCGCCGACTGCTGAGCCTGCGACCAGCGGAAGCCCGCCTTGATCTCGCCGCCGAAGCGGAAGGGCTCGGGCTCGAGGGCGACGGGCGGCGGCGCCTCTTCCTCCTGAGCGACCGCGGGCAGCGCGCAGAGGAGGGAGAGCAGGATCAGGGCGGGACGCACCATCGGGGGATTCTAGGGCCTCGGCTCAGACGCGCACGCGCATGAGCCACCGGTCGAGGTCGACCGCACTCGCCGGCCGCTGGGCGCGGTGCTTGGCCATGCAGGCCATGATGATCTCGGCGAGCGAGGCGGGAATCTCGGGACGCACGGTGCGCGGGTCGGGGGGCGCGTCGCTCAGGTGCATCTGCAGGATCTCCGCGACGTCGCGGGCACGGAACGGACACTGGCCCGTGAACATCTCGTACATCATCACGCCCGCCGAGTAGATGTCGCTCCGCTCGTCGAGATCGGCGCCGCGGGCCTGCTCGGGGCTCATGTAGAGCGGCGTGCCCACGACGGACACGCCGCCATGATCCTGGTCGGCGCGGGTGCGCGCCACACCGAAGTCCATGAGCTTCGCGACGCCGCTGCCCATGACCATGACGTTCTGGGGCTTGAGGTCGCCGTGGATGATGCCCGCCTTGTGGACGGCGGCGAGACCGCGGCACACCTGCTTCGCGATCTGCAGGGCCGGCGTGAGATCGAGGCCGCCGCGCGCGTCGATGACCTCGCGCAGCGTCGTGCCGGGCACGTACTCCATCGTGAGAAAGCGCGAGCCGCCGCTCTCGCCGAAGTCGAAGGCACGCACGACGTTCGGATGCGTGATGACGCGCGCGAGCTTGATCTCATGCCGCAGGCGGTCGACCTGTGACGACGAGCCCTCCCCCGACACACCCTTGAGGACCTTGAGGGCCACTTCCTCGTCGAGCACGCGGTCCCGGGCGCGGAACACGACGCCCATCCCGCCCTTGCCCAGCTCAGAGAGGAGTTCGTAACGTCCCGCGAAAATCTGCCCCACCTGGCCGCTCTCGCCCGAGTCGCGCAGGCTGGGGACGGCGCCGCGGAACGTGATGTCGCCCGGGCGGCGCTGCATGTTCGCGACGAGGGCTTCGAGTTGCGCCTTCTCCTTCAGCTCGCCGACCATCGCTCCGAAAGCCCGTGCGAGCGCGCCCACCTCGCCCTCGGCAGTGGGCAGCGACACATCGAGGTCGCCGCGCGCGATCTTGCGGGCACTCTCGGAGAGTTTCTGGATGGGGCGCGCGAGGCCCTGCGCCATCACGAACGAGAGGGGAAGCGACAGGAGCAGCGCCACCGCGCCTACCAGGATCAGGCTGCTCCGGACATCCCGGAAGGCCGCCAGCTCCGCGTCTTCGGAGCGCCCGACCACGAACGCGCCGATCACCTCGTTCCGGCCCGAGCGGATCGGCACGGCGAGGGCAATGAACGTCTCCCCCCCCGCGTCGAACTCGACGGGCTCGGACGCCTCGCCCCGGTTCAGCGCCTCCTCGGCAAGACGCGCCATACCCGGCGGCGGCGCCCCGGCGAAGGCCTTCGTCGACGCCACGATCTCGGCACGGGGGGGCGCCCCCCGCGGGGCGACGTTGCCCACGAACGCGACCTCGCCCATGGTGAGCACGCCCAGTTCCCGCGCGCGCTCGTCGGACATCTCGAAGGACGCCGCGAGCACGCCGTTGAGCCGCGTCTCGGCGCCGCTTCCCTGGGTCACGGGGGCGGACGACACCAGCGAGAGCGCGCGGTCGCGGGACACCTCGAGGATGAAGGCCGAAGCCTCGATGCGCTTCTCTCGCGGGATGTCGACCCAGGTGATGCCGCTGAAGTCGCGCCCGGTTTCCTCCCCCGGCTCGCGGTCGCTGCGGGCGAGGAGAGCGCCTGCGGGATCGAACAGATACACGGTGCGCGCGCCGAGGATCCCCGCGAACTCCTTTGCCGAGTCGTGGAACGTCTCCGGGTGCTCCCGCACTTCGGCGAGCAACGCCTTGGTGCCCGCCTCCTCGGCGAGCGACCGCACCGCGCGTTCACGAGCACTCGCCTGCGTCGACCGGTACCCCTCGAAGATCGCGGGCGCCGCCTTGAGATCCTCGCGGATCTCCTGGTCGGCAAGCGAGAGGGCCTTGAAGCTCAGAAAACTCAGCGCGGCGCCGACCGTGAAAGTAAGGAGGAGGGCCGAGCCGAGGAAAAGGCGGGTGCGCAGATCGAGCCCGCGCGGGCGGTCGTCAGCGATCGCGAGCAGCACCGGCACCGAGCCCGGGGAGCCTGCGGGGAGGGGGGTGAGCCTCGGGTCCGACGAGGAGGCGCGCGAGGACGACGCCTTTGACGCGCCGTCAGTAGCGGTCGGCATCGTTCTTCGCCTTCGGGTAGGCCTTTCCGTGCTTGTTCACGTGGGCCGCGCGCTGATAGCGGCTGGCATCGAGTGTGGGATTCCACTCGGCGGTCTCGCCCGGCGCGAAGTTCATGGTCACCACCTGCTCTCCCGCCACGTCGCTCCAGATGTGGACTTCGCGGCGGCCGGGCGGGATTCCGGCGATCCTGAAAGAGCCGTCTCTTTGCACCACCGCGAAGGCGTTCCCCTCGACGACCACCACGGAGGCGGCCATCTCGGGATGGATGTTGCAGTAGACGTGCACGATGCCGGGGTTCTTCATCACCACGTCCCGGGAAGCTCCCTTGCGGTAGAGGCCCATGTCGAAGGCGTTGCCCGGAGTGAGGCTGAAGGCGTTGTGGTAGATGGCGTCGACGTTCGGGAAGCTCACGCGCGTGCCCGCGGTGACCGCGAGGATGCGCGGGTCGAAGCGCTTGCCGCGCGACGTGACCGAGTTCGAAAGCGCCGCGGGGGCGGGAACGCTCACCCCGGGAATCCAGACTACGGAGCCACCCGGGTCCACCTTCACCTTGGGCGGCAGGACGAGGGAAACGCGACCGGACAGCACCGCGCCGGAGGCGGCTGGCGCAAGCGCCTGCGAGGCGAAGGCCGGGACGCACAGGGCCACGATCAACACGCAGCCAAGGCCGCGTCGCGCCCTCTTCATGTCCTTGTGGACGCGCTCACATCTCATAGAGGTCGGGGTCGAGCCGCGCGGGTCTGGCGGGGATGCGCCGTTCGCTCGAGGTCTTGACGGGCGACGCGGCGAAGGGATCGGCCTCGAGCAGGTCGCCCATGTCCTCCTCGATCTTCTCCGGATCCTCGCCCGATTCCATCCGCTTGAGGGCTTCTTCGATGCTGCCGCCCATGGGCATGCCCGTGGCGTCGAACAGGCGCCGCATCACGTTCGCGGCCTGGCGCGGGTCGTTCTCGTCGATGCTGTCGGCCTCCGATGCGAGAGACTCCATGGCCGACTCGAGCGTCGACTCGTCCATGGCGCCGAAAGGATCCGCGCCGTCTCCGCCCCCCGCGGACGGCGGGGCCTCTTTCATATTGCGCGACATCGCGAACGTCGACGGACGGCGGTTCGTAACGCTGCCGCATTTCGGGCACGCAGGCTGCCCCTCGGTGTTGATGCGCTTCGAGAGAAAGTTGAAGACCGTGTGGCACGGCGCGCAGTAGAACTCGTAGATCGGCATGGCAGGCTGCATCATTCTCGCCGAAATGGACGCCCGGGCAGGGAGGGGAAACCGTATCCGGGCCGACCGTCGGTCCATGGGGCGGCCGCGGCCTCCTGACCTATAAGCTCGCACGCACATGAATCCCGTGGCACGCGACACCCGCATCGCCTTCGCTCTCGCCACCCTGCTCGTGGCCGCAAACGCGGGTTACGTAGCCTCGAAGCTCGGCTTCGTCCACCGGCCGCGCCAGGTGATGGAGACGGACCACCGCCACTACATCCACATGGCCACGAATCCGGAGGAGCCCGAGGATCCGCCCTACGCCTTCCGGGTGGCGACGCCCACGCTCGCGCGCGGGCTGATGGCCTGGGGCTTCACCGTGAACCAGGCGTTCTACGCGCTCACGCAGATCTCCCTGGTCGTCTTCTTCGCGTGCACGTTCCTGTTCCTGCGCGCCCGGGGTTTCGCGGCGGAGATCGCCGCCCTCGTCCTCGCCCTCATGGCCCTGACTCAGGGCGCCGCCCGTTGGTTCGAGTATCAGTACTGGATGTCGGATCCGCTGTGCCTGGCCCTCGTGGCCGCGGCCGTCCTCGCGATCCAGCTCGACCGCCCGTGGCGCCTCGCCATCCTGCTCGGTTTCGCCGCGGGCTTCGTCCGCGAGAGCTTCGTGCTTGTGCTGCCGTTCGCCTTCCTGCACACCCTCAGGCGCCACGACCTCAAGACGGCGGTCGCGCGGACCGCGGCCATCGGGGGCGCCTTCTTCGCGGTCTCGCTCACCCTCCACGGCCTCATCACGCCCATCGCGCCCGACGATTGGTGGTCGGGCGTCGTCGACAGCATGGGCTTCCGCGCCCGCCACTTCTGGAGCAAGCAGTGGTACGTGCTCACCATCGGCACCTGGGGCGTCTTCGTCCCCCTCGCTCTCGCGGACTTCAAGGCCTTCAAGCGGCGCGTGCGCGAGAACCTCGATCTCGTGGCCCTCGTGGTCGCGACCTACGGCACCCTCATCATCTCGAACAACACCGAGCGGCCCCTCGCCTATGCCTGGCCCGCGGTGGCGGCGGCGGGGGCGGCCGGACTGCGGGCCCTGGGCGCCATCCCCCTGACCCCCTATCGCAATCCCCTGCAGCGGATCGCAGGCCTCGCCATCGGCGCGCAGATGATCCACTTCGGCCTCACGCGCTGGAACGATCTGGCGGGCTCGAGCCTCTACCAGCCCGCGAATTTCGTGGTAACGGGAATCATGGTCGCCCTGGGGCTCGTATGGGCGGCCATGTTTGCTAGGCTGAAGACGACCTGATCCGCCCTGTCCCCATTGCGCGGGCTGTCGGGCAAGGAGAGGGCCGCCGCCTTCGAAGGCGGCCTCGGCGCCCTCCCCGATCGAGACTGATCGAGACGTTCCTCCAACAAGGACCCCGTTCGAACCTCATGAACACTGTGTATCGCATCGGCGAAATCCTGGACGACTACTGCACTTCGTGCCACCTTCTGCTCTCGCACGACGTCTCGAGTGTCGTGAATGGCGAGATCGCGAAGACCACCTGCCGCACGTGCCATAACACGCACGACTACAAGCATGCCCGGGTGCCGAAGCGTCCCGCGAAGAAGGAAGAGACGAAGCAAAGCCTGATGGAGCAGGTGCTGCGCAACATGCCGCAGATGCCCGCGGCCCCGCCCGCCCCGCTCCAAAAGCCCCGGCGCGACCTCTGGGCGGCGCTCGGCCGCATCAACGACAAGAAAGACGCGACCCCGGAAGGCGGCGTCAAGTGACCGCGGGGCCTCCGGGAATCCTGCGCGTTCCGGACATCCTGGAGCACAAGCGCGACGGCCTCGCCTTGTCCCGCGCGGAGATCGAGTTCCTCATCAACGGTTACGCGCGCGGCGAGGTGCCCGACTATCAGATGGCGGCGTTCGCCATGGCCGTGAACTTCCGCGGCATGACGTCCGAGGAGACGACCGACCTCACGCGGGCGATGCTGCACTCGGGCGAGATCCTCGATCTGTCCGACCTCGAGGGCCCGAAGGCCGACAAGCATTCGACGGGCGGCGTGGGCGACAAGACGAGTCTCATCCTCGCCCCTCTGGTCGCGACCTGCGGCGTCACCGTGCCGATGATCTCGGGCCGCGGCCTCTCGTTCTCGGGCGGCACCCTCGACAAGCTCGAATCGATCCCCGGCTTCCGCGTGGGCTTGAGCCTCGCCGAGTTCCGCCGCGTGCTGCGCGCGCACAAGCTCGGCTTCATCGGCCAGACCGTGGAGATAGCACCCGCCGACAAGAAGCTGTACGCGCTGCGCGACGTCACCGCGACCGTGCCCGTGCTGCCGCTCATCGTCGCGTCGATCATGGGCAAGAAGCTCGCGGAGGGTATCGACGCCCTCATCCTGGACGTGAAGACCGGCAACGGCGCGTTCATGGCGAAGGAAGAGGATGCGATCACCCTCGCCCAGCGCATGGTGGCGATCGGCAAGGGCATGGGCAAGCGCGTGGCCGCGGTCATCACGGACATGAACGAGCCCACGGGCCACATGGTGGGCAACGCGCTCGAGATCAAGGAGTCCGTGAAGACCCTGCGCGGCGAAGGCCCGAAGGATCTGACCGACCTCTCGGTGGAACTCGCGGCCTGGATGCTCGTCCTCACATCCGTCGAGCCCGACCTCGAGGCCGGACGCAAGCGCATCTTCGCCGCCATCGCCTCGGGAGCGGGACTTCAGAAGCTGCGCCAAGTGATCGAAGCTCAAGGCGGCGACCCGCGCGTGTGCGACGACGTGTCGCGTCTGCCGAAGGCCGCGCACCGCCACGAGGTGCGCGCCGAGACGAGCGGCTTCCTGCACCGCATCGGCTGCCGGGCCACCGGCGAGTCGTCGATGATTCTCGGCGCCGGACGCAACACCGTGGCCGACACCGTGGATCCCGCGGTGGGTATCGAGCTTGGCCGCAAGGTGGGAGACGCCGTGCAGAAGGGCGACCTCCTCGCGACGCTCCACTACAACGATCGCGTGAGACTCGACGGCGCCCTCGTCCGCCTTTCGGGAGCGTTCGAGATCGCGGAGACGCCGATCTACCGCCAGTCGCTGGTGCGCCGCGTCGTCGACTGACCCCGCCTATGGGCTGTCCGCATCATTGACCCTCCTTCGGACCGGGCGCAAGCTCGAAAGCGTCCGGGTGGTTCGCACGAACCCGGCACCGAAGGAGACAGCGATGAAAGCACGCACAGGTCTTTGGATCGACCACGGCAAGGCCGTGGTGGTGGCTCTGACGGACAAGGGCGAGGAGATCCGCCTCGTGATCTCGAAGGTCGGCCGGCAGCTTCGGCGGACGGGTGATTCGCCCCTCAAGGGCTCTTTCGAACCTCTGGCGGTTCCCGCGAGCGACGTTCGCGAGCGCATCTTGAAGGCTCAGCTGAACCTGTACTACGACGCGGTCATCGCGACCATTCGCGACTCGGCCGCCATCCTGATGTTCGGCCCGGGCGAGGCCAAGGTCGAACTCAAGAAGCGGATGAAGAAGGCGAAGGTCGCCGAGCGGATCGTGGCGGTCGAGCCGGCCGACAAGATGACCGATCGCCAGATCGCCGCCCGCGTGCGCAAGTACTTCGACGCCTAATCGCAGCGTGCCACCCCGTCGCCCTCGGGAAGTGGAGAGACAGCAGGCAAGGGACAGGATGCAAATGCATCCTGTCCGGGCTTCCCCATGCGGGAGGATGATCGTCCCATGACGGAAGGTCGCTCGGCCCTCGTCAACGACTTCTGGGGAGGCCTGTCGGCGATGCTCGTCGCCCTGCCCGCGTCCCTCGCCTTCGGCGTCGCGGTGGTGGCGCCGCTCGGCCCGGCCTACTCGGGCGCGGGCGCCCTGTCCGGCCTGCTCGGCGCCTTCGCGATGGGAGTCGTCGCCGCCAGCCTCGGCGGCGCCCCGAGACTCGTCTCCGCGCCCTGCGCCCCCGCCGCCGCCGTCATGGGCGCCCTCGCCCTCGAACTCGCGCGCGATCCGCACCGCGAGCCGTCGTCGATCCTCCTGCTACTCACCCTCACCGCTCTCATCTCGGGCGCGCTTCAGATCGCGTACGGCGCCGCGGGCGGCGGCACGCTCATCAAGTACATCCCGTACCCCGTCGTGACCGGCTATCTCTCGGGCGTCGCGATCGTCATCTTCCTGAAGCAACTCCCCTCGTTCCTCGGTCTCCCCAAAGGAGTGAGCGCGGCTGCCGGCTGGGCGCACCCGGGTGCGTGGAACCCGGTCTCGATCGCGGTCGGCCTCATCACCGTGGTCGCGACCCTGGGCGCGCCGCTGGTGACCAAGCGCGTGCCCGCTCCGATCCTGGGCCTGCTCGCGGGCATCGGAGCCTACTTCGGTCTCGCGACGCGGACCCCGGGGCTCCTCTCGCTCGAGGGCAACCCCCTGCTCATCGGGCCGCTCTCCGGGGGCGGATCGGTGTGGAGCGGCATCGAAGCCCGCGTGTCCGGACTCCCCCATGTCGCCTTCGCCGATGTCATGGCGATCCTCGGCCCCGCGATCACCCTCTCCGTGCTGCTCTCCATCGACACCTTGAAGACCTGCGTCCTCGTGGACGCCATGACGCGCAGCCGGCACGAATCGAACCGCGAGATCCGCGCCCAGGGTGTCGCGAACCTGTGCTCGGCCGCGATCGGCGGCATGCCGGGGGCGGGAACCTCAGGGCCGACGCTCATGAACCTTGCGAGCGGCGCTTCCACGGCGCGTTCGGGCGTAATCGCGGGGGCCCTCGCCCTCGTGGCCTATCTGGTCCTCGGGCCGGTACTCGCGTGGGCGCCGATCCCGGCCCTCTCGGCCCTCCTCCTCGTCGTCGCCATCCGCATGTTCGACTGGAAGAGCCTCGCCCTCGTCCGCCAGCGCTCGACCGTGTTCGACTTCGCGGTGATCGCGTGCGTGATCGCGGTCGCGGTCTTCGTCGATCTGATTGCGGCGTCCGCCACCGGCGTCTTCCTGTCGATTCTGCTGTTCACGCGCGAGCACGTGCGCTCCCGCGTGATCCGGCGGAAGCTGTACGGCGACCAGATCTCATCGCGCCGGAAGCGTCTGCCGGAGGAGATCGAGGTCCTGAAGCGCCACGGCCGCGACATCGTGGTGGCGGAGCTGCAAGGCGACCTCTTCTTCGGCACCACCGACCAGCTTCTGACCCTGCTCGAGGCCGATCTGGCGTCGTGCCGCTACCTGATCCTCGACCTGCGCCGCATCGAGTCGATCGATTTCACGGGCGTCCACCTGCTCCAGCAGATCGAGGACCGCATCAAGGAACGCGGCGGCAAACTCCTCTACAGCAGCCTGCCCCATGCCCTCCCCTCGGGCATCGCGGGCAGCCGGTACTTCGCGGACGTGGGTCTCGTCTCGAGTCCTGAGAGCCAGCGCATCTTCGGCCAACTCACCGACGCCCTCGAGTGGGCAGAGGAGGCGATCCTCGCCGCAGAGGGCGCGGGGACGGCTCCCGAGGAGACCCTGCTCAACCTCGACGAGATCGCGCTGCTCAAGGGCCGCAAGGCCGCGACGATGCGCGAACTCGAGCAGATCATGGAGGCGCGGCA
>Ga0075163_10007992_pt1 | contig 13973 bp, 7 predicted proteins | sample JI1023141ADNA_FD_71478 | JGI IMG/M metagenome (GOLD analysis project Ga0075163, IMG submission 71478) | Wastewater effluent complex algal communities from Wisconsin, to seasonally profile nutrient transformation and Carbon sequestration -... | ecosystem: Engineered > WWTP > Effluent > Algae...
CGACAAAGCCAGGCAGAAGCTGGCCCGAAGCTACCCAAACCCAGCGCCCCCAGCCCTATTACAGCAGGCCGCTTGAGCCACCCCTCAACCGGTCAAATTCACTGGGGCGAGACACTAGTCTCCGGCTCCCGGCTGTCGTGCGAGCCGTGCTCTCAGAAGGCGCTCAGCTTCCTGAGCGGCTATTCAGCGTGCGCTCACTTCTTGCTCGGGGCTGCCTTGGGAACCTTTTTCTCCATGAAGCTCTTGAGTTCCTTCTTATCTGCGTCCGAGAGCTTGGCGAAGTCGGGATCGTCGTCGACCTTGATCACATCTTCCGCGCTCTTCGGATGGAGGAGCGCCGCCCGCAGCGCCGCCCGACTGCGCGTCCCCAGCTGGTCGTCAAACTTGTATGCATCCCTGAGCTCGGCAAGCTCCGATTGCGAGCGGTGGTGCAGCTTGCCGAGCACGTCGTGCATCGACAGCCCGTTCAGCTGATGAAAGTACTGATAGATGGGATCGTCGCTGAGCTGCTTGTCGACGCTCTTGCCGGCGCTGTCCACGAGCGCGGGCATGTCAGGATAGACGTAGTAACCGTCCCCGCCGCCAGCGTGGCTGAACAGGTATTTGCCGCTCAGCGATGCGTCCTCTTTCAGCTTGCTGGCGGTGTAGGGAATGGGATACGGGCAGCGCGAGCGGATATGCTCACCAGCGATCTTGCCGCCAAAGGCGTTCATGATGTTGTTCGTTGCAGAGTCGGAGATGATGTAGGCACCGCTGTCCGTCTTCCGGGTGATGCCGTTGACTATACCGATGTTTGCCAGCCACGCGTCCAGGACGCCGGCCACATCGCTCGCGGACTCATAGTGGCTCCACTTGACCTTGGGTAGCCAGTGCACGAGATGGGCGGCCAGCGCGATCAGGCGGTCCTCTTTCCAGCTGTACACGAAGCTCGGCGCATTGAAGGCCGTGGATTCCAGCGCGTCCCACTGCGCGTCAGCCACCTTCTGAGCCGACGAGTCCTCACCGGGAGCAGCGCTGGTGTCCTCGGCGATCTCGACGAAGACGCCCTGAAGCTGCTTGTTCGACTGTAGCTCGTTGACGGCGGCCGCCGCGGTCAGGATGGTCTGACTTTTGGTATCGACTACCTCAAGCGCCGATGCAAAGTTGATTCCGCAGCGCAAGAAAGCGGCGGACAGGGCTGGATCCGCGAAGAGCTGTTTCATCACTTTGGGCAGGCCGCCGCCGACTGCGAAGCCGCGCCCGAAAGTGAACTTTTGGTTATCGTAGGTATTGATGGAAGAATAGCCGCCCTCGCCCTCCAGCTCCTTGGAGATGATGAGCTTTACGCGATCGGCATCGGACTTCTTATCCTGTTTCTCGATCGCGACCTGCTTTTTCGGGCGGGCAGGATTCTTGCCGTTATACATATTCCCACTGCCGCGTGCGTGCAGCATGGAAACCGGGGTCTTGCTGCGGTTGGTCTCGATCTGAGAGCAGATGGCCTTCTTGGTATCGGCGCTCGCGGACGCATCCGCCAGGACCTTGGGCCAGCTGAGTACATCCACCGTGTTCTGGAACTGCTGCATGGGCGTCACCGCACCTGCCGCGATGTGCGCCTGCTGTCCCTGGACCGCGCGGTCGCTCGCGGCATCAGCCTCTGACTCCAGCTGCGCACGGCGCGCAGCGCTTTCACTGGCCCCTGACGATTCGCCGCCGGAATCGGTCAGTCCAGCGTCAACGGCGTCGGCTCGCTGGGAGCCGCGCCGCTGCTGAACGACATGGGCCAGCTCATGTCCCAGCACCTGGAGTCCGGCGGGGCTGTTCAGGTCGACGCGGGCTGGATCGTATCTCACCTCATCGCGCGTTGCCACGGCATGTCCGGCGCGGACCGTTTCATCGTGGCTCGCTGGGATCAGGCGCACATCGCGCAGGTCCATGCCCAGGCTCGCGCTCATTCGCGCCAGCAGCGCTTCGGACGAGCCTGGGCCCTGCCCCCGCGCCCCGAGCTGCGCCCAGGCCTCGTCTCGCTGGCCCGCAGCTGGACCGTTCTCGGTGCTATCGGTGAGTCCGGTGTCGAAGTTGGACGCCGTGTTCAGCCCGCCCTGGCCGAAAAGGTGCGGCTCTGCAGGCACCGCGCAGGCGACCGCAGGGGGACGTTGCCCACGCGGCGCCTGCTTGCGCCGCGATTCATTGCTGGGCACTTCGCCCCAGTAGCTGAGGACCTGAGCGGCAGCATGCGGAGCTCCCCCTTCTCCCGGCAGCGTATCGCCGGCTGCGCTCCCATCACCCGGACGCGTCCCCGGTGGAGCGTGGCCAGGGCCTTCGGAGCCCGGAGCCGCAAGCGGCGACTGGGTTGCTGCGGAGTTTAGCTGGGTCTGTTCCAAGATGGACATGCCTACTTCCTGGCTTGAGTGGATTCCCAATCGGAATTCAGCAAGTCACATGCCGTGCCAGAATGTACCGATCCGCCGCTCCCGTGCGCGTTTCCCTACGCGCTGCCATGCGGATAAGCGAGTCGCTTTCCTTAAAGGAGCGACTCTCAACTCAAGTTGAGATCTCGAGTTGGCTGCGTCGCTGGCACCAACATTGCAAAGTTCGCCCGCAAACGACGCAGCCGAAGCGGAGCCAGTGGAAATGTATGAGTCTGCCCAGAAAGAGAGTGCGAGCGGCAACAGCTTCACGTCAGGCGATGCGAAGGTTGACGCTGCCGCTTGCTTCCAGGAGGAAGCCGAAGCCGCTGTCCCATCGTCACAGCCCTCCGCACAGCGCGCTGGCCCACCTCTTTCTCCGGATCTCGCAGTGCGGCTGTTCGGCTACTTATGCGAGCCAGAGTGCGCTTCCAGGTCCGATGCCCCTGACAGTGCTGGCGTCGCTGCCGGCGAGGCTGGGGAGGAGGAGGTGCTCCAGCCTCCGGCCGACCTGCGAGGGCGCGTCGAGCAGCACACCGGCACGCATCTGGATAGTGTGCGAATCCATGTGGGCGCCCATGGGCAGCGGATGGCTGCGGACATCGGAGCCAAAGCCTACGCGGTAGGAGCAGACCTCTATTTTGCGGCGGACCAGTACCGCCCTGGGACCCCGGATGGAGACCGGCTGATCATCCATGAGCTTGCCCACTCCGCCCAGCATCAGCAGGCCGGATCGCCCACAGGGGCTCAGCAGCTGGAGGTTGCCCCATCGCATCACGCCGCCGAGCAGGAGGCAGATGCCGTTGCTCACGCCGTGATGGCCGACCGCTCCGGAGAGGACACGGGAGCCGAATCGGCGCGCAAGCCGGCAAGGGTGACGCCGGCCGCCTCGGCGATCTATCGGAGTCCGGATCCCGAAACGCTGGGAACTGCCAAGACGACGGCTCCCATCGCCAAGAACGCCATCCAACCGCAGCGGCTGATGCAGGCCGAGCTGGATCAAGAGGTCTCGCTGTTTCAGCGCGGCCAGAGCATCATCAGCTGGATCGAGCGAGGACGCAGCCTCAGCCCCGACGGGACGTTCCGGTTTACGCTGGACGAGCTGTTCGCAGCCACCCAGACAGCGGCGCCCCAAGGCAAGAAGGGAAAGTCTAAGCAGGCGGAGGTCAAGTCAGCGCAGCTCGGTCTGCAGGCCAAAACTCCGCAGGATCTGAAGCCAGTGCTCGAGATCCTCATTCACTATGGCGTGATCAACGGTCCCTCTGCGCAAGAGGCAAACTACACGGTCAATTTCGAGAAGAAGGTTCCCTATTCCCCGAACGCGCTCAGGAGCTCTGACTTCGACGAGGCCAATCGGGACATTTCGGCATTCAGCAAGAAGTTCAGGCAGCGCGTGCAGGCGAAAAGTCCGCAGCAGTCGGTCGTCGACACCGCGCTTCTGCCTATGAGCTGGTCTTCCGATCTCAAGGCCGTCCACAATGAAAAGGCCGCTGCGCAGAACCTGGACGATCTGCAGCGCCAGCTCGACGAGTTCATCGTCTTTCCGTCAGCCCAAAACGGGAAGCCTGCACAGCCCGTGTTCCGCGTTAAATCCGTCCCCAGAGAAGTGAAGGACGAGTCAGGCCAGGTCATTGCGTGGGAGATCGAGATAGCGGGCCAGGCCAAGCCGCTCCGAATGAAGGATCCGCCCGTCGCAGTAGAGCAGGTAGGCACCGGCTCGCACGAGGTGACGAAGCAGCGGCGCGAGCAGCTGATCACCAAGGTCGAAAAAGCGAAAAAGACTCTGAAGAGCGGCCAGGTGTATCGGACCTTCGCGAAGGACAATCTCGTGCTGTTCAAGCGGCTGCGGGAACTCAACACCAAGTTCTCGGTCGGGACCTATGAGGGCCACAGCTGGGCTGAGTTCTCCGCTGATATCTTCATCAGCGCTGGCTTCGACGCCGAGGCGTCAGGATTCTGGGATCGCAAGACCGTGCGCCAGTTCTTCGACGATCTCAACACTGCGGCGGAGAAAGAGGACGGAGAGGCCGGCAAGTTCGCTTGGCGCGGGATCTACAATGACGATCCGCTGGCAGCCGAGGTCAACGCCAAGTATGGCAGCGAGCGTGTCATCCACGTTCCGCATCATGGCCCGCACCCCGACAAGCTGCACATCCATCTCGACCTTCGCCCGGTGGAGCTCAAAAAGGATGCTTCCTCGGGCTACACGGTTGAAGACGGGCGCGTCCACTTGAATTCCGAGGGCTCCGCTGACTAGACTGAGGCTTCGCCGATGCGCTACTCAACCCGTAAATCGTCAGCTGCGCCTCTTGCCGTGATAGTCCGTCGAGCGCCGTCCCCACGGAGTCTGCTCGTGGGGGCGCTCGTCTGCGGTGCCTTGCTCCTTCTCTGCCAGCGCTTGCCTTTCGCCGCCGTTCCGGACGCACAGCAGCCGCACCCGGCCATCCCCCCAGATGCCGGCTCTGCGACCGCTCCGCTGGAGTCCATCAAGGCCCGCTTTGCCGGGACGCTGAAGCCGCCGCCTCCCCTGGACCAGATCTGCGCGATGCGGTCGGGGCGGTTTCCGCAGGTGGTCCTGCTCGGCATAGAGCTTGGGCACAGCGATCTCGATCAGCCGTTCGGCTGTGAAGCCCAGGCGCTGCTGATAGATGGAAGCTTCGTGCCGATCAAAGCCGCCGCTGCCGTCCTCCTCGGACGGCAGGGGTTTCGCCAGCTCGCTTCCCGCGAGCGTCTGGCGATTGCGCTCGACTGGACGCGGCAGCTCTACCTGGGGTTTGAAGGGGTGCTCGATGCTCCGTCCTCGGCATTCCACAGGCGTCGCGCTCCCAGATTTGCTGCGCCGCGGGCGAACGTTTTGCAAAACGGCAACATCGAGATCACAGCCTACACGCAGCCTCCGTTTCCGGGGCCTTACGATGTGCTGCGCCGCTGGCGGCTGCTCTTTGCACCCGATGGCAGCCTGCTCGAAGCCAGACGCATCCAGCAGCTCGTCTTTGATTGGCACAGCGACCCGGAGTTTCGGCACTCCGACGGAAACGCCGCGGCTGCTGGCATCCCATAAGCTTTGAAATGGCATCTCAGCCATCGCCATCAGGTGTTGTCACCCAGTGCCGGACGACGGTGCCCATGCACGCACCATGGCAGTGCACAGGCTCAGCAGCGCGCCTGTAGCGCCCTTGGCTATCGACGCTCGCGCAGCGGCATCATACAGCGAAATCCAACGCCGAGCGGGGCGTTGCTGGCAAGCTGGAAGCCGCGGGCGGTGGGACGGCAGAAAATACGAAGGTCCGCAGCGCTGCATCCGCGAACAATGTGATAGCTGGCTGGATCGATGTCGACCTTGGCCTGCCCGGATTCCAAGAAGGGCTCGGAGTCGTTGGGATAGCACTGGCGATGCGAGTCGACCATCCATTCACCAAGGCCGGGACTCATGTGCAGGAGCGGATTGCGCTCGGCGAGCTTGGGATTCGTCTTGACGTACTCCCAAATCGCCTCGCTCAGAAGCTGCTTGCCGGCAAAGCGACAATAGAAGAGAGCGCCGATCCACGTAACCTGATCTGCCGGGCTCGATTCGCGGCCACTCTTGACGGAGAAGTGGCCGCCTTCATATAAAAGGTCGCTTCCAGCGGGATGTAGGTCATGGATCAGGAACTTCTCTGCGTACAGGTACACGAAGCGCGGAACGCCAGTGTCGCGATCAGGTTCGACATGCAGGCGCGGACTCAGGTTGTTCAGGAAGTGAGCCCACTCGCCCTTGGTTACCAGGTTGTTGTCGATGAGGAAGTCGTGATCGATGAGCACACGATGCTTGGGCATCTCACGGGCGAAGGTCTCTTTTTTGCACAGCAGATTCACCTGCGCGCAGCGCGCCTTATCAGCGCACACTTCCGTTTGGCAGCTCTGTAGGGCCTGCTCTACCTCATCCCCGCTGCTGCCCATCTGGAACACGTCCGCCTGAACCAATGACATGGAGAGCTGGGCAGAGCTGCTGGGAGCGGCAGTATATTTTTGATCTGCCTGGGGACCGGCAGTAGCGCCGGAAACCGGCCAGTCAGTGCGCGGCAACGGGAGCAGCTCAGCGAGCCCTGCATCCAGAAGGTAGTGAGACAGGAAGAACAGGCCCAGGCTAAGACACGCCGCGATGCCAGCGCCGAAGATGACGCGCTGCTGGTGCCGGGGTCGGACGCTCTGACGCTGGAGATTGTCGTAGGCAGGAAGAACATGACCCGCGTAAGTGATGCGGCCAGAGTCCTGGGATAGATCCACGATGCTGGAGAGCAATGGCAGCTCCTTGGGATACTTGTCTTTGAGAATCTGGAGAAACTCCTGCATGACAAAGCAGATGCTCGGTCGGTCTGCCACGCGCTCCTGCCGCATGGTGCCGATGAGTGCGCGCAGCCTCGGCGGCACCTCCGCAGGCAGCAATCCGCCCCCTTCTTCGATTGAACCGGTCAAGCACTCATAGAGGATCTGACCCAGAGCAAAGACATCGGCCTCGGGCGTGGGGCGGCGTGTGCGCAGCACCTCCGGAGCCTGATAAAAGCCAGATCCCCAGAGCTCGGCTTCGCGGCGAGTGAGGCCCGTGGGTATAAGCCAGCCGGCAATGCCCAGGTCGATGATCTTGACGCACTCTTGCCCGGAAGCCTCGGTGGTTACCATGAGGTTTTCGGGCTTGAGGTCCCCGTGCGCCAGACCGCTCTTGAACATGGCGGCCAGAGCCTGGGCAATCTGGACTCCATAGCGCAGGACGATCGCGGGGGGCATCCTACGCGCGTGTGAGTTGCTCAACCGCGTCCGCAGGGTGACCCCGTCAAGGTACTCCATCACCATCGCCAACCGACCGGTGCGATCCGAGACCTCATCCAGAAGTTCCACGATGCCACTCTGGTGTCGCATGCGACTGAGCTTGGCGATCTCGGATAGGAACTTGCTGCGCATCTCCTCGTCGCGAGAAAACTCGGGCTTGAGGATCTTCACCGCAACCCGACGCCCCGTCGGACCACGGGCCTCAAAGACTGCGCCCATTCCTCCTTCAGCCACCAACTTCACGAGTGTGTAGTCGCGAAGCATGGTGCCCTCCAGACTGCCAAGAGACATTGTGACATCAGTGCTTAAGGGCTCTGTCGTAGACATCGTTCTTGATCCGCAAATGGAGTGCCTGGCAGGGTCATCATAGCGCGTCCGGCGATAGAGATGTTGAGAAAAAGTCGGCTCATTCCTGGCGCCTCCGGACTTGGGATGTCGCGATCAGATGTAGGAAGCATCGCAGCGAGCAGTGGCTGCTGGACTGGGGACCCCAGAGCGACTCCGGGCAAGTCTGGTTGTCGCGGACTCAAGTTATGTTTGCGCGAGATGCGCTGACTCTAGTGGATTTGTCTTTATTACAAAGAAATCCACACTGCTGAACATCGATGCAGCTGTATCAATCAAAGTTATGTTTCGGAAATGATCGTCAGTCATTTACTTCGTTTGTTCATATATTAATGCAATAGTGATGCCAAGAGTTGCGAAATTAAGAGCATAGAATAACCGATATGTACTGTCTCTGTAAGAAGTTATGGCATCTTGTGTGACCAGGTAAGTTGCATGAAAATTCGGACACTTGGCAGGTCAGTGGCTCACTTTTGATGGGCAAATTCCGTCGGTGTAATTCATGATCAAGCAGCTCGCAAGCTGTCTGATGGAACGGATCGATAACGGCTATTGAGAACGAAACATAACTTGCGTTAATGCATTTTAGGCCAATAGAACTTAGGCATGGAGAGCTTGACTCTAAGCTATATAAGCAATACGATGCCAATATGACACCACTCAAATCCTTGGCGATCCTCATCCGTGACAACATCGAACACAAGACAACGACCATCACCTTGGAGCCGGACCAGATTTTGGTATTTGGAAGGACTCCCGAGTCTGGGATTTCGCAGCTGCTCAAGCTGGATCAGGGCAGCGTGACCGCCGAGCACCTCTATGCACTGCCGTCCGCGTACGTCTCGCAGAATCATCTGGTCATTCACTACACGCGCGATGGCCTCATCCAGGTCTTCGACCCCGGCAGCACAAACGGAACCATGGTTCCCATTCCCAAGGGACGTTTAAATGTTGTGAAGCGTGGGACTATCCTATCGATCCCCAAGGCCGCGGAAATTCAGATCGACTATGCCGATGGCACCGCAGAGAGCATGCGCAACATTTCTGATTGCAAGACGCCGACCGCGCTGGTCGCCCTGATACGGAGTCAGCTTGCCGATCGGGTCGAGAGCGTGCAGGTCGTGCGCGATAATCCGCAGACGCCCGCCCTTTCGCCTTGGACCGAGCGCTTTCCACTGTGGCCGGCCGGACACTCGCTGATCATCACGTGGCGAGCAGTGCTCACCCGGCGCGGCAGCGAAGAGCGCTGGCTGCTCGACTGCCTGGCGCTATATAATGCCCACAGCGATACCGCTGCACGGCCCGTGCCCTCCGAGTCCTCCTGGCGGTTCGTCGCGTGCTCACGGGCACGTGCAAAGCTCCTGGAGGTGGTCAAGAAATGTGCTCCATCATCCGTGCCAATCCTGCTCATGGGAAAGACCGGCGTTGGCAAGACGCTGCTCGCCCGGCAAATTCACGATCACAGCCTGGTCGCGCGCGGACCATTTCGTCGGATTAACATAGGAACCCTGCCGACATCGCTGCTTGAAGCTGAGCTCTTTGGATCCGAGAAAGGCTCCTTCACCAACTCGCTGGAGCGCAAGACTGGCCTCATCGTGGGAGCCCATGGGGGCACGCTGTTTCTGGATGAGATCGACAAGCTGCCAATCGAAGTGCAGTTCAAGCTGCTCGATGTCCTGGATCAGGGAGTCATTCGCCGTGTTGGCGCCCCGCAGGACATTCCCGTCCACTTCCGACTGATCGCAGCCTCGAACGCCAACCTGAAGGCCCTGGTCGAGCGGGGCCAGTTCAGCGCCGAGCTTTACTATCGGATCGCCTGCGCCTGCTTTACCGTACCCTCAATGGCCGAGGAAGACGTGATTGCGCTGGTGCCACAGCTTCTCGAAGAGCTGCGGTGCGAAAAGAACGGCTTTTCCATGGATGGGCTGGCGCCGTGTGATCCAAACGAAGTTCAGGCCCTGACCAGCTACGCGCTCAAGCAGCAGTGCAAGGGTGGTGTGCGCGAGCTGGAGCGGACCCTGCGCCTATATCTGGCATTCCGGCAGCAGAGTGCATCTATCGCAGAGGCGTGGCGCAACGCAATGTTGTACGGTCCGAGCATGGAAGCTGAAGCCGCGGCCGAGGAGCTGACGCCGCCAACCAGCGGTGACCCGGCCGGGAGTGAAATCGAAGTTGGCAAGGTGGGTAGCGGGGAAGCGTGGACACCCCATGGCAAGGATCAGCTGCGCCATGCACTGCATCTGTTCGGCGACCTCATGTTCCTGCAAGAGGTGCGGCGAGCCATTCGCCATCCCGAGCCGGGTCGCAAGCTGCTGAGCGTCATCGCGTCGGCGCTCGGGCTGACCAAGACGGCCGTCACGCAGCGATTCAGTAAGAAGTACCAGTGGGATCAGATGCCGTCGCTGGACATGCTGGATATCGAGCTGGAGAAGGTGCGTCAGCAGCTGATGCCCTATGCCGATCGTCTGAACGCTGCGCTCAAGCTGCTTGTGCCCGGCGCCGGGCTGCCTCCGTGGCAAGTGCCTGCGGTCGCGAGCTCTGGGAATGATGAACCCGCCACCGAAGCGCAGGACTTTACCGATCTGGACAGCAAAGACACGGCCGAGGACTGAGCGCGTCAAACCTCTTCGCGCAGCGTTAGCTTCATACGGACGATGTGGAGGGAGTCGGCACTCACGTGGGCCTTGAAGTCCTCAGAGCTAACGGACACATGCAGCGCGAGCGTCTTCGCATCGGTTCGCACTGGCACGGTCAACACCTCTCCTTGAGCGACACTCAGGGCCTGTAAGGTCTTTTCGGCAGCGTCGAGGAAAGCCCGCAAGCGATTTCCTCCAGACTGAGCTGGCTCTGCGTCGAAGGGCGCAGCTTCGGCCTCAGGAGCATCCAGTCGGTCGATCAAGAGCGGCAGATCGATAACGACCTCTGGCAGACGGATGCGTGGGACCGCCATCGGGCGCAGCAGGGGATCCTCTTCATACTTTTTGGCGATGTTCTGCGCATGCGCATCGGCCAGCTGGCGAGCAGATACTAGATCAATCATCAGGGCGGCAAGCAGCTGGTCAAGTCTCGGCATGCGGCAAGCTCCAAGGCGCCTTGCGACGCCATTCATCAGCGCACAGCTGGGGTGATATGGACCTCAAAGCTCAGGCAGGCCCACTCACCTGGCCCCGGCGAAGAGGCAGCACCACGCGTCTGGGTGCCGGTCAGGGCTTCAGCGATCTGACGAAAGATTGCCGGAGGGGCAACAGGTGCGCGCTGCGTCTCGGTCGGACACAACAGCGAGTGAAAGTTGACCTCTTCCTCCGTCACAAAGAGCTTCATCACATCGCTACTGCCGCAGTCGTGGGCGCCGGGTGGCAGCAGCTGCGGATGCGGCAGTCGCAGCTGCCAGGCGCCGGGTCGGATGCCGTGCTGCGGATCGATGCGCTGGCTCGGCGCGCCGGGCGGCGGATAGATCTGGGTGATGCGGCGATCGCTGCTGATCACGATCACCGTGGCGTACACGGGCTGCTGTGAGATATTGCGCAGCTCCAGAAACGCGAAGCTGCCATCGCTGACCACCAGGCGCCCCAGCTCATCCACAGGAGCGACGTTGAAATGGGGTGCCAGCAGCAGCTTGAGCTGGATGGCAGACTCCATCTTGGAGCCCGGGTTGTTGAGCCGGCTGAGCCAGCGGCAGCGCACCAGGAGTTCCAGCTCTTCGAGCATGCGGGCCAGGACTTCTGCGCTTTCTGCGCCGTCTTGCAGAGAGACGGGCGGCAGGATGGGCCGCTGCGCCCTATCAAGGGCGACCAAGACGGGCCGTGGCAGCGCGACAAGTGCTGACATCGATGCACTGGCCGCTGCCTTGGACGGTGCTGGCATGCTCACAATTGTGACCTCGGGCTCCTCTGCGACATCGGCCCAGCGCAGCCAGGGCGAGCGCTCGATGGTCTCACGCAGCCCCGCCAGACGCCCCTCTGGAGCGGCCCTGATCGGCCAGCGATGCGGGTCTCCGGCAGCCCCGGCACGCTCTGCACGGCACGGCAGCTGAAGGGACCTGCGGTCAGCCTCGCTCAAGCAGGCGCTGGCGGCGCTTTCATGCACGATGACGGCCCGGCTCAGCGTGGCCCAGACCTCGGTTACGCGCACGCGCACCTGCCTTTTGACGCTGTCGTCATCTCCGGAAAGTGGCGAAAGCACCCACTCCGTTCCTAGCGTTACACAATGCACTGCACCCGCTTGCAAGATCACTTCGCTTTCGCTGATCGACTGAACGTTTACGAATGCGGTTGAGTCCATGTCATCGATGCCGAGGATGCGGCGATCGAGCGCCCCTTCGGCTCGCGGATGCTGCACGTTGTTGCGTCGCGCAACCTGGAGCGCCACGAGATCCATCAGATCGCGATAGCTGCGTCCGGTCATGCTCTTTTCGCGCAGGGCAGTGATTAGATGGTGAGTAAAGACCCCATGGGACCGCCGACTTCCCGCCTCTTCGATCTGAAGCTCTCCGGCCAGCTCTTCATCGCGGCACGCCGAGAGTGCAACATAGCGGTCCGCGCATGGAAAAAGCTCCAGCGCCAGCCACCCCTTCCCACGCTCTGCTGGCTTTTCACGCCGCACCGCTTCCTGGGGTGGTTGCGCTGTGGCGCGCCGCTGCGCTGGGATCCGGCGGACCCCCGACTCCAAGCTGCGCGTCATGGTTCCCGAGTGACAGCAGTCAAAGATCAGGGTGACATAAGGTGTGATACGGCCCAGCTCTCGCACCCAGGCTCGAAGTTCAGAATCAGTGATGGCGCGGAGCACGGCGCTGCTTTTGGTGCTGTCGTGCGGGACGATGCACTGCATATCGGCGGTGGGACTCCGCTCATCCGATGCATCGATCGAGAGTCCATGACCGGCGAAAAAAAAGACGACTAGCGAGTTTGGTTCGACTTGCGCCGCCAGTTCGGCCATTGCCTGGCGAATGCCCTGCTGCGTGGCTGCTTCGTCCAGGAGGAGCCTGCATCCAGTCGCCGGGAACTCATAGTAGTTCACCAGCGTTTCGCGAAACTTGAGCGCATCGTTTTTGCACCCGGCCAGGCTGTTCCACTCCGCCTCGCGGTAGGCATCAATTCCGATCAGCAGTGCTCGCTTCTGCGGCTTTGTCGATGTGTGGGCCATGTCCCCTGTTCCGACTTGTTTCGCTGCGTGAGCTATCCAAGATTCGGGCCAAAAGCTGGACCAAGACTCGGGCCAGGCCTTGGGCCAGCCAGGCGTGATTGCTGGCATGGAGCTTGCGAAATCAGGCCAAGCCACAGTCTGCGCACAAGAGGCCGACATGTTCGTTCCAGTTTCCGACTTGCCGCTGCCCCCCATCGTCAACGAAGACGCGACGTGCCACATCCTGGCGATTGGCATCGAGACGTATCCCTCTTCCAAGCTGGGGAGTTTGCAGTTCGCCGCGCGGGATGCACTGGAACTGGCCGCCGCCTTTCAGACCCACGCCAGCAAGAGCTATCGCGAAATGGACATCAGAGTGCTGGTCCATGAGCAGGCCCGGCGCGAGAGCATCCTGACTGAGTTTGAGGAGCTGGCAAAGCGCGTCGGCCCCCGCGACCTGACCGTGGTCTTTCTGGCTGGGCACGGGGTCAATGACCCCGAGACCAGCGCCTTCTACTTTGCGCCTTCGGACTTTAGAGAGGACCGCTTCGTCGAATCGGCGATTGCTGGCCGGCGGATCTGCGAGGTGCTATGGGCGCTGCCAGGACGGCGGATCCTGATCGCCGATACCTGCCATGCCGGAAACCTGATCAACGCGGAGCATCCAAACGGAAGTGCATTTGCGGCGCTAGAGTCTACTTTGCTTCACGAAGTTGGATCGACGCGCAGAACCCGGCCGGATGCGCGGTCTACATGTGCCTCCCTTGCCATACTGATGGCCACGGGAGCGTATGGGATTGCGTTGGAGGCGCGGCGCTTCTCAGGTGGGGTCTTCTCCCGCGCTCTTATAGAGGGGCTGAGCGGCTGCGGTCATAACGGTGCCACCGCAGTCACACTGCGCGGCCTCTTCAGCTATGTGCGCAACCGCGTGCGCATGTTGACCTCAGCCCAGCAGGAACCCTGCTTCGCCGTAGCTGGAGGTGAAGCGGACTACGAGATTCTGCGACCGGCGCCGCGCCCTGGAGTGCCACAGGTGAGCACGCAGGATCCCTTCATCGGCCGCACCATCTGCGGCTTCAAGCTGCTCTCGCGCATCGAGCAGACGCCACGCCATACGCTGTATACCGGCGTCTCTGAGAGCAATCCCAGACATGGGGTGCAGCTTCGTGCTCTGGCGCGTGAGCTATCTCGTGATCCCGGCGAGGTGCAGCGCTTCCACCAGTCCGCACAGATCCTGCGACAGCTTGCGCTTAAGGACTTCGCGACGATCCATGAGCTGGGGCGTCTGCCAGATGGCAGATACCACATCATCGT
>Ga0075163_10007994_pt1 | contig 13972 bp, 32 predicted proteins | sample JI1023141ADNA_FD_71478 | JGI IMG/M metagenome (GOLD analysis project Ga0075163, IMG submission 71478) | Wastewater effluent complex algal communities from Wisconsin, to seasonally profile nutrient transformation and Carbon sequestration -... | ecosystem: Engineered > WWTP > Effluent > Algae...
AAACATTTTGTGATGAGTTCTGTCTTTGCTGAGCCTGGAGGAATGTTTATCAATAGTCGTGTTATCTCACCAGTAAGAACTTTATTGAGTGCATCTTCAATCTGTATATGATGAGGAGCAATCTGAAAATCTTTATTGAGTTCGTTTTTGAAAAAATATGTAATGAACGAAAGTAAACTATCTCTTTCTGTTCCGTGCCGTTTCTCAAGCTCACGCATTGCCAATTCTTTTTTTGCTTGAGTTTTAATATCCATACTATTTACCTTGTAAAAGCTGTATCAGTTCTTCGTCCGTTGCTTTAGTAATATCTATTTTGATATTGTCTCCGTCTTTACCTGTAAGTTCGTTTCTTTTTGCGTAGTCTTTCCTTCCGACTGTTTCACGAACAAACTCTGCTTCTTTTTGTTTTAACTTTAAAACTGTTTGGTCATCATTTGGCATCATCATGAGTTCATCACCAAAGTCTTCCGCTAACTTTAGCCTTCTTTCTGTCCTATATAATCTCCATTTATCTGCAAATCCGTTATAATTTCTTGTCACCCACCCTTCCATTGTATCAAATGGAATTTCGCAGAGTTGAGCTAATTCTTTCATTGTTTTACCTTCTAGCACAGCAGCTCTGATTTTAAGGCAGAGTTCGTCATCAAGTTCAGTTGGTCTTCCAGCATTGCTCATATATAACTACATTGTGTTTTGACTCTTCTGAGATTTGGTTATCACATACCCTCTCTATAAATTCTTGTAAATCTCCTCTTACTTCAAACCATTCACCATGTACACGCATTTCTTTAAATATTCGATGTAAATCTGATTCTCCTTTTAAATTGAAGTTTTCCAGAGAAAATAACAATCGGTACTCAGCTCCATTACTTGCTTGGGACTTTATACCATCGGTTCGTTTTTTTACATTTATATCAGTCCTACCTATTTTTACTCTATTTGTGTGTGGACAGTATAAGAAATAAAACTTTCTAACTCTTTTAATCTTTTGTAATTTACTTATCTTCTTAGTATACCCTTCAAATTTAGAGTCAAATTCTTTATTATCTTCTGCCATATAATAACTCTTATCTTTATGCCCCTAGGTAATTGAGGCACAAAGGAAAAACTATTGTGCTGGTTGTTCTTCGATTACTGATTCAGCAATAGGTTCTACTACCGCTTCCACTGAAGCAGGAGCTACAACTTCTTCTACTGGTTCCAAGATTTCTTCTGACATAAGTACATGTTTAAATAAATTATTTTTTTAATTCTTCTACGAGTTTGTCCAGGTCTTCGTTCGTTCTGATAATCATGACGTTATCGTTTTCAAATTCTACGATAGTACCGATGTGAGTTTGAATTACTTTGATTATTTTATCTGTTTTTCTTTTCTTCTCGGTTTTAAGTGTTTCCATAGGTTTTAGCATTTCCATCTTTCCATTGATGCTTTTGCTCTTTCTGAGTTTTTACTCTTAGCAACTACACCGCCCATTCTTGCACAGAAACTTTTTTTTCTTTTTGCGTCTTTACTTCCAGGTTTTACAGTTCCTGTTACTGGTGGTTTGAGATTACTACCAGTTGCAGTGTTGTACTTTTTTCTTCCTTTAACAATAAATCCTACTCCTCAACTTATTAATAGTTTTTCTCCTCTTGCCACAGAGAGGCTTACTTTAGGCATATTAGTAGCTAATTTTTCTTACAACACGTCGTCTTGACGCCATTGGACTAGAAAGAGGTTTAAGAGTTCTAACTGCTTTTTCTTGAGTAATCATTCTTGGGTTAGTTCGAGCCTTTACAGCACGAGGCATTACAGAGTTACTCTTGCGAACTGGGGACATTTTTCCTAACAATTTAATTTTCATATAGATTATTTTAATTTCTTTTTTCTTAATTTCTTAATTTTTACAGGTTTTTTTGCTTCAACAAATTTTTCTAGGATATTTTTGAGTGGGGTAAATACTCCACCGATATTGTATCCAACCGACCTTGCTTTTGCCTCTGCGTTTTTATCCTTTGGGTTCATTGCCTGGAGGGATAGTCTCTTGTGGAGCGTCTTGAGCTTCATATTTTAGCTGGGATAAAGTAGAAATAATATTTGCCACTTCACGAAAAGAATATTGCGAAAGAAAAGCAATAAGGTCTTTTTGTAGTTTTTCTGGTAAAAGATAGTTTTTCATAAAATATAGATGACGGGCCGTTATGTAGGTCTGACAGGCTACCCGTGTCTGGCTCCGTCCACTAACCACAATAGGGTTGTAGTGTTAATGACACGTCGTTTATATTTTAAACATATATCCACCTGAATACGAGATTCAGATGTCGTGGTCATAGCCTGTCCAAGAAGATAACTTTCGTTCTCTCCATGCTTGTCGTGGACAGATGGATATATACTTAATAAAAAAATAGGCCAAAAAAATAGCCTATCGACTTAGAATACTTTGTAATGGATTGACAGACATATCTATCCAATAAAAACTTATACTCCCATTGTTACAGATATAAAAATATTTGTAAAACTACATTAAGTCAAAGTTATCCACAGCTAACTATTCATTGATTTTTCTATTTTGAGAATCTCAGCGACTTTAGAATCTGCGTTATAGTATTCTATGTGAATTGCAGGTACAGTGAATGGTTTAAATTCTGAGTATAATTTTTTGAGATTGTTTATGCGTTTTAGTATCTTTCCGAGTTCGTTTCGTTTCTGGTACAGTATGAATCTATTGGCAAAAAAACCGAGCGGTCTTGATTTGTGATACCCACATAATTGACGAGAAAAATCTCCCATGTCTCCTACGTTGTGTTTACATTTTTTGCATTTCATGTGCTTTCTCAAATTGTAAATTGTACCTGTTTTCTTCTTTTATGGTTAGTATTTTTTCATCTAAATCTTCATCTGAAAAATCATTACTACATTCATGACAGTGGTTTATGTATAAATCTATACTCGGAAGTACAAAAAATACCTCTGTTCTAATATACCGACGAGATACTTTTGTGTTTTTCAAACAAAATGGACAGTTAAAATCTGTTGATTTATTGCAGATGTCGCGTTTTTCTGGCGGTAGAGATTTTTGAAATTCATATTCAAACCTCTCTTCCATAGATTTTTTTATGAAATCCATGGGGGTATTGCCTATAAACTGACCCGCAATTACACCTGTTCGTGTGTCTTCGCCAATAAGTAAATTTTTACCGTCTGTTTCTCTTAATGAAAATGTAATCATATATATACAGTATATCAAGCTAAAATTTCGCTGTAAACAGATGAAAAGTGTATAATGTGGGGATAACAGGTATTGCGGTATTATTTTGTGTGTGGTATAGTAGACATGTTGAAATATCTACACAATTTGAGAATAAGATAACGATTATAGTTTGAGTACTAGCAATAGTACGAGCGGAGACGCTTTCAACCAAACTATGGTCGTTTTTTGTTTTTAAGTTGAAATATCTATGTCGATTCACGGCGGTGCCACAATGTGGGCAAGGCAAACAACAGAAAGTGATGTTTTTAGAGAAAAGCCAGATAAATGGTTTAAGATTTGGTTTTATATTGTTAACAAGGTCAATCACGCTGACAATGGAAAATTTAAACGGGGAAGCGGTCTCATAAAATATGAATGGATTACCACTGCAACTGGAGCAACAAAAAGTCAAATTGACCATTTTTTACGGTGGTCAAAGGGTGAGAAGATGTTGGCGACACAGAAAGCGACACGCGGAATGTTCGTTTCAGTGCTAAAATATGATACTTTTCAAAACCTAGACAATTACAGAAGCGACACAGAAAGCGATTTAAAAGCGACACAGAAGCGACACAGAAGCGACACTATAAACAACAATGAGAAGAATGAAAACAATGAAAAGAAAAAAGATTTTTCTAAATTTGAGTATTTAAACGACGAATCCTTTACTGTACTGTGGAACGACTATCTGGACATGCGGAAAAATCAAAAGAAGCCAGCCACAACAAAAGCGAAAGAGCTAGCACTCAAGGAACTTCACAAACACGACATAGGAACGGCAAGTAAAATGCTAGAGCAGTCTATCATGAATAGTTGGCAAGGAGTTTTTCCACTGCGAGAAGACCCAAAAAATAAATTCAAAAACCACAATCAGATAGTTTTGGAGAAAATACAAAAACTCATGGTTCCGACTATGGCAGGAAAGGTACCAGGCAAAAGATATATCATGGATTGGAAATATGAAGATACAGACCTACTGTATATATCTGATTCTCTTAGTGCGATAGAACAAGATAACGGAGGAATAGTTATCGAAAGAGATGTTCGAATCGCAAATGACCCAAAATTTTTAAAAACCCTTGACCAATGGTTATATGACTATACTAGAAATAGCTAGGAAATATGTAAAACGAGGTTGGAGTGTTATCCCGCTCGACGGGAAAATACCAGCCATAGTGTGGAAAGACTACCAAAGCAGGCACCCAACTGACGAGGAGTTACGGCAATGGTTCTCTGACGGAAAGAAAAACATCGGAATAGTAACGGGGGAAATATCAGGTCTATCAGTTGTTGATATAGACCTAAAGTCTGGTGGGCTTGAAACACTAAAGACCCTCGGTCTACCCATGACATGGACAGTAAAAACTGGGGGCGGAGGTTGGCACTACTACTACAAATATACTCCAAAGATACAACAAACAACTGGCATATACGCTGGGATAGATATACGAAACGACGGGGGTCAAGTCGTGGCTCCGCCGTCAATGCACAAATCTGGCAAAAGATACGAATGGACATACTGGGAAGACGAAATGCTTGATTTCCCCGTAGAGCTGTTTGAAACGAAAGAAATTATCAAGAAAGATTGGACAAAAATCATTGGGCAAGGTGCAACAGAAGGAAGTAGAAATGCAACGGCGGCTTCGGTGTTTGGAAAGTTGTCTGGGCTATTCTCTCCAGAGCAATGGGAAAATACCATGTGGCCACTCGGTCAAGCGTGGAACCTAAAAAATAGTCCTCCACTACCAGAGAAAGAATTGCGGACAGTTTACGAACATATTGTGGCAAAAGCGGTAAACAACCCCAGAGAAATTAACTTGTCCGAAATACTTACACAGAACGCAACACCACTTGAACTCGCAAAAACAGTCATAGAAAAAAACAAAGAAGAAAAAAAGTTTTTCAGTTGGGGAGATAAATACATGGACAAAGATTTTCCTTTAGTAGAATATGGAACTTATGTCGTACTGTTTGGGCAATTTTCTTCTGGTAAAACTACTTTTGCTATGGCAATGGCCAAAAGAAATGCACAGTTAGGAAGTAAGGTTTGTTTTGTAACCCTCGAAATGAGTAAAGAGAGTCTCATAAAGCAATACGCACTCAAGAGGGCAGGGATAAAAGCAGAGCAGTATGTCAATAAAGATTTTGATGAAAACATATTTACAGAGTACGCAAAGGAGCTAGAGGGAATAGAATTTGTGGGAGTTGATAGTCAGTGCATGAAATTGGAATACTCAGTTGAAGACATCGAGGAGATAATAAAACTACGTTCTCCAGAGATAATGTTTATTGATAATTTCAACAAAATACTTGGCAGAGGAACTAACGAAGTGGGCATTGACAATCTTACTTCTAAAAAACTCATGACTCTCACGCGAAAATATAAAGTTGCGATTGTAGTATTGCACCATGCAAACAAGCCAGCAAAATCAAAAACAAAAGCAGACGAAACAAGCGTTCTAAAAGGAATTGGCGGTATGCGTGGAACAAACAAAATTAATGATGATGCTGATATTGTGATGGAAATTGGAAGACCAACGGAAGATCAAATAGGATTTCACCCTCTAAATTTTTCCCAGATTGCTTTCTACAAAGACAGAGATTGGGATAGGAGATGGACGTATCGTATGGCGTTTAGACAAGGTGAGTTTCATCTGGAGGACGAGGAGGCAAGGTCGATGGCCTTATCGCTAGATGGTGAAGTACAAAAACAAATTTTAATTAACGGAGAAAAAGTTGAATTTTAAAGTATGATACAGCCAGATTCTTACACGCTTGAATATAATCAAGAAGGAAAAATGTTCCACATTTGTAGACTTGAAGTATCTCTAATGGAAAATTTTCGAAAACTAAATGAAAATAAAAAATTAGAATGGGTACCAATAGCCTATGGCTCTTTTGGAGAAATACTAAAACTAGAAGAAAATCTTACTCTTAAACTACTAAACAGTATGAAATTTACATCAACAAACATAACTATCGTAGTCAATGACCGCATGGGACAAATGACAATCGGACAACATGGACGTGTACCGACTTTCGTAGACTTTGAACACATCGAAGAAATTAGAGACCTGCTGAATGACATTATTGAAAAGAGAGATGAGTTTTAAATTTATCCCCAGTTCACCCTCTTGACACACGCCAGCGTATATGGTATTATAGATATGTTGAGGGCAAGGATAGCTGAGTAGCACTTGTCCATCGCCAGAAAGCGGAAGGAGAGGTATAGACAAGCGTACTTCTCCTATCCCTAGAAGGCAATAGAATCATTCAAAATATTAAAAAATAGACACAACAGCCGATTTAGCCTTTCAAGCAATTAAATTCAACCTGAGCCAACGTAGAGCCTCACAGGAGCTTTGCAAAAGGTAACTGTAATATACATTCAATATGAAACCATATTTTATCAAAAACGTACAACTTTCCAAAACAGAATACGAATATTTGAAATATATTCTATCCACAGGCTTCAAAGTGAATGAGAATATGGCAGAAAAAGAATACAAAAAAGAAGAGATTATTTTAAAAAAATTAAAACAAGTATTTAACGCATAAAATATGAGAATCCAAAACACCTATATCCACAAAAACAAAGTAGAAACTACTGATTATATCATACCTATACTATCACTTGCTTTGTTCATGGCAGTGGTGATGAGATTCTTTGAACTTTTAACCAGATAAATATGATAAGTATGGAAGAAAACATGAAAAAAATAGAAGAGGCATTTATACTTATTGCACAACTCATTGACTTACGAACTGGAAACGAAAGTCAACAAGTTTCTGACAGAATGGCCATACAAGAAATTTTTAATCCAACCACAAACCTATGACAAATCAACAAATGTTACAATGGGCTAGAGTATCAGTACAATTATCTCTATCACGAGATGAACACGGACTTACCTTAGAACAGTTGGCTAGTGCTATCTCTGACAATATGGACGTACCAGAAACTAGAAGATTGATTCATTTCCTAGAGGCTGAGATTAGTAAGAAATTAGATTCAGATGTAACGATTCAATAATATGAATCAAACAGACATTTTAATGCAAAAAGTAAAAAAAATAAGTCTCGGACAGATAGACAGTTTGATAGATTCTTTACAGTCAAATGATCATTATAAGTCTAAATACAACACAGATTATCAGTACATGTACGAGAAATTTGAAAATATAACAGACGGACAGAGGCGGTATATGTGGACGTGTATATATAACAAAAAATATCTAAAATTAGATGAGATTTTAAAAACATTAAAGATAATAAAACTATGAAAAATATTCTTGCAAAACTCGCACTGATACGAAACGATATTGACCCAATGAAGAAAGATGGAAGAAACGAAAAACAGAGCTACAACTTTCTATCAGATAAACAAATCACCCTAGAAGTTGGTAAATTGCTAGAAAAACATAATGTCGTAGTAACACACAATGACCGCACTGAGCCGTTAATCCAATATCAAACCCTATCAGGTGCTACAATGTTCATGACCACAGTATACGTTGATTATACATTCTGGGACGTGGATAGTGGAGAAAGTCTCAGTGGCTCTGTGGTAGGGCAAGGCAATGACGTTGGTGATAAAGGAGTATATAAAGCGATTACAGGAGCATTTAAGTATCTATATGTCAAGACGTTCAATATCCCAACCATTGACGACCCAGAGAACGAACAAGAAGATAAACGATACGCTCCTAGACCAGTCGAAATTAAAAAAGTTAATAAATTATAAATATGAACAGTGAAATTATCGTAATCAATCCACAGGAATTTGGTCTTGAAAAATCAGAGGCACAGAAGATTGAGGAAGTATTTACCCCAATGCTTGAAAAAATGGTTGAACTTGAAAAAGAATATAATGCAATTGTTGCTCTCCCTTTAGAAACAGAAACACTGAAAAAGGCCAGAGAGTTGCGACTAAAATACGTCAAAGTGAGAACTGGTACAGCAGAAATACACAAAACAGCTAAGGCATACTACCTCGCTGGTGGTAGGTTTGTAGACGCATGGAAAAACGCACAAAACTTTTCAGCTCTTGGAAAAGAAGAAGTACTTGAAAAAATAGAAAAACACTTTGAACTTATTGAACAAGAGAAAAAAGAAAAGTTGAACGAAGAAAGACAAAAGCAACTAGTACAGTACGTTTCAGATGTTACGCTCTACAACTTAAAAGACATGAGTGAGGCTGGTTTTACTGAATTACTTGCAAGCTCTAAGGTTGCATATGAGGCTCGACTCGAAGCAGAACGAAAAGCAGAGGAAGATAGATTGCGAATAGAAGAAGAAAATCGCAAAGAACAAGAACGTATTCGGCTTGAGAATGAAGAACTTAAAAAACAGGCAGAGGCTAGAGAAAAAGAACTAGCAATTGAAAGAGAGAAAGCAAGGGTTGAGGCAGAGGCTAGAGAAAAACTAGAGGCAGAAAAGAAACAGAAAGAGCTTGAAGCAAAGGCACAGGCAGAAGCCGAACTCAAGGAAAAAAAAGAAGCAGAGAAGGCACCAGACAGAGAAAAACTCATTGCATTTGCTGTTGAATTAGGCTGTATCGAAATACCAAAACTCCAAACAGAAGACGGTAAAAAAACACTTGCAGTTGCTGTGCAGAAACTTCAGGAAATCGTAACATTACTCAAAACTAATTTATAAATATGCAAATTCAAATCAAGAACATCGAACATAAGAACCAAGTAGGAAAAACATCAGGTAAACCATTTATCTCATGTCGTTTACAGGTATTCTCTCAGCAACAAAACAAAGACATCTGGCTCTCAGGATTCGGAGACGCTATGACAGAAACATGGTCTGCTGGTGATACAGTAGACGTAGATATTGTACAAAACGGAGAATATTATAACTGGCAGAAAAATGACAACACAAAAGCAAGTCCAGATAAGAAACTAGCACTGCTCCTTGAAATCAATGCAAAACTGGATAGATTGCTCGGAAATAAACCTGTTACTCAGGAGATAAAAGACTTTGCAAAAGAAATGAACGGAGAAGTCGTCAACACTACCGACATCAAAGTAGAAGATATTCCGTTCTAGTCAGCCTTCTGGCTTGACTACTAGCCAATGTATGAAAGATTGGTTAGTCGTTAGTTCAGAAGTTATATCAATCAGGTGGCTCCTACGTTTAGGCAAGGAATTAACCAAATTTATCTTAGACACCCCATTAGTTTTGTCGGTTCAACTCAAAGTACACGAGGCGTTAAGAGAGGGTAGGGGGTAGCTCTCCCGAGAGTGCTCTACAACAGACAAATCTAAACTGTATAAGAACGGGGACAGGTCAGAAAATAGGAGCCTTCTGATTGGTATAAGTTCATTAAATGCAATAGGTAATAGTGGCGGAAAGTAGACGCTATATCTTGGCAAGTTCACAGGCGGACAAGACCGCTGGATGTAGAACATTTGCAAGGTGACTATACGCTGTGATGGTAATCGGCTAAACACTGATGGCCATTAACGTCAAATCCTTGCCTATTATCTATTGCACTAAGTGAATTTTAATAGATTTAAAAATATGAATCAGCATTATCTCCGAGTAACAGACAAATGTTCTATCCCCGAGTCCCTAGAAATAGATAACGAATATACTTTTGCTGGGATTATCACGATTGAAAAGATAGAAAAGGCAAGCAATGGAGAGGGCTTTGACTTCACACATAAGGCAAAGTTCACAAGTCACCTAGAGCTTCAAAAAGGTGATAAAGTGTTCAAAGGTACGAAGAAGTCATCTATCAGTCAAAAGATGCGTAACAGGGCATATATTGCTTCAAACGAGCAAGGTGTAGACCATGATACCTACTACGAGAACATGGGAAATAAGATTATACGATATTGGGATTTAGTGGAAACTTTTTTAAAAGATAAAAACTAGTATGAAATACGACTTTCCTGGCCATTGCAACAATGGAGAAACATGTTCGATAATTTGTATTTGTATGTGCGAAAAGTGTGAACATTTTAAATAATTGATATGAAAAGAAATTTAACATGTGAAGAATGCGGAAGATTCTTTGACTGGGAAGGAGACTCAGACGAGTTTAGACACATGCTACAAGAGTTGTGTGAGTTTTGTAAAAAAGAAGATACATCATGCGATACCTGCGAAGTAGAAATGGGCGAAGAAGGCCAAGAACACTTTTGCGGAGATTGCGAAGAAGAATTAACCGAGACACAATGCAAGGATTGGTATGGTCTATGTGAGCGTTGTGCTTGGAGAGTTAAGAATTAAATATGAAACTATTGCTTGTCATAGTAGTATCAATAATAATCTCATTGTTTTTTATTTAAATATATGAAATATAAAATTCTGTATGGTGTTAAAATGTCTATATCAGAGAGTGATAAAATTATGAAGAAAATTGACAATGCCAGAATAGCTATGAATACGTTGACAGAAAAAGAAAGAACAGAAGTCGTATACAAGCTATTAAATAATTTACCCACCTCTTTAAATATATAGTATGGAAGAAACCAAAAAAGCTGTTTGGGGATTAATACAGTCTCTTAGAAAAGTTTCCGATATGCAAATAACACTTATTGAAAGAACTGAGAAAAAAATACAATATAGAACTGGCAAAGCAGACGGTTTAATGGAGGCCTCTAACGAACTAGCAAAACTTTATAATAAATATTTTTTTTCCTCGCCTACTGAGATTAAACAATATGAAACAAAGCCAAACTGACATAATCTATAATATACTTATAGACGGAAAGCCTCACAGAACTGACGAAATTGTGAGACGTGTGTATAAACAACTTAGTCCATCACTTGCACGAGTAGGAGCAAGAATATACGATATAAAAAATAAATACACAGTCGAAATAGAAGGCTGGCACGATAAAAAGAGACCAACGTTATATTGGTACATGATGATAAACTCGACAAAATATGCGGGCAGTATCAAAAAAGATAAAAGAGGAAAATAGCAACAATCCATTTTTCAAAACCTGTTGTGTTCCTGATTGTCCTGAAACAGATATAACTTGGCAACATAGTTTGAAATATAAAGGTCGCCAACTAGCAGACATTGTTGTACCGCTTTGTAGAAAACATCACCTTGGCAATGGACTCGGCTCTATAACACGGATAGGAAGTCTATGGAGTGAACTGTGGAGTATTACGCTTCATAGGGAATGGCTTTTGAAAAATTGTCCTAAATTCGATTGGATACAGAGAAAGAGGTATTTAGAGAACATTTTAAAAACAACATTATGAGTTTGAAACAACATCTAGATAAGAGACGAAACGCTGGATTAATCGACTTTATAGAGGTACCTCTTGATTGGGGACATAGGAATAAGGAATTTGTAGGTTTTTCACATGAACACAAAATTTTTTTTAGAATATTTTTTGATAACAAGTATAGAGAAGATAACTTTACCCCAAAAATTGACGTGTTGAGAGAAAGACTGAATCAGTTAAAAATGGATAGTAGTGGCACTGGGTTATTCAGCAATAGAGATGAAATTAAAAGTGTGGAAAAAGAAATAATTTTTTATGAAAAATATTTATATCTATGAAAAACTTTTTAATCAAATTACTTGGTGGATATACAAAAACAGAGATAGCTTACGCCATAGAAAAAGGCAAAGAAGGTCAAAATGTGTTGGGCATGTATGAGGATTCTTGGAGGGGTAAACCAAAAACTTTCTATGACGATTACATTGACAGGAAATATTTCAAACAAGAAACACCCGAGGATAATTTAATTACATTTAAATATGAATGTACAGAAGAAAACCCGTGTGAATACCACCCCTCTAGAGGAACAGGAACAAGTAGCACTAGTACAGTACCTGGAAACAAAAGGATTGAAATTTACAGCGATACCGAACAGTACTTTCACAAAAAGCTGGAGCCAAAAAAACAAAAACAAAAGAATGGGACTAAGAAGCGGACTCCCAGACCTAGTAATACTAAAAAATAATAAAATTGTATTTGTTGAATTAAAAAGACTTAAAGGTAGTACAACGTCAGATGAACAAATTGCGTGGATAGAGGCATTACAGAAGTGCCAAAATGTATTTGCAAAGATATGCTATGGGGCAGACGATGCAATAAAATTTATTGAAAGTGTATGAACTTATCCACAGTTGACATGATAAACGCTACCGTATATAATAGAACTATGATTTGTACACATTGTGAAAAAGAAATTGAATGCACTGTATGTGCTGATAGACACGAAAAATATAAAAAAGGTGCTGATTTAACGAACAAAAAACTTACTAAAGAAAAGAGAAGTAAAATGGCTCTTAAAGCCTGGAAAACTAAACGAGCAAAACTGAGTACATAGATTTTATACTTGATAGTAGATAATATGAATATTGAAACACTACTAAAAATTGCAGAAGAAGTTGAGAATGAATATAAACAGAGGATGTTGAGTGAATTAAAAAATCTAAAACCAGAAGAACGAATTGATGGAAGTGAAATACCAGCACAATTTATTTTAGGGTTTTACTCAGCTTGTGGCAAGTTTAAAGATATTATTAACAAAAAGTAGAGTATGAAATGTCCTGACTGTAATAAACAACATCAATCACCAAACAATATACGAAAGTGTGCTGATTGTGGACTTTATAGTGATATGTGTTCATGTCCAAAATGTTTTTGTGAAGATTGTTGTGCTTAAATAACCTCTCCTCTAGGAGAAATAATAAATATTATGGGTACAAATTATTATACAAAGGTCAAAAAATGTAAGTCGTGTGGTCATCAACCAGGTGGTATTCATCTCGGAAAATCATCAGGTGGTTGGAAATTTTCTTTTCAATATAATGGCGGTCAATACTATAAAAATGTAGAGGAGATGAAAGAGTGGTTGAAAGATAAAATCATTGTTGATGAGTATGGAAAAAACGTAAAACACAAAGATTTTTGGAGCATGGTTGAACAAAAACAAAAGGAACCATTGAGTCATGCGGAATATGTCAAAGCAGAATATCCTTTATCTGCTAGTGAACACGAACACGTTATTGATGGGTATTCATTTTCAGACGTTGAGTTTTCATAATATAGTTTTATCTCTTTGGTTGGGTGGTGCGGTGTATTACCATAGAGAGTTGACGAGCAAAGCTATGGTGGGTGAAATAATCCCATAAACAAGAGCACCATACCTAGGAGATAAAAATCAACAATTCACATTTCCACAGAGTAGTTGGCGGAATGTTATCCGCACGGTGCTGGCAGACTTATAACCTGTAATCATTCTAGAACGATAAACAGCATCTTTGGAGGAAAAAGACAGAATAAAATCACTGTCGGGCAGAGGACAAGTGACGGGAGTAAACCCCTGAAACCACGAAGAGTTTACCTCTTATGGGACTGCCCAGTATCTCGGTGTAAATCCGACTATGACCTGCAAGGTTCAAATCCTTGCACTACTCTTTGGAGGTGTGAATGGACATACTAATAGAAATGCTGTGCATTGTAGGAATAAGCCTACTCTGCACCATACCGTTCGTGTTCGGGATTTTCGTCATCTACTGGAAGGAGAAACCATGAGCAAGCCCCTGATACGGTGCGAACGTGCACCACACGGTATCGAATGTCGGGGGTATTTGCTCCCCCAGAAGGTCATCTTGGAGGGTGTACAGGTGCGGACGGTGTACCAGTGCACCCAGTGCGAGAAGGAAACCGTGGGTACTGCCCACAAAGATGAGGAGAACAAATGAACTGCCCCAACTGTGAGAAAGACATGAATGATGACGGAATTATCTTCA
>Ga0075163_10007995_pt1 | contig 13972 bp, 9 predicted proteins | sample JI1023141ADNA_FD_71478 | JGI IMG/M metagenome (GOLD analysis project Ga0075163, IMG submission 71478) | Wastewater effluent complex algal communities from Wisconsin, to seasonally profile nutrient transformation and Carbon sequestration -... | ecosystem: Engineered > WWTP > Effluent > Algae...
GGCACGCCGATCCGGATCCTCAGCGGTGAAGATGAGGCACGTTTTGCAGCAGAAGGCGTGCTGGCGGCCATCCCTGACGCCGATGGTGTCGTGGGCGACCTCGGCGGAGGAAGCCTTGAACTGGCATTCGTGTCACAGGGACAGCACTCCGGCGGATTGACCCTGCCATTCGGCCCCCTTCGTCTGATGGACATGTCCGACGGCCGCCCCGAAAAGGCCCGCGCCATTGTAGACGCCGAGCTTGAGCGACTGCCGGGCATCGAGCGGCTCAAGGGCAAGGCGCTGTACGCCGTGGGTGGCGTCTGGCGAAACATTGCCCGCATGCATCTCGAGAACGTGCAGCATCCGGTTCGCGTCCTGCATCACTACGAGATCCCGCGCGACCGCGCGATCGACTTTTCGAATTTCATCGCGGGCCTTTCACGCAAGTCCCTTGAAACGTCAGCCGGTGTCACGCGCAAGCGCGCCGAAACCATTCCCTACGGCGCCGTCGTCATGGAGCGGTTGCTCAAGGTGGGCCGGCTGGATCGCGTCGTGATCTCCGCGTTCGGCGTCCGCGAAGGCCTGCTGTTTTCGAGGCTGACACCTGATGAGCGGGCGAAAGACCCTTTGCTGGCCGCCTGCGAGGACATGTCCCGCCGCCTCGGCCGCGATACCGCCCTGGGTGGGGTCCTTGAACGCTGGACGGCGCCCTTGTTCTCGTCGGCCGACAAGCCTTTCGAGAGACTGCGTCGTGCCGCCTGCCATCTGGCTGACACCGGATGGCGCGGGCACCCGGATCACCGTGCCGAACTCATCTATGCCGAGGTGCTCAACGCGCCGTTCATCGGCATTGATCACCATTGCCGAAACCTGCTCGCCCTGTCGATGTTCCACCGCTATGGCGGCGAGGATGACAAGCTCGAGAAGCGCGCAGCCCGCTTCATCGGGGAAGACGCTGTCCAGCAGGCCAAGCGCCTCGGCTTCGCGCTGCGCGCGGCGCTCGTGCTGGCAGGCCCTGCACCGGCGGTCCTTCAGGAAACGTCCGTCAAGCTCACGCCGACCGCACTCGTGCTGACCATTCCGCGAGCGCACCAGGCGCTCGTCGCCGAAGCCATGTCGAAGCGCCTCGACTCGCTCGCAACGGCCTTTGGCAAGGTCGCCAAGGTCGAGCTGCGCTGACGGATCGCGCATCGGCGCCCGAAGCGTCGCAAGCGCACGCGTAAACGCATTTCTAACCATGAATTCGGCAACAGCCCGCGCGGCGGCGTCCGCGCGTCTCCTGCCGATTCCCTGTCCACGTGGAATTAACGCGCACTGACTAAATTGACAGGTGTGGGGCTTGGTCCAGCGCTACGTGGATCTGTCACAGCAGCAGCGGGAATGGGGACATGATGAAAGTTGAGCGGATCTGGCCGGCTCTGGCACTCATTTCTGCGATTTCGCTTTTGGTGCTTGGCGCACTTGTCCTGTGGGCACCGGGAAAGACAGACATCGAACCCCGTCTCAGGCTCGCGATCAATCCGTGGGCAGGCTACGAACTTCTATACCTTGCAGGTGTCAGGAAGTTCTTCGAACAGGAGGGGCTTGATGTCGAGCTGATCCAGTTCAGCACGCTGGATGATGCACGCCGCAGCTATGAGCGCGGCCAGGTGGACGCGATTTCAACGACCCTGGTGGATGTCGTTCAGATATTTCACGACACGGGTGACATGCCGAAGATCGTCCTTGTCGTGGACTACTCAGACGGCGGGGATGCCATCGTCGCCCTTCAGCACCGCGCGCGCGACGTGAAGTCGCTGAAGGGAAAGAGGATTGCCGTTGAGCAGATGTTTGGTCGCTTCATTCTCGACCGGGCCTTGCACAAGCAAGGTCTTGAACTGGATGACGTCACGATCGTGGAAACCAGTGTCATGGGGGCGTCGCGACTGCTCGAGCAGGGCAGCGTGGATGCCATCGTCACCTATGCGCCATACATCGTCGACGCGCTGAAGGTTCCCGGTACGAAGTCGATTTTCTCCACAAAGGACTCGCCAGAGCAGGTGTTTGACGTCGTGGCGACGCGAAAGGAGCACCTCAAGCGCATTCCCGACCTGCAGGCAAAGCTTGCACGGGTCTGGAAACGCGCCATGGACGAACTAGACAGCGATACGGACGCAGCTCTTGAGATCATGGCCCGTCGGGAGCGCGTGTCGGTGCCGGAGTTCAAGCAGGCCCTGGCAGACGTGAAGCTGATTGCAGCAGAACGGCAAGCCGCCATGCTGGCACGAAGCGGACCCGTCGCCCGGTCGCTGGAGAGGCTCACACACTTCACCGGCTGGACTTCCGCGAGCAAGCTGGCTGTCACCTCTCCGGAGGATTTTCTCGTTCGATCGCCCAGCGTCGGTCGGGAGGAATAAGCCGTGCCGGGAGCAAACTGGAGCTTTTCATTTCGGGTGGCGGTCGTCACAGTCGTCATCGGCGGTATCAGTTGCATCGCCGCGCTGTTTGCGATGTACACGCACTACAGCGAACACGCGCGTTCAGCCATTCGCGAGAGATCCGAGGCCATTGCGCACTCGCTTGATGCTGCGGCTTCCATTTTGGGAGACACGCCGGAACTTCTGAGAATGGTGCACGCGCTTGGCGCCGAACAGGATGTGAAGTCCATCCGGCTGGTCGACATGGCATCGGGAACCATCCTCGCGTCGACGGACAACAGCCTGGTGGGCACCAGGAGCTCGGAGGCGCTTGAATATAGCGAGACGGGAGAGACCTTGCCCGCCAGCTACCAGAGCCGCACATCGCGCCAGGCCTTTCTGGATGGCAGCTATCACATCGCCCTTCCGCTGATGATCCGCAATCAGTCAGGTTCAATGAAATCCGGACTGATCCTGATGCAGATGGATGCTGCTCATGTACACGCAGAGGCCATCCGGGGCATGACGGCACCGGCGGGCATCATGCTTGCGGGCATGCTGGCAACCCTGTCGATCATTCTTGCCTACCTGCACAGGTCGATTTTCAGACCTCTGACGCAGATCCAGCAAGCGATGAAGCGTTATGCACGGGGAGAGGAGCAGGCGCGCGTGCCGGCCCTACCGACAAGCGCCGTGGGAGCGCTCGGAGAGCATCTCAACCGCCTGCTGGAAGCGGTTGAAGCCGCAAAGTCACGCGTCGAGAGGCAGCGGCAGGAAATCTCGAACGCAAGGGATGAGGCAGAGAGAGCCAACCGCCTGAAATCCGAGTTCCTGGCAACGATGAGCCACGAGATCCGGACGCCACTGAATGGCATCATGGGGATGGCACAGCTCCTGGTCGGATTGAAGCTGACGGAAAAGCCGGCCAGGTTTGCGCAGATCATTCTCGACTCGGCAGGCTCGCTTCTTACACTCATCAACGACATCCTCGACCTTTCTCGTATCGAGGCGGGAAAGGTTGCGGTTGAAAGCGTGCCGTTCAGTCTGCACCGCATGCTGTCCGAGGTTGCCGAATTGATGGCTCACCGGGCGCGCGACAAGCGGACGGATGTCATTCTGGATGTGTCGCCCGAAGTGCCGGAGCATGTGCTGGGTGACCCGCACCGCCTGCGCCAGATCATGCTGAACCTGGCAGGCAATGGCGTGAAATTTACGTCCGGAGGTGCAGTCTGCATTTCGGCGGAGGTTCTCAAGAAGACGTCTGGAAAGCCGGAAAGAATCCGCTTGTCGGTATGCGATACGGGAATAGGAATTGCCTCCGAAGCGCAGAAGAACCTGTTCTCGAAGTTTACCCAGGCGGATTCATCGACCACGCGCAATTTCGGTGGCTCGGGCCTTGGATTGGCCATATCTCGCCAGCTTGTCGAACTCATGGGCGGTACAATCGGCTTCGAAAGCAAGGCCGGAATGGGTTCCCACTTCTGGATAGAGATACTCCTGCCGAAGGACAACGCCTGCGGCACTGACAAGCCATTGAACGTGAAACTCCAGGGAGCATCAGGAAAGCCCTGGAGGATCCTGGTTGTCGACGATCAGGAACTGTGTGGCCGCGTCGCCCGGCAGGCGGTCAACGCGGCAGGAGGAGCGTGCGACTGGGTCTCCGACGAGCACGCCGCACTGGCGCAGATCTCTGCCGCTGCATCGCGCGCACAACCCTACGACGCGATTGTCGTCGACGGAGGGTTCGGAGATTGCGCACAGATCGTCGGGCTTCTTCGCGAGTTGGGCATTCGGCGCCTGCCAGCCGTGTTGTGGACGTCAAATGCGGCGCGGGGCGAAGACGCAGCAAAGGTCAGCGCGCTCGCACTCGGCACCGTCTCGAAATTCGCAATGCCGCAAGGCCTGATCCTCGCCCTGTTCGCCGCATTGTCAAAGGGCGTTGCGACCGACGACGCCACGCGTGCGGCGCCCGTGCAGGCCGCGGAGCCCCGAACGGGCGGGCCGAAGCGCATCTCGGTGATTGTCGCAGAAGATATTGAAAGCCAGCAGGCCGTACTCCGAGGTTTCCTCGAGGAACTGGGGTGTGCCGTCTCCATTGCGCAGGACGGTCGGGAAGCCGTTGAGTTGAGGGCAACCGGCCGTCATCAGGCGATTGTCATGGATTGTCACATGCCCGTCATGGACGGTTTCCAGGCGACACGGACAATCCGGTCCATGGAACGTGAGCATGACTGGGAGTCGATCCCTGTGATTGCCTTGTCGGGGCATGTTTCACCCGAAGATCGGGAGAAGTGCTTTGCGGCGGGCATGAGCGCACATTTGTCAAAGCCGGTTCGGCTCGAGGTGCTGAAGCGCGCGCTAGAGCAGGAACTGAACTGCGTGCTCGGGGGCGCGGTAGATGCGCCTGCCGCGCCGGAGGAGACGAGAGCGGACGTTCTGTTCAGCGAGGCATCTGTACTGGTCGTCGAAGACAGCGATGTCAATTGCGAGGTGGCGACCGCATTGCTGGAGATGATGGGGTGCGAAGTTTCCGTGGCGAAGAGCGGTCGGTCGGCCATCGAATTCTGCCGCAAGCGCCGGTTCGATATCGTGCTGCTCGACGTGCACATGCCGGAGATGGATGGTTACGAGACGGCTGGCCAGCTCCGTGCCTTGATGGATGCGGGAAAGGTTGATCGCACGCCAATTCTCGCCTTCACGGCCAATGCACTCAAGGGTGACCGGGAGAAGTGCATCGCTGCCGGCATGGACGACTACATTGCCAAGCCCATCGACCAGAAGGCCATGGCGAACAAGTTGAGGCAGTGGCTGCCGGCGCACCTTCACGCGCACAGGAGCGTGGATAGCTGGGTGCCGGTTGATGAAGCGACGCTCAATCCTGCAGCGCTCAGGACCGTGCGCGAGATCATGGGCAGCCGCTTCGGAAGCTACGTAAAGATGTTCCTGCGCGAAACGCAGAGGCAGCTGGACCAGATCCAGGAAGTCCTGCAAACCGACGCCCCCTTGAAAGGGATCATCACCGCATCGCAGGCCATCAGTTCAGCCTGCGGGCAGTTGGGCGCCAGCCGTCTGTCATATGCTGCAGGCCTCGTTGAAGAGCAGGCCAGTGTATGCGACGCAACAGGTGGAGACAGGTCGGCCCTCAGGCAGAATGTCAGCCGGCTCCCGCAGCTGTTCGCCGAGCTTGAGGGAGAATTGCGCAGATACAACGCAAGCGCTGCCGCTCAGCTGGCGTCCTGATCCGCGCGCGGAGTCTGGGGCGAGGCTATGAAGTCCTCAACGTCCTTCAGCACCGGCGACCGCCAGCGCCAGCCCGGAAACAGGCTGGCCAGGATCTCGAAATGTCCGAGCTTCGGGTAGAGGATGGCCCGCGCGTTTGTGCCCGCAAGCCTGAGGGCTTCGGCGAGCCGGGTGCTGGCATGGGCACCGGCCACCCGGTCGCGTTCGCCATGCAGCAGCAGCATTGAAGGCGCCCCCGCCCGCACGAGCTTGATCGGACGCGCCGCGTCAGGTCTGCCCGACGAGGAGGCGAAGATGTCCTTGATGCCCTTCCACTTCAGCGGATCGAGCGTATAGGGACCCGCAAGGCCGATCACGCCGGCGATGTCGGATGGCGCAAGATCATGGGCGGCCAGATAGGAGCCGTCGAGGGCGAGCGTAACGGAGATATGTGCGCCAGCCGAATGTCCCATCAGGAACAGGCGCGATGGATGTCCGCCCAACCGGAGGAGGTTGTCGCTCGTCCATTTGACGGCAAGTGCGGCATCCTCGTTGAAGGTCGGAAAGCGCACCTGCGGAAAGAGGCGGTAGTCCGGAATGACGACAACATGTCCCCGAGCCGCCATCGCGCGTCCGAACAGGCGATAGTACCAGCGTGCGCCACTGACCCAACCGCCGCCATAGAGGAACACGATCGTCGACTTCACGCGCGCCTTGCGTGGAAGATAGACATCGAGCTTCTGGCGGGGTTCCTGCCCGTAGGGCACATGGCGCAAGGGAAAACCGGAATGGTCGCCGGCACCTGAGGCACCCACGCGATGGACCGTAACCGGAATGGGAGCGTTCGCGCTTTCGTTGTTCAGGCCTTGCATGAAGGCATCATGTGGCCCCCGGCGCGTGCCGCGTCAAGGGTTCAGGTCCATGCGCCCCGTGCGCGGTCCGGTTGCAGCCGTCAGTTCAGGGGCGTCGAGAAGGTTACCAGCAGGGCGTGCCCGCCATCGCGTTCCTTCAGGCCGTTCGGATCGGCGCTGCCGGCGCCGCCGGAGTTGCTGAAGTCGTAGCGATACTCAAGCTTGAGGCTGGCTTCCGGCCGGTTCAGGCTTTCCCTGACATAGTCCGACACGTCCACGCTCAGCTGCAGCTGCCGGGTCTTCGCGCGCGCGGCCAGGTTGTCATCGACAATCTGGGACTGCGCATCCGCCGCGCCGAAGCGAAGTTCGACCTTGGGGCCGCGTTCCGGCGCATAGGCGACAGAGACGTGGGGCGCATACTCGCTGCCTGAATTGCTCTGGCCGAGCACATCGTCATTGGTCTGGATCAGCGACAGCCCCGCACCAAACTTCCAGTCGCCGTGCCGCATGCTGTGGGACACGTCCACGTAACGGTCCGTGGAAGCCGAGAGCTTGCGGCCATCTTCAATGCCGGGCGTGATGAGATCCGTCGAAACCCGACGCTCCCAGAAACTCGCGGTCGTATCGCCGTAGCGGCCCTGCCAGGTCATGGCGACATTGGCCGTGGAGACCTTGTCGCGCGGTCCAATGGTGAATTCCGAGCGCACGACATCACCGCGTTCGAACCCGCCACTGATGGATGTTGGAAGCAGGTGCCGAACCGGATCGAGCGTGTCGGCGACCGTGTCAGGCAGGACGTCCGCCACGATGAGGTCTGCGCTGATACCCGAGAAGGATGTCTTCTTCAGCCACTGCCCGCCATTGATCAGGTTGAACTCCGAACCCTGCCGGCGGTAGATCTGGAGTTCTGACTTGTTGAAACCCAGCGTGACCTGTTCGCGCTTGCGCGCCTCGTTCCGCGTCTCGTAGTCCTGGAACCCGACGGTCACGTTGGCGGAGCCGAATTCAAGGCGTGAGCTGACAGTCGACCAGCTTCCCGGAAGCACCAGGTCGCCATCGCGGAAGGCCTTGAAGTTGTCGGCAAATCCCTCGGAGACCTGGCCGAACTCGCCGTCGACCATCAGCTTGAGATTGCCGGAATCAATGAGACGCGCACCCAGGCGATGGCGCCGTGTCGTATCCTGCGGGCGCATGTCCCGCGGCGTCTCGCGCAGCTGCGGATCTCGATAGTCCCGCTGGTCGAGGAAGGCGCCGTCGTCGATCACGTCGGAACTGAACCGGATGCGTCCGTCCATGACTTGCGCGTCAAGGCTCATGACCTGCACCGGCATCGCGCCGCCGGAGAAATTCAGCCCGCGCGCCAGCCTGTTGATGCGGCTGGAAACGGCGGGTTGAAGCTCGACGTCCCGGTTGGTCAAACCGACGAGGAGGGGGGCTGGCTCTGTTCCGGCGCCGGTTGTGGTGAGGGACTGCAGTTGCGGCCAGAACGTCTCCGGGTTCGGGGACGAATGCAGGTTCAGGTCCACAAGGGCCGGTGAGGCCGGGCGATAGATCGAAAGCCTCTGGTCCGGCGCGGTCGGGGGCCTGATGCCGGCATCGGACAGCACCGCAGGGATGACCCAAAACGGCTGCAAGGGCTCGGCTTTGGAGGTTTCCGCGAACGGAAGCGTCGACGCGCCCGCCAGAAGAAGTGTCGCGAGCCGCAGTGTTGACGATGAAATTGCTGGTTTCTGGTTCATTGTGATCCGTGCTCCGCAAGGAATACGCCAAAGCCGGATCGACCGTCGCTGGCGCTGGAAGAGGCGCCGCAGCTAACTTGGCTGCGTCGTCAACATGTCCTGTTGTTGCAAAGAGTCAGGATGAATGAACCGGATTGCGATCCGCTGGCACCGGTTACGCGCCAAAGCCCCTTACGCATGCCGCCCTCCCTACAGGCGATGTCTGCGCTGCGCTTGAAATCATTCCTACGAGAAAGAATCACGCAGCACTTGATCTGTGTACAGCGTAATCCTGATTTGAATTTTGTATATAGGACCTCCAAAATTTTTTCCGCATGCTGAACGCGCGCATTAAGCGAACCGCACAAAGTGCGCTCTCGATCTCTCGCTTCTGTTACGTGTTGTTTCAAAGCTAATTGATCCGGGTAAGGACGAATGAGCATGCAGTCGCGCACTGAAGTTGATCGCGACGAACGGATGCTGCACCGCAACGCGGATCATGCGAACGCGTTGATGTCCTTTTGCACGCGCACCACTCAACAAGTGAGCGGCCTGGAAGACGAGCGGGAAGGGGGCGGCGTGATAACCATTTGCGGCTGCGGCGCCAGGCTGTCGGTATTCACCGCTTAAGCAAAAATCACACAATTGCTTGCGCCAAACGGGTGTTGGTTGCAAACGGTGGCGCGGGCCGGATTGCCTCAATTGACAAGACAAGCAAGGATCAATGGTCCGGTCGAATCGATCGAAAACCTGCAACCCTGAGGTGGCGTCACCTCCCGGAGGCACGGTCTGGGCAGTTGTTGATAATCTGAGAACTTGGTGGAGTAGCGTCAGTTAAATGGTTCAAATTCCTGCTTTAGTTACAGGCCGGGAGTGCCCCCGGCGACTGGTCCAGATAGTCCCCGTTCAACCATTTGCGTTCGAAAAGCTAGCATGACCGAGCACTACACCAGCCTTTGTGAAACCGTTTCCCGGATCATCAGCGCCCCCTCCGCGGCGTCGGTGTGGTCGTCCCTGAAGGATCTCGGCGGCCGCTTCGGATACACCTATCTTATGGCAGCAGAGGTGCCGGTTCCCGGCCGTTCGCTGCAGGACTCGGTCGTGTATTCCGACTGGCGCAAGCAGATCGTGGTGGACTACGCCCGGACGCTGTCGCGCGACACCCATCCCTTCGTTCGGTACGCGGCCAACTCGATCGCACCGTTTACCGTTACCGAGTTGCGGAGCCATCCGGACTTCCAGGGAACGAACTGGGTCGACCATCTTCCAGGCATCATGCATGACGGCGACGGCCTGATCGTGCCCGTTCACCGCGCAAACGAACTCATGGGTGGCATGGTGTTCGGCGGCCAGACGCCCGACGCCTCGCCTTTGGCAAGGTCCGCCCTGCAGGTCGCTTCGCACGCGGCGGTCGAGCGGGTCGACGCCCTCAAGAACCAGACAGTCCCCGTTTCGGCTCCGGCGCTTTCAGCCCGCGAGACCCAGTGCCTGACCTATATCGCTTCGGGCCACGAGGACGAGCAGATCAGCCAGCTCCTCGGCATCAGCCCGCGGACCGTCCGGTTCCATGTGGACAGCGCCAAGACCAAGCTCGGCGTGAACTCCCGGGTCCAGGCGGTAACCAAGGCCCTGCGCGAACGCATCATCACGGTCTGAGCCTTTCAGTCCAATTCGCCGGTTTTGCGAAAGCAGGGGAAGAAATTCCCCTGCTGCTTGTGTTGTTTTCCTGCGTTCTGATGCATCGGTGACAATCAATACCTTGCCACAGGCGAAACTCTGGGGCTCATTTCGAACCGCATCGGTGGGTGGGACCAGAAGCACGTGAATACCTGCGGCGACGGAGGCGCATCGAGTTGCGTCGTAAGCAGCATCCCGCTGATTGTCGGGTTGCTTCTGCTCGTCGTGTTGGCGCTGCTTGCCTGGCGTTTCTATCTCGCCCGCAGTGAGGCAGGCGCATCGGCGCCCAAGCCAGTTGGCAAGCCAGCACCTGCGCCCAAGCCCGCAGCAAAGCCGGATGCGAAGCCTGCTGCACCTGCAACGCCTGCACCCGCACCAAAGCCCGCGCCGCCGGCCGAACCGAAGGCGCCCCCGAAACCATCACCGCTGCTGGTGAAGTTCAGTGATCCACCCGACCTGAAGCTGTCGCACTTCAAGGGCGACACGCGCATCCAGAACGATTTCGCAGACCTGATGACCTCGACCATCCTGTCGTCGCAGGGCTGGAAGCAGCTGCCATCGCGCTATCACCGGGATCGCGGCATCGGCGGCCTGTTCCTGCGCGAGGTGCGTGGCGGCGGCGGATATGAATGCCTGGCGGTGGAGAGCGCATCCAACGGAACGAACTACGATCCCGCTTCGATGGCAGACACCAAACTGGCCGCGGACATCGCGCAGCTCTACGAACTGGGCGCCTTTCCGAAGCAGACCGCGGAAGAGTTGATGCGCGGCCTGCACCAGGGATCATCCTTCTTCCGCAAGGAACTCTGGCGCCACGATCTGTCATCCGGCCTCACGACGATTTCGGAACTCGGACGCAAGGGCGAGAAGGGCCGTTCGCTCACCCGGTCAAACGCCCGCCTCATGGCAGCGCTCTACCTGTCGCTGACCTCTTTCGACAGGGATGCCGTCTATCTCGGCCAGGCCCCGCTCGAAGGCGAGTAGCCACCCTTACTGATAGCGCAGCGCCTCGATTGGCTGGAGCCTTGCTGCCTGCCGTGCCGGATAATAGCCGAAGAAGACCCCGATCCCGGCAGCCACCACGAAGGACAGCGTCACCGAGAACAGGCTGACCTCCGTAGGCAGGCTGAAAATCGATCCGATCAGCATCGACAGGCCCGTCCCCAGCATCAGGCCGACAAGACCGCCGCCAAGCGAGAGGATCACGGACTCGATGAGGAACTGCAGCAGGATGTCCCGCTCGCGCGCGCCGATCGCCTTGCGCACGCCGATCTCGCGGGTGCGCTCGGTCACCGAGACGAGCATGATGTTCATGATGCCGATGCCGCCCACGACGAGGCTGATGGCGGCGATCGAGCCTAGCAGCAGCGAAATCGCCTGGGTCGACTGCTCGATGGTTTGGCCAATCGCGGTCAGGTCGCGGATGGTGAAGTCGTCTTCCTGTGTCTCGGTCAACCGGTGCCGCAGACGCAGCGCGAGCTGCATCTCTTCCTCGAGGCTCTTCATGACCTCTTCGGTCTCGGCCTGGACAAAGATGATCCTGACGGCGCCGGGGAAGGGCGATCCGAAGAGCCGCCGCTGCGCCGTCGTTAGCGGCACGATGATCGTGTCGTCCTGGTCCTGGCCCTGGAGGCTTTGTCCCTTCTTCTCCAGGATGCCGATGACCTGGAAGGGAATGTTGCGGATCCGGATCGTGCGCCCGATGGGATCCTCATCCGGACCGAAAAGCGCTTCGGCAACGGTCGTTCCGATGACAGCGACCGGGGCAGCAGCCCTCACGGCACTGTCGTCGAAGATCTCGCCGGACGTCGCAGCCCAGCCGCGGATCTGGAAGAAGCCCGGTGTCGTGCCGGTAACCGACGTGCTCCAGTTCTCGCCTTCATAGACGACCTGGGCGTTGCCGCCCACATTGGGCGCAACGGCAGCGACGCCCGGCAGCTTGCCGAGTTCCTCGGCGTCGCCGACCGTCAGAGTGGAGGCCCCGCCAGCGCCGCTGCGGCTGCCGGACGACGTCGTGGCACCGGGAAGGATGATGAAGAGGTTCGAACCCTGAGAGGCGATGGACTCGCGGACGCTGATCTCGACGCCACGCCCGATCGCCAGCATCAGCACCACCGATCCCACGCCGATGATGATGCCGAGCATGGTCAGGAAGGTGCGCAGTCCCGTGGAGCGCATCGAAATCAGGGCTTCGCCCAGGATGGCGCTGTTCTTCATGCTCATGCCGACATCCCCGCATCCGTGACGGGTCCGTCATAGACAATCCGGCCATCCCTGAACTTGACGAGGCGCTTGGCCTGCACGGCGATGTCGGGCTCGTGCGTGACGATGACCGTCGTGATGCCCCGGTCCTCGTTCAGCGAGCGGATGATGCGCATGATCTCCGTCGACGACACGCTGTCGAGGTTGCCCGTCGGTTCGTCCGCCAGGATGACCGGCGGTTCCATGGCAAGCGACCGCGCGATCGCCACACGCTGTTGCTGGCCGCCCGACAACTGGTTCGGGCGCGAGTGATACTTCGTCGAAAGCCCGACCTGGTCGAGCAGTTCGCGGGCCCGTGGTTCCCAGTGGCTGCGGGGCAGGCCGGCGCAGATCATCGGCAACGCGACATTGTCCAGCGCCGAGCGCCGCTGCAGCAGGTTGAAGCCCTGGAAGACGAAGCCCAGCATGCGGTTGCGCAGGTCGGCGGCCCGGTCCGGCGTGAGGCCGGTCGTATCTTCGCCGCCCAGCAGGTAGCGGCCGCGATCGGCCCGGTCGAGACAGCCCAGGATGTTCATGAAGGTCGACTTGCCGGAGCCCGAGGGCCCCATGATCGCGAGGAACTCGCCCGGCATCACGCTCATCGACACCTGTCGCAGCACGGGCGCCATGGCCCCATACGACTTGTCCACGCGATCCACTTGGATGATGGGCTGGCTCATTGCTAGCGCGGAGGTCCGCCGCCAAAGCGTGCCTGTCCACGGGCATCCTGGCCATCGCCGGTGACGACCTCGTCGCCCTCCTTGAGGCCTTCGCCGATCACTTCCGTGAAGCGCCCGTCGGTCAACCCGGTGCTCACCGGAACCTTCTTGGGCTTGCCACCACGCATGACGTGAACGCCCTGCTGTTCCTGACCGGATTTCATGGACGCGCTCGCAGCCTTTTCCTTGCTGGCATCCGAACGCTTGCCGCCAGCCGCCCCGTCCTTGGCCGGATCCTTGGGACGCCAGCGCAGGGCCGCATTGGGAACCTTCAGGACATTCTTCACTTCGCCGACATTGATGCGCACGAACGCCGTCATGCCCGGCAGAAGCTTCAGGTCCGCGTTGTCGACATCGACCACGACGTTATAGGTGACCACATTCTGCACCGTGGTCGGGCTCAGCCTGATCTGGCGAACCTTGCCCTCGAACGTGCGGCCGGGAAAGGCATCGACCGTGAAGGCGGCCTTCTGACCTTCAACGATGCTGCCCGCATCCGACTCCGACAGGTTCGTGTCGATCTGCATGTTCTTCAGGCTGGGCGCGATCTTGAACAGGGTCGGTGTCTGGAAGCTCGCCGCGACAGTCTGGCCGACATCGACGTCCCGCGAAAGGATCACGCCAGCGACGGGCGCCAGGATGACGGCAAAACCCAGATTGGTTTCATCGCGCTTGACCGACGCTTCGGCGATGGCCTCGTCACCGGCCGTGGCTTCGACCTGCTGCGCGGCTGCGTCGACATCTGCCTTTGATGCAGCGCCCTCATCGACCAGCGCCTTGCGTCGCTCATACGTGGCCTTCGCGAGCACCGAAGCCGCGCGCGCCTTGCGCAATTGTGCCGTGCTCTGCGCGAGTGCGGCTTCCAGCACGCGCTTGTCGAGTTCAGCGAGCACCTGGCCCTGCTCGACGATCTGGTTGAAATCGGCGTTGATCGTCTTCACGACACCCGAAATCTGGGTGCCGACATTGATGACGCTGACGGGATTGATGGTGCCATTCGCCTGCGCGAGCTGGACTATGTCGCCACGCTCGACCTTGGCAAGCTTGTAGCTCGGCTCTGCGTCCGCGGCCGGCGCAAAGGCTTTCCAGGCCACATACCCGCCGCCAAGCAGGACAACAAACAATACGAAGTAACCTAGCCTGCCCACGACGCCCAACACCCCATCCCC
>Ga0075163_10007996_pt1 | contig 13969 bp, 12 predicted proteins | sample JI1023141ADNA_FD_71478 | JGI IMG/M metagenome (GOLD analysis project Ga0075163, IMG submission 71478) | Wastewater effluent complex algal communities from Wisconsin, to seasonally profile nutrient transformation and Carbon sequestration -... | ecosystem: Engineered > WWTP > Effluent > Algae...
GGTCCGGACGGCGCACGCGATAGCTGCGAAACCGCCGGTTCTTGATCTTGCCCTGCTCGAGGCCGGCCAGTGCCCGGCTGGCCTGCGCAGCGGCAACCGCCACGAAGCTGATCCGATCGTTGATCGTGATCACGCCGATGTCGGCGGCGACGAGGCCGACCCCGGTGGTCAGCGCCCCGACGATGTCACCCGGGCGCAGCCGGTCGTGCCGGCCGCCCTGGATCGCGATCGTGGTCATCGCGGGAGGAGGCAGCGCGCCGGTCGATTGCGGGATCGGCGAGGGAGCCACGTTCGCGAGCGGACCTTCGCGGACCGGGCCGTCGGCCAGGCTGATCGCGAGCCCCGACTTGCCGGCGCGAGCGGTGCGGCCGACGCGGTGGACGAACACGTCGTCCTCGCGCGGCAGGTCGAAGTTGATCACCGCGCCGAGATCCTCGATGTCGAGGCCGCGCGCCGCGACGTCCGTGGCCACGACGATCCGCAGGCTGCCGTTCTTGAGGAGCAGCAGCACCGTGTTGCGATCGTGCTGCTCCATGCCGCCGTGCAGCGCGACCGCCGCGAACCCGGCGGTGTCGAGCGCCGCCGCGACCTCGTCGCAGGTCTCGCGGTGGTTGCAGAAGATCACCGCCGATGTCGGCTGGTGGTGACCGAGGATCTGGAGCAACGCGGCGACGCGCTGAGGGCGCGGCACCACGTGGAGGACGTGCTCGATCTTGAGCTCGAGGGCGGGCGCGGTGACGTGGAGCGCGTCGCGTTGATAGCTCGCGCTGAGCGCGCGCACGGCGTCGGGGAACGTCGCCGAGAACAGCAGCGTCTGGCGCTCGGGTGGCGTCGCCGCGGCGATCTGAGACACGGTGTCGATGAAGCCCATCTCGAGCATGCGATCCGACTCGTCGAGCACCAGCGTGCGGATGCCCGACAGATCGAGGCGATCGCGCACGAGGTGATCGGCGACGCGCCCCGGCGTGCCGACCAGTACGTCGACGCCGTGCTCGAGCGACGCGCGCTCGCGCTGGACCGAGGTGCCGCCGGTCAGCGTCAACACGCGGAGGTGCGGCAGCGGACGTGCGAGCCGGCGCAGCTCGTCGGCGACCTGCGCCGCCAGCTCGCGCGTCGGGCACAGCACGAGTGCCCCCGGCTTGCCCGCGCGCGGCGTGATCCGCGACAGCAGCGCGAGCCCGAACGCGCAGGTCTTGCCGGTGCCGGTGGAGGCCTGGCCGAGGACGTCGCGACCGGCGAGCATCGCGGGAAGCGCGAGCGCCTGGATCGGCGTCATCTCGTGATAGCCGAGCTGCGTCAGATTCTCGAGCCACCCGGGGGCGAGGGTCAGGGCCGCGAATGACATCGCCACACGTAGAGCACGTTCACCGCCCGGCGAGTAGAGTCGGGCGCGTGTCGTTGAGGCTCGCCTTGCTCGGACTCCTGGTCGCGTGTGGTCACAAGCCGCCGCCGGTCACCAATCCAGACTTCAGCCCGATCGCCACCACGTCGTCGCCACGCGGCAAGCTGTACGCGGATTGCCTCGCCGACGGCGTCACCAACCAGCGCTACGGTCACGCCCAGGATGGCTCGACCAACGTCCTGCTGTTCACCTGCACCGGTGCCCCGGCACGCGCCTTCTTCGAGGGGCTCGGCTCGTGGGCGACCAAGCAGGGCTCCGAAGCGAAGGCGGACGGCAAGGTGTTTCGATCCACCAATCGCGTACGCAAGAACCTGTTCGGCGTCGACTACTGCGCGAGTGATGGCGCGCTCTACGAGTGCGTGGTCACGCTCAACGTCGGCGACTTCGTCCGTCAGTAGAGATCGCGCTCCCGCAGCGCTCTGATCAGGCGCGCGCGACCGCGATTGCACTCGGACCGCGAGATCCGCCGATCAGGCAGTCCCGCAAGCGCCGAAGACCGCGTATGACCGGCGGATGAGCGACTACGTTCCACCAAAGGTCTGGGTCAATCGTGGGAGCGGAGGCAAGTTCGCCTCGATCAACCGGCCGGTCTCCGGGGCGACGCACGACCAGGAGCTCCCTGCCGGCACGCATCCGTATCAGCTGTACTCGCTGGCGACGCCGAACGGTCAGAAGGTCACGATCCTGTTCGAGGAGCTGCTCGAGGCCGGGCACGCCGGCGCCGAGTACGACGCCTGGCCGATCTCGATCACCAAGGGCGAACAGTTCGGCTCGGGCTTCGTCGCGGTGAACCCGAACTCCAAGATCCCCGCGCTCGTCGATCGCAGCGGCACAGCGCCACTGCGCATCTTCGAGTCGGGCGCCATCCTGGTGCACCTCGCGGAGACGTTCGGCGCATTCCTGCCGACGGAGCGCTCCGCGCGCGCCGAGTGTCTGTCGTGGCTGTTCTGGCAGATGGGCGCGGCGCCGTTCCTCGGCGGCGGGTTCGGTCACTTCTACGCGTACGCGCCGACCAAGATCGAGTACGCGATCGATCGCTACGCGATGGAGGTCAAGCGTCAGCTCGACATCCTCGACAAGCAGCTCGCGGCAAACCCGTACGTCACGGGCGAGGCGTACACGATCGCGGATATGGCGACCTGGCCGTGGTACGGCCAGCTGGTCCTCGAGGGGATCTACAACTCGAAGGAGTTCCTCGCGGTCCACGAGTACACGCACGTCGTCCGGTGGGCGGAGCAGATCGCTGCGCGCCCGGCGGTGCAGCGCGGCGTGCGGGTCAATCGCACGTGGGGAGACCCGGCGACGCAGGTCCCCGAGCGGCACTCGGCCGCGGATTTCAAGTAGGCCCCGGAATCGACCGGCGCCGATCCCCATCCATGTCGGCGATCGCGGAGTTCGCGCTGTAGGGAGGCAAGGAGACACCATGAAAACCGCCGCCCTGCTCTTCACCCTGTCGCTCGCCACCGCCGCCCACGCCAACCCGAAGCCCGCCGAGGACGTCGTCGAGCACTTCGAGTCCCGGGTCCGCGAGACCAGCTACACCCGGACGACCACGATCGAGACGCCGACGCGTGCCGTGGTCGAGCGTGCGTGGTCGTCGACCTACGACGAGGACTGGTCGAGCGCGACCTACACGAACTTCGAGTGGACGACCGACGAGGGGCATCGCTCCGACGAGATCCGCGATCAGAAGACGACGATCCGCACGCGCGCGAAGCCGATCAAGGTGGTGCCGCGACCGGCGTGCGTGTGGAACCGCTGCTGCGGGGCGTGACCTGAGTTAGAGCTCGCCGACGATCGGGTCCCAATCGCCGTGCTCGTCGAGCTGGACGCGCTCGCGTCCGACGAACGTGACGCGGATCTTCGCAGGATCCGCCAAGCGCTCGCGCGGGGTCGTCCACAGCGCCCGGCGCAGCACGATCATGGCCAGCGTCAGTGGCATCCCCGTGTAGCGAGCGTCGGGGCGGGTCTCGACCAGATCGGGCTTCGACATGATGAGCTCGAGCACCGGCCCCACCGGTGGGCACTCCACGACCGCACCGAGGTCGCCGATCACTACCCGGGCCACACGACAGGAGAACGCCGTCCACCCGGGATGCCCGTCCAGCGCGAGCTTGTACTCGTCCCAGCCGCGCCCGGCGATCACGCGCGCAGGCATCCGCAGCACGGCCTCGACAGGTGCGCGATCCAGGAGGTCGAGCTCGAGGGCGTGGCGGTAGCACCTGATCGCCGAGCGCCACAGCTGGACGGCCGCCGCGCTCTGCCCCGCCTCGAGGAAACATGCGCGAGCGGTTGCGTGCTCGCCGGCTCGTGCGGCGCGTTCCCCATCGGAGAACAACAGGCGCACGTCGGGGGTCACGATCTCGTGGTCTCACGAGTGGCGCAGACCGCCGATCGCTCGCCGTAACATCGCCGTTACCACGGTGACAACGCGATGTAGTCATCACCACTGGGGGGGCTGCCTCCAAGTCGATGATTCCACTCCCACGCGCAAAACCCCTCGCATCACCGTCGGTAACGCATCTGTAACGTCGCCCAGCCTCGCGTTACCTCGCTGTAACGCGGAGGACTGCGACGCTGTCACATCGTGGACGGGCATCAGCCTTGCTGAAGGCCAGGATGGAGGATCTGGAGAATGATGCGTCGCTTAGCTCTACTCTCGTTCGGCGTCGTCGCCGCGATCGCGCCGGCGGCGGAGGCCGCTCCCTGTAGCACGCTCACCAACCCGGTGTTCCTGCAGGTCGGTGATACGCAGGTCAACCTGCTGCGCCGGCTCGGCCGCCAGCTCGCGAACAACACACCCTTGCCGGTCACGCTCGTGTTCAAGACCAGCGGCTCTTGCGACAACGTCGCTGCGGCGTTTGCCGACACCAAGGTCACCGGCAACATGGACTACATCCCGTCCAGTGCCGAGGACCCGGCATGGGATCCGACGAACGCGACCACGTCGCCGACCAAGAAGTGTGACGTCACCAACCAGTCGCTCGACATCGTCAACTCGGCGCTGTTCGTGTCGTCGTGTCCGCATGGCCTTCCGAGCGACCACGGCTTGTCGTCCACGCTCGGTCCGGTGCAGGCGTACGCGCTCGCGGTGCCGGAGGCGTCGACCCAGACGGCGATGACGTTCGAGGAGGCGTACTTCGTGTTCGGCTTCGGCACCGAAGGGATGATCACGCCGTGGGACGATCAGACGCAGCACTTCATCCGCCCGCAGAGCAAGAGCACGCTGGTGACGTGGGCGCTCAACCTGTCGATCCCGTCGAACAAGTTCAAGAACATGCCCGCGTGCACCGGCTCGGGCACCGGCACGCCGGTCGCGCCGTGCTTCGACGGCTCCGGTGGTGTGGTCACCGCGCTCAAGACCACCGCCACACCCGAGAAGGCGGTCGGGCTCCTCGGCGTCGAGGTCTACGACGCGCAGCGCGACACGCTGAACATCCTCGCGTACAAGGCGAAGGACCAGTACTTCGCGTACTACCCGGACTCGACGTCGACGTCGCGTGACAAGCGGAACGTCCGCGACGGTCACTACACGGTGTGGTCCCCGACCGAGTGGATGCAGAAGGTCACGGGCACCACCCCGGTCAGCGCCCGCGCGAACTACGTGATCAACCTGATCGTCAGCAGGGATCCGACCACGGATGGCTCGCCCGAGCCGAACTTCGACCCGATCCCGTCGATCGTCGGCGTCGGCCTGGTGCCCGACTGCGCGATGCGGGTGAAGCGTGACTTCGACGGCGGCAACCTGTCGCTCTACACTCCCCCGCTGAGCTGCGTGTGCGAGTTCGAGGCGCTGACCGCGACCTCGAGCTGTCAGGCCTGCGCGAACGGCGAAACCTGCTCTTCCGGCGTCTGCCGCAAGGGCTTCTGCGAGGCGTTCTAATGAAGTCGTCAATCCTTGGTCTGGTGATCGCACTCGCCGCGTGCGGCAGCGATAATAAGAACCCGGATATCCCGGACACGCCTCCTGCGGACGGACCGACCACCGTCGATGCGGCGTGCTTCATGAACCCGACCACACACAAAGAGATCATCAACGCGTGCACCGATGCGCAGAAAATCGAGCGCGACGTCACTCCGGCGCTGCTCAACCCGGATGGCACGTTGCCCGCGTTGCCGCGCTGATCTGCGCGCTCTGCGCGACAGCCGCCGCCGACGAGACGCTGCGCCCGACGGTCACCCGGCGCGGCTGGCAGGTCGACTTCAGCGGCTACGTCCAGGTCGATTCGATCGCGTGGAGTGAGGAGTCGCTCGACGAGGTCGATGCCGACGGCGAGCCGCTGAACCAGGAGCGGTTCCTGATCCGGCGCGGCCGGCTCCACGCCGACATCCGCCGCGACGACTACGTCGGCTCGATCGAATTCGACGGCAACACGATCGATGGCGCGACCGCCCGACTGCTCGGCGCGTCGGTGGGCTGGGTGTACGCGCCCGACAAGGCGAAGCCACCGCTCGTGGTGCTGAGCGCGGGCTTGATGCGGATCCCGTTCGGGCTCGATGTCCGCGCTGCGGAGCGCGACAAGGCCTTCCTCGAACAGCCGGCGCTCGCGCGCGCGCTGTTCCCCGGCAACTACGACGCGGGCGTGATGGCGTCGGGCGCGTACGGCATCGCGCGGTGGTCGGCGGCCGCGATGAACGGTTCGCCCGTCGCGGATCTGCAGTGGCAGGGCAAGGATCCGACGTCGAGCTTCGACTTCGTCGGCCGCGTCGGCTTCGTCCTCGACGGTCCGCGCAAGTCGAGCTTCGAGGCCGGCGTCTCGGCGCTCAGCGGCAAGGGCCTGCATCCCGGCGCGGCCCCGACCAAGGACGACATCCAGTGGGTCGATCGCAACGAGGATGGCTTCATCCAGCTCAACGAGCTGACGGTGATCCCCGGCTCGCCCGGTGAGCCGTCGGAGACGTACACGCGCGATGCGCTCGGCGTCGACGCGCAGGTGCACTGGTGTCTGTGCAAGCTCGGCACCGGCACCGCGTTCTTCGAGCTCGCGATCGCGCGAAACCTCGATCGCCACCTGGTCTACGCCGATCCCGTCGCGCAGAGCCGCGACCTGCGCGAGCTCGGGTTCGCGATCGGCGTGGTGCAGAACCTCGGCACGCACGCGCAGGTGGGCGTGCGCTACGACCGCTACAACGGCGACCGCGACAAGCTCGAGAACCAGGGCGTCGACGTGATCGGCGCCGACCCGACGTTCTCGACGCTGTCGCTGATGGCGAGCGGCAGGTACAAGGACGCGCGCGTGCTGGTGCAGTACGACCGCGAGCGAAATCCGTTCGGCCGCGACGACACCGGCGCTCCGGCCACACGCTCGGCGGATCGCGTGACGCTGCGCGCGCAGGTGGGGTTCTAGATACGGGCCTGGCTCGCGCTGGCGTTGATCGGCTGTAGCGACGGCACGAGCAACGATCGCGGCCTCGACGAGCTGCTGCAGATCTTCGATCAAGACGCCCAGTTCCGGCCCGGTCCGTTTCCCGCCGACGAGGGTGGGCCCGCGGCGATCGAGCTGAGCACCGCGGTCAACGACGTCGTGATCGGTCGGCTGCGCACCACGTTCGACGGCACGCTCGGCGCGAGCTCGCGCGCGTTCGCGATCGGCGTCGCCGGCGTCGACGGCACCTGGCTGTTGCCCGCCGGCATCCCCGACTTCGAGAGCCCCGACAGCCCGTCGGCGAAGGGGACGTTCGGGGTGCGACCGGAGTTTCCGCTCGGCCCGTTCGAGCTGGTGATCGCGGGGAGCGACGAGCAAGGCGCGTTCGGGGCGCCGGCGACGACCACGCTGATCGCGGTGCCCGAGGATCCACCCACCGGCGAGCTGGTGATCGAGCTCGCGTGGGACGGCGACGCCGATCTCGATCTCCACGTCGTCGAGCCGGGGCCGTTCGGCGGCGAGGTGTTCTCCGGCGATCCCAACAGCTACCAACCCACACCCGGCGAGCCGATGGATCCGGCGGAGCCGCCGAAGCACGGCATCCTCGATCACGACGGCAACAAGGACTGCCAGCGGATGCCGCACCCCAGCGAGCACGTCGTGTGGTCGCTGCCGCCGCCGGCGGGCGAGTACGTCGTCCGCGTCGACACGCCGTCGCTGTGCGGCGATGGCAGCGCCGCGTGGTACGTCGCGGCGTATCGCACGATCGATGGCGTCACCGAGCTGATCGGCAGCGCGCGCGGGACCTCGACTCCCGATCACGTGCTGTTGCCGCGAGGTCGCGGCGCCGGGATCACCGCCTTGCGATTCTCGCTGTGAAGACGCCGATCGCGATCGTCCTGCTGGTCCCGGCGATCGCCTTCGCCGAGCCGGTCCAGGGCACGATCGTCGACGGCAAGACCAGGCAGCCGGTCGGCGGCGCGATCATCACCGCGGGCAACGAGCTCGCCGCCAGCGCCGACGACGGCACGTTCACGCTGGATCTCCCGCGCGGCGCGATCACGCTCGTGATCGACGCGCCGTTCCTGGTCACCAAGCGGCAGGCGATCGTCGTCAAGCCCGGCCTCGTGCTCGTCATCGAGGTCGAGGAGACGCAGGACCTCAAGGGCGAGACCGTGATCGTCGAGGGCATCGCGCCGACGGCTCCAGGCGAGACGCGCGTCGATGCCAAGACCGCGCGGATCGTCCCCGGTGGCGGCGACGCGGCGAAGGTGGTGCAGTCGCTGCCCGCGGTCGCGCGCCCGCCGACGGGCAGCTCGGAGATCGTGGTGTGGGGAGCCGCACCGCGCGACACCCGCGTGTTCGTCGACGGCGTGCCGGTGTCGGCGCTCTATCACGTCGGCGGCTATCGCTCGATCGTCGGCAACGATCTGATCGGCGACATCCGGCTGGTCCCCGCCGCGTTCGGGCCGGATCGCGGACGCGCGATCGGCGGCGTGATCGACATCGGGCTCGCCGATCCGGCGAAGGTTCCCTCCGCCCGCGTGCAGCTCGATCCCCTCGATGTCGCGCTCGCCGCGAGACGCGAGCTCGGCCCCGTCACGGTCGCGCTCGCCGTGCGGCAGAGCTGGCTCGATCGCGCGGTGGATCTGGTCGCCGATCCGAGGGAGCTCGCGCCCAACGCTCCTCTACCGACATGGAACGACGGCCAGCTGGTCGCGAAGACCAGACCGGGCGACCACCTCACGCTGACCGCGTGGTACCTGACGTCGGGCGACGAGCTCGTCCGCACGCTCGCGTCGGATGATCCGGCGACCGAGACGTCGCAGACGATCCAATCGAACATGCAGCGCGGCGCGATCACGCTGCGTCGCGATCGCCCCGATGGCTTCGACAGCGCGACGCTGTGGGCCGGCTACGACACCACCGAGGACGATCTGCGCGTCGGGCTGACCCCGGCGAGCCTCCACCAGCGCCAGCTCCTCGCCGGTGCGCGCGGCATCCAGCAGGCGCGGGTCGGCGACCACGTCACGCTGACGCTCGGGCTCGACCTCGACGCCGAGCAGGCGCGCTACGAACGCCGCGGCTCGCTGTCCATCCCGGCGCGTGAAGGCGACCTGCATATCTTCGGGCAACCACCGGGCGACGACGTCAACGCGGATCGCTGGTTCGCGACCACGATCGATCTCGCGGGCTACGCCGCCGTCGATCTCCGGCTCGGCCGCGTCACCGCCACGCTCGGCGCGCGCGGTGATGGCTGGCTGCTCGGCGCGAGTCGCTTGACCCCGAAGGTCGGCACCACGCCTTCGATCGGCAGCCAGGAGATGCGGTTCACGCTCGATCCACGCGTCGCCGTCGCGGTGCGCGTCACCGACGAGCTCCAGGTCCGCGTCGATGCGGGTCGCTATCACCAGGCCCGCGCCGGCAGCGATGCCTCGGCGGTGTTCGGCACGCCCGATCTCGCGCTCGAGGAGGCGCTCCACGCCACGCTCGGCGGTCAGTTCAAGCCCGAGCAAGCGCCGTTCGCGATCGAGCTCGTCGGCTTCGTCCGCAAGCTCGACCGGCTGGTCGCGCGCGATCTCGCGGTCACGCCGCTGTTCGCGCGGGCCCTCACGCAGGATGGCACCGGCGACGTGATCGGCGCGCAGCTCACCGCCCGCGTCGTCGGGTACAAGGGGCTCACCGGCTGGCTGTCGTACATGCTGTCGAAGAGCACCCGCCGCGATGCGCCGATGGAGGACGACCGCCTGTTCGATCACGATCAGACCCACGGGCTCGTCGCCGTCGCCGGCTACGAGCGCGGCGCGTGGAGCATCGGCGGTCGCGTGCGCCTGGCCACCGGCGAGCCGCGCACCGCGGTGGTCGGCAGCTTCTTCGATAGCCGCTCGGGTCGGTTCCAGCCGATCCGCGGCGCGCACAACGGCGTGAGGTTGCCCGCCTACGTCGCGGCGGACGTGCGCGGCGAGCGGCGCTTCACGTTCGGGCGCTACCTTCGCGGCGCGCTGTATCTCGAGATCCAGAACCTGACGAGCCGCTCGAACGCCGAGGAGATCATCTACAGCGCCGACTTCTCGCAGCAGAGCTTCCTGACTAGCCTGCCGCTGCTCGCGATCGCGGGCGGGAGGGTCGAGCTATGAAGCGCGCCCTCCTCTGCCTGATCGTCGCTGCGTGTGACGACGCGCTCGATCAGCGCCTCGCGATCATCGACGAGCCACGCGTGCTCGCGGTGATCGCGGAGCCCGCCGAAGCGAAGCCGAAAGCGACGGTGACGTACACGATCGTCACCGCGTCTCCCGACGGGCCGCTCGCCACCCTCCCCGCGTGGGCGTACTGCACGTCACCGAAGCCACCGACCGAGGACAACGCGGTGCCGGTGCCGTGCGTCGCGGGCGAGGCGTTGATCGATCTCGGCACCGGCGCGCAGGCGACCGGCGAGCTGCCGGCCGACGGCTGCCTCAACTACGGCCCCGACACGCCGCCCGGCGGCTTTCGTCCTCGCGATGCCGACTCGACCGGCGGCTACTACCAACCGGTGCGCGCCGAGGTCGAGGGTCTGCTCGCGTTCGGGCTGTCGCGGATCACCTGCAAGCTGCCGACGGCGCCGGCCGAGGCCTCGCGCGAATATGACCTGTCGTACGTCGCGAACCACAACCCGACGCTCGATCCGATCGAGCTCGGCGCCGTCCCCGCCGACACCGACGTCACGCTCACCGCGACCTGGCCCGCCGAGGCTGCGGAGACCTACCTGTTCTTCGACACGTTCGCGCAGGTCCTGGTCGATCGCCGCGAGAGCCTGCGCGCATCGTGGTTCGCCACCGGCGGCTCGCTCGCCGTCGATGCCACGCTGATCGACGAGGACGACCTCGCGACCACCGCGTCGACGACGTGGCACACACCCCCTGCCGGACCCGCGTTCCTGTGGGTCGTGCTACGCGATAGCCGCGGCGGGATCGCAGCACGCGAGCTCGCGATCACCGTCGAGTAGGAGCACATGACCAAGTCAGCGATCGTTCTGGGTGCCTCGGGTTCAGTCGGCAAGGCGGTGCTCCAGGAGCTGGTGCGCAACGGATCGTTCGCGACGATCGCGACGCTCGTGCGCCGCTCGCAACCCGATCAGCCCGAGCCGAACGTACGCGAGGTGCTCGTGCCCGTGATGGATCCGGCGAGCGTCGAGGCCGCGACGATCGAGGCCGTGCGCTCGCTCGGTGGCACCGTCGTCGGACTCAGCGTGCTGGGCATCGGCGCGGGCACCGGCAAGTTGACGATCGAGCAGCACCGCGCCGTCGACGTCGAGCTCAACGCCGCGTTCGCCCGGGGCCTCGAGGCTGCGGGCGTCCAGCACCTCGCGCTGATGACCGCGGTGGGTGCGAATCCGACGGCGAAGGAGACCGGCTCGGGTGCCGCCGGTGGCGCGCGCTACGCCCGCATCAAGGGCGAGGCCGAGGAAGCGGTGAAGCAGCAAGGTCCCGCGGTCGTCAGCATCTTCCGCCCCGCGATGATCATCGGCTCGCAGCACACGCCGTGGCTGATGGAGAAGGTGCTGCCGGTGTTCTCGTTCGCGACGCCCGCGAAGTACAAGTCGATCACCGCCGCGCAGATCGCGAAGGCGATGGTCGCGACCTCGGTCAGCCCACCGGCGGCGTCGGCTGTCTATCACTACCCCGAGATGCTCGCCCTACAGTAGCTCCCGCTCCTTGAGCGCGTCCTCGAGCACCAGCTCGGCACCCTCGTCGCCATCGCGCAGGCGCGCCGCGAGATCGGCGAGCACCGGATCGCGTGTCGCGTAAGCGGCCCGCACCACCTCGGCGAGGTCCTTGCGATCGACGCGCCACAGCTTGCCTTCCTCGCCGCCGATCACCAGATCTCCATCGATCTCGAGGAGCGACCACAGGTGCGTATCGACCTTGGTGTCGAGCCCTTGAAACGACTCGCCGTCGTCGTGCGAGACCAGCAGCGAGCCCCCGCCACCGACGACGAAGATCCCGTAGCGCGTGACGAGCAGCTTCTCGAGGTTGTGGCGCGAGTCGATCGGGATCTTCTTCCACGTCGCGCCGTCGTTCGTCGAGCGCAGGATCAAGCCACCGTCGCCGAGCAGCACGAGCGACCTCTTCGGGGTCCTCGCGAGCGCGCACAGGGGTCGCCGGGTGCGCATCGCCTTGAGCGGCACCTCCTCGAACGTGCCCCCGCCGGTACGCCGCTGCAGCATGCCGCCGTTATCGAGGAGCCACGTCGTCGAGCCCTCGACCAGCATGTAGAACATGCGCTCCTTGCTGAGGTGGGCGACCTCCTCGAACGTCGCCACGTTCGGCTTGGTCGTGCGCCCGCGCAAGATCAGCCCCGCATCGCCGAGGATCCACAGCCGGCGGTCGGCGCCGCGTGCGATGAAGTACAAGCACTCATCGCCGTCGGGATTCGTGCTCCGCTTGAGCGGAGTCCACGTGGCACCTCGGTCGGTCGTGCGCGCGATGAGCCCCATCTCGCCGACGACCCAGACCGCATCGCCTTCGGCATGCAGGGAGCGCAAGCCAGGGCCCGTGTCGGGCGTGTTCCAGCTCCTGAACGTGTGCCCGCGATCCTCGGAGCAATAGATCGTCGGCTCGTAATACGTGCCGCCCGCGGCCCACACGCGATCACCGTCGGCGACGAGACTCGACAGATACCCGCCCGGCTTGTCCGTCGAGAGCGGAGCCAATCGCAGCGTGCGCACTCGTCGACGTTACAGCAACTCGCGTTCCTTCAACGCATCCTCGAGCACGAGCTCGGCGCCCTCGTCGCCGTCGCGCAGGCGCGCCGCGAGATCCGCGAGCACGGGATCGCGCTTCGTGTATGCCGCTCGCAACACCTCCGCGAGATCCTTGCGATCGACGCGCCACAGCTTGCCGAGCTCGCCGCCGATCAGCAGATCACCGTCGAGCTCGAGGATCGACCACAGGTGCGCGTCGACCTTGGTGTCGAGCCCCTGGAACGACTGGCCGTCGTCGTGCGAGACCAGCAACGAGCCAGTTCCACCGACGACGAAGATCCCGTAGCGGGTGACGATCAGCTTCTCGAGGTTGTGGCGCGAGTCGATCGGGATCTTCTTCCACGACGCGCCGTCGGTGGTCGATCGCAGGATCAAGCCACCATCGCCGAGTAGCAGCAGCGTCCGCTTCGGTGTTCGCGCGAGCGCACATAGCGGCCGCGGGGTGCGCATCGCCTTGAGCGGAACCTGCTCGAAGCCCTTGCCGGTGTCACGCTGCAAGCCGCCGCCCGAGTCGAGGATCCACGTCGCGGTCTCCTCGACGAACATGTAGAGCAGCCGGGCGGTGCTGAGGTTATCGACCCTGGTGAAGGTGGCCACGTTCGCGTTGGCCGTGCGACCGCGCAGCAGCAAACCACCATCGCCGGTGATCCACAGCCGGCGATCGGGGCCGCGCATGATCGAGTACAGGCACGATCCACCGGCGGGGTTCGAGCCCGGTCGCTCGATCCGGGCCCAGGTCGCGCCGCGATCCTTCGTGCGCGCGATGCCGCCCCATTCTCCGACCACCCAGACCAGGTCGCCGTCGACGTGGACGTCGCGCAGGCCGGGCATCCCCGCCGGCGTCTGCCAGCTGGTGAACGAGTGCCCGCGATCGTCGGAGAAGTAGAGCGTCGGCTTGTGATACGTGCCGCCGGCTGCCCACACGCGATCGCCATCAGCGACGAGACTGCCGAGGTAGCCGCCGGGTTTATCCGTCGGCAGCGGAGCCAGTCTCAGCGCTCGCATCTACTCCCAGCGGCCTTCGTTCCACACCCACTTGCCGCCCTGCTTCTCCCACTTGCCGTCGACCCACTTCTTGTTCGCCTGATCCTTCTCCCAACGACCCGCGCTCCACTCCCACTTCCCGCCCTTCCACTCCCAGCGACCGGCGACCCAGACGTTGCCCGCCTTCGGCGACGGCCGCGGCTCGTACTTCGCGGCGGGCGGATCCTTGTCGGGATACGCGGACGCGCCACCACCGGCATCGACCCACGCACCCTCAGTCCACACCCACTTGCCGCCCTGCTTCTCCCACTTGCCGTCGACCCACTTCTTGTTCGCCTGGTCTTTTTCCCAGCGACCCGCGCTCCACTCCCACTTGCCGCCCTTCCACTCCCAGCGACCGGCGACCCAGACGTTGCCGGCCTTCGGCGACGGCCGCGGCTCGTACTTCGCGGCGGGCGGATCCTTGTCGGGATA
>Ga0075163_10007997_pt1 | contig 13969 bp, 9 predicted proteins | sample JI1023141ADNA_FD_71478 | JGI IMG/M metagenome (GOLD analysis project Ga0075163, IMG submission 71478) | Wastewater effluent complex algal communities from Wisconsin, to seasonally profile nutrient transformation and Carbon sequestration -... | ecosystem: Engineered > WWTP > Effluent > Algae...
GCAATGAGCGGAAAAATATCTAAAAAAACTGCCCCTCATTTAATTCTTGCTGGTGTACGTAAAGTTCAAAGCTTACAACTCTTAAAAATTCCTTTCCCTAATCTTAGTTTAGTAGTAAAACTAGCTCCTAATAGCCAAGAGCTTCTTGCTGGAGCAGAATTATCTGCTGAAGAAACTCAAATATTATTTTCCCTTAATGAGCCTACTCCAGTAAAAGAACTAGCTGCTATTTGTGGACTACCTGAATTAGAAGCCTTTCAAGCTCTACATGGCCTTTATACTGTTGGAGTTTTACAAGCAGCCGATACTTCTAATGCCTTTACCCCTCCTGTATCAATCCCTAAACCTCCTATATCAGACCCAAGCGCAATACTAGATAATACTCCTCCTGCTATTACTAGAATTAATAGGTCTGATTCAAATGCAGTAGAAAATACTCCTGTAGCAAGTACTAAGCCTAATAAAGTTGATCCTAGTCTTTTAGAAAATACCCCTGCGGCAACAACTAAACCCCAACTAACACCAGAACAAGAAGAAGCCAAGTTTAAACAAGATGTAACCCGAATGTTAGCATTTTTTGCTTCAGCAGACCTTTATGAGATTTTAGGAGTAACTCGCCGTGCAAGTGAAGCAGATATAAAGAAAGCTTATTACCAATTAGCTAAAAAATACCACCCTGACCGTGTTCATAAATCTGGTGCAGCAGAACTAAAAACTACAGCAGAAAAAGTTTTTTCTAAAATTAGAGAAGCTTATGAAAAACTTAGTGATGTAGAAAGCCGCAAACGATATGATGCACAAATTGGTAGTAAAGCATCTAGTAGTACTCCTAGTAAGCTTCCAACTCAAACTCCTTCAAAACCTATATCTAACCCTGTGCCTAGCTCTAGTCCTAGCCCTGCTCCTAGTTCTGCGCCTAAACCTGTAAGTACAGCACCTTCACGCCCTAATCCTCCTGTTACACCTCCACAGCCTGCTCCTGTACCAACACCTTCAAGACCTGCAACTCCTGTTTCTGCACCATCACCAGTAGCTTCAGCACCTGCACCAAGACCTGCTACTAGCCCTGCTCCCCAACAACCGGCTAGACCTGCAACAACATCTCCTGCTACTAGTCAACCTGTAGCTAAACCAGCCGCCGCCGCTCAAGCCGCTACTGCTGCACCTAAAAGTGACCCTGGAAAATCTAGTACTGTTACTCCTAATAAAGACGCTAAAACCCCTAATATGGGGGAAATTAGCTTTAACCGTGGTAAACAAGCCTTAAATGCAAAAGATATAGCTCAAGCTGCTTATTTATTTCGTGAAGCTGTTAATATTAACCCTGAAAACAAGGATTATAGGTTACAGCTAGTACAAGTACTAATGAAAAACCCTAAATGGAATGAAGAAGCAGAAGAAAATGCACAACTTTTGCTTGAACAAGATCCTAGAAGTGCTAATTACCATGCCTTACTTGGCTCAGTATATAAAATAGGTGAAAAATATCGTGAAGCTAAAAATAAATTTGAAGAAGCTTTAGCCCATGATCCTGTTAATAAACTAGCCCGTAGAGAATTAGCTGATATGAGAGATATGGGCATAGTAATACCAGACGAAGCACCTCCACCACCACAGGATTTAGCAGGAAAATGGGCTGCTTTACCTAAAAATACTCAGATGGGTGTTATTGCTGGTGTAGTATTACTTTTATTAGCACTAATTTATTACTTTGTCCTTGCTGGGCCAGCACCTACACCTAAACCATCACCTACACCTACTGTAACTCCTAAAAAATAAAGGATTATAAAGATATAGGGAAAAGAATTAGTTACTTGAAACTAATTCTCTTTTCCCTTCTCTAATATATAAAAATAGCGGTAAGGTAAAACAAAAGCCTAGAGTTAGACTTGAAACTAAATAAATCCATAAATTCTTTATTTGGTATTTTTGAGCTTCTTTTTGAATAAATGTTAAAAAAATAGCAGCAGATATTGCAAAATCTACCATTAGTATTGGTAATAGATATTTGCCTATTTGCCATATTTCATTAGGATTTGCTTCAATTCTTCCAACAATGCTAACTACCAAGAACTCTTGCAGAATTATTACTAAGATTGCTAATGCTAAATAAACTGTTTTCATATTTTTGACCTCAAAGATTTATTATTAAACTTCTTAAAGAAGTAATATTTACTTCTGCTAAATAACGCACAATGTTAGGTCAAAACAGCTCATTAATTTTTCCTAATTTTTACTTTTAAAATACTTCTAACTCTTAGGATGAACCAGTTTCGTTGTAGGGGGTTTTATTGTACACTGACGTGTTTTGTTATCTATCCTCTTTCGGAGTAAAGCATTTATATGTCACAAAAAGGTTTTACATTGTGGTTTACTGGCCTTTCAGGTGCAGGTAAAACTACACTGGCACACATAGTTGAAACAGAAATGCGCCGTCACAACTTAAAAGTTGAAATCCTTGACGGTGATGTAGTAAGAACAAATTTAAGTAAAGGTCTAGGTTTTTCTAAAGAAGATCGAGACACTAATATCCGTCGTATTGGTTTTGTCTGCCATTTACTCTCTCGTAATGGTGTTGCTGCCATTAGCGCCGCTATTTCCCCTTATCGTGAAATCCGTGATGAAGTTCGTAAAATGATAGGCGATTTTGTAGAAGTTTATGTCCATTGCCCAGTAGAAGTTTGTGCTAAACGTGATGTTAAAGGACTTTATGCTAAAGCAATGTCAGGCGAAATCCCTGTATTTACTGGTGTATCTGACCCTTATGAAGAACCTCTTAATCCAGAAGTGATTGTTGATAGCTCAACAGAAACAGTTGAAGAAAGCGCTCAAAAAATCCTCAAGAAACTAGAAGAACTTGGCTATTTACCTAAAACAGAAGAAGTTTATTCAGAGGAAGAAGAAGAAGAAGTTAAACGACGCTTAGAAGAATTAGGTTATTTTTAACCTGTAGGGGCGAACCTATGTGTTCGCCCTCTTCTCTTTGTAAATAAATATGGAGTAGTTAGATGGGAATTTTAGATAGGTTAAGATCTTTAGGAAAACCTCAAACAACAGAAGTAAAAGAAAAAAAAGTAGTGTTAATCGGGCTAGATGGTACTCCTTACACACTCTTAAAACAATTTTGTGCTGATGGAACAATGCCTAATTTAGCTAAAATCGTTGCTACTAGTAGTTTAAGACAAATGGATGTTTCTATTCCTGAAGTCTCTTCTACTTCTTGGACTTGCTTTTATACTGGGATGAATCCTGCTCAACATGGAATTTTTGGGTTTTTAGACCTTCAACCTAATAGTTATAAAATCTATTTCCCAAATTCTAAAAGTGTTAAGGCTCCTGCTCTTTGGGATGTACTAGGCAATTATGGAAAACGCTCCATAGTAATTAACGTCCCAGAAACTTACCCAGCTAAACCCTTAAATGGTGCTTTAATTTCTGGTTTTGTAGCTACAGACTTAAAGAAAGCTACTTATCCACCAGAATTATTTCCAACCTTAGTAGAACTAGGTTATCGCCTTGATCCTGATGCACAAAAAGCACGTGAGTCTAAAGATGCTTTCTTAGCAGATATTTATGATGTTTTTGAAAAACGTCGTAAAACGATTTTACAGCTATTTGATCAAGAAAAATGGTCGCTATTTATTGGTACTATTACAGAAACAGATCGCTTACACCATTTTATGTGGGATGCTTTAGTTGATAAAAACCATCCTTATCATAATGGTTTTTTAGATTTCTATCGCCGGGTTGATGGTTTAATTGGTGAAGTCTATGATAGATTAGATAGTAATACTACGTTTATGATGTGCTCTGATCATGGTTTTACTAGCATTGAACAACAGGTTTACTTAAATTTCTGGCTAAAAGACAATGGTTATTTAAAATTTACTTCTGAAAGCCCTAAGTCTGTAGAAGAAATGGCTCCTGGTACTCGTGCTTTTGCTATGGATCCTACTCGTATCTATATCAATCTAAAAGGAAAATATCCTAATGGAATAGTTGAACCTGGTGCAGAATATGAAAAGTTAAGATTAGAAATTGCTGATGGACTTAGAGCTATTACTTATCAAGGTAGACCTGTAATCAAAAAAGTATTTATGAAAGAAGATGTTTTTCGCGGACCATTAATGGAGCAAGCCCCAGATTTAATTGTGCTTTCCAACTATGGTTTTGATATGAAAGGCTCAACTAATAAACAAGTTTTGATGGACAGAGAAATCTTTACTGGAATGCACACTCAAGATGATGCTCATTTTCTAATTAATCGCAAAGATATTAATGAGAAAAAACCTCATATCTGTGATATTGCTCCTACAATTATGAAGGAATTAGGAGTTGCAATTCCTAGTGATATTACTGGAGTAGCATTAACTTAAATCTAAAGAAGGCGAACACATAGGTTCGCCCCTACAAATATCATGACTTCAAAAGCAGCAGTAATTGGCCTTGATGGGGCAACATTTGAAATTATTGATTTATTGATTGAGCAAGGGAAACTCCCCTGTTTGCAACGTTTGATTGAGGAAGGTTGTACAGGGTTTTTACGCTCATCAATAACTCCTAATAGCTTTCCTGGTTGGACTTCCGCCGCTACTGGAACAAGTGAAGGCCGTCATGGAATTTTTATGCCTCTAGTACGTAGGGAAGATAACTTTACCTTAAAAGCAATGACCACATTAGATATTAAGGCTAAACCTGTCTGGGAGTTGCTTTCTGAGCGTGGTCGTCGTGTTGGAGTTATTAACGATCCTTGTTCATTCCCTGCTCTAAATGTTAATGGCTACTTAGTTTGTGGAATGCTTTGGCCAGGTGGAGAATATCCATATACCCATCCAGAGGCTTTAGCTACAGAACTTCAAACAGCAGTCCCTAATTATATAGTTGATGTTAACCTACATAATAAAAGCAAAGAGCAAATTGCTAGTGAGCTTTTAGTCTCTATAGATCGCCGTTTAGCAGCATCTCGCTACCTACTTAAAGAATATCCAACAGACCTTTATTGGACAGTTTTTACTGAGTCAGACCGCGCTCAGCATCGCCTTTGGGCTGCAATGGATAAAGAACATCCTAAACATAGCGAACAACCTTCAAGCCTAAATAATACTATTTTTGAAATTTATCAAAAATTAGACGCTGCTGTAGGGGTTTTAATAAATGATATTGACCCAGATACAACTATATTTATTGTCTCTGATCATGGATTTGGCCCATTTTATTCAGCATTTGACATTCCTCGCTGGCTACTAGATCAAGGCTATATAGTTGAACGTGGTGAAAAGGCTAAATTAAAATCTGCATTAAAGAAAATTGGTGTTTTAGACGAAGTAGCCAGTGTTTACCATGCTATTCGTAAGCCTTTCCAAAAGGAAATTGGCTATGGTGTAGCTAAATTAAAATCCCAAGAATCTGACACACAAAATTACTTTGATAAACTAGATTGGTCTAAGACTACTGCTTATTACACTTTAGATGGTGGTATTAGGCTAAATCTTAAAGGCCGAGAGCCACAAGGTATTGTTGAGCCTGGACAAATGGCTGAGAAGATAAAACAGGAAATTAAAAACAAGCTAGTTAATCATAAATATCCTAATGGTGAGCCAGTTTTTCGCTATATTCTTACTCAAGAAGAAGCTTTTGATGGCCCTTACCGTCATTTTGCTCCTGATTTAGTCTTATCAATTAATTATGGTGCTTATAGAGGTGATTTAAGTAGCGATAAATATTTAACACCTTCTAATCACAATACTGGAGAGCATACTCCTGATGGGATTTTTATTGCTTGGGGAAAAAATATTCGCCGTGGTGAGCAAATTTCTGGAGCAAACCTAAAAGATGTAGCGCCAACAGTCTTATTTCAAATGGATGAAGCACTTACCCCAGAAATGGACGGACGTGTTTTACAAGAAATTTTTACTCCAGAATTTTTAGCATCAAGAGAAATAAAACGTGCTGGAACTTCTTATAAACAAATTGATCAAAGCGGACAAGATGAAGTTTTTGCTAATGAAGGCATAGAAGATAAATTACGTAGTCTTGGTTATATGCAATAAATTTAAGTAGGGGCAGACAGTCCTTCTTTTCCTAATTATTAATTTTATGTCTAGAAAACGTGCAGTAATTCTTGGTTTAGATGGGGCGACTTTTGACATTATTGATCCAATGATTGCAATGGGTCGCTTACCTAACTTACAAAAACTAATTGAAAAAGGTGTAAGTGGGCCTTTGCGCTCTACACTTCATCCTAATAGCTTTCCTGGTTGGTCAAGTTGTACTACTGGCACATCAGAAGGAATGCATGGAGTTTATTCGCCCTTTATAAAAGTACCTGGAGCATATGAATTTCGGGCTATGAGTGGCCTAGACATTCAGACTAAAACTATTTGGGAAATTTTATCAGAACGTGGTCGCTCAGTTGGGGTTGTAAATGTACCAACTACTTATCCAACTGTTCCTGTAAATGGTTTTTTAGTTACAGGAATGCTTACCCCTACATTAGAATCACAGTTTACCCATCCACCAGAGCTAAAATCAGAGCTTTTGCAGGCTGTACCAGATTATATAATTGAGCCTAAGCGAAATAATGATAAGGATGAAAAAGCTGCTGAGTTTCGCCTTTGCCTAGATGCACGTCAAAGAGCGCTAGATTTTCTATTGCCCAACTATGATTTAGATTTCCTTATGGTAGTCTTTTCCATACTAGATCGCACTCAGCATGATTTTTGGGCTGATATGGACACTTCACACCATAGACATAATAAAGAAAGCAATCATAAAAACTTTATTTATGAAATGTATGAAAAGGCTGATAAGGCTGTAGGCCGTTTGTTAAAGCATGTGCCTTCAGGCACACCAATTTTAGTATGTTCTGATCATGGTTTTTGTGCTTCTCGTTATGAAATTCGCCTAAATGAATGGCTAAAACAACAAGGTTGGCTAGCTTATCAAGATAGCTTTTCTTGGAAAGCAAAACAAAAAATTGCAGCATTAAAAAGAAAAGTAGAAAGCCGTATTACAGTTGCACCTCCTGCGGGTTGGGATAATGCATTAGATAAAAAAGCTCTACGTGGTCGAGCAATTTTTGATGAGATTGATTGGTCAAAAACTAAAGTCTTCTTTGGTCAAGATCGTGGAGTCTGGATTAATCTTGAAGGTAGAGAAGCTAATGGAATAGTTAAACAAAAAGATTATCAGTCGCTAGTTAATGAAGTTCGTACAAAACTAAAAACTTTACGTTCATCATTTGATAATGAATTAGTATTTGAGCAGGTTTTAACACGTGAAGAAGCTTTTCAAGGTCGTTACTCTGATTTACTGCCTGATTTAGTTTTAGTAACACGTGATCCAGCTTATGTTCCATTAGAAGGCCGTAGTAGTGATGGTGTTTTTGTTGCTGGTAGTACAACATCTGGAGCACATGCACCTTATGGAATTTTTATTGCTTGTGGTGATGGGATTCGCCAAGGAGTAAAAATAGACAATGCACATTTGCGAGATATTACCCCTACAGCCCTTTATGCAATGGATGAGGCACTAACTGAAGATATGGATGGACGAGCATTACAAGAAATCTTCCTTTCAGAAGTAACAATGTCTCGCTCTATAGGCCGTCAAGGAAGTTCATATCGTGATGGTAAAAGAGCAGAAGCCTTTGATGAAAATGAAGAAGATGAAATTAAAGAGAGAATGCGTGCACTAGGTTATATTAGCTAATAGTTTCTTGAGATGGAAAAAGCTCTTGGCCTTCTAGATAGCGATCATAAAAAATATTACTTACTTCTTCCATTGACATTCCCATGCTTCTTGCTTCTTTAGCTAACTCTACTGTAGTAGGGTAGATAGCGGTAAGAGGTTCTTTTTCAGCACATGCAAAACCTTTTTCATCATAAAAGACTTTATGCAAAGCAAAGCTAGCTTTTCCATCTTGCCAGTGAATTACTACACGATAAGGACTTTGATAATCGCTTCCCCAATCAGTAATAGCCTGATCATGGGTTAAACATCGTATTTGTAAGGCTTTCATTTCACTAGTATTTACAACACATCCACATTGATATTTTACCTGCATTGTGGCTCCTTATTAGATATTTTGCTAAAACAACTCACTTAACAGCTCACTTAACAATCCAGTTATTTGGTTGTCCTAATAGACGCAACCCTATGCGATAGGTTTTATCTACTGGGTTAAAATTAATATGTTTTACCTCACCTTGAGCATGAAACTTTCCTTGGAATCCAACAATTTCAACAATAGAATTTACATCTAGTTCATGTTTACAAAGCATAAAACAAATTCCATGTTTACTAACATCTTCTGTTTGAATAACTTCTACAAAATACTGTCCACTTTTATCTAAACCACGAATGCTTAAACTTAGCCTTAGTTTTGCTCTAGGCTCATTACGATCGCTATTAAGGCTACTTTGAGCAATTGTTGGATGTTTTAAGCCAACAGGTGCTCCTGCCTTAACTGGAGGTAAGACAAGTGAAGGAGGTGCTTGTGGTTTTAGTGGTATTGATGGAGTTGGATTAAGTGTTGCACTAGGTTTAGGTGGAATTAATGGGCCTTGGGGAGGCATAGGTCTAGATGGATTAATAATAGGTCTAGATGGATTGGTGATTGCTGGGTTAGTGATTGCTGGATTAGGGATTGGTATTATAGGCTGACTTGGTTGTTTATTAAGTATAGGAGGAGATTTTTGACTTGCTACTGATGGGTTAGGTGGATTAAATGGGTTTTTAACTAAGCCTTGTGGCCCAAGAGGGCGAGTCATAAAAACATCTTCTTCAGGTGGTGCTGGTGTTGGCTCTGGTTCTGGTTCTGGTTCAGAAGTTAACACTGGTTGGTTAATTTCTATATCAGGAGCATCTTTAGAAATAAAAGCTACTCCTACATTAATATATCCATCTGTTCTAGTTCTAACACGTCTTACTTGGGCATAGATTTGGTATTCTGGCAGTTCTTGATCATAAAGTCTTAATTGTGGTGGCATTGGTATTACCAAACGCACAATATCATCTATATCTACCCTATTATGTAAACGGAAAGAAGCCCCTAGAGGACTAAGATTAAATGATTCTGTTTGTTCATAAAAACGGCTACGCTCACAAGCATAGCTATAGACTTCTATGGGTAAGATTAAAGAGGTTCGATAGTATTTTCTACGTTCGTTGCTCACAAAAACGCCCTGATATAAAATTGGATGCTAAAGTATAGCCTACTTTTTTTGCTGGCGCATCGATTTTTAAGTAGCAGTTTGCAATCAGAAGGTTTATTATCGCTTCCAAGCTCTTAAACTTGGGATAAGCTGATGACAGAGATTAAAATTATAAAAACTGCTTCTGAACTTCAACAAGCACTTAATATACTAACCCAAGCAGAATGTGTTGGTTTAGACACGGAAACTACTGGACTAGATCCTTATACTAGCAAATTAAGATTAATACAAATAGGTACCCCAAAACACACCTTTATCATTGATCTTTTCCATACTCCAGAACTAGGAAAAGAACTTAAATCTATTTTACTTGCTGAAAAACCTATTAAAGCCCTTCATAATGCTAAGTTTGACTTAAAAATGTTAAAACATCATTTAGGGTTAGAGGTTAATTCTATTTTTGACACAATGTTAGCTAGTAAATTAATTGGTGGTGGACGAGAGGGTCAATCACATAGTTTAGCTAATACTGCTGCTAGGTTTTTAGATATAGAAGTAGATAAAACTGAGCAAACTAGTAATTGGGCAGAAAATAACCTAAGCGAAAGCCAAATACAATATGCTGCTCAAGATGCGATCATTGTTTGTCAGCTTTATCAAACCCAACTATTAAGACTATGTGAGTTAGGAATTTTAGAGACTGCTGAGCTTGAATTTGATTGTGTAGCAGCAATTGCTGATATGGAATTAGCTGGAATGCTTTTAGATAAAGAGCGTTGGAAAAATATCGTTAAAGAAACAGAAGCTAAACATCTACAAGTTGCAACAGAACTACGCCAAGCCTTAGAACCTGCTGATTTACAAATAAGCCTTTTTGGAGAATCAACAATAAACCTAGATAGCCCTAGCCAAGTCCAAGAAGCATTAAGAAAACTTGGTGTTCCTCTTTCAGATACACGTAGCTCTCATCTACAACATTTAGCAAAAGAGTTTCCAATACTAGAACAATTACTAGAATATCGTAGCTTACAAAAAGCACTTTCTAGTTATGGTTTAGGAATACTTAAATTTATTAACCCAATAACAGGCCGTATTCATGCAAACTTCTTTCAAATAGGAACTCCAACAGGGCGGCTTTCCTGCCATGAGCCTAATTTACAGCAAATTCCTCACTCAGTAAACTATCGTAGTTGTTTTATTGCTGCACCAGGAAATCAATTAATAATTGCTGATTACTCACAGATTGAGCTAAGGATTTTAGCAGATTGGGCAGAGGATCAAGTCTTAATTAAGGCTTTTCATAGTGGGGCTGATTTACATTGTATTACAGCAAGTCAAATGTTTGGGGTTGCACTAGATTCTGTTACACCAGAACATCGTGCAGCAGCTAAACAGCTTAATTATGGAATAATGTATGGTATGGGCGCACAAGGGCTATCTAATAGAATTAACCGCTCTGTTCAAGAATCAGAACATTTAATTGATCGTTATTTTTCAACTTATAGTAGTGTAGCTAAGTGGCTCCATCGTTCTGGCCAACAAGCTGTTATTCAAAAAGAAGTTCGTACTAGATTAGGTAGACTTATGTATACTGACAATGAATCAGCCGATCCATTACCACAATCAGCTATTATTAGGTTAGGAAAAAATATGCCTATTCAAGGAACTTCTGCAGATATTAGTAAATATGCAATGATGTTTCTTTATAAATCATTAGCAAGTACATCTGCACGTCTTATTAATAATATTCATGATGAGCTAGTATTTGAGGTAGCAAAAGAAGAAGCAAGTGCGGTTGCTAAAATAATTGAAAAAGAAATGGTGGCAGCCGGACAAGAATTCATTCATAATGTGCCAGTAGTAGTTGACATTAAAATTGCTGATGCTTGGTTAAAATAATAGCAAAGTTTGTAGGTGATATATCTTGTCACTTACCTTGGCCTAAAGGCCAAGGCTTGTTGAGGTAAAAGCCAACAAGTCTGCGTGACCAGACTAAGCTGTATGTGAAGCTACGTTATTAGGAGAGTTAAAAAACACACCCTAAGATGCGTGCCAGTCTTAGGCTCTGTAACCAGTAAGTTAAACAACTGCAAGGGTATAGTGGTAGTGCTTATTGGGTGTACTGACTAATAACTTTGTCGAGGCAAACTTTACCCCAGTAATGGGAGATTTGTAGAATAATCTACTAGCTTTTGAGGAAGAGGTCACCTCTTCCTCTTTATCTTTTTTTATGGAGGCGGCAATTTCTCCGCAACCTAAAGTTTGCGGTCTCTTTGCCGAAGATTGATGAAAAAGTGCGCGGCCTGTTTAAAAGATTATCCACAAGATACTCTTTTTTGCCCTTATGATGGTAGTCGACTAACTAATTTTAATGAAAATGAACCTTATATTAATACCATTTTAGATAACAAATACCGAATAGATTTTAAGGTAGCTGAAGGAGGGATGGGTAATGTTTATCGGGCTACACACCTTCATTTAGGAATTCCTGTTGCAGTTAAAATAATGCATGAGGATTTGGTATCTGATATTAATTCTATTGAACGTTTTCGTCGTGAAGCACAAGCTACTATGCAAATTCGCCATACTAATGCTATTGCAGTATTAGATTTTGGTGTTACTAATGATAATACTGTTTATCTAGTAATGGAATTTTTAGAAGGATGTACATTAAGGAGACGCTTAAGAGAAGTAGCTAGGTTTTCTATATCAGACACTAACTGGATTATTCAACAAGTTTGTATTGGAGTTCATGCAGCACATAAACGTAATATAATTCACAGGGACTTAAAGCCAGATAATATTTTTCTACAAAGAGAAGCAGGCGAAGAGATAGTTAAAGTACTAGATTTTGGTATTGCTAAATTAAAAAACCAAATAGAAGATGCTGATAAAATGCTAACTCGTCAAGGCATGGTAGTAGGAACACCCCATTATATGTCTCCAGAACAATGTTATGGTAAAGAAGTAGATGTTAGGTCTGATATATATAGCCTAGGTGTTATTATTTATGAGTTACTCGCGGGTATTCCTCCTTTTGATGCTGATACGCCAATAGCTTTAGCAATGAAACAAGCAACAGAAGCCCCACGTCCAATTTATGAAATTAACCCTGATATTCCTGTAGATATTAATAACATCATCATGCATGCTTTAGAAAAGAATCCTGATAAGAGACCGCAAACTGTAATGTCATTAGCTAATGAACTAGAGCATGCAAGTAACAGAATTTATGTTTATATGGGGCGTGGGCTTGATAGCAAACAAATAGATGTTGAGTTATTAGATATTGACACGCCTGTAGTTAATGATATGTTAGCTAGTGAGGCTTATCCAACACCTCAATCCTTTTCATTACAACATTTACCACCACCTAATAACCCTAATCAAAAGCTTAATAAACCTGCTCAAACTGGCCCACTGCCTAATGAAATAATAAGTACCCCTGCTCCTATTAATCCATTACCAGATATTGTTCAAACAATGATGAAAGAGTTATCAGAAAATACTTCTGAATTAGATAAGGCTAAGCAAAAGTCTACTAAGAAAACAACTAAAACATATCCTGTAAATTGTGAAATATGTGGTCAAGAAGTAGGGCGTAGTTTAGTTGAAAACTCAACTATCATTTGTCCTGATTGCCGTAGAAATAGCCGTAAAATGAAACGCCCTGAGTTTTAGATTTAGAAAATCAGCAAAAATAAACTATTTTACATAAGGTGTTAAGTCTTCTTTATAAAGTTGGTTATAAGCCCAATAGTTATTCATTACTTTATAAACATAATCTTTAGATTCTTGGAAACCAACTTCAATTACAAATCGATCTACTTCATTACTTTGAGCGCGAGCAATCCAGCGTCTAACACCTGCTTCACCACCATTATAACTAGCTGCAACTGCATAAGGATTATTCTTAAACTCTGCAAATAAATTACCCATATAGCGACCAGCAAAATTAACTGCAACTGAAGGTAAATAAAGATCATTTTGGTTAAAGTCAGCAATTTTTAGATCTTTACGTATAGCTTCTGCTGTTGAAGGGATAAATTGAAACATCCCACGAGCAGCAGCACCGCTTTTAGCAGTAATATCAAAACGGCTTTCTTGACGAGCAATGCCTAACATAAAGCGTGGATCAACATTTTGTGTTTGGCCTGCGCTAGTCATTTCATCACGATAAGGTGCAGGATAAATTAACTCTGCAATATTTCTTTCTAATAACTCTAAGCGAAAATCACCTGGTAAAGCGCTAGCAAAATTACTTTCACCATAGTTTATTGCTGCAAAAGCATGACTACCACGATTTAAGTAAACAGCCATTGAATAATTATTATTAGCACTAGTTGTGCTAGTACGACCACTACGGCGACCTTGTAAAGAAACAGGTACTAAACTATTAGAGCTAGTATTATCTTTCTCAAATGATTCCTTTTCTAAAAAGTTATCAGCTAATTCTCTAGATCCATTACTAACACGAAGTTCTAAAGCACCTTCATCATAAAGACCTAAAAAGATCAACTCATCTGCTAATGCTTTATGTGAACGTGGGGTTTGACTACGAGTAGTAAGTAATTGTCGTCCAGCAGTATCTAAACTAGCACTTAGGAAGCGTCGATAATTAGGTAAATTATTGTAACATTGCCTTAGCATATCTATTAATTCTTGACTACTTCGGCTATCACTTAAACGTAAAGCTTGATTAAGTGAGTTTTTTGCTGACTGATAATTACCACTAGATAAATCCCGCTGAGCATTTTCTAAATAAACCTTAAACTTATTGTTAACAATGGTTTTAGCTTTACTATCACGCTTAA
>Ga0075163_10007998_pt1 | contig 13968 bp, 12 predicted proteins | sample JI1023141ADNA_FD_71478 | JGI IMG/M metagenome (GOLD analysis project Ga0075163, IMG submission 71478) | Wastewater effluent complex algal communities from Wisconsin, to seasonally profile nutrient transformation and Carbon sequestration -... | ecosystem: Engineered > WWTP > Effluent > Algae...
CGCGACGCCGGCGACCCACCAGACGCGAAAACTCCCGGCCCGAAGACCCGACCGGGAGTTTCGTCCATCTTTTCCAGCTGATTCGTTGACCAGCCCCTAGTGGGTAGTTCACACAACGCTCTGACCAGGGGTGATGGCCCTTGGCCGGTGGGCGCGTGTACCTAGTCGGAGGCTGATTTTGTACAGTCCAGGCCGGGGATGTGGTCTTGAAGGTTCGAGAACAGCACGGGAAGCGCGCGCCGAGCCCCATTCCGCGAGTCCGCTCTGCGCACGCGCTTGATGTCGGGCAGCCTGACGCGGCCCCAGTCAAGCCCCGGCGACGAGATCGCGGCCTGTCCACGGATGCCGACGGTGGTCTCAGGCATCATCGGCCACCGGGTTGCTCTCGTCGGACACTTCCTGATCTGGAGTCGTACCAGAGAGCGCCGAGCCTTCATGTGCTCGTGACGACACAGCCAACGTGAGGAGTGACTCGACAATCTCTCCGGCATCGTCAGGAGCAACGTGAGCAAGTACGGAGCGACGGATCGCCGTGCGCACTTGAGCCATCACCTGCTCTCGGGACTCCCAATCCGTCGTCGCCAGGTCTGCGACGATCCGCTCCGCCTCGCTCAGAACTCGTTCGAACGGACCGAACTCCGTGGGAGTGGAGTAGCCGATGGCCTTGCCTGGCCCGTCATACTCAGCCCATAGGGCGGCCTCAACGCCAGGGCCAACTAGGCCCTTAGCCACGAGCGATGTGGTCAGACGTTGGACCGGCGTAGCGAACTGACGCAGCGTCCTCTCGTCCTCCGACGCGCCAATGATCTCGTAGACGTCACTTCGGTCAAGGTGTCCACCGGCACTCGACGCCGACCGAATCACCTCCACGCGGTCGTGATAGCCGTCACCCGCAAGTGCCCGGATCAGAGCGACATATCCCGCTAGCGACCACGGCTCGCGCCGGTCTGCCAACACCTTCTCGGATTCAGCAAGTGTTGACTCAGAGACCCGACTGGCACCAGCCTGCTCAGCGAGGCTGAGTAGATCGCGCGTGGTGAGCAGGACCAAATCCGTTCCCCCGGCCTGCTGTACATCATTCGCCAAGATGGAGTGGGGACCTGCGGGAATGCCACGCACTTCGTACCGCCAGTCACCCTTAGCAGCGTCGTCGCTCACGACCACCAGTGGCTTTCCCGTAAGCGACTCGCATCGCATCACCTCGGCCCACCAGAGGTAGTCGCCGCCCGCCTTGTCCTTGAAGCCCGGGGCAAGGCCAGCGTCTCGACGCCGGTCCGCCTCAGCGAGATCCTTCGCGTGCATCGAGCCATCTGGTGGCGGGGCGACCTTGCCGGTGAGCGCTCTTTCGAGTCGGACGGTCCACTCGTCTATTTGGCCGACGAGCCTGTCTGCATCCAAGTCGTATTGCTCGGCAGCATTAGTTGAGGCGGCTTCCAGCGCGGCGAAAAAGTCTGTGACCGCGACCTCAAGGGTGCGTACCTCGTCCTGACCCAGTGTCCTTCGGTCGCGGAGGTTGTTGACGACCTTGCGCACCTTGCTGCGAATCTCGTCAATCTCCGTCGCGGCGGCGTCCAACTCGCTACGGCGATCCGCAACCACGCGCACTCGGTTTCGGTTGTACTCCAGCGCGATCTGATGAGGGACGAAGCATCGGTCGGCAATCGCTTCGATGACACCGAGCAACTCTTCACGCGCGGTTGGGGAGTACCGCATCACGTGGAGTAGAACGTTGGCATCCAGCACGATGAGACCTTCATCGAATGCTCGCGTCTCACGCTCCGCCGTGGGCCGATAGAACTGGTCGAACCCATCGGTCAGATTCGCGGTCATAGCGCCGTTCCTCTCCTCAGCGTCGAGGCGTCGACCTCATGTCCGATGGTCTCGGCCTGCTTCAAGATCAACTCGGTCGCCTCGGGGGTCTTGTCAGGTGGGTAGCCGTGCTTCAGCAGTAGACGCTTGATGGTGGTGCGCAACTTGGCGCGAACCTGCTCCTTGACGCTCCAGTCAGTCTTGGCGTCGCGGCGCACGATGTCGGTGAGTTCGTGGGCGATTTTCTTCAGTGTCTCGTCCTGCATCGCCTCGCGGGCGGAGTCGTTGTCTCGGAGCGCGTCGTAGAAGGCGAGTTCGTTGTCGGTCAGGCCAGTCTCGCGTCCGCGTTCCTGCTCGGCCTTTAGCGCCTGGGCGAGGCGAACCAGTTCGGCTACGACGGCAGCGGTGTCGAGGCTGCGGTTCTGGTAGCGCAGCAGGGACGCGTTGAGCATCTCGGAGAACTGCTTGCCCTTGACGAGGTTGCGACCAGCGATGGCTCTGATCTCGGCGTTTAGCAGTCGCTTCAGCGCTTCCATCTGGATGTTGGGTCGATCAGACTCGCTGATCCTCTTCACGAACGCATCGTCAATCAGCGAGATGTCCGGGTTGGCGATCCCCGCCTCCGCGTAGATGTCCACCACGCCGGTCCCGGTCATGTTCTCGGACACGATCTGTCGGATCGCCGTATCCAACTCCGCACCCGCGTCCGTCGCGCCCCGTCCCGCGCCCTCGATCTTGGCAATGGCGGCACGCACCGCGTCGAAGAACGCCACGTCATCACGGATGGCGGTGGCTGCGTCTGATGCAGGGACGAGAGAGAAGAACGACCTCAGCCGCGCCACATGGGCGATGAACCGCTGCTTGACGGTCAGTTCCTTGCGCTTCTCGGTCTCGTCGCCATCGAGCCCCTCGAAGGCGTCCTCGACGTGTTCCTGCTCTAGCAGCCATTCGACCGCCGCCATGACGGCGTTGATGTACGCCTTGGGGGTCTTCTCCGCGACGAGCGGCCGCCAATCGAAGCCGGACAGGATTGAGCACACGATGTCGTGCTCGTTTTCCATCTCCGGGATCGCGGTTGCCTCAATGTCGGCACCCACCTGTGCGTTGTCGCGGTCTCGCTGCGTGTAGTCGCCCAGGGCCGTCTTGAGGTCTTCAGCGATGCCGATGTAGTCCACGATCAGCCCAGCAGGCTTGTCGCGGAAGGTCCGGTTGACCCGGGTGATCGCCTGCATGAGGGAGACGCCGCGCATGGGCTTGTCCACGTACATGGTCGTCATGGCTGGCGAGTCGAAACCGGTGAGCCACATGTCGCGCACGATCACCACGTCAAGGGGGTCGTCTGGGTCCGAGGCGCGGGCCTTCAAGGCGCGCATCTGGGCCTTGTTGCGGATGTGGTCCTGCCAGTGCTCCGGATCGGTCGCGGAGCCGGTCATGACGACCTTCATTCTCCCGGTGGCGTCGTCGTCGGTGGCCCAGTCGGGTCGAAGCGAAGCGATCTTGTCGTGTAGATCGACGGCGATGCGCCGGGACATGGTGACGATCATGCACTTGGCCTCTGGCATGACTTCCTTGCGCTTGTCCCAGTGGGCCACAATGTCGGCGGCCAACTCGGTCAGCCGCTCATCCGAGCCAACAATGGCTTCCACCCGAGACCAGCGAGACTTCAGACGATCCTGAGCCTCATCCTCGCTGCCCGAGACGGCCTCGGTGAAAGCGCTGTCGATCTGGGCGAGTGCGTCCTCCGGCAGGCGCACCTTCGCCAGGCGAGCCTCGTACAGGACCTTGACCGTCGCCCCGTCCTCGACTGCCTGCGTGAGGTCGTAGGTGTCGATCACGTCTCCGAAGACCGCTGTCGTGGAGCGGTCCTTGGCCTCGATGGGCGTGCCGGTGAAGCCGATGAAGGTGGCGTTCGGCAGACCATCGCGTAGGTGGCGGGCGAACCCGTCGATGAAGTCGTAGTTGGAGCGGTGGGCCTCATCGACCATCACGACGATGTTCATGCGTTCGGACAGCGTGGGGAACGCGATCCCGGCGTCCCGCTCATCCTTGGACAGACCGAACTTCTGGATCGTCGTGAACACGATGCCGCCCGACTGTCGCCCGGACAGGAGGGTCTTCAACTCCGCTCGGGTCTCCGCCTGAATCGGGGCCTCGGGTAGCGGAGCGCCGATCTTGGTGGCGGCGAAGGTGTCCTCGAACAACTGGTTGTCGAGGTCGTTGCGGTCGGTGAGAACGAGCAGTGTCGGGTTGTCCATGGCTGGGTGGCGCATCAGCGCACCCGCAGTCCAGGCCATCTCGAAAGACTTTCCGGAGCCTTGGGTGTGCCAGACGATCCCGGCGCGCCCATCGGTCTCGACCGCTTCGATGGTCTGGTGGACGGCCTTCCGGACGGCCCAGTACTGGTGGTATTTCGCGCCGATCTTGGTCATCCTTGCGCCGTCGCCGGAGTACGCGAGGAAGTTGTGCGTCCAGTCCAGGAACACCTCGGGGCTGAGGAACCCGGCGACGATGACCTCGATCTCGGGGCGGTAGTTGGTCGCAAGATTCCGCCCGTCGATGGTCTTCCACGCCTGGAAGTGGTTGGCCTGCGCGGTCAGCGTGCCCATCCGTGCCAGCAGCCCATCCGAGATGACGGCGCCCGCATTCCAGGTGAACAGGTCGGGAATCTGGGCCTTGTACGTCTGAATCTGGGCGTACGCGCTGGCAATCGTCGCGTTCTGCGCCCCGGGCTTCTTCAACTCCAGCAGACCCAGCGGCAGCCCGTTGACGAACAGCACCACATCGGGGCGGCGCTCCTTCTTCGGCCCTTGGATCGTGAACTGGTTGACCGCGATCAGGTCGTTGCTGAGCGGGTCGGCCCAGTCGATCAGCCGCGCGCGGACGTTCCGCAGCACGCCCTCGCCATCGCGGTACTCAACGGGGACGCCCTGGGTCAGGAGTTCGTACGCGCGCCAGTTCTCCGACTGGATAACGGACGACTCGGGGCGGACGGCAGTCTTGATCGCCTCCTCGACCGCATCGTCTGGCAGGTCAGGGTTCAGTCGATAGATAGCGTCCCGGAGGCGTCCTTCGAGGACGACCTCGCGGTAGTCGGAGCGCTCGGCATCGAGCATGCCCGGGGCGATGTCCGGCCCGTGGACTGCTTGCCAGCCCTGCTCGGCCAGCATCTCCAGCACCCAGGTCTCGAACTCCGCCTCCGCGACACTCATAAGACCGCACCCTCCACATCACGCACTCGAACTTTGCCAGACATCAGCAGCGGCAACAGTTCGTCACGCCGCCTTGCCAGTTCAGTAGCCTCCGTGAGCAGCGCACTCTGGGCTCTCCTAATCGGAGCGACCTTCTCCGCAAACGCCCGACGAGCCTCCTCATCCGGCCAGTGGAGGGTTGCGGCGCTGATGACCTTTGCGTTCATGTTCTTCTGAACGGAACCAGTCATCGCGCCAGCCGCGTATACCGCGTACTCGTCAGACTTGAGGAACCCATACAGGTACAGCCCGTCTTCGTAACTGTCCGGCTTAAGACGCACTAGGTAGGAGGCGAAGACCGCATCAGGGCCGCCCTCGTAGATTGCCGACTTTCCCGGATCAGCCATTCTGGCAACCAACAGGTCCCCAACTGCAAGGCGGTACTTGTGTCCCTGCACCTCGGAAATGGGGACCGTGGGGACACCCTCCCAGTTGATCCAGTTCTGCTTATTGATGTCCGTGACACGGAGAAACTTCACGCCTGTGGGGTCATCAGACGCACTCGCCGTGAGGCCGTACTGGGTGCTGGCGACAGCGGCCAGAGTCTGCCTACGCGCGTTCGAGCGACTGTCGTAGTCCTGCCGCCACAGCGTCTGAAAAAGGTCGTCAAGTCCCGCGATGAGGCGGCGGTTCGTCTCGATGAGGTCATCGAAGGCCCCGAGCACCCCCGCGATCCGCTCCTGCTCCTCCAGTGGGGGAAGGCGCACCATCTCCGCCCGCGTGAAGACCTTCATCTGGAAGTTGGCGATCCCCGTGGACTGATTCTGATAAGCCCAGACACGCCCGCTTGAGTACATTTCTTGCATCCAGTAGTAAAGGTAACGGGATTGCACCCGACTCTGGTCGGGTCGCAGGAGTCGGCAGAAACTGGCTGGGATGACCGGGTACTGGCTCCGGTCGAGGAGTCGCTGGGTGACCAATGCGGTGCGACCAGTTGGCTGCCCTTTTGAGCCACCCGAAATCTCCAGGATCAGGTCGCCCGCGTCGAGCGTACGGCTTGCCAATCGCTTCGGCGTCTCATACCGAAGAGGAACGCCGTCGAGTGATCCGTGCCGAGCGGTCGCCAAGTCGGTGCCACGGACGACCCGGCAGGCAACCGTCTCACTCGATACTTCTTCGTCTCCCCAGCCTCCACCAACGGCGAAGGCCAGCAAGTCGCCAACGGGAGCAAACGTTGTCACCGCTCGCCCGCCAGATTTGCTAGCGCAGCCTCGATCTCATTCTGTAGGCCCGCTCTCTGGGCGAAACCTTCACGAATCTCGTCGCTGAGTCGGGCGATCTTCTCCTCGACGGGCTCGCCGTCGTCTTCGGCTTCTTCAGTGCCGACGTAGCGTCCTGGACTGAGCGCGTAGCCCGCGTCCGCAACCTGCTCCTTCGTCACCGAAGCGCAGAAGCCAGGCACGTCCTCGTAGGCGGGTAGATCGGGGTCGCCGCGCCAAGCGTTGTAGGTATCCGCGATCCGAGCGGTGTCGTCGGGTGAGAGGTTGCGGTGGGTGCGGTTCTCCATGTAGCCCAGGTCGCGGGCGTCGATGAACAACACCTCACCGAACCTGGGCCGCCGAATCTGCCCGCCCTTGGCCTTCTTGCCAGACTTGTCTTTGGTGCACAGCCACAGGGACACGGGAATCTGCACGCCGTAGAACAACTGCGAGGGCATCGCGACGATGCACTCCACCACGTCGGCATCGACCATCCGCTGCCTGATCTCGCCCTGGCCCGACGAGTTCACCGTGAGCGACCCGTTGGCGAGGACCACGCCCATCGTTCCGGTCGGTGACAGGTGGGCCAGCATCGTCTGGAGCCACGCATAGTTCGCATTGCCGGGCGGCGGGGTGCCGTACACCCAGCGCGGGTCGTCGGCCAGTCGCTCCCCGTCCCAGGTGGAGATGTTGAACGGCGGGTTGGCCATGATGAAGTCGGCGCGCAGGTCGGGGTGCTGGTCGTCGTGAAATGAGTCCGCCCACTCCGCGCCGAGGTTGGCCTCGATACCACGAATGGCAAGGTTCATCTTCGCCAGCCGCCAGGTGGTGGGGTTGCTCTCCTGGCCGAAGACGGAGATGTCGTTGCGGTTGCCTCCGTGGGTCTCCACGAAGTGCTCGGCCTGCACGAACATGCCACCCGAGCCACAGCACGGGTCGAACACCCTGCCGTTGTACGGACGCAACATGTCGGCCAGCAGGGACACGACCGACCGGGGCGTGTAGAACTCGCCCGCGTTCTTGCCTTCGTTCGACGCGAACTGAGCCAGGAAGTACTCATACACCCGGCCTAGCACATCCAGGCCAGAGTGCTCGGCAGCGGCAAGGTCATCGCGGGAGAAGGTGTCGATCAGTCCACCCAGCGTGGCGGCGGTGAGTTCGCGGCGCGCGTAGTTCTTCGGAAGAACGCCCTTCAGCGAAGGGTTCTCCTTCTCGATGGCCTCCATCGCCGCGTCGATGCGCTGACCGATGTCGGTCTGCTTCGCGACCTTGCGCAGATCAGACCAGCGATGGCCAGCGGGCACCCAGAAAACGCCCTCTGCGGTGTACTCGTCGCGGTCCTCCAGAACGGCTTGCCGCGCGTCCTCGGTCGGCATGAAGTAGTCGCTTGACTCGTCACTGACCAACTTCCCGAGCCGCTGCTGACGGAACTCGAACTTGTCCGAGACGTACTTCAGGAAGAGCAGGCCGAGAACAACATGCTTGTACTCGGCGGCGTCCATCGAGGAGCGAAGCCGGTTGGCTGACTCCCAGAGCGCGTCTTCCAGTCCGAGCGCGCTCGTCTTTGTTCCTCGTGCTGCCACCGGGTCTCCTGCCGCGCCATCGCCCCCGATGAACGCGGGGACCGTCAAACTTGTGACTGATGGTATGGGCTGGGGTGCTTCGGTGAGATGCCTAGTCCTCCGTGTCGCTCAGGTCTCCCGCCAGCCGTGGCACCACACCGCCACTGGCAAAGCACTCGTAGGTCCTGATCTCCGGCATCGGCGCGACCTCGGCAGCCACAGCGTCTTCGGCGTCTTCGCGTTCGATCTCGGCTTCGAGCCGAGCCAGCCAAGGAGGCAGCGGCTGACCGTCAGTAGTCATCGACAGGGAGCCTGTAGGAAGCAAGGAAGTGGCGGGCGACGCGAGGGTCGCGGCCCTGCGGAATCGCGTGCATCGCCTCGGTGCGGGCGTCCCAGTACTCACTGAACTCATCCAGGACCACGCCGACTGCACGCCTCACGTTCTCGCGCGCGCCGAGGATCGCGAAGAGGATCAGGCCAGGAAGCCAGCCGCCGAGGATGCCAGCGAACAGGCCGGTGACCCCGCCACCGACGACGGCCAGGGCCACCGGGTGTTCCGGGTCGTTCGCGGCCACCGTCGCCAGCACGCTGCCGAGCAAGATCAGCAGGAAGATGCCGAGCGATCCAATCGCCCAGCAGCGCAGGAAGATCGCAACCTTGCCGCAAGGGCGAGAACCCGTGGGCGGCAGGTATGGCTGAACATCTGGTAGGTAGCCGTGCCTGGCGAGGAACGCGAGATCAGCGTCGATCTGCTCATTCATCCGCCGAGCCGTGCGGACGACGCCGAGCCCCTGTCCGACCGCACCGCCGACGAGCGCCGCGCCTCCCGCACCGAGGGCTGCCTTGGTGGAGGTCTGCATCAGGATCGCCTCGCCTCGATCACCAACGGCTCGCCGTTCGCGTCGGTGCCGGTGATCGTCAGAGCCTTCTTCGCCTTATCCCAGTTCAGGGAAATCGACAGGCTGTCTGCGGACGAGGTGGCCGTACCTTTCCAGGTCCAGGGCACGGTCGAGGGCAGCGCGGCACCGACTTCCTCGGGGATGCCGGTCGCTGTGCCGATGGAGTCGTCGCCCTTCCAGTTGGCGATCTGGAGGGTCCCGCCCGCGTACTGCCAGGTGCCGGAGCCGCCCTTCTGCTCCTCGCTCATCGGGCCGTCTGGCACGCGCCATGCGCCGTCCTTGATCTCGACCACGAACGACTCACGCTCCGTGTCCAACGGGAACGACACCGCCCACGACCCTTGCAGGAACGCGCTCAGTGTCTGCCCCGCGACCGACGGCCCACCAGGTGGACTGTCCGCCTCCTCGCCACAGGCGCTGAGCGCCGCGACACTCGCCGCGCCGAGCACCCCCAACCCCAGGCACCTCAGGGCCTCTCTTCGTCCCACAGTCCTTGTCAGCAAACGAATCTGGCTCATTCGAGACGCTCCCGGTCGTCGGTCGTTAAGGACCCTTAGTGAAGCACCTTGCACCATCTAGTGCAAGGTCATGCACTGCGCCAACCATGACGGTCCCGGTGCAGTAAGAGGGTGAAAACCGACCTCCCGCCAGACCCTGATCTCACGCGACTTCGCGAGGTCTTCAACCGGCTCAGACACGAGTCCAGGCAAAGTTACGACGACCTCGCACAGGCGAGCGGGCTTAGCCGACGAACGCCAATCAACATCGGCACGGGAGCGACTCAGGGCGATCTACGGACTTGGCTGATCCTGTCTCGCACCTGGGGCCAGAGCATGGACGAACTCCTTGCCTCGGTTTGGGAGTGACGGTCCGCGCGACCGGCATCGCCTGACCGGGCGGGACGAGTGGACGACTGCCGTCGCGCAGCAGAGGGTGGAGCCCATCGACCTGACCGACGCCCTGGCTGTCGCCTTCACCGCAGCACTCCTTGACGCCATGGGTGATCCGGAAACACTGTCCTTCAACGCGGGCGAAGACTCGGGAGGTCATCGACGCGCGGCGTACGAAGTGCTGGCAACAGAACTCGGCATGGGGCGGGAGCGCCTCCGCCTCACGCTTCAGGGTGCGCGCTGGGTGACTCTGCCAGAGATCAGCGACGCGTTGGCCAGTCCTCGCATGGGGCCGGTCCTTCAACGCCGCCTCACCGAGTCCTTGCAACCAGAGGTGCTACGCAAGGACCGGGATTCCGGTCGAGAGGCAGGGTCGGAGCAGGGTTCGGGTGAAGGTTGGGTGCCCGCGAAACCCGCAGCCCACCGGAAGGAGCCTGTCATGGACGAGATCGCGCAGATCGAGTCGCGCATCCGCGCCGATGTCGTGACGCTCGACCGGATCATCCAGGCAGCAGCCAGGCGTGGGCGTACGGCTCCGACCACCACTGACTGGGCTGCGATCCGTCGCACTCTCGGCACGGCGCGCGCGCCACGAAACACCCGACCCGGCGACGGCATGGCCGCGAGGGTGCGGAGCGCAGGCGTAGCCAATCTCGCAGACCTGCTGCGCTCGCATCTGCACGGCGGGAAGACAGTCCAGACGTACGCCGTCCGTGCTGCTGTCCAGCGCCAGTACCCCCAGATCACCGCCGACCAAATCGACGCCGCCTTCGCCAGGCTTTACAGGCGAGGCGAAGTCGAACGCCTGAGTCGCGGCGTCTACCGCGCAACCGCCCGCCTGAAGCGATCAGGGGGCTGATCGAACGATGCTGACGCGCCCTCCGGCGCGGACAAAAGAGAAGGCCCCCACCAGCGGTGAGAGCCGTCCCCAGGGTCTTGGAACCACCTCTGAGGATATGGCACCGCCCAGCGCTGGCCAAGGGCTTCGCTCAGCCTGTCTCGTGCCCACCCTTGCTCGCCCGGACCTCGGGTCCAGGCCACAGATCGGCGCCGAGCGCGTCCTCCAGCCGCGCGATGGCTCCGAAGGCCGGAAGCACTTCTCCGCTCAGGGTCCGCTCGATGGTCTTGCGGGACACACCGCTGGAGCGCCCGAGCGAGTTCGGGTTGAGGCCCTGGAGTGCCATGGCGTCTCGAAGGCGGCGGGCGAACACGATCCCGTAGCGCGCGGACAGAGGAGCAGTCTTAACCAGCCTGGCGTCCGGCCACGACCCGGATGCCACGTACGAGCGCGGCATCTCATCACCACCGGACCTAGGCACGTCGTGAGCGTAACGAGTTCTTGCGCGGTCTGGTTTGGGTGCTACGGTAAGTGGACTTTAAAGACCACTCCGGAGAAGCCATGCCACGTCAGCACCTCGTCATTCAGGGCCGTGTCGTGACGACCGTGCCCGAGGTGCTGGCTACTTACCGCCCGACCCCGGCGCGGATCACTGGCGACCAGTGGCGACGGATCAGGCCGTTGGTCACCGAGGCCGTCGCCGCGACCGGCTATGACTCCATCCACGGTGCGCACTTCGCGCTCCGGGTGGTGTCAGGCTTCGTCTCGTGGGCTGAGGATGACGGTGTTGCGCTCGACCCGGAGGCGATCTTCCAGCCGGAGCGTGCCGAGCGGTTCATCGGCGGCGCACGCGCCGGAGCCACCCGGCGCACCCGCGCCAACGAGCGGTCGGTGCTGCGCAGGGTCGGTCGCGCGGCCACTACCAAGGCCCCCTGGCCTGGGGAACCGCAACCATTCCAGGGGCATGTCCACCTGAAGCCGCCATACACGCCCGCCGAAGTCACCGGCTTCTGGGAAGCCGCCGCACAGCAAGCAACCGAACATCGCCAGCGGGTCATGAGCGCGATGCTGCTGCTCGGGCTGGGAGCAGGGCTGAAGCCACGTGAGGTGCTCGACTGCACCGCCTCCGATGTGCAGTGCGAGAGATCAAGCGGGCTCACCGCGATCTTCCTCGAAGACCGAACCGTGCCGGTGCTCGACATCTACGCCGAGCGCCTGCGTGCCCTCTGCCGCGCCCATCCCATCGGCCCGCTGATCGGTCAGTGGAATCGCAGCAGGCGAGACCCGTTCACCGGTCTTCGTCGCGGGATCGAGATTCCGTCGCACCTGCCGACGCTCACCGCACCGCGCCTTCGGACGACATGGATGGCGACGGTGCTCACCCATGACCTGCGTGTCAGCGAGTTCATGGTCATCGCGGGGACCGTCTCATCCAAGTCCTTGGAGGTCATCGCCCCCTACGTCGAGGGCCGGTGGACTGGCAATGAGTACATGCACAAGGCGGCAGGTCGATGATCACCGAGCGCTGCGTCAGTGCAGAGACGTTCGTGCGGGGACTGGCCGTCGTCAACGCGAGCGGCGTCGAGCCTGTCATCCAGGCGGAGATGACCTCCCGTACTGGGCGTCGGCGCGTCCAGCCGTGGAGAGCGATTCTCACCGTCCTAGCGATCACCGCATTGGAAGGCAACGGCTCACTGCTGCTGTCCCGCGCTATGGGTGTGGCTGAGCGTCTGAGCGACGCCCAGCGTGCAAGCCTCTCCATGACGAAGCCGATGACCTACGCCCAGATCGAGTCAGCCGTGGCCGACCTGGACGCCGCGATGACAGAGCGGGTGCATCCGTTGACCGGCGAGGTCCTGCCGCCCCGACTGAGCATCGACCTCACCGCGTTCATGACGCGAGTGGCAACCGGGCTGATCCCACCCCAGATCGCGCGAACGAGCACCCTGTCGCTGGATTCCACCGACTACGAGACGCACTATCGACGCCGTTCGTGGAAGCACCACATGAAGCCCGATGTCGTGGCCACTGCCCTGCCAGAGGACGATTTCGAACCGGCCAAGGCCACGGTGAACGAGCCCGGCTGGCCGCGTGCAGGCGACGACGGACGGCTCCAGCACAGCGTCGATCCCGACGCCCGCGACGGCTACCGCGCTGGTAAGAACAAGTCCCGCAAGGGAGTCTTCGTGGGGTGGGACATCCACTTGGCCGTGGACACACCTGCGCTCGGTGAGCGCGGATGCCCGCCGCTGGTACGAGCCGCGTCCCTCGCACCAGCAGGCTCCGACAAGGCGACGGCTGGCCGCGCCGTCCTTGACGCCCTCGACGGCGGACCAGCGTGCACCGCTCTGCTCGCGGATCGCGGATACACCTACCTGGACAGCCAGCGCTGGGCGCTGCCGATCCACCGCCTGGGCATCGACCAGGTGATCGACCTGCACACCTCACAACGCAAGACCCGACCTGGCCCGATCCCCGGCACCTTCTATCTCGACGGCGGACTGTTCGTCACCCACCTGCCGAAGAGGCTGCACAACCTGTCCGCCTTCTCGCTCGGCATGACAGCGGAGCAGACCGACACACTGTGCGCCACCTACGACGAACGCGCCCCCTACGCCTTCACCCCACTGGGCAAGCCCGACCGTGAGCGGGGCACCCAGCGTTATCGAGGCCCAGCACTGACCGGTCGAGTGCGCTGCCCCAACACACCCGCGTCAATGCGACTCGACCCGGCCAAGCGACCGACCACCCCATGCGTCGAGGGCGAGCCGTGTGCATGCGGGACGACCGTGACTCTCGGACCCGACGACTACTTCGCCACCCGCCAACGCCTGCTCTACGGAACGACAGCCTGGAAAGCGTCCTACGGACGACGCTCCGCCGTCGAGTCCGCCAACGCCAACCTCAAGGTCCACCACGCCGAACTACGGCGCGGCAGCACCAGAGTCATGGGAACCCGTCGCACCGGCATCCTGCTCGCGTTCATCCTGGCGGCGGTGAACGCCTCGGTCCTGCTCTCGCGTTACGGCTACGACCTCGCCGCGCCGACTGACGCCAGCGAGCCGCTCACGCCCAAGCCCACACCCCGACCGGCGCGGCACCGCAGCCGAGACTTCGCCCGTCGTCCCAAACGGCGCAAGCAACCCCCGGGACGAGCGCCGACCAGATCGACTTCACCGGCCCGACCGGACTCCTTCGAACCCATCACCTGACACTTCCCGCGATAGCCCCTGCCCGGACGCACCCGGCAGGGGCATTTTCGTGCCCGGAGTGACTCCACCGGACACTTCCGGAGCCTCACGACGGCGACTACTGCCCACCTGCACACCAATGCGAAAACTCCCGGCCAGGACGAGCCTGACCGGGAGTTTCGTGAACCTACAGGCAGTTCTTTCGTGAACTACCCCTAGTGCGCAAGGGGGGATTTGAACCCCCACGCCCGTAAGGACACTGCCACCTGAAGACAGCGCGTCTGCCGTTCCGCCACTTGCGCGTAGCCGTCATAGTGTGCGCCATTCCCCCA
>Ga0075163_10007999_pt1 | contig 13966 bp, 10 predicted proteins | sample JI1023141ADNA_FD_71478 | JGI IMG/M metagenome (GOLD analysis project Ga0075163, IMG submission 71478) | Wastewater effluent complex algal communities from Wisconsin, to seasonally profile nutrient transformation and Carbon sequestration -... | ecosystem: Engineered > WWTP > Effluent > Algae...
ATGAGTGGGAAGAACTGGTTTTTGATGTCAACCTCCCTTCTATCGAGGCGCCCAATCAGCCAGCCAAAGGATATACCTACAGCCGGATTGTTCTGTTTTTTGATTTTGGTACTGCCGGAACAGGAACAGAAACCATATCTTACTTTGACGACATTTGTGTAGAAGGAAGCAGCGGCCCTGCCATCCGTACGGTCAACTTTGAAGTCAATATGAATAACTATTCAGGTGATTTTGACAAGGTATATATCAGTGGTACTTTCAACAACTGGGCTGGCGATGCCAATGGCCTGACTGACGAAAATGCAGATGGCATTTGGATCGGCAGCATCGATCTACCGGTAGGAGTTTACGAATACAAAGTAACCTTAGACAACTGGCAGCAGCAGGAAGCTTTTATTGGTACCGAAGAATGTACCGTTTCTGATCCAACGGGAGCCTTTGTCAATAGAAAACTATTGGTCTCACAGCCCAATCAGAATGAAAAATTCTGTTACAACAGTTGTTATGCCTGTGGTGAAGAAGTGAAAATCTCTTTCCGTTTGGGTATGGGCGCTGTAACCCCCAATCCAGAGGGTGTCTGGCTGGCCGGTGGCGGTAATTTTGACATTCCCGGTGGAAGGTACAAAATGAAGCCTGTCAACGATTATTACGAAGTAGTGGTGCCTCGCAAGAGAAGTTTTTCTTCTTTCTATGCTTATGCCAATGGACCTTGTGGTGACTTTAGCTGTAAAGAAGACCTCACTGGCCTAAGCTGCGGTAACCCCAATAATTTTAACGATAGATTTTTACATGCCGTAACCACGGATACCATTGTAGAAAACTGCTATGGTGGCTGTATCAACAGTACCTCTTGTATTTCTTCAACAGGCGAAGAGTGGGTTGCCGGTGATTTGTTTTCACTCTCTGCCAACCCATCCCATCAAGCCAGCCTCAATGTGGCAGATGGTAAAGAAGTAGTCATACGGGTAAGCAATGGTTTAGGCCAGATCATGTATTCCAAAAAGATGAGCGGATACAACCTCACCCTGGAAGAAAGTGCACAATGGCAAAAAGGAATGTACCTGATTACCGCCACTGGAAAGGGGCGCAGTCAGAGTGCAAAATGGATCAAACTTTAAAAAAATGACTGAATTGTAGTGTTTGTTACTACTTTTATCCAAGCCCTAACCGGAAAAAACCGTAACATTGAAGCGGTTTTTTCCGGCGGGTTAAACTTATCAACATGAAAAAAATATTTTACCTCTTTCTACTAATGTCTCCCTTGTGGGTCATGGCCCAAACCATTACAGGTGTGGTGCGATTTGCAGACAATACAGATGCTGCCATCGGCGTCAGTGTTTACATCAAGGGTACTGACAACGGAACCATAACCGACCTCGATGGCAAGTATTCACTTGAGGTGAAGAGTAAGGCCGATGTGCTGGTGTTTTCATACATCGGTTACACCACCGTTGAAGAAATAGTGGGAGACCGCACCACCATCGATGTTACCCTTGCTGAAAACAGCTCACAACTCGATGAGGTAGTGGTTGTAGGATATACCACCCAAAAAAGATCAGAGATCAGCGGCAGTGTGGCCAGCATTAAATCAAAAGACCTGGCGGAGCGGCCCATCCTCAGGGTTGAACAAGCCCTGCAGGGCAAGGTAGCCGGTGTACAGGTAGCCCAGAGTTCAGGGTCACCGGGTAGTCCGCTCACGGTTAGGATCCGGGGCATAGGTACCATCAACAACAGTGACCCCCTCTATATTGTAGATGGTGTAGCTGTAGATGGACTCGACTTTCTCAATCCCAACGACATTGAAAACATAGACATCCTCAAAGACGCAGCCTCTTCTGCCATCTACGGTTCCAGAGGAGCCAATGGAGTGGTACTCATTACCACCAAAAAAGGAAGCAAAGAAAAACAAGGCACCATCAGCTATGATTTTTATTATGGCGTGCAAAGAGTGGCCCGACTCATCGACCTGCTCAATGCCAGAGAGTATGCGACCTTGCAAAATGAAGCCTACATAGCAGCAGGTAAGACACCACTGCCCGAGTTCAACAATTCATCAGCTCTGGGTGAAGGAACTGATTGGCAGGAAGCTATTTTTGAAACAGCTCCTATCATGAGTCACCAGATCACCGCTACAGGTGGAGGACCCAAATCTACCTATACCCTATCCGCCAATTATTTTACCCAGGACGGAATTGTAGGTGGACCCAAGGCCAACTTCCAACGAGCTACCGTAAGACTCAACAACACCCATGAAACCAAAAGCTGGCTAACCCTGGGTTCAAACCTGGCATTTACCTGGTTAAAAAGAAATGGCCTTACCGAAAACAGCCAATACAATTCACCCATCATCAGGGCACTCAACATGGATCCCGTGACCCCTGTGTACAAGGCAGATGGTACCTTTGCTTATTCTACCTATGCAGACACCGATATTGCCAATCCGGTCAATGGCATTTATCAGACCCACAATACCTGGACCAGCAACCGCATAGTGGGAAATGCCTATGCCGACATCAAACTGGGCAAAGGGCTCAGCTTTAGATCTTCTGCCAGCATGGATGCCACCTTTGCCATCCAACGTACTTTTAACCCAAGATTTGACTTGTCGAATGTGCCCAGTGTTTCAGAGGCACCGGCAGCAGAAAAAAACAGGGTCAACAGTGTAGGCGTTGGCAACAATCAATGGAGAAACTGGCAGTGGGAAAACTTTTTTACCTGGCAGACCGCCTTTGCCGATCGCCACAAATTGACCCTCATCACCGGCACTTCAGCCCTCGCCAATCGATTTGATGGCAGTGGAGGGGGCAATACCAATCTGCCTTCCAATGATGTAAAAGATGCGTTTATTTCCAATACCATTGATCCCATAGCTTCGCAGACAGCTTATCAATATGCTTATGAGTCATCACTGCTTTCTTACTTTGGAAAAGCGTATTATGGACTCGATGACAAATATTTGTTTTCTGCTACCCTGAGGGCTGATGGCTCATCCAGGTTTGGACGCAACAACCGATTTGGTTACTTCCCTTCTTTTTCAGCAGGCTGGAAGGTAACCGCTGAGGATTTCTGGCAATGGCCTACCATCAGTAATTTGAAGGTAAGGGCCAGCTGGGGTCAAAATGGCAATGATCGTATAGGTGATTACTCTTTTACCACCATTGTAGAAAAAGGTCAAAATTATGCCTTTGGTCCCGGTGAGATCATCACCAATGGAAGTGTGGCATTGACTTCACCCAACCCCGACCTCAAATGGGAGACCAGCACCCAGACCGATGTAGGTGTGGATGTAGAATTGCTGGAAGGCAGGGTGAACGCGACTGTTGACTACTATCGCAAAAAAACATCTGATATGTTGTATGCAGCTCCTATTCCCCTGGTAGCTGGTACCAACGCGCCGATCCAAAACGTAGCTACCGCCTTAAACTCCGGCTGGGAGTTTTCACTTACTTATCGCAATTCCGATCACGCCTTACAATACAATGTAGGTGGCAACTTATCACTGGTGGACAGCAAGGTGACCGGACTGGGCCTTGGCGGACAGCCTGTTTATTCTGGATATGTGCAGTCGGCAAACGCCAATGCAGCCATTACCGATGTGGGGTATCCGATAGCTTCTTTTTACGGTTTCGTTACCGAAGGCATCTTCCAGACCCAACAAGAGGTAGAAAGTCATGCCCGCCAAAATGAAGGTACCGCACCGGGTGATATCAAATTTAAAGACCTCGATGGCAACGGTATCATCGATCAGAACGATCGCACCATCATTGGCAACCCTACCCCTGATTTCACTTATGGCTTCAATGCAGAAATGAAATATAAAAACTTTGAATTGAGCTTATTTGCACAGGGAAGCCAGGGCAATGACATTTACAATTCAACCACCAGGTATGACTTTACCTATGTCAACAGACCTTCTTCCGTACTCGAGAGATGGACGGGACCGGGTACATCCAATTCACAGCCCAGGGTAAACCTCAATGACCCCAATCAAAATGCAAGGGTGTCAGATCGATTTGTGGAAGATGGCAGTTACCTGCGTTTAAAAACCTTACAGCTATCCTATTACCTGCCTGTTACCATGCTTACCAAGGTAAGACTGAGCCAGGTAAAAGTATACGTATCGGCCCAGAACCTAATCACATTTACCAACTACAGCGGCTACGATCCGGAGATTGGCAACATCAACGGAAGTCTTGAAATTGGCATAGACAGGGGCTTTTACCCCAGTGCCAGGACCTTCATGACCGGATGCAGTATCAGCTTCTAAATACTAAGACCATGCAAACAAAAATTATAACCCTATTATTGTTATTTGTCTTCGTTTCTTGTCAGAAAGATTTTCTGGAAAAGAGTCCCATCATTGGAGTAACCGAAGATAATTTTTACCGCACCGAAGAGGATGCCATAGCTGCGGTGAATGCAGCTTATGCCTCTCTGCAATTTCAAATTTCACCGGCCGGCCACTTCCGCTGGTTTTGGGGCGACATCATGAGCGATGATGCTATCAAAGGCGGATCAGGCGACAACGATGTCAATGAATTGCTTCAGCTTGAATCCTTTACCGGCAAGTCAAACACCACCTTGTTGGAGTCTGAGTGGAGTGCCAATTACGAAGGCATCTACCGCGCCAATGTAGTGTTGGAAAAAGTACCGGACATAGTCATGGATGAAAAACTGAAGGCCAGAATTCTGGGAGAGGCGAGATTTATCCGTGCCTGGAATTTTTACAACCTCGTTACCATGTTTGGAGCGGTACCCAAGGCCGACCATGTACTTGCTCCTTCAGAATACAACTTGCCACGCACCAATGCTGAAGAAATCTGGCTGCTGATCGAAGATGATCTCGACCAGGCCATTCCAGCTCTATGGCTGCGCAGCGAGTATGCAGCTGCCGACCTTGGTAGAATCACCAAAGGGACAGCCCAGGCCTTATTGGTTAAAACCTGCCTGTGGCGTAAAAACTGGGCAAAGGCAAAATCAACCGCAGAGGCTATCGTGGCCAGCAATGAGTACAGCCTTACACCCGAGTATGCTGATATTTTCACAGAAGATGGCGAGAACAATAGCGAGTCTGTCTTTGAAATTCAATACATGAATGCCTCAGGTGGTAACTGGGGTAAAAACAATGCCAATGAAGGAAGCTTTACGAATGTATTCCAAAGGGCGAGAGGACAGTTTGCCGGCTATGGCTTTAACATTCCTACCCAAAATTTTGTAAGCGAGTTTTTTAAAGAAGGCTTTGAAGATCCACGTTTAAAGTCTACCGTCTTCCGCGAAGGAGAGCCCATGGGCGACAGAGGTATCTTTACCAGGGATGCTACCGGTGGCTTGCCTCACCAGTACTACTCCAAAAAATATTTCAACAACAAAAGCGAAGATGCTCCTTTTGGTGATCCCAATCCGAATGGAGGCAGCAATGACAGGGTGATTAGATATTCAGACGTATTGCTCATGCACGCAGAAGCAGCCTTTCACAGCGGAGATGAGAATGCAGCCCGCACTTCACTCAACCTCGTGCGCAGGAGGGTTAAGATACCCGATGTAACAGCCAGCGGCAATGATTTGCTTAAAGCCATTTACAGAGAGCGCAGGCTAGAACTCGGTCTGGAAGCCCACCGCTTTTTTGATCTGGTTAGAACAGGCCAAGCGACAGAAGTTTTAGGCATCTATGGATTTAGAGCAGGCGTGCATGAACTGTTTCCCATACCTGAATCCCAAATCCAGGCCACCAACGGAGCCCTTACTCAAAATCCTGGTTATTGATCATCTTAAATGCAATTAACAATGAAGCATAGATTTTATATACTGCTGGCTTTGATAACCGTGATTACGGCATGCGAGCCTGTTCGAGACGATGAATATAATTTGAATGGCGAGGCACCTAAGCCAAGCATTGAGGTTACTGCGATCGACGGCAATACCTTTATCGTAAAAGACAATACCCCTGGTAGTTTCCAGAGACTTTGGTCATTCCCCGGAGGACTGCCCGCCAATTCAACGGCAGCTGTTGATACCATTTTTTATCCCAAAAAAGGCAGCTATACCATGAGCCTTTTTGTTTCTCAAAGCGATGGCAGTGGTACCACTTCTATTAGTAAATTAATCGAAATTACCGATAACGCCGCACAGGGCTGCTCCGATAAATTGTCATTATTGACCGGAGAATGTTTTCCACAAGGCAGGTGCTGGACCTTTACCAGAGAAGCAGGGGCTGTAAAAGTGGGGCCAACCTACGATGACTATTCATGGTACACCGCCCCCGCGGGAGGTCTGCAGGATGCACAATATGACGATGGTTTTTGTTTTAAATTTGATGACTTTGTTTATCAAAACAAAAACAATGGAGCCTCTGTCAATCCATGGGATGGCTACAAGGTTCAACCACTGGATCCAGGCATTGCTACCTTTTTATTCTCAGAAGGCACCGGCACCGGGGGAAGAGACCAGATCATTATTCCCGATGATCAGTTTATGGGGGTAATGGATGCAGACAACATCATGGATGTAGTGCAATTGACTGAGACCAAACTGGTAGTGCGCACCCGTTTGCGCGCGGCCAATGGCGTACCTGCAGCAGAAGGATGGTTTGAACTTACCTTTGTCAGGCAATGAGCATGAAAAATATAGCAAAACTCATCTTAGGGTTTGTATTTATAACAATAAATACCTCTCATCTTTTGGCCCAGAGTGGAAGGATGTGGAAAGATTTGATCTGGTCAGATGAGTTTGACGGCACAGGATTGCCTGATAGCAGTAAATGGACCTACGATGTGGGCAATGGCTGCCCGCAGGTTTGCGGTTGGGGCAATAATGAGCTGCAGTACTACACCTCAGCTGATATCCTCAACACCAGACAAGAGGCTGGCCATTTGGTAATTGAAGTCAGGGCCACCGGTCAAGCCGATCCTCCTTATACCTCAGCCCGCATTACCACCAAAAACAAGGCAAGCTGGAAGTATGGATACGTTGAAGCCCGCATCAAAGTACCGAAGGGTCGCGGTGTATGGCCGGCATTCTGGATGCTGCCCGAAGAATGGAAGTATGGAGGCTGGCCCGCCAGTGGAGAGATCGACATTATGGAGTATGTGGGTTTTGAGCCCGATTCCGTTTACGGCACCCTTCATTGTCAGGACCACAACCACATCAATGGTACCCAGGTAGGCAAGGCCCTTTTTGCAGCCGATCTGGGCGATGAATTCCATACCTATGGCATGTACTGGGACGATAGGATCATGTATTTTTATTTCGATGGGCAGCCCTATTTAAAATTTAAAAACAATAAAAAAGGCTACACCTCCTGGCCCTTTGACCAAAATTTTTATGCCATTTTTAATGTGGCCGTGGGAGGCAATTGGGGGGGTAAAAAAGGAGTAGACCCCGCCATCTGGCCACAAAAAATGTATGTAGATTACATCCGCGTTTATCAAATAATCAAAGATTTTTAAAAAAGACACCATGAAAACAATTTCATTCAAATATTTATTACTCGTTGCTGCATTGCTGGCAAGCTCCGGAATCTTCATCAGCTCATGCAGTGAAGATGATGATGGACAGCCCGATGCCCAAAACCTGCCCAAGATGACATTTCAGGATTATACCTTGGAAGAGGCCGACATCGATCAGACCGTTACCATCAACCTCTCTCTTGAAGGAGTGGCTTCAGCCAACGGAGTGGTCTCCTTTTTGGTTGCCGGTGGCACAGCAGAGGCGGGCATTGACTATGAAATAAAAACCAACAGTCCGCTGGTGTTTACAGAAGGTGAAACCGCCAAAAGCATTACCTTACTGTTTAAAGGCGATGAGATCATAGAAACAAAAGAAACCATCGAACTGAGCTTTTTCAATCCTAAAAACATCAGTGTACCTGTACAAAAACTCATCATTACCCTTAAAGACGATGATGACAATGCAGCGGGTTTAACCATCCCTTCCGGCGGATACACAACACCCACGGAATACCCTGGCATGACGCTGGAATGGGCAGATGAATTCAACGGCACCACACTTAATACCAACTGGTGGAGCTTTGAAACAGGAGATGGATGTCCCAACAACTGCGGATGGGGAAACAATGAGCTGCAATACTACCGCGAAGACAATACCACCCTGGTAGATGGGAATCTAGTAATCACCGCCAAAAAACAGTCTTTTGCTAATCGGGATTACACATCCAGCCGACTGGTAACCAAGGGTAAAAAAGTATTTAAATACGGCAGGATCGATATTCGTGCTGCCCTACCCAAAGGCAAAGGTATCTGGCCCGCCCTGTGGATGCTGGGATCCAACATCGATGTAGTAGGCTGGCCTGCCTGTGGCGAAATCGACATCATGGAGCTCACCGGTGACCTGCCCAACAGGGTATTGGGCACCGTACACTTTGGCAACAATGTAGCCAATCACCAATACAAAGGCACTTCTTATTACCTGCCCGGAAATAAAAACTTCCAGGATGAATTCCACGTATTCTCTATCAACTGGCAAGCCGATAAAATAGAATACCTGGTAGATGACGTACCTTTTTACACGGTCACTCCTGCCACTACAGGCAGTGCAATTTACCCATTCAACAAAAACTTCTTTTTCATCTTCAACATTGCGGTGGGTGGCAACCTGCCCGGCAATCCGGATGGCAGCACACCCATGCCGCAGCGTATGATTGTGGATTACGTGCGGGTATTCAAGTAGACGGAGGTGTCGGAGGGATCAGAGGTGTGACTGAACGGTTTGGCGAAGCCAAAAAAATGCTCCCTATTTGCCGTTGGCATGTAGGGAGCATTTTAGTGAAGAAACCACGAGCGACGCGATTGGCGACTTCAATTCTCATCCAGCAGCGGAGCATCTTTTCTAACGCCCTTTCAAGGGTGTAGGGAACCAGCAACGGGGCATGTGTCCCAATTTGGAAGAAGAATTTTATAGTGTTATTCATTTTTGAAACACCCGTAGCTGCGCAATATTTTGCGCCTTAACATCAACACCCCAAAGCACCTCCTGTCCCCAACATAGAGAAATTGTTGTAGGAAAACGTTCTCCCGCAAAATAACCTTATTTATAAGACACATTGAGATAATGCAGTCCGGGGTAAGAGGCGTATTTGTAGGGTAACACATAGGCGCCGCGATTGGGCATGGATGCTAGGAGCACTCCCTTTTGAGCCAGGCTATCCGCATATTTTTCATCGGGCCACCAGTGGTAGGCGGTGATGCCATCGTTGAAAAACATGATGTCGATGTCTTCGTAGGAATTGGCGTTGATGATGGTGTGGTAGTTTTGGGGTAAGAGGCCTTTGAGCGATTTGTAAATCCGTGTGTTTTCTATCATAGTCTGTCTTTCTGCATTGTCTTTTCTTTTCATTATCGTGTTGAGGTAACTGAGGCTGCTTAGGCACACTACGGTCAGCAGGGCTGTTTTTGAGGAGAGCGTTGGCAGGAGATCAAAAAGGGCATTGATGGCGATGGCAATGTAGATAAAGCCAATGGGGGCAATGATAAATACATAAGACGGCAGTTTGGTTTGTGCTACTATGGAAAAGAAAAACAAGACCACCAACAAACACAGGCTTAGGGTATAATTTAATGCAAGGTCAAATCTCTTTCTATGGTACCAGGCTACCCAAATACCAGCGGGTACGAGAAGGTACAGTTGGGTACCAAAATATTGGGGGAATCGTTCCAGATAAAATACGGCGCTGCCACCATGGCCTTCCAGTACCTCCGTGAGATGGCGCTGATTGTAGGTCATTTCGTATCTGGCTAACTCTGGAAACTGGTGAAATAAATAAACTTGCCAGGGCAGAAAGATGGCAAAACAGGTGATTAGAGCCAGTGTAATTGGAACAATAACTTTAAACTTTTTTTCAATATAAAAGTGATAGATGGAAAGTAAGGTCCATGGCAAAAAAACCAATAGTCCTGTCAACCACTTATTGAGCATGGCCAGGCCACAAAAAACACCTACCGAAAGAGCCCAAAACATTTGATTTTTTAACCTAAACTCTGCATAAGCCCAAATTGAGGCTAAAATGTAAAATGAAAATGCCACATCGTTGTGGTCCATGCCGATCCAGCCGGAAACTTGTTCGAGGTGGTAATTAGAAGTGCTCATGATCAGGGCAGCCACAATGGAGGTCATCCAATGTTGGGTCAATAACATGGTTATGCGAAAACAAAGTAAGATCATGAGGCAGCCCATGAGGACTGACGGGTATCTCATGGCAAATTCAGAAACACCAAAAATGGCCATGCTGGCTGCCATCTGCCACATAAACAAAGGTTGTTTGTGCACCCAGATATGGTTACAGCACCAGGCCTTATCGTCATAAGGCACAAGGGGCTCGGCCCTGAGGAGGGGCAAGAGCGGGTCATCCATGAGGTTTTTGGCTACCAGGGCATGGTACCTTTCATCCCAGGCATGGAGGTAGGGATCCAAATGGGCATAGTGTAAGCGCAAAAAGAAACCCAAAACTAAAATGTGGATAAGCGTCGCGTATTTCATTTCGTAATTGTGTTTAGTTTAACAAAATGCCAATACGAAAGAGGGTCGCATCCGGGACGCAACCAAAGTTGATTTTTCGCATTGATCTGACTTGGGGAAAACGAAGTGATAAATTAAATTATGATGTAGCGGCACCTACAATCCATGCTCATACCGAATAATGGTGTCCTGCATGACTATTAACACAATTATTTTGGTAAGCAGGGCGACAAATGGGAGAGAAAGGTCATATAAATAAGATGGTTGACCAAATTAAAATTATTGGCTTTGGATTTTTTGTTTTGGTCATCCCAAAAAATGATCCCGTAAATTTCAATAATTTTTTGATTTTTTATCTATCCATTTTGCGGGATTGTCGATAATGTATTTTGCGATGCGATGATAGGATTGATCGTTGCGGATGATGTGTTCATAATAATTGCGTTGCCATAATTTCCCACGGAATGGTTGCCAATTTGAATTTTTCACCCCCCGAATGTATTCATTGGTCGTCATCGTTTTAAACCATTGTACAACGTGTGATAGGGACGAACCTACGTGTTCGTCCCTATCACATGCGTGTTCGTCCCTATCACATGCGTGTTCGTCCCTATCACATGCGTGTTCGTCCCTATCACCATTTGGGGGTGATTCGGTATTTGGTCGTGATTCACCATTTGGTGGCAAACAGGTATTTGGGGGTGATTCACCATTTGGGGGCAAACCGGCATTTGGGGGTGATTCATCATTTGGGGGCAAACCGGCATTTGGGGATGATTCATCATTTGGGGGCAAACCGGTATTTGGGGGTGATTCGGTGGGGGTGCGATAGGGGCTGACACGCAGGTCAGCCCCTATCGCACCCACGTTTTCCAAAATGCAATGGAAATGGTTGGGCATTACAATCATTGCGTGGCATTTGACATCGGGAAATTTATTTTCCAATTCGTAATACCATTTTTCGATCATTTTACCTGCATCATTTAATTTTACTTGGCCGTTTGTTATTTCCCCATACATACACGTCCTATCCTGACAACATATCGTAATAAAATACAAACCTGCCTGGGAATAATCGTATCCTTTCAAACGGATAGACCTGCGGTGATGGATTTTTGGGTTGTATTTGTTCATAGCATAATTCCTTAAAACCAAAAACACAAATTTGTGTATATTTCTTGTGGCAGGATTTTATTTGAACGAATTTAACATAAGATTATACATTCCATCGTTTTTACGCTATGCCAATCCAATATTACATTTTTTTATTCAAAAATGCATCCGCCAATTTAAGGTGTTAAACCATTACCAATTTTTACAGTTATGGGAAACCGGAATGTTTAATTTAATAACACCATCAAATAACTTTACTCCTTCTTTACTCAGCTCTTCATATTTTCCGTCAAATAGAAACTTTCTTAATTGCTTATCAGAGTGATTAATAAAAAGACTGACGCTATGTAATTCATCTGGCCTCAGTAGATAACATTGAAAATTGTACGAGTTTAAAACACTTCCAATATCCATTTCAAAAACAACGCTGCTATCGGCTGGTACTCTCCGCACATACTTCACAATTATATTTGGATTAAACAAAGGGTCATTTACTTCATCTTCTGACATGAATCCAGTGGGCGTCAAATCATAATCCATTACCTTCCCTTTAATATCAAATGGAACCAAATTAAAAGCAGCCATGTAAGGAGCGTCTTCATTCACTTCAAAACATGTTACCTTAGAGTCAAAGTAAAACAAAAGATCTCTGTGTGAAGTGTTACTCAATTTAAAATTATAAATATAAGCACAAGTATCTAATCCTTCTTTACCTATATACAAGGAATCGGCATCAAGTACTTGAAAAATCACTGCATCTTTTTCTTGGATTGGCTTCAAGCTACAACCCCATATTAATGATAAAATAAGCAGAATCTGAAACATTATTTTTAAATTACTCATGGTCTTATTAAATATTTCGAAAATATGGATTGAAAATTTTCTGTTGACCTATTTAATGCAAAATAACTCATAAATTTTTCCTTCCCAATTCCAGAATATTGACTGCTCCAATAATGAGCCAAACTTTCTGATACAGAACGTCTTGATTGTTTCGTTTTTCCAAATTTTCCATATGCACCTACTATGTGGTGATACCTATGGACTAGTTCATGCCCGTATGCCGTTGTCAATAACCTCCAAGATGTAAAATCTCTTTTACCAATTTTTGCAGTACCCGATGTATGATCATACTCTGATAAGCCATCGGAAAACTCAATTTTAGGTCTACTTACCCGCTTAAGTAATTTTAAGATTCCTCTTGTTCTTGAAATTTTATCTATGGAAGCTATTGATATGTCTGGTTTATTATCAGGTTCAATATCCAATTCACAAAGGTCACTATCTACCTGATGCCACCCTATAGGTTGAAGGCTTTCAGGAGCAAAATTAAGTGGTGAAACATGTATATAAGAATAACCACCACTTATATTGTACCCCCATCCCGCTTCTTCATTCCACCCAAATCCAATCGAACCTACAAAATTTCCTTGACTTCCTCCGATATTCAACCCTGCTCCCCAACCTGAACTATTGTAACTCAATCCTCCACTTAGGCCCCCATATCTATAACCCCAACCAGCAAAAGCTCCACCAGACCCATATCCAGCATAAAATCCAGCAGCAGAACCTTGGACTGACCAATATCCATTGCCACTGCCAAAACCATATCCTCCCGTCACTGAGGCACTCAAGACACCAGGTACACCAATACCGACTTCAAGACCAAAACTAAGACCACCATTACCAAATCCAATTTGAGGAATCGCAAAGAATGCTATATCCCCCTCCGGATCGCTGTAACTTACAGGGTTATTGTTCATAGCACAATATGGACTCATGTTACCCATGACCTCCGCCTTGGGGTCAATCAAGTAGCAAATAGCGCATAGTTTCATTCCAAATTTAAAATTTTCTGCATTCAGAAAAACTAAAACTATCTATATTTTACCCATGAAAATAATCACTATGCACTTTTAGTTCTTCTAAGGGAAGAATTTTTACATTTTTTGATTCAATTAGCTCAATCACTTTTTTTGCTCTTTCGGTCATCAATAAATAACCAGACTTATCAGTAGACATAAAAAAATCTGAGCCATCCCATGATTTTATGTCAAAATTTAGCCCTAATCTATAAGTTGATTTCGCACTATGAATGTCAGCAATTTTGCGATATTCACAATCGATTTCCCCTGCTATTAATGGGCCACATTTTCCTAAGATTATCCAATATTCATAACCACTATTTACTACACCTTTTATTATTTTAATACTGACTGGATCAGAGCTCCAACCCGTTAGTTTTTCTGATTTAAAAATTTTTACTACACTTTTATGTATAACCGCAGTAAATCCAAATGTAAGAAAATTATCAAATTCTTTTCCAAAATTCACTTCTAAATCATAATAATTGAGAGGTAACTCTCCTCTATCAGTAGCCCAA
>Ga0075163_10008000_pt1 | contig 13966 bp, 13 predicted proteins | sample JI1023141ADNA_FD_71478 | JGI IMG/M metagenome (GOLD analysis project Ga0075163, IMG submission 71478) | Wastewater effluent complex algal communities from Wisconsin, to seasonally profile nutrient transformation and Carbon sequestration -... | ecosystem: Engineered > WWTP > Effluent > Algae...
CGGCGTCAACGATGCCCGCGTCGACGGGAGGAGGCGTCGGGCCTGCATCCTGACGGCCGGGGAAGTCGCAGTAGCCGTTGGGCAGGCAGAGACGCGCGCCACCGTCCGTGTAGTTGCCACACGTCTGGCCAGGAACCTCGCAACGGGCTTCGCAGTAGCCGGTCGGCAGCGCGCCGCCGTCGTTCTGCGTCAGCTGCTCACAGACGTAGCCGGGGCGGCAGGTGCTCTGGCCAAGGAGTGGGCCCGTGCAGCCCTGAGCGCAGGCGCGCTCGATCGTGCTGACACGGATGAGGCAGATGCCCTCGGCAAAGTTCTCGGTGCCGTCGGCGGTGCAGTCCTCGTCAGCCCAGCAGAAGCGCGAGCAGCTGCCACCGGGGTTGCCCGTCGGCGTGGTGCCGCCATCGCGGGTCAACACGATGCCGCCGTCAGCGCGGCGCTGCACCTCAGGAATGCAGAAGCCACCATTGATGGGCGGGGCCGAGCACTGGGCCTGCAGCTCACACGCCTGGCCAATCTTGTCCGTGCCGTCCGCGACGCCCATCGCACCCTGCGCGAGGTAGGCGCTCACGAGGCCCGAAGGAAGACAGGCACCCTCGCCCGTCATGCTGTTGACCGTGAGGCACTGGTAGCCGCTGCGGCAGGCAGTGGCAGAGCACGGCGTGACGGCCTTGAAGCACTCGGGACGACCCTCGCCCCACGAGTAGAGAAGGTTCAGACAGACGCTGCCCATCGGGCAGGTGTCAGAGACCTGCGTGCCGTTGACAGCCAGACAGTTGGGAACCGTGCAGTGGCCGCCCGAGTACGAGAACTCCCCGTTCGAGTTCTGCTGCTTGCAGACGGCGGTCGGCCCGAGGTTCGTCTGGCACTCGGAGTCGGTGAGGCAGCTGTCGCCAACGCCCTTCGCCGGAGCGACGCAGACGCCGTTGTCGCAGACGTTCGCAGGAGCCACACACGCCTTGCAGGTCTCACCGTTCGAGCCACAGATGTTGCTGTTCTGGCGAGTCGAGCCGCGCTGCTGGCAGGTGCCGTTGCCGATCTTGCAGCCGTCGCAGGTACCCGCTCCGCCGCCCGTGCCACCACCCGCGCCACCGGCCGAACCACCGCCCGTGTTGCCGGTGCTGCAGGCAAACGTCGCCGAGTCACAGGTCGTGCCCGTCGCCGCACAGTCCGCGCAGGTGTTGCCCGACGTACCGCAGGTCGTGTTGTTGACGTTGTTCGGCTTGAAGACGCACTTGCCGTCTTTGCCGCAGCAGCCGTCACACGACGCGGCACTACATGGGGTACCGCCACAAGAGGGGGCAATGGCCGCAAAGAAGCCGAGTGCGGCTCCAAGGGCGAGGGCTTGAATCTTCATTTCTGGGCTGCTCCTGCTGCGTCCGACGCCCTCCGGGCAAGGCGGCGGTGTGGTGAAAGGTGATGCTGCGGAGGGCGGCGCTCAAAACAGAAGGCCGACCGCTTCGTCAAGTGCTGACTCGAAGCGACCGGCCCTTTACCCGACTCGAACGGCGTCGGGGTTTTTGTTCGCCCCGTTTGACGTCATGCGTTGCTTCAAACGGTGAAGCGAACCCTAGTGCGGATCAGAAGGGAATGTCATCTCCACCGGTCGGACCGGAGGGAGGCGGGCCCATGTCATCGGGCGGGCCACCACCGAAGTCACTGCCGCGCGAGCCGCCACCCGACCCTGCTCCAGCGCCGGCGCCTTCACCACGGCCAGGGCCACCACCGAGGAACTGCACCGTCTGGGCGACGATCTCGGTCGTGTAGTTCTTCTTCCCTTCCTTGTCGTTCCACTCACGCGTCTGCAGCCGGCCCTCGACGTAGGCCTGACGGCCCTTCTTGAGGTACTCGCCGCAGAGCTCGGCCAACTTCCCCCACACCACGATGCGGTGCCACTCGGTGCGCTCCTGCTTCTGGCCGCTCTTGTCGGTCCAGGATTCGTTGGTCGCGATGTTGAAGTTCGCGACCGCTGCGCCTGATGGAGTGAAGCGAACCTCGGGGTCTTTGCCGAGGTTGCCGATGAGGATGACCTTGTTGACGCCGCCTGCCATGTGGTGCCGCCTTTCGATGTCGAGAACCACCCCATCACGGGGCGGTCACGCAAAGCTGTAGCACGGGGGGCTGACATCGGATCAACGGCGTCCTGCAACCGCGCGGAACCAGCGGTGGATCATGGTGGGCCGGAGTAGGAAGGCGCCATGGCCACCATCGCCGGGCTGTACGAGGCGCACCACCGCAGCTGCGACGAAGCCTTCGCCGACGCCGAGAACGCCGCAGCCGAGGGCGCGTGGGATCAAGCGCGCACGACGACGGCCCACTTCGTCTCGCTGCTCGAGCTGCACCTGCGCTCGGAAGAAGAGACGTTGTTTCCCGCGTTCGAGGCGAAGACAGGCATGCAGGGCGGGCCGACGGCGATGATGCGCCTCGAGCACGGGCAGATGCGCTCGTTGCTGGGCTCGTTGTCGGCGGCCGTCGCGGCGCGTTCGGGTGACGACTTCGCAGGAGCGGCCGAGACGCTGCTGGTGCTGATGCAGCAGCACAACTTGAAGGAGGAGAACATCCTCTACCCCATGTGCGATCGCGCGCTCGACGACGCGACGTTGCTCGAGACCATCGCGCGCCAGCTCTCGGCATGAGCGTCACCATCGACGCGCGAGGGCTGCTGCCACCCGAGCCGATGGAGCGGGTGCTCGAGGCGCTGCCCACGCTCGCCAGAGGCGACACGCTGACGCTGTTGCTGCCGCGTGAGCCCTTTCCTCTCTATGCGGTGCTCACCCGTGAGGGCTTCGTCTGGCAGACGCGGCTCGAGCCCGACGGCACGTACGTCATCACCATGCGTCACGCATGAGCGCGCTCTCGTTCGAGCAGGCGCCGCCCGCGTCGGTGCCGCTGCGGTTCTTCGTGACGGCGCCGTTCTTCGGCGTCGCGGCCGGGCTCGTGCTCTCGTGGAACTGGCAGGCCGTGACGGGCTCGCGCTGGGCGCCGGAGGCGGTGGCCGTGGTGCACCTGCTGACCGTGGGCTTCATGCTGCAGGTGATGGCCGGCGCGCTGCTGCAGGTGATGCCCGTGGCGGTCGGCGCGAACGTGAGTCACCCGAAGCTGGTCGCCACCATCGTGCACCCGTGCCTCACGCTGGGCGGAGCGCTGTTGCCGCTCGGCTTTCTGGGCGCAGGTCCGCTCGCGCTGCGTCTGGCGGCCGTGCTGCTGGCCATCGGCGTCTTCACCTTCGTCTTCGTCGCAGGCCTCGCGCTGGTCCGCTCTCCCGCGATGGGGCCGACGTTGCTCGTGCTGCGGCTCGCGGTGGTGGGACTGGCCATCGCTGCCGGGCTCGGGCTCGCGGTGACGTCGGTGTTCGGCTTCTCTCTGGCACTCCCGCTCGGCGTGTTGATCGACCTGCACGTCGCGTGGGCCTCACTCGGCTGGGCGCTCATGCTGTTGATGGGCGTCGCGTACCTCGTGGTGCCGATGTTCCAGCTCACGCCGTCGTACCCGGTGCGAACGGGGCGCGTGTTGCCCGCGCTGCTGGTGAGCGCGCTGGTGGCCTGGACGGTGGCGATGACGGCTTCCGTCGAGTGGCTGGCCTGGCTGTCGACCGCGCTGGGGATCGCCGGGGTGTCGGGCTTCGCCATCGTCACGTTGCGGCTGCAGTCGAAGCGTCGTCGCAAGGTGACCGACTCCACGTTGTGGGCGTGGCGAATCGCGATGGGGTGCCTGCTGCTCGCGGCCGTGAGCGAGGGCGTGCTGCGGGTGCTGCCGACCGACGAACCGCTGCGCGCACGGCTCGAGTACCTCACGGGCGCCGCGCTCTTCGCAGGAGCGTTCCCCACCGCCATCGCGGGCATGCTCTCGAAGATCGTCGGCTTCCTCGGCTGGCTGCACCTGCAGAAGGTGTCGACGCAGGCGCCGACGATGCAGCAGGTGATGCCCGAGGTTCGCGCGCGCTGGCACCTGCGCGTCTCGCTCGTCGCGCTCGCCTTCATCCTGCTCGCGACGGTGTGGCCTGTGCTGGCGGTGCCAGGTGGGGTGCTCTTCGCGGTGGCCTCGGCGGGCCTCGGGTGGAGCATGGCGCTGGGCCTGCGGACGTGGCGTCGCCACCTCACGAGCCAGCACGCCTGAACGTCACCAGCGCACGGACCACGTCTGGTTGCCGAAGGTGGCGACCGGAACCTCGCCGCCGGCGAACCGCGCGAAGACGGCGAACTGCCGCTGCTCGGTGTTGCCCGTGCCGTACGGCTGGTTCGAGGTGTTCGACACGGCCCACAGCCCGGCAGGCGTCACCTTCACCTGGCCATAGGGGAAGTAGAAACACGTGTCGTACGAGCCGTGCGAGACCGCGTTGATGCACTCGGTGTGCGTGTACGTGTTGAGCGTGCTGTAGAGCAGCACGTTGTCGACGTTCCAGGCGTTGGCGATGGCGAGGTTCATCACGTAGCCGCGGTTCGTCTGTCCGAGATCGAAGCGGAACGGCAGCTGGGCGATCGACGGGAGCACCGAGATGCGGCTGTCGAGGGTCGCGTTGCTGCGCGCCTCCCACGCACCGCAGCCCGTGACGCTGTTGCAGATGCGGCGGCGCTCGACGAGCACGGCCTTGAAGGCGCTCGACACGTTCGCCCCGGGCGTGAAGTACGGGAGCAGCTCGTTGGCCGCCGCTTGCGCCAGTCCGCCACGCGCTCCCGAGTCGAAGAGGTCTGCGACGTCGCGCACGGGAGGAGGAGGAGGAGGCGGCGTCACCACCTTCGGCGTCACCACGAGCTGCACGGCGCCACTGGCCGTGAGGCCCTGCAGATCGAGCACCGAGACCTTGAGCGTCAGGGAGCGGCCGCGAGGGAGCAGCGGCGCGAGGTCGAACGCGGGGGCGACGTGCCCATTTCGCGCGGCGTCCCACGTCGAGGGGCGAGACGGCACCTCGGTGGTCTTGTCGGCGAGGAAGAGCCGGGGCCCCGCGAGGATCTGGCGCGCGAGCACCGTGCCCGAGCTGCTGCGAACCTCGACCAGCAGAATGTCGTCGGCCGCCAGCGCGCCCAGGCCATCACTCGACGACGAGAGCCACACCGAGAGGTCGTTGCGCTCGAGCCGCAGCCCCGAGAGCGACACCGTCTTCGCCACGCGCGGCACGTTCCGGCCCGCGGGTGCATCAGGCGACCAATAGGTGGCGTTGTTGGTGCTCGCCGACGGGCCCGTCTTCGGCGCGAACGCGGCGATGACTGGAATCACCGAGGGGCAGTTGGTGCCCAGCACGCACGACAGCGAGAGCGGCGCTTCGCTCGACTCCGACTCGTCGACCGCGCCATCGTCGATGAGCGCGACCTGCCCGCCACACGCGGCCAGGCCGAGGAGAACCAGACTGCACAAGGACTTGAACGGCGACATGACGACCCTCGAGACGTGAACGTGAGCCTGCGCCAGGCTGACGTCTCGGGGCTGGTCGGTTTTGCGTGGCGGTGTTGCAGCCGCTTTGGGTTCTGTGACAACTCTGCGCTCGCCATGAGAACCATCACGCTGTCGTTGCTCGTCGTCAGCGCCGTTGTCACCGGTTGCGGCGCCGGGCCGAGTGCCACGAAGTGCGATCGGTCGAGCTGCTCGGGCTGTTGCTCCGTCGACGGTCAGTGTCAGCCCGGGACGCAGGTCGGAGCCTGCGGGCTCGGCGGAGCCCAGTGCAGCGTCTGCTCGGCCGAGGCCTCGTGTGTCGTCGGTGCGTGCTTCTCGAACGGCGGCAGCGGCGGCGGTACGGGCGGTGGCTCGGCGCAGGGAGGCGGCGCGGCGGCGGCTGGTGGGAGCGCAGGTGGTGTGGCAGGCGGCGCAGGCGGTGGCTCGACGACGCGGGTCGGCTGCGCTGGCATGCAGTACAGCGAGGCGCTTCCGACCACCGCCAACCTCGGCGGCCTCACCTACTCCGCACCGATGGCACAGCCGTACCTGCTGTCGGCGCTCGAGCTGCGCTGGCCCCATGGCAAGGCGGTGGTCGAAGGAGGGCTCGCCAACCCCATCTCGCCTGCACAGCAGAACTGCGTGACGTCGTTCTTGCGAGACACCACGAGCGCCAACGCCGTGCTGCGACAGCTCTCGACGGTCGTGCACGAGTGCGGCCACTTCTTCGATCTCGGCCTCTCACGCGGCTCGACGTCGGCGTACGTGATCGCTCCGGCGCTCCAGCGCAGCTGCGCCAACGGCGACACCACGACGCGCGGAGGCCGCACCTTTGCCAGAAGCCTCATCAAGAGCGACGCCTGGTACGCCATGCGCCCGGCTTGCATGAACATGAGCTCGTCGACCTGCGACTTCTACGCAGACGTCTACCTCGACGGCAGCCCGACCAACGCGACCTTCGAGAGCGGCGATCAGGGGTTCAGCTCGCTGCTCGAAGAGGCGAACCAGTACGTGAACTCCATCGGCTCCGCGCTGGCGTTTCGAGACGTGTACCAGTCGACGCGGGTGAGCGAGCGCGACGGCATTCTCACCTTCATGTGGTACCTCGAGCGCTATCTGCAGCTGGCGCGCACGACGTACCCGCAGGCCTACGCGACCCTGACGCAAGACACGTGCTGGCGAGAGGCGATCCTCACCGTGTGGGATCGTGGCTGGTTCTACCTGCAGGCCTCGGCGCCGTACGCCTCGAACCTGGGCATCAACGACGCGCGCCTTCGCACCCTGGTCGAGACGCCGTCGCTGGTCGCCGAGATCGACACCCTTCGCATGCTGCACTGCAACTGATTACCCGCCGGGTGAGGTCGGCGTGGCAGGTGCGGGCGAGGCGGGCACGGGCGTGACGACAGGCTGCTCCATCGGCTTCGGCGCTTTCGCCTCGGCGATTCGCTGGCTCAGCATCACCTCGAGCGACTTCGCGAACGACGCGACGGTCGGGTCGACGCTGCCCTGAGAGGTCTTGATGGCCGCCCACAGCGGAGCGTCGGCCTGTGACTGCTTCACCAGCCCGATGACCAGCGAGTCGAGAGCAGCGGCGCGATCGGCCTCCGAGGCGGTGCGCAGCGCCGACAACAGCTCCATCGGCGCGTCATGCGCGACGACCGCGAGCTGCTCGGCAAGGAACGCGGCGTTGAGCTCGTCGCTCGCGTTGAAGCGCACGAACTCGAACAGGCGGGAGACGGCCTCGAGGTGACCCGACGCGGCCAGCTCCACGAGGCTGGGTAGCACGGGCACGTCGAGCTGCGCCTTCTTCGCCGAGTCACGCAGCCGGCCGAACACCTCGTCACTGGCCACGGCGCTGTCGAGGAAGATGCGCACGTTCGCCGGCTCCTTCGGGTCCGACAGGATGAGCGCGTCGGCGATGACCGCGCGCACCGCGGGGTCCTTCTCGCTGCGCCACGCAGTGCGGAGGAACGGCGCGTTGCGCTTGTCGCCCTTCTGCCCCATCGACACGTACGTCTTCAGGCGCGACTCGAGCTCGGCTTGCGACGAGACGACCGAGGGAGGCCGCATCATCGACGCGACTGCCGACGCCGGGCCCTCGCTACTGCCGAGTGAGGCGACCGCTGCACCCAGCGCGTCGATGTGCTGCACCACCGACGAGGCTCTGCCGGGGAAGTCGTTCACCATCACCGAGAAGACGAAGCGCTCTCCACCCACCGACTGCACGTAGCCCGAGAGCGCCGAGACGTTCTCGAGCGTGCCCGTCTTCGCGCGCAGCCGCCCGACGGCTTCACTGCCTTCGAAGCGATACTTCAGCGTGCCGTCCTTCGCGGCGATGGCGAGCGCCGACAGGTACTCCGGCGCGATGGGAAAGCGCTGCACCATGTGCGTGAGCAGCTGCGTCGTCTGCGAGGCCGAGAACCGGTTCGAGTCGTTGAGGCCCGAGCCGTTCTTCATCACGTAGGTGCCGCGGGGAATGTGCACGTCGCGCTCGAGGAAGTCCTCCACCGCCTCGATGCCCTTCACGTGGCTGCCCGGCACGCCCTTCACCTCGGCGCCGACGGTCTTGATCAGCTGCTCGGCCACGAAGTTCGACGAGTTCTTGTTGAGCCGCTTGAGCACGATGTCGAGCGTGTCGCTGGCCGCGGCGGTGAGCAGCTTCGCGTTGCCGGGCACCGAGCCGGTGCGAATGCGGCCCTTCACCTTCACGCCCCGCTGCTGCAGCAACTGCTTGAGGGTGAAGCCGAAGTAGAGCGCGGGTTGGTCGACCTTCTTCCACTGGCTCCACACGCCCTTCTCGAGCGGCACGACACCCTTCACTTCGAGCTTCTGGCGAATCTTGTCCTTGTCGATGCCGCTGTTCACGGTGAAGCGGCGCTGCGTCTTCGTGCCCGTGGTGAGCTCGGACTCGACGACGAAGAAGTCGGAGGGCGGTTCGATCTCGGCGACCGCGGGAGAGCCCACGGTCTCGCCAGGCCGCAGGTACACGCCGACGGAGTTCCAGTTGAGCGAGAGCGCTCCCGTGGGCGCGAGGTACGCCTTGTCGCCGCTCTCCTGGTCGAAGCCCGGCGCGGTGCGCTCCGCGTCGAAGTAGGAGTCATCGAGCACGATGCCGTCGGAGATCTCCTTGAGCCCAGCGTGCACGATGTCGGCGACCATGCCGTAGAGCCGCTCGGTCGTGATGGTCGGGTCGCCGCGCCCGCGCACGAAGAGGACCTTCGCTTTGCCTTCCTTGAAGTCGTGGTCGGTGAGGAAGTCGGTCTCGAAGCGGAAGTCGGGGCCCAGCGAGGTGAGCGCCGTCGCGGCGGTGAAGAGCTTCACGTTCGAGGCGGGGTTGAGCAGCTCATCGCCGTCGCGCGAGAAGACGATGGAGCCATCTTCGAGGCTGCGCACCTGCACGGTCACGCGCGCGCCCTTCAACGTCGAGGTCTCGATGACCGAGGTCAACGCGCGGCGCAGCGCCTCACGGTCCTTCTCTTTCGCGTGTGGTGCGGGCTGCGCCGCGACCGACAGCGCGAACAGCACCACCACGCCCACCCCCAGAAACCCGAGTCGTCTCACGATGTCGTTGAGTAAACTCCGGAATCGGGCTTCACCGATAGTTTGTGACGTGGTCGCTACACCCACCAGATGAGGGGGCCTCACATGGCTGAACGAAGCGAAGTGTCGCGGATCATCAAGGCGCCGGCGCGCCGCATCTACGAAGCCTGGCTCGACCCCGAGGAGCACGCGCTGATGACCGGCGCCTCGACCTCGGGCGGAGAGAACGGCGCCTACACCGCGTGGGACGGCTACATCGAAGGCCGCACCGTGAAGTCCGAGCCCTTCACGCGCATCGAGCAGACCTGGCGAACGACCGAGTTCCCGGACGGCGCGCCTGACAGCAAGCTCGTCATCGAGCTGACCGAGGTCGAAGGTGGCACCGAGGTGAGGCTGGTGCACACCAACATCCCCGACGGGCAGGCGGCCGACTACGACAAGGGGTGGCAGGACTACTACTTCGACCCGATGGAGAAGTACTTCTCGAGCCCGCGCGAGAAGCTGCGTGAAGGCGTCGAGGCGCTCGAAGAAGCGGCGGAGCGTGCGGGTGACGCCCTCGAAGATGCCGTCGAGCAGGCGGGTGAAGCCATCGAGACCGCCGCGAAGTCGGCTGCGAAGAACGTGGGCAAGGCGTTCGACCGCACGAAGAAGCAGGCGAAGCAGCAGGCCGCGAAAGCCGTGAAGAAGGGCAAGCAGGTGCAGAAGAAGGTGGCGGCGCAGGCGAAGTCCCTCGGCAAGAAGGTGCGTGCGCTCGTCAAAGGCAAGAAGGCGGCCACCACGAAGAAGCCCGTCGCGAAGAAGAAGGCCGCGCCGGTGAAGAAGAAGGCGCCGGCGAAGAAGAAGTCGAAGCGCTGAAAGCGTGGCCGAGATGCCACTGCGCGTCTTCTTCCACCCACAGCGCGGCGCGTTCCTCAGCGCTGAGGCCATCAACGTTCGGGTCGCCCGGTATCGTGGCGGTGCGGATGAGCAGTGGCGCGAGCTGAAGGGCGTGCTCGTCGAACAGCAGAAGGACGGCAGCTTTTCGACCTCGGGGAAGCTGCCTGCGGGGTTTCTCTGGGGCGATCCGTCGCGGCAGGTGTTCGGGCTGGGTGGGCCGGCGCTCGTCTTCGGCCCGCTGGAGAAGCGGTGTCGTGAGTGCGGAGTGGACTTCGTGTTCACTGCCGACGAGCAGCGCCACTGGTACGAGACGCTGGGGTTCTTCCTCGACTCCACGGCCGTGCGGTGCAGTTCCTGCCGGACGAAGCGGCGCAAACTCGAGCAGGCGCGGCGGGCGTGGGAGCTGGCGTTGAAGGCCGTGGACTCGACGCCGAAGTCACACCTGGCCGTCGTGGAGGCGGGGCTCACGCTGCTCGAGCGCGGTGGGCAGGTGAAGCGCGAGAAATTGCTGATGCACACTTCCCGCGCGGCAAAGCTCGGAGCGGATGTGAGCGCGCTCCGTCAGCGGCTCAACGCGCGAGCTGCTTCCACACGGTGATCAGCGCTGCGCCGGCTTCAACGACGTGGGCCTCGGTCGTGGTCCTGCCGAGACTCAAACGCACGGTGCCTTCGGCGTCGGCGGCGGGCAGTCCCATCGCGAGAATGACGGCCGACGCGGTCTCGTGACCATCGTGACAAGCGCTCCCGGTGCTGGCAGCAATCGACGGTGTCGCGGCGAGCAGCGCACTTCCCGTCACGCGGGGGAACCGAACGCTCAAGGTGTTCGGCAACCGCGGAGCCCGCGAACCGTTCACCCCGATTCCCGGAATCTCGGCCGAGAGCAACTGGAAGAGGCGGTCTCGCAGCAAGCCGACGCGCTTCGCTTCGGCTTCGAGCGTCTTGCTCGCGATGGCTGACGCGACGCCGAGGCCCACGATGGAGGCGACGTTCTCGGTGCCCGGCCGCAGCCCGCGTTCGTGATTCGCGCCGAGCAGGTACGGCTTCAGCTCGAGTCCGCTGCGAACGAACAGCGCTCCGACGCCCTTCGGCGCGTACAGCTTGTGACCGCACACCGTCAGCGCATCGACGCCGAGCGCGCGCACGTCGACTGGCACCTTGCCGACGCTCTGTGACGCATCGGTGTGCATGAGGCCGTTCGCTGCACGAGCCAGCCGCGCGAGTCCGGCGATCGGCTGCAGCACGCCCGTCTCGTTGTTGGAGTGCATGACCGAGACGAAGCACGCGCTCGGCAGCTCGGAGGGAAGCGAGGTGAGTCCGTTGCGATCGACTTGCAGCCGCTCGACACGCCACCCCTCGGCTTCGAGGGCTCCAACCGGTCCGCTCGTCGCGGGGTGTTCGACGACGCTGGTGACGAACGTGCGACTGCCCGGGTGCGCGCGCGTGAGCCCGAGAATGGCGAGGTTGTTCGACTCGGTGCCGCCCGAGGTGAAGAGCAGCTCCTTCGAGTCGCAGTGGAGCAACGCAGCCACCTGCGCGCGTGCGTGCTCGACCGCCTCCTTCGCGCGTTTGCCGTACACGTGAGAGCTCGACGGATTTCCGAAGTGCTCACGGAGATACGGAATCATCGCGTCGACGACCTCGGGCAGCAGCGGCGTCGTGGCGTTGAAGTCGAGATAGAGCGGGTCGGTCACGGGAACACCTCGAAGAACTGGCGCGGCGTGCGCTTCTTGCGAACGCACTTCACGCGATCGTTCAGGTAGCAGGCAGAGAAGCCGAGGCGTCGATGGCCGGTGTGCGTCTTGCCCGAGCGATGCCAGACGAAGTTGTGCAGCAGCACGCTCTCACCGGCTTTCACGGGAACACTGACGGGCTCGAAGGTCCTTTCCGCGACGCGATCGTCGGGAACGACTCCACCGAGCGGCGTGGCGAGCCCCCAGCGATGCGAGCCCGGCACGAACTCGAGACAGCCACCGTTCTCAGGAGCGTCGTCGAGCGCCGTCCACACCTGCACTTCGGGGTTCTCACTGAGGCCCCACAGCTTTCCCGCGTCTTGATGCCAGGGAATCTCGGTGCCACCCGCCGCGGCCTTGTTGAAGACGATGGCCCGATAGAGCGTGACGCGCCCGGGGATGAGCGTTCGCACCAGCGGCTCGAGCGCTTCGTGTCGAAGGAGCGCGCGGAACCGTTCGTCGAGCTCGAGCTTCTCCATCTTGCGGTAGTTGAGGGACGGCCCCTGCCAGCCGAGGCCGAGCGGCGCGTCGCGGTAGTCACCGGTCGTCGCGTCCATCTGGAAGAACATGCCGGGCCAGGTGACGCGGCCGAGCATCAACGCCTCGGTGCGCTCACGAAGCGACTCCAGCATCGCGGCGTCGACGACCTGCCCGAGTCTCGCGAAGCCATGCTCCCGGTACTGCGCGATGGCGGTGGTGACGTCGATCATCGGGCGTAGCTCGCGTCGGTGCCGGTGAACTCGCGGTGCGCGCCGTCGATGGCGGCGAGGAGCTCAGCAGGCAAGGTCTTCGCTGCTGCGTCGATCGACTCGATCAACTGCGCTTCGCTCGCCGGCCCCAGCAGCACGACGTCGACGCCTTCCCGTTGCGCGACCCACGCGAGCGAGAGCTGGAAGAGCGACAAGCCCGCCTGACTCGCGAGCGCCGCGCACTTCATCGCGAACCCGCGCATCGTCTCGGAGCCGTAGCGCTTTCGATAAAGCCCGTTCGTCTCGAGCCGCGCCGACTTCGGAACCGGCGCTGAAGGATCTCGCGCGAGCAGCCCACCAGCGAGCGGGTTGTAGATGACGGTCTGAATCGGGAAGCGTCGGGTGAAAGCGAAGTACTCGAGGTCGAGCTGCCGAATGGCGACGTTGTAGAGCACCTGCGACTGCACCGGCTTCGGTAGCCCACGCGCGTCGCAGAGGTGGTTGAGCTCCGAGAGCTGCCACGCGGCGAAGTTCGACACGCCCCACGCGCGCGCCTTCTTCGAGGCGAGCACCGTCGAGAGCCCCTCGAGCGTCTGCTCCAGCGGCGTCGCGTGATCGGGCACGTGCAGCAGGTACACGTCGACGAAGTCGGTCTTGAGGCGCGCGAGTGACTCGTCGAGTGACGCGACGATGCGTGCAGCGCCGAGGCCTTCCTTCTTCCACGCGCCGACCTTGGTGGTGATGGTGACCTTGTCGCGGCGATCAGCGAGCGCGCGGCCGAGCACCTGCTCCGAGAGACCTTCGTTGTAGAGGTTCGCGGTGTCGAAGGCGGTGAGACCTGCGTCGAGCGCACGATCGATGATTCGCCGCGCCTCGGGCTCAGCGGTCCGCTTTCCGAAGTTCATCGTTCCGACAGCGAGGCGAGCTGGCACACCGCTTCATACGACGCGCGTATGCTGACCGCAGCGATGTCGCTCAACGTCACCATCGTCGAGCCCCCTGCCCTGTTCGGTGAGCCCAGGCAGCAGCTCCAGCGCATCGACACGATCCTCGACATGGCGCCGGTCGGTGACGTCATCGTCCTGCCCGAGACGACGCTCACTGGGTACGTGTCTCCCGAGGGCGTGTTCGACCTGAGCGCGTTCGCGGAGCCGTTCGAGGGTTCACACCTCGCCGGGCTGCGGGAGCTCGCCGTTCGCCGCCGCGCGGCTGTCATCGGACCCGTCATCGAGCGTGATGGAGAGCGTCTGTTCAACACGCAGGTCGTGCTCGCGGCAGATGGTTCGCTGCTCGCGAAGTACCGCAAGCGTCACCCGTGGTACCCCGAGACCTGGGCGACACCGGGCGATCTTCCGTTTCCGCGGTTCAGGCTCGGCGACCTCGAATGCACGCTCGCCATCTGCTTCGACGTTCACTTCCTCGCGGAAGAAGCCACGCACGAACTCGGAGAATCCGACGTGCTCTTCTTCTGCTCGGCGTGGGTCGACAGCGAGTTCGACTCGCGGCCGGACCATCTGACACCGCTCGCGCGCGACTTCGGGCTCGTGGTCGTGAACGCGAACTGGGGCCGTGGAGACCCGCGCCTTCCAGGCCAGGGTGGCTCGATGGTGGTCGGCCCCACGGGAGCGATCCTCTCGCGCGCCACCGAGCTCCACCGCCGCCTCGACGTGCGCATCGATTGACCTGCGGCGACACGTGGGTCATGGGCCAGCCATGAGCTCCCTCGCCACGCTGTTGCCGGCCTGCATCGACGCCCGCGCCTCGCTG
>Ga0075163_10008001_pt1 | contig 13965 bp, 9 predicted proteins | sample JI1023141ADNA_FD_71478 | JGI IMG/M metagenome (GOLD analysis project Ga0075163, IMG submission 71478) | Wastewater effluent complex algal communities from Wisconsin, to seasonally profile nutrient transformation and Carbon sequestration -... | ecosystem: Engineered > WWTP > Effluent > Algae...
CGTTCACCAAGGTGAAGTCGTACCCCTGCGCGCCTTGCACGTAGCGGCCGGCGCCGTGCGGGAAGTCGTAGGCGTAGGTGGGGGCCGGCAACTGCAGGCCGTCCCAGTCGATCACGTTCACATCCGCGAACGAACCCGGTTGCAGGCGGCCGCGATCGACGATGCCGAACAGGTCGGCAGTGTCGCTGGTGAGGCGCCGCACCGCTTCCTCGATGCTCCACCGCTGTCGCTCGCGCACCCAGTAGGTGAGGAAGAACGTCGGTTGGCTGGCATCGAGGATCTGGCCCACGTGCGCGCCGGCATCGGCGAGGCCGAGCGTGACCAGCGGGTCGTCGAGCATCTCCTCCACCGCATCGAGCTGCTGGTTCAGGAACGGCCAACTGCACACCACTTCGCCGTCGGTCTCCAACAGCAGCTCGATGTACGCAGCCGCGGCGCTGATGCCACGCCGGTGGGCCACGGCCGCCAGCGAGTGCTCGGGATCCAGGTCGTAGCGGGCGCCGCCGGGCTGGTTGAGCACGAACACCTGGTTGAGGTCGAGGCTCGGCTTGTGGAAGTCGGCCTCCTCGATCAGCCGTGCACGCGTGGCAGCATCGCGCAGCGCCATCAGCTTCTTGCCGTTGATCAGGCCGCGCAGCTCGCGCCACGACGGGGCACGATCGAACGGCGTGCGCGTGTCGAGGCTGAACAGGATGCCCACGCTGCGTGCAGTCGTCTGCGGGCGCACCACTGCGCCGGACTCGTTCTCCTCCTTCGCCATCGCGATGATGCGCCGGTAGAGGTCGGGGCGGCTGTCGTGCTGGGTGAGACCGAAGCTCACCGGGCGCCCGCTGCGCCGGCTGACCTCGCCCATCCACGCCACCTCGGCGCGGGTCTTCGGCGTGTCGACCGAATCCCGCTCGCCCTCACCGAGGCGGCTGGCGCTCTCGAACACGCCGGCGCCGTGGCGGCCGAGCACATCGGCGAACGCGTACAGCTCCTCGGGTTCGGCGAAGGTGCCCGGCACCGGGCGACCGTCGGGCACCTTGTGCAAGTAGGTGCGGCTGGTGCTGAAACCGAGGGCACCGGCACGCAACGCTTCGGCGAGCAAACCGGTCATCACCGTCATGTCGTCGGCCGTCGGCTCGTCCTTCTCCATGCTGCGTGCGCCCATCGCGTACTGCCGCAGCGCGCAGTGGCCCACCATCCCACCGACGTTGGGCCCCTTGCGCATGCGGCCCACCGACTCGAGATACTCGCCGTACGTCACCCAATCCCACGGCAGGCCGCTGAGGATGGCCTCACGCGGGATGTCCTCGACGCTCTCCATCAGCTCGGCCAGGTACTCGCGGTCCTCTGGCTTGCACGGCGCGAACGTGACGCCGCAGTTGCCCATCACCACGCTGGTGACGCCGTGGTAGCAGCTGCTGGATGCCTTCGGATCCCACGCGATCTGAGCATCGAGGTGCGTGTGGATGTCGACGAAACCGGGCGTCACCAACTTGCCGGTGGCATCGATGATCTGCGTCGCCGTGCCGGGCAGGTCGAGCTCGACCGCCACCACGCGATCCCCCACGATGCCGACATCGGCGATGCGGCCCGGCGCGCCAGTGCCGTCGACCACCGTGCCACCGCGAATGAGTACGTCGAAGTCAGCCATCGTCCACCCCTCGCTCCGGCACCCCCCGGTACTGGAACTCGCCACCGTAGCGGCCGTGATGACGAGCCGCCAGGGTCGGGCGGTCCGCACCGGCCTGGGCGACACGGAGTACGTCTCTTATCCAACTCACACCAACTTCCCAGGGACCACCCAGGAACGACTCACACACTGCCCTCATGCAGCACGCTCCGTTCCACCGCCTCGCCACAACCGCCGGCCTTGTCGCCCTCCTCGCGCTGGCCGCCTGCGGCAGCAACAGCAGCAGCGCCAGCCAGGTCGCGTCGCTGGGCACCACTCCGACCAACGGCTCCACCGCCGACACGGTTGCCCCGGCCGACACCCAGGAGGCACTGCTCGCGTTCGCCGCGTGCATGCGCGAGAACGGTGTCGACATGGAGGACCCCACCTTCGACGCCGATGGCAACGTGGCCGGCGGCGGGATCGGCCCTGACTCCGGGGTCGACATGCGCAGTGACGAGGCCCGCGCCGCGATGGACGTCTGCGGCGATCTCGTCCAGAACGCCCAGTTCGGTGGCGGACCCGGCGGTGGCCTCGACCGCGACGCAATCCAGACCGCGATGAACGACTACACCGCCTGCCTGCGCGACGAAGGCGTCGACGTGGACGACATCACCATGGGTGGGCCCGGCGGTGGCGCCCCAGGCGGTGGCGTGCCGACGCCGGGTGATGGCAGCCTTCCCCCCGGCGGCTTCGGCGGTCCTGCCGGCGGCTCGCTGCCCGACGGCGCAGCACCCGGTGGTGACGGTTTCGACCCCACCACCCGGATGATCGAGCAGCTCGGTCTCGATGAGACCGACCCCACCGTGACGGCCGCACTTGCGACCTGCCAGCCGATCTTGGACGGCGCATTCACCACCACGACGGCCGGCTGAGCGATGAGACGCTTCGTCGCACTCGCCAGCGCGGTGCTCGTGGCAGCGGTCGGCGCCGGTGTGTGGTTCGCCACACGGCACGACGCGAACACCGCGACGGCCGGGATGCCTGCGCAGACCACCACCGTCGAGATCACCCAACGCGATCTCGTCATCTACGACGAGACGACCGCCACCCTCGGGTTCACCACCTCGGTGACGGTCGCCTCGCCGGTCGCCGGCACGGTCACCAGCGTCATCGCCGCCGGCGGCGACATCGACCCGGGCACGGTCGTGGCCACGATCGACGGAGCTCCGGTCGTCGCACTGACGGGCGACGTGCCCTCGTACCGCGATCTCTCCACCAGCTCGACCGACGGCATCGACATCCGGCAGCTGGAGACGAACCTCGTCCTGCTCGGTTTCGACCCCGACGGCGAGGTCGCGATCGACGAGGAGTACGACTCGGCGACCGCGGCAGCAGTCACCCTGTGGGAGGACAGCCTCGGCCTCGACGGCGACGGCGAGATCACCCAGGGCGAGATCGTCTACGTGCCCGGCCACCTGCTGGTCGACACCGTCACGGTGTCGGTGGGCGCGGCCGTCGGCTCTGGCGACGCGCTGCTCGTTGGCCGCGAGACGGAACGGTCCTACCTCGTCGCCGCAACGGGCGACGATGGCGGCGCGATCACCGCTGTCTCCGCCGCCGGCTCACCGGTCACCACCGGCACCGTGCTCTTCTGGCACAACGGCCATCCGGTGGTCGCGATCGAGGGTGACGCCTCCACCACACCCGCACTCAGCCGCGACCTGACCACCGACGCGGACAACGGCGTCGACGTCAAGTTGCTGGAGGCGATGCTCGTCGCCGGTGGCTTCGACCCCGACGGCACCGTCGTCATCGACGACGAGTTCGACGACGCCACAGCGGCGGCCGTGCAGCGCTGGTGGGCATCGTTGGGCGTCACTGCCGATGCCGCCGACATCACCGTGCCCGCCGGCAGCTTCGTGGTCGTGCCCGGAGGGTTGTTCACCGGCACCTCCTTGGTAGCCGACGGCACCGTGCCCGCCGGTGACGCCATCGTGCTCGAGCTGACCACAGCGGCCCGCGAGGTCACCACCTCGGCACCGATCGGTGACGACACGTTCGCACTCGGTGCCACCATCGACGTCGAGTTCCCCGACGGCACCGTCTCCACCGGCACGGTGATCGACGTCGGCACCGTCGCGGTCAACGCCGACAACGTGCCTGGCTCCACTCCGACCGTCGACATCACGCTCCACGTCGCCGACATCCCCGCGACGGTCGACGACTTCGTCCAGATCCCGGTCACCCTGCGAGTGATCGCGGAGGAGGTGAAGGACGCGTTCGTCGTCCCGGTCAGCGCACTGGTGGCGCTCGCCGAAGGCGGGTACGCGCTGGAGATCACGACCGGCAGCGACGCGTCCTCCACCGCCGGCACAACGGCGGCGCCCACCAGCCTGATCGCGGTGGAGCCGGGTCTGTTCGCCGACGGGTTCGTGAGCATCACGGGCGAACAGGTGAAGGCCGGGTTGCAGGTCGTGGTGCCGTCATGACCGCAGCACTGGAACTGATCGACGTGGTCAAGGAGTACCCGGGCGAACCGCCGATCCGGGCCCTCGACGGTGTCAGCCTGCGCGTCGACGAAGGGGAGATGGTCGCGATCGTCGGCCCCTCGGGCTCCGGCAAATCGACCCTGCTGCACATCATCGGCACCCTCGACCAGCCGACCAGTGGCATCGTCCGCCTCGCCGGCGTCGAGACATCGGCGATGTCCGACCGCAACCTCTCCGCGGTGCGCTCGCAGTTGCTCGGCTTCGTGTTCCAGCAGTTCTTCCTGCTCGACGGGATGAGCGCGTTGGAGAACGTCGCCAACGGCCTGCTCTACAGCGGCATCGCGCCGGCGCGACGGCGGGCTGCGGCCCGGGAGGCACTCGAGCGCGTCGGTCTCGGCCACCGCCTGGAGCACATCCCCAGCAAGCTCTCCGGTGGCGAGCGGCAACGTGTCGCGATGGCCCGGGCGATCATCAACCGGCCGGCGATCGTGCTCGCTGACGAGCCCACCGGCAACCTCGACTCGAAGTCGGGCACGTCGGTGATGGAGCTGATCACCGAGCTCCATCAGGAGGGCCGCACGATCATCATCATCACCCACGACCGAGAGCTGGCGGCCTCGCTCCCTCGCCAGGTGCTGGTGCGCGACGGCAAGATCGAGTCCGACGACGGCGCCCCCGCGGTCGCGACGGCCGGTGTGTCATGAGCGTCGTTGCCGCCGACCTCTCCCGCTCCAAGCTGCGCGTCGGCGACGTGCTGCGCGTGGGCTCGCTGGGCCTGCGCACCCGCCGGCTGCGCACCGGCCTGTCGACGCTCGGAGTCGCCATCGGCATCGCTGCCATGGTCGGGGTGCTGGGACTGTCCGCGTCGTCGCAGGAGGACCTCAACTCGAAGATCAGGGCACTGGGCACGAACCTGCTGGAGGTGCAGGCCGGCGCCGGCTTCGGGCGCGGCTCGGGCGAGCTGCCCACCACCGCCGTCGGCATGGTCAGCCGCATCGGCCCCGTCACCGCGGTCAGTTCCCTGACCACCGTCGACACGACCGTCCGCCGCACCGACACCATCAGCGAGGGCATCACGAGCGGCATCTCGGTGTTCGCCGCCGACGAGGGTCTGCTCGACACGTTGCACGCGCAACTCGTCGATGGCACCTGGTTCAACGCCGCCACGAGCACGTATCCGGCCGTCGTGCTCGGCGTCACCGCTGCCGAGAAGCTGGGGGTGGTCGACGTCGCCGACGGCCTGCGCGTGTACATCGGCGACCAGTGGTTCGCAGTGATCGGCATCCTCGATCACGTCGCCGCCGCCGAGGGGCTGGACCGCGCCGCCATCGTCGGTGTCGCTGCGGCCGAGACCTACATCCTCGGCGAGACCATCGCCCCGGAGACGATCTACGTGCGCACCGAGGACGACGCCGTCGATGCCGTACGCGGCGTGCTCGGCGCAACCGTCAACCCCGCCACACCGGAGGAGGTGGAGGTCTCGCGACCGTCGGATGCGCTCGCTGCTCAGGAAGCCGCGAGCAGTGCGTTCACCTCCCTGTTCCTGGGTCTCGGCGCGGTCGCGCTGCTCGTCGGTGGTATCGGCATCGCCAACGTGATGGTCATCGCGGTCATCGAGCGCCGCACCGAGATCGGCCTGCGCCGCGCACTCGGCGCCACCCGGGCCCACATCCGCCGCCAGTTCCTCACCGAGGCGATCCTGCTCGCCGGCGCCGGCGGCCTGGTCGGCGTGCTCCTCGGAGCGTTCGTCACCTGGCTCTACGCCCGATCTCAGGATTGGGCGGTGGTCGTCCCGCCGGTCGCGATCGGCGGCGGCCTCGTCGCTGCGGTCGTCATCGGTGCCATTGCCGGCATCTACCCGGCCGGCCGCGCCGCCCTGCTCCCGCCCACCGAAGCCCTTCGCTCCAACTGATCGCCATGGCCCACACCACCACCTCCCATCGTCGCTTCATCCGTCGCTCTGCCATCGTCGTCGTGCTGGCGGCGGCGGTCACCGCGGGCTACCTCGCCACCCGCCCGAACGCCACCACGCCGGTCGTCGCGGCCAGCATCTTCAAGACCGCCACCGTCGAGGAAGGAACGCTCGGCACCTCCGAATCGCTGGACGGTTCGGTCGTGCTCTCTGCGGTCACCAGCGTGCTCCACCGCATCGAAGGGCAGACGTCATCGAGCGGCACGACCCCGTCCGCCAGCAGCGGCGCGCCGACAGCGGTGGGTGTCACGGCGGCAGGCGTCACATCCGGGGCGGCAACACCGGCACCGGCCTCGGCCGAAGCCGTCGCCGCCACGGCAGCAGCAGTCGACGACTGCGACACCAGCCCGAGCACCACCGTGCCGGCCGCCAGCGGCTCGACCCCGACGACCGAGGTCGTTCCCACCAGCAGCACCCCATCCGGCAGCACCCCATCCGGCAGCGTGCCCTCCGGGCAGCCCGGACAGCCGCCGGGTACGGCACCTGCAACGACACCACCAACAACCTCGGCAACAACCTCGGCAACAACAACGACAACGACAGCGACGACCAGTCCGGCGGGCACTGCACCGACCGGCTCGGCACCGACGACCCCCACTACGCCGGGCGACTGCACGACTGCCACCACCACCCCGACGCCGACCGGCGGCGCGGTGCCGCCAGGTGGCGCGGTGCCGACCGGTGGCGCGCCGACCAGCAGGAGCGGCGGCACCGGCACCTCCGGCACGGGCACCTCCGGCACCAGCACCCGCGTCACCCAGGTGGTCACGTCGGTCATCGCGGACGGCAGCGACGTCACGATGGGCACGGTGCTGTACTCGGTGGAGAGCTCCCCGGTCGTGGCGCTGCCCGGCTCGCTCCCGGCCTGGCGCACGCTCGACACCAGCAGTGAGGACGGCATCGACGTGTTGCAGTTGGAGATGGACCTGACCGCGCTGGGCTACGACCCTGACAGCAGAATGACGATCGACACCGAGTTCGACAGCGACACCAAGGCCGTCGTCAAGGCGTGGCAGGCCGGCTACGGAATGGAGGTCACCGGCTCGGTAGCGCTCGGGTCGGTGGTGTTCGTCGGTGGCGAGACCACCGTCGCCGGTGTCGCCGTCGCCGTCGGTGACGAGGTTGGAGACGGCGACAGCATCCTGTCCCTCTCGGCCGCCAGCCAGCAGGTCGTGATCGACGTGCCCGACGGCGCCGAGGCCTACATGGTGCCCGGGCTCTCCGTGAAGGTCGGCAGCGGCGACGGCACCGTCACCCTGCTGCGCAGCCTCGAGCGCGACGGGTCGGTCGTCGTTCAGGCGGTCATCACCCCGGCGGCGGCGATCGAGGGCGCGGACAACGGCTCGTCCGTCAAGGTCACCGTCACCACCACCAGCCTCGACGGCGTGCTGCTCGTGCCCACCGAGGCACTCGTCTCCCGCCTCGATGGCTCGTATGCGGTGCAGGTCGTCGCCGACGACGGAACCAGCACCTTCGTCGACGTCGAACTGCTCGGCGTGTCCGGCTCCGCGGCCGGCGTGCGCGGCGAGGGGCTCACGGCCGGCAGCGAGGTGCTGCAACCGGTCTGAGTCGAGCCGTCCGACAGCGGTGATGCCGACGGCGTGGCCATACGCTCGCGCGATGCACGTCGATGTGATGCTCACGCCCAAGCCGCTGCAGCAGATGGGTGCGGCTGCCCGGCAGATCGAGCAGGCAGGTTTCGACGGCATCCTGTTCACCGAAGCGGGGCGCACCGCCTACCTCTCGGCCGCCGCGGCAGCCATCGCGGCACCGGCGCTCGAGCTGAGCACCGGCGTTGCGGTCGCCTTTCCGCGCAGCCCGATGGTGACGGCACAGAGCGCGTGGGAGCTGCACGAGGCCACCGAAGGCAAGTTCCGGCTCGGCCTCGGCACACAGGTGCGCACGCACGTGATGCGCCGTTACGGCACCGACTTCGACCCGCCGGGCCCGCGCATCCGCGACTACATCCAAGCCGTGAAGGCGTGCTTCGCCGGCTTTCGTGGTGAGGCACTCGACCATCACGGCCCGTACTACGAGCTCACCTGGTTGAACCGCCAGTGGAGCCCGGGCCCGATCGGGTTCGACGACCCGAAGGTGGACGTGGCCGCGGTCAATCCGTGGATGCTGCGCATGGCGGGCGAGGTGGCCGACGGCGTGCACGTGCACCCGATCGGCGAACCGGGCTACCTCGCGCGACACGTGTTGCCCAACGTGGCGATCGGCGCCGAAGCCGGTGAGAGAGACGTTGCCGACGTGGCCATCATCGTGCCCGTCAACCTCATCGTCGGCGACACCGAGGCCGAGCGCGCCGCCGACCGGGAGTTGCTGCGCGGCATGCTCAGCTTCTACGGCAGCACCCCCAACTACGCGTTCATCTGGGACGACGCCGGCTACGAAGGCACCACCGCCCGCATCCGCGAACACCAGAAGGCCGGCGATGTGCTGGGCATGGCCGCGCAGATCACCGACGATCACCTGGCCACGTTCTGCACCGAGTCGTCGTGGGACGACCTGGCGCACACGCTGGTCGACAAGTACCGCGGGCTGGCCACGCGACTGGTGTTCTACAACGCCGCGATGGGCCGTCCGGAGACGATGCACGAGCGACTCGAGCGCTTCGGTGAGGTGGCCCGCAGGATCGGCGTGCTGACCGAGCCTCTGCAACCCTGAACGGCAACCCTGAACGGCAACCCTGAACGGTCAGGGTTGGCGGCCGGTGAGGGCGATCAACCTGGTCTGCTCGTCGGCGTCGGCCGGCACAGCGACCGGGGCGTGGTAGTGGCCGCTCTGACTGAGCATGGCGGTGATCGGCTCGATGCCCACGCGCATGCGGTGCACCTCATCGGCATCGAGCACCACCCCTTGGCCGGTGGCCGTGGCGAGATCCCAGGTGTGCACGAGCAGGTCGCCGAGGATGAACATCGCGATCGCACCGTCGAGCGGGTGCACACCCGCCTGCGGATGGCTGAACTCGACGTGCGCAGTGCTCGGGTCGTCGACGAGCGACTGCAGTGCCGAATCGAGCGCGGCCCATGCCGCCGATGGGGAGTCGGCGACCGACGGCAGCGGGCCGAGATCGCAGCCGGCGCCGGCCTGCAGGAACGGCGGCACCCACTCGACCAGGTGACGCACGATGTCACGCGCCACCCAGCCCACGCACGGGGCCGGGCGTTGCCACCCGTCGAAGGGCACGGCGGCGGCGACCGCGGTGAAGCCGGCGGCAACTCGGCGGTAGCGCCCGGCGACGCTGCCCTGCTCGGCGAGCAGCACCTGCAACCGGTCGAAGGTGTGCTGCATGCCGGCCTCCATGCCGGCTTCGAGGTGGCCATCGCGGTGCTCGCGGCAGGTGTGCTGCGCCAGCGTGGTGAGCGTGGTGACGCCATCGGCTTCGGTGAGCGTGGTGGTGTTCAGCGAGGCCGCATCGGGGAAGCCTTCGAACACCTCGCTGCTCACCATGCGGCCCGGCGCATCGAGCTCCGTGTACTCACCGTGCCAGCCGAACTCGCTGCCGTGCTCGTCGCGCACCACGTAACGCCACCGGCCACCCACTCGTAGGTCGATGTCGCACACGATCATCTCCGAGCTGCTCCACCCCCACCATCGGCGCACGTGCTCTGGCGTGGTGAGTGCAGTGAACACCAAGGAGGCAGGTGCATCGAAGCGGCGGGTGATGAGGATCTGGGTGTCGGTGGGCAGTTCGACGGTGGCGGAGCCGAAACGGGTGTTGGTCATGACGTGGTGCCGTTCGCCTGGAGGAGGGAGAGGTAGTTGTCGAGCCGGTCGAAGCGTTCGTTCCACTGCTGCTCGAACGCGCTCACCCACTCGTGCACCGGCTGCAGCGCCGGAGCATGCACGCGATACAGGCGTTGCCGGCCGACGGATCGGCAGCGCACGACGCCCACCTCGCGCAGCACGCCGAGGTGCTTCGACACCTGCGGTTGGGTGAGCCGCAGGCGCGTGACCAGATCGGCCACCGGTGCCTCACCCGCACCGAGCGCAACGAGGATGTTGCGGCGGCACGGCTCGGCGATCGCGTTGAACACGTCGGAGGTGGTTGCTGCTCGGGCCATTTCGCCATCATATTCCGATATCGGAATGTGTCAAGCAGCCTCCTCCGGGAGCGTGCGCACCCCCACGTTCAAGGCAACCGATTGCGTCACCGTGCCGGTCGCCGACCGCAGCTCGAGGGTGCCGTCGACCCCCGTCGTGCTGAACCGCACGAGCGCCACCCGGCCATCGGCGAACGTGATCTGCACCCCTTGCCGACCGACGGCATCACTGCGCACGGCAGACGAGACGGTGGCCCCCGCGGCGGCACCGAACGAGAGCACGTGCAGGAACGTGTTGGAACCTCCGGCAACTGCTTCGTCGAGTCGGAAGCCGCCCGAGTACTCGCTGTCGGTGCTCCAATCGAAGACCGACGTGGTTGCTGCGGCGGGGATCACGCGCTGCAGGGTCATCGTCTCGTCGGTGCCGGCGAACGTGGCCGTGGCCCCGCGGACCACCGGCTGCACCGGTGAGTTCAGCTGCCACGTCTGCTGCGTACCGGCACCGGTGTTCACGCGGTCGAACACCACCGCCACACCAGGGTCGAGCCACACGATCTCGCGCTGCACCCGCGACACAGGCGGGTTGTTGCGCAGCGTGTACACCGCCGTCGAGTCGGCCGCCATGTGCACCCAACCGTCGCCTTGTTGCAAGGCCTGCATGGTCGAGCTGGCGCCCTCCCACTGCCGCAGCGTGCCGGTGGCATCCGACAGGCGCACCAGGTTGTGCAGCTCCTCGCCCTGCTCGATGCCCGAGTGCGAGTGATAGTTGGGGTCGTAGGCCATCCACTCCTGGCGGTAGAGCAAGAAGGAGCCTTGGTCACGATGCGCGTGCGACTCGGTGTAGGGCCCGGCAGTGAAGTTCATCCAAGCCGCATCGGTGGCCCATGAAGAACGCGCGTACACCTGCCCGATGCCGCGGGCGTAGTAGGCGGTGTTGAGCCCGGCCAACGGGGTGGGTGTCACCGTCGGATCGGCATACAGGAAGTCGTTGATCACCATGAACCCGGAAGTCATCGACGGCACCGAACTGTGGCCCACCAACCAACGAGCACGTGGCGCCAACGGGTCGCCGGGCAGCAGGGTGGCCAGCTGCTGCGCGTAGTGACGGTGATAGTCGAAGAACGCACCGGTGGAGTCGCGCGAGTGGTCGCCGTTCAGCGACACCCCGTCCAAGGTGGGCAGCGTGTAGTGCATGAAGTGCAGCAGCGACGCCCGGGTGTGGCCCGTCCACGACGAGATGTCCTCACCGGTGGTGCCGTACCACAGGTCGTAGATCTCCCACAGCCGCATCATCGCCGTGCCGTAGCCGGTGCCTTCTCGCGAACCGCCACCGACGAGATCGCGCTCGAAGGTGGGCACCAGCTGCTGCGCGATCTTCGTGTTGCGGAAGAAGTCGAGCCACTGGTCGGCCGACGCCAGCTCGCCGCGACCGGCGATGCCCAGCAGCATCGTTGCCCGCAGGAACGAGTAGTAGTAGTTGTTGCTCGGGTTGTCGATCGACCACCCTGTCCACGGCCTGGCGCGCCCACCCCACTGCGCGTCATCTGGATGCCACACGTTCCACACCGCCTGGTCGCCGTATGCAAGCCAGCGAGCGCGTTGGGCGGCAGTGGTCTGCCCGAAGCACCAATCGATCACGATCGACAAGTCGCCGACGATCGGGCCCACCTCCAGGTACGAATCGCCGGCCACCGCCGGCGTCGTGCCCGCCGCGATGCGACCCTCCTCGGCCGTCACGAACTGCTCGATGCCGGTGACCGCGAACGTGCAGTAGCTGGTGTCACCGGTCAGCTGCGCCACCAGCGCGAAGTGCTCCATCGTGTAGGCGCTGTTGTACAGCGAGCTGTACGACCGGCTGCGCAGGGCGGCAGCCTGCTCCAGGTAGCGAGTGGCGCTGGGATGGTTGCTCGCAATCAGCGCGGTCAGCCGAGTGGCGTTGCGGGGAAGGTAGATGCGCGGGTGCGCCGACGCGATCGGCGGCATCGTGTCCGTCGGCAACGTGGTCGTGGTCGTCGTGGTCGTCGAGGTCGTCGAGGTCGTCGAGGTCGTCGACGTCGTCGAGGTCGTCGAGGTCGAAGGGGACGTCGTTGACGTCGTCGAAGTCGTCGAACTGGTTGACGTCGAGGTCGGCATCGAGGTGGTCGAGCTGGACGTGGAGGTCGTGCTCGGCGTCGTGGTCGTGCTCGGCGTCGTGGTCGTGCTCGGCGTCGTGGTCGTGCTCGGCGCCGTGGTCGAGGTGGTCGAGCTGGACGTCGTGGACGTCGAGGTCGAAGCGGACGTCGAGGTCGGCGCCGAACTGGACGTCGACGTGACCGTGGTCGACGAGGGCGTGGTCGTCGTCGGCGTGGTCGTCGTCGACGTGGTCGTGATCGGTGGGGCAGCGCCATCATCGGCGAACCAGCCGAGCACGTCGACCACGAGGTGCGCACGACCCCCACCGGAGAGGAAGATCGAGACGCGGCCGTCGGGCCCCACGGGCACGATCACCAGGTTGGCGGTGTTGCGACCGGCGCCGGCGTTGAGGTTGCTGGCCAACGGCCGCGGCGCACCGCTGGGGTACACCGTCACGTAGAGCGCCTCGGTCGGGTCGACCACGGTCACGTTCAACACCACGGTGCCGGCACCCGTCGACGGCACCCCACCGCGTCCAGCCACCATCACATGCAGCTCCGAGCCGCCGCGCATGGCGCCGCTCGACTCGAACCGACCGTCGGTGGTCGAGCTTGCTGCGCGCGTGTCGACGAGCCGCGCCGGGAGCAGCACCGTGTGCCACGGCGAGGCGGCGAACCAACCGAGCACATCGACCACGAAGTCGGTGGCACCGCCGGCCAGGTACAGCGAGATGCTCCCGTCGGCACCCACCGGCACGATGGTCATGTTCGCCGTCGTCGTACCCGGGTGCACGTTCAGGGTCGAGGCCAACGGCCGAGGGCCTCCCGACGGGTACACCGACACGTAGCTGTCTGCCGTGGGGTCGACCGCGGTGATGTTCACCGCCACCGCCGCCACGTGCGCCGCCGGGACGCCGCCGTTGCCGAGCACCGCGACGTCGACAGTGGCCGGGCCACGCACGCCAGCGCCGGCCCGGGCGAGACCGTCGGTGGTCGCCGTGCCGAGCCGAGTGTCGAGCAACCGCTGGGGCGCGACGGCCGAGAACTCGGAGCCCACAGGGAACCAGCCGAGCACATCGACGAGCAGGTGGGCCGAACCGGCGTGCTGGAACAGTCGCACCGTTCCGTCGCCGACACCGACGATCACGCTGTTGGCCACCGTCGCGCCGGGCACCAGGTTCACGTTGCTCGTTCCAGGTTGTTGCTCGCCGCCCGGAAATGCCGTCACGTACGACACCGCCGTCGCTTCGGTGGCCGTGACGTTGAGCACCACGGCCGCAACACCGGTGCGAGGCACACCTCCACGACCGAGAACCGACACCTCGATGGTGGTGGCCGCGCCCACCGGGCCGGCGCCGCTGCCGGCGCCATCGACCGTCGGCGCGCCCGAGCGGGTGTCGAGCAAGCGAGCCGGCGCGAGGCCGACGAACCGAGGTGACGCGGCGGCCGCGCGGCCGACGCGCGCGTCGAGCCCAGCGCCGCCGATCACGGCGGCGACCGCCAACGTCGCGGCCAGCACCGTCGCCACGATCGTTCGCACGCTCACTCTTCGAGGTTCTGTCGCTTCCATGCGTGGTAAGAACGGTCCGTCGCCGTGTTGACAACACTTTTCGGGAACGCCCCGCAGAATCTGTTGTCAACCGGCGCGAGCGACGCTCCTACACGGCGTGGAACGGAGGGACCGGCGATGGACGCGTACGGTGAGCGGCGAATGGACGAGACTCCGCTGGTCGCACGCGCCCTC
>Ga0075163_10008002_pt1 | contig 13964 bp, 7 predicted proteins | sample JI1023141ADNA_FD_71478 | JGI IMG/M metagenome (GOLD analysis project Ga0075163, IMG submission 71478) | Wastewater effluent complex algal communities from Wisconsin, to seasonally profile nutrient transformation and Carbon sequestration -... | ecosystem: Engineered > WWTP > Effluent > Algae...
GTGCCGTCGGCGAGCCCGTCGTTGTCGCTGTCGGGATCGAGCACGTTGCTGAGCCCGTCCCCGTCGCTGTCCACGCCGGGGCTCGGCTCCTGCCCGTCGAGCAGGCCGTCGTCGTCGGTGTCGGCGTCGTTGGGGTTCGACCCGATCACCACCTCCAGCGCGTCGCTGAGCCCGTCGTTGTCCCCGTCGGGGCAGTTGTTGTCGAGCACGCCGTCGCAGTCCTCGTCAACGTTGTTGCCGCAGATCTCCGCCGAGGGCGCGCCCGGGACGGCGCCGCAGCCCGCGCTGCCGTTGCCGAGGCAGACGATCACGCCGTTCGCCGCGCAGGCGCCCACGCCAGCGCTGCACTGCGCCCCCTTGTTGAAGCCCTCGTCCGTGGTGCCGTTGCAGTTGTTGTCGAGGTTGTCGCAGGTCTCGGCGCTGGAGGCCGCGTTCTGGTTGCAGGCGATCGCGCCGGCCACGCAGGCGGTGGTGCCCGCCGAGCAGACGCCGAGCAACCCGGTGTTGCAGGCGATGTTGCCGCCGGGGTTGCCGTTGTTGACCGCCCCGTTGCAGTCGTTGTCGAGGTTGTCGCAGATCTCGGCGCTGGGCAGCACGTTCTGGTTGCAGACGATCGCGCCGGCCACGCAGGCGGTGGTGCCCGCGGTGCAGACGCCTTGCAGGCCCGTGTTGCAGGCGACGTTGGCGCCGGGGTTGCCGTTGTCGACCACCCCGTTGCAGTCGTTGTCCTTGTTGTCGCAGATCTCGGGGACGGGCAGCTTGGCCACCGCGTTGCACACCGCGACGTTGTTGAGGCAGGTGTTGACGCCCGGGCTCGCGCACTCGCCGACACCCACCGAGCAGGGGGCGTTGAAGCCCGCGCAGGGCGTCACGTTGTCCACGTCGGCCGCGGAGGCGTTGGCCGGCGTGGGGTCGGTGACGCCCACCGGGGGAACGATGCTCGCGGTGTTGCTGATCTGCCCGCCGGCGTTGGGCGCGACGGTGCCCGTCGCGGTGTAGGTCACCGTGCCGCCCGCGAGGATCGACGCGGTGGTGTTGATGTTCCCCGCGCCCGCCGCGGCCCCGCAGGCGCTCCCGGCGGAGGCCACGCAGGTCCAGTTGACGTTGATGATCCCGGCGGGGAAGTTGTCCGTGATGGACGCGCCCACGACCGCGCCCGGGCCGGCGTTGCTCGCGGTGATCGTGTAGGCGACCGGCTGCCCCTGGATGACGTTGGCAACGCCGTCCGACTTGGTGAGGCTGAGATCCGCGAACACCACGCCGTTGGTGACGACGGTGTTGATGTGCGGCCCGATCAGCGGGTTGGTGGTCAGCCCGGAGATGTTGTAGTTGCCCGCGGTGATGATCGATCCGGCCGGCGTCCCGGCGTTGATCTGCACGGTCACGTCGAAGCTGCCGCTCGCGCCCGCGCCGAGCACGCCCACCGTGCAGCTCACCAGCCCGCCCGCGCCCACGGGCGGCGTCACGCACACGAGGCCGTTGGGGTTGATGGCCTGGAAGGTGGTGTTCGGCGGGATGTTGAACTCCACCTTCACCCCGCCGGACGCCGCTGCGCCGCCGTTCTTGTACGTCAGGTGATAGGAGATGTTGGTGCCGGCGTTGGCCGAGTTGGGCCCGGTGCCGGTCACGAAGAGGCCGGGGATCTGCGTCGCCACGCCGTCGACGTAGACCTGCCCCCAGTGCCCGCCGAGCGAGCAGCCGGCGGCGATGATCTCGAGCTCCACCTGATCGCCGAGGCCGAGCTGGGCGGGGCCCGGCGCGATGTCGACGAGCTGCCAGTCGGTGTAGTAGGTCGTGCCGACCGTCTTCCAGGGGACACCCGGCTGCGCGCTCAGGTTGAAGTCCGAGTAGACGATCGCGTTGCCCTTGCTGATGTTCTTGAGCTGGACGAAGTAGTAGGGCTGCTCGCTGGGGTTGTGCGCCGGGTTCTGCAGCACCGGCGCGACGACGAAGCGGACGTGGGCGAGGCCGTCGACGGGGTCGATGTCCGCGTTGGCCACGGTCATCGTCTGCGTCAGCGAGTTGACGTTCGCGTTGTCGCCGGTCGCGTTCCCGTTGACGAGCGCGCACTTGTTCCCGAACCTCGGCCAGCGCAGCGAGGCGGCTGCGCCGAGCGTGGTGTCGGTCTGCGTCTCGGCCCCACCGGGCGCGTTGATCGTGGCGGTGAGGAGCTGCGAGCCCGCGTTCAGCGTGAGGTTCAGGCCAGCCCGCGTCTGAGGCTGCTGGACGGTGATGCCGGTCGGCGGGTTGTTGACGAAGGAGGCGATCGTCCACGAAGGCGGGGGTACGCCGGCGGCGCCACCCTCGAAGTCCCCGTTGAGGAAGACCGGGCTCTGGGCCTCTTGTACCTTCTCCTGCGCTTTCTCTTGCTCCTTCGGGGGCGCCTCAGGAGTGCACGCGGCAAGGACCAGGGAGAGGCCCAGGCAGGCCGCACTCCAGGGTCCGGTGTTCGATGGATGTCTCACGCTAACGTCCTCCTGCACGATCGTCACGCACCGAGGGCAACGTTGCCCCGGTGTCATGGCTGTGAACGCGGGCACGGGTGAGGGCGGATCCGGCGGTGCAACGTGGATGGATCCTGGGGGTTCCCAGGTCCTCGTCGGCGTGGCCCTCAGACGGCTCGCAAGGTCATCTGTGAAGCGATGCTCGGGGGAGCATAGCCGTTTCGGTGCGTGAGGTGTCCTGGTCCTTTTGACGGGCCCGAGAACCGGCGCGCACCGCACGGCGGAGGCCGCATCGGCAAGACGCGGACCACCCGGAGAAATCCGCCGTTCGGCATGAAAGCGCAGGGGGAGGGTTGCAACGATGCGCTGGACCCCTGAGGCAATCCGTCCTCAGGTGCGGGGTCCAGACATCGGGGGGCGAGGGTGGGAGTCGAAGCGGGTCAGTTACCGAGGTCGACGACGGCGAGCCCGTAGGGCCCCATCGCGCAGAGCGCGCGATCGCCGTCGAGGGTCACCTGGTACACATAGGAGGCGACATCCCCCTTGTTGCTGTACGCGAGCTCGCCGAGGTCCGAGGTGTCGAGCACCGCGATCGAGGGCGGGCTGTAACCCGCGAGCACCAGCGTGGTCCCGCTCGCGGCGACGGGGTTCGCCGCGTAGGCCCCCTCGAGCTCGCGCGTGGCCATCTGGAGGTTCCCGGCGCGCATCCCGGCGACCACCAGCACCTTGGAGGTGGGGCCGCTCCCGCCGTTGCTCCCTGCGCTGTCCTCGGCGTATCCGTAGCTCGGGCTGGCGTAGCCGAAGACGCGATCGTCGCCGCGGAGCAGCTGGCCGAGGTACAGGCCGTCGGGGATCTCCACCGTGTCGAGCAGCGCGGCCTGGTCGCCCTCGACGTGCGCCAGCTTGAAGCTGCGGTGGATGCCCACGCACAGCCCCGGCGCGTCCCAGGAGCTGCCCTGGAACTGCGCGTCCCAGCCGTAGACCTGGTAGCAGTCCGACGCCTTCATCACCGGCAGCGAGACCCGCTGGTAGTCGACGGTGAGCGCGTTGCCCGCGTCGTGATCGAAGGCCGCGAGCGAGCCGGGCACGTTGACCGAGGTCAGGTTGAGCGCCATCCCCGGGCCGGTGATCAGCGTCCGATCGAGGAAGAAGCGCGCCTTGCTCGCGTCGCCCGCGAGGGGCTCCCAGTGCGAGCTGAGGACCAGCGGGCCGTCGGTGATCAGCGCGCTGTGGCCGAGCCCCTCGGGCAGGGAGATCGCCGTGCCGAGCGCGGGCGCGTCCGGATCGGAGAGGTCGACGATCTGGAGCGAGGCCTGCTCCAGCGCGCCCTGCTCCCAGCTCGTGCGCGTCAGGCGCTGGAAGACGAGCATGCTCCCGAGCTGCACCACGTTGTCGCCCGAGGAGACGATGTTCCCGCTCCACCAGCCGCCGTAGAGATCGAAGGGCAGCGTGAGCTTGCCCCGCAGCGTCGGCGCGCCGGGCACGGTCACGTCCACGACGGCGATGAGGCTCTGCGCGCCACCGGTGTCGTAGGCGTAGGACGAGGCCACCAGGTACACGAGCTTGCCCTGGTGGAAGAGCCGCGTGCCGTAGTAGCCGATGCCGCCGCAGGCGCTCTCTCCGAGCGAGGAGAGGTCGAGCGAGCCGAGCGCCTCGGCGCGCGCGGGATCGCTGCGCGGCACCACGTCGAGCCTGGCCTGCCCGCTCCACCAGTCGGCCGCGAGGCGGACCACCACGTCGCCCACCACCCGCGAGGCGGTGACGTTGATCGAGAGCGGGAGCGAGCCGAGCGCCGCGGGGTGATCGCGATCGCTGATGTCGTAGGCGCGCAGCTCGGCGTCGGAGACGGCGAAGAGCTTGTCCTGGTGGAGGAAGGCCCGGCGCGTCCAGCCGCTCGCGGGCGCGTCGCCGCGCTTGGTCAGCGAGTCGTTGGTGAAGTCGATGATCTGGATGCCGCTCTCGTAGGCGCCGCAGCCGTAGGGATCGCCGCTGCTCTTCCACGCCGCGTAGGGCACGAAGATCGCGCCGAGCTCATCGACGATCTTGAAGGCCTTGTGGATGCGATCCTGATCCTCGGGCAGCATCGACCACTGCCCGCCGAAGGGGACGCGCGTCAGCATGGTCGGGTGGTCGAGATCGGCCACGTCGAAGAGGGAGACGTGGAGCGAGCCCGCCGGGTCGCTGTTGTCGAAGCCGAGCGCGAAGAGCCGGTCTCCGCGGGGCTCCATGTGATAGATCCAGCCCGGCATCTCCAGCTCTCCGCGCTGCACGGGGTGCGCCGGGTCGGTGAGATCGATGGTGAAGAGCGGGTCGGTCTGCTCGGCGGTGATGGCGTAGACCCGGTCCTGATCGAAGCGCACCGAGCGCAGCCGCTCGGGCTTCGGCAGGGTGAGGTCCAGGCTGCCGAGGGGCGTGATCTCCTGCGACGAGCTCACGGTGAAGGTCTGCACCCGCGGCACGCCGTTGCTCCACCACACGCCGGGCTGGCTGACGACGCGGAGCACGCCGTCCTTCTCATCCATCTGCCAGCGACTCTCGATCTGCCCCGCGACCTCCACGCTCGCCCCCTGGACGAGCTGCCCATTCGGGTCGGAGATGTCCACGATCTGAATGGTTGAGTGCCCCTCCCCATTGCCATTCCACTCGATGCCAGCCACGTACATGCGCTCGGTGGTGACGGCGATGCTACGGCGCCACCAGCCATAGCCATGCGGGTCGTCGCCGCTGTAGCTCAGGCGATCGAGCAGCCCGATGGCCAGAGGATCCCCCACGCCGATCGAGGTGATGGTGGTGCTGGGTTTGTCCTGGCAATTCCAGCAATAGCCATCCTCGAAGGAGACGGCATAAAGCACGTCGCCGACCATGCGAGAGTCGGAGATGACGCCGGGGAGATCGAACTGGCCCATTTCCCCGATGTGGGCCGGGTCGCTCACGTCGAGGGCCTCGACGTGGCTGGTCTGTTGCCACGAGGTGGTGAGGGTCGCCGCGTCGTAGACCGGCTCCCAGTACGAGGAGAACATCGCGTAGACGATGCCGTCCCGCAGGTACATCTCGAAGGGCATCCCGGTCATCGAGTGTCGCCCGAGCAGGGTGAGGTGGCTCGGCGTCGAGATATCGATGATGGACAGCCCCGCAAACTGGGAGAGGGCGTAGAGCCGATCATCCTTGATCTGGATGATGTCCGCCTCCTCGATGGCGCGGGCGGCCTCGTCATCGTCGCTCCTGGGCGGCTGCGCCTCGCCGCCCCCGGCGCCGCTGGACGAGCTGCCGGAGTCGGAGCCGTTCGACTGCGATCCCGGCAGATCCGAGACGAAATTGGGCCCGTTTCCCCCGGGGCCGCCGGGTGTTTCGGTGCAGGCGCTCAACGCGAAGGTCGCCGTGGCCAGCGCGCCGAGCACCAGGGTGGATAGCCGTGCTCGAAGGTTTGATTTCATGGCACCCGAGCCACAATCAAGTTCTGCGCCAGAGCGCGGGTCCGCGAGGGCCCGCAAGGCCTGCACCGTGATGAATGTTTTGCGCGAGGAGGGGAGCTGGCGAGGCGTCAATCGCCGTGGGAATGGCTCATTCCCCCGTGCAGCGCAGCCTTTGCGCCGCGCGGGAGAGTGGCCATCTTCCCCGCGGCGGCGCGGGTATGACGGCGCGTGCACCGGGGTGCAGGACTGGCACAGATCGGCCGAGCGGCGCGACGATGTCAGGCGCGAATCACGGTCACCCGCCGCCCGGTGGGGCTCGCCTGCTCCGTGACCGACAGCCGCTCTTCCACGGGGGGGAGGCCCGCGCGCCGGTCGAAGATCACCAGCCACCCGCTGTCCAGTCCGAGCCCTGCCAGGTAGGTGTCGAGCTGGGCGAGCCCGCGCGCCAGGGGATCGGGGCGATTGTCCCGCCACACCTTGAGCTCGATCGCCAGGGTCTCGCCCGCGTGGCGCACGCAGAGATCCATGCGCCCGCTGCCGATCGCATACTCTCGCTCGATCGAGCCCCCATTGACCACGCGGTGCAGGAAGGCCATCAGCACCAGGTGCGGCGCCACCTCGTGATACGGCGCCGTGCGGAGCAGGGGCTCGCCGTGCTGCCTCCAGAAATCGAGGAAGGTGGCGAGCAGCTTGCCCTTGTCGAGGCGCCCCTCCGGCGTGAGCCACGAGACCGGGATCTGCGGCAGCGAGTTGCGGGCGGTGCCCGAGAGCGCCCGGATGATCACCTCCCGGTAGATCGGATTGGCGACGACCAGGCCGCCTTCCTCGGAGCGACGCACCAGGCCGAGATCGAGCGCGAAGCGCTGGTCGTCGTCGGGGACGTCGCCGAGCGAATCACCCGCGAGCATCGGCTCGAGGATGGAGCGGATCCTCGGCTCGCGCAGGCGCTCGATCAGGCTGTCGAGGTGGGTGTCCTGCCGCCGGATCAAGATCTCCGCGGCCTCGTCCACCCGCTCGGCCCTGATGGGCTCGGCGCGATCCTCGACGAGGACCTCGGTGAGCTGTCGCGCGAGGGCGTTGACCAACCACGGCTGCCCCTGGGTCAAGGCAAAGGCCCGATCGACGGACTCGGGGAGAAAGACCTGGCCTGTCTCCTCGGTGTGCTGCTGGTAGAGCGCCTCGATCTCGGCGCGGTCGAAGCTGCGGAGGGTGATCGACTCCGCCTTGATGTTGAAGGGGCTCGCCGTCCCCAGCCGTTCGCCGCCGCCGGAGGCGACCTTGTAGTCGCGCACGTCACGGAGGCCGATCAAGGCGAGCGAGTGGGGAAAATGGGCGGGGCGGTTGTCATAGCTTCCCCTGATCTGGCGGAGCACCGAGATCAAGACCTCGTCGCGGAGCGCGTCGATCTCATCGAGGAAGATCACCAGCGGACGAGGGGCTGCCTCGGCCCAGGCGCGAAGCGCGCCGGCGATCCGCGCCCCTGGAGCGACGTCCGGCCAGGCGGGGGGCTGGAGCTCAGCGGGGAGCCAGGCTTCGGCGGTGGCGCGCCAGGCTTCGAGGATGGCCAGCTCGGCCGCGCCGGGATCGCCGGGGAACGCCGCGCCGACCTCCATCGAGACCAGCAGCGAGACGTAGCGGCCTTCGGCGGTGAGCTCGCGCCCGAGGTGATGGAGCGAGGTCGTCTTGCCGACCTGACGGGGCGCGTGGAGGACGAAGTAGAGCCCCTGATCGATGAGCTGACGAACGCCCGGAAGGCGACCGAGAACAGGGAGGGTGTAGTTCCGTTCGAGCCGGTTGGGGCCGGCGGTGTTGAAGAAACGGGGCACGCCCAGCACAGTGCTCGCTCGGTGCTCGGTCGTCAATCCATCCCCAGATCCGGGCCGTCAGCCCCCCACGGCGATCCCCAGCTGCCGGCGCAGCTTGGCGTAACGATCGCTCGTGGCGAACACCAGCAAATCATCCATCCGGTCCTCGGCGGTGGCCGCGTCCTCCACCGCGAGCACCGCCCGCGCCGCCTCCAGATCGTCGGAGAGCAGGAGCCCCGCGCGGGCCGCGGTGCAGTCGACGGCGGCGGCCCAGCGTTGGAGGTTGGTGCGGCCCCCGTCCTCGACGAAGCGGAGGAAATAGCCGCGCAGGCGGTCCACCAGCAGCGGCTCGAGGATCGGCTCGATGGCCTGGGCGATCGGCGTCACCCGGGCCTTCACCTGGCCGGCGAGGGGCAGGCCGGGATTACCAATGCTGAGGGCGGCGAGGAAGATGTCCTCGAGATCGGGGATCGAGGGGAGCAGGGCGCGCACGAAATGGTCCTCGCGGAAATAGGCCAGGTGACGGCCGGCGAGGAAGGCCAGCTCGGCGGGGCTCCGGCCGGAGAGTGCCTGTCTGCCGAGGCGGGAAGAGGGGGTGACGCCGGGGACCATCTCCACCAAACCAGCGAACTCGGGGTCGGCGTAGAGGGGAGGGAGCGGCATCCCGAGAATGGCCGCGCCCCAGGAGAAGCAGCGCACCGCCTGGAGGGTGGAGGTCGCCGGGTCCTGCTTGCGGGCCGGGTCGAGGTGGGGAAGGGCCTTGTCGCGGCGGAGGGCAGAGAGCCGCCCGAGCAGGACGGGGCCAATCACGCAGGCGAAGATCTCACCCGTCAAGGGCTCCTCCTCGGGGTGGAAGAGCAGGCGTCGCCAGCTGTCGCGCTCCATGGAGGCCTTGGGGCGAATCAAGGTCTCCGAGCGATTCTGGACGTGGGTGCGGCGCTCGTCCTCGAAGGCGGCCTTGAGATAGACCAGCACCTTGGCGGTGCAGAATTGCCGATCCAGATCGCCCTTGCGACCGAAGACCCGATAGAGGGCGTGGAGCAGATCCGTGTCGCGCGGATCGTGGCGGAGGTGACGGAGCAGGTCCTCCGGGTCGTCGACGGACTCGGCCTTGGTCGGGGCGCCGCTCACGCCGGAGAGATCGACCTCGACGGCCACGTGGGCCTGGGCCTCGGCGAGCTCCTCCTCGAGCTCGGCGATCCGGGCCTCCAGATCGCGGATGCGGCGCTCCAGCCCGCCGACGCGCGGATCGTTCGAGGGGGCGAGCGGCGAGAGCGAGGCGCGGGGGCTCTGCTCGGTGATGTCCTCGCCCTCGGTGATCGAAGGGCCGGCGGTGAGATCGCGGATCCGGATGCGGTGGCGCGACTCGTAGGCGGCCTCGAGGGCGCGCTCCAGCTTGGAGAGGCGCGCGCGATCGAGGCCGAGGGCCTCGGCGGTGCGATCGAGCTGCGCGCGCTCCTCGGGGGTGATCACGCCGTCCTCGATCACCTCGGCGAAGAGCTCCTCGTAGTGGGCCTCGAACTTGCCGAGGCGGACGGCGCCGGAGGCCTCGCCGGGCTCGAAGGAGGACGAATGCTCGAAGGGAGACGACGGGTCGTTCATGGGGCGCGAGCATCGCAAGGCGCCCGGGAGCGCACAAGCCCGACGGCGCTCGCCCCGTGCTCCAGCCAAAATGCGGATGGATTGCGCCGATCGTCGCGCTGCTCCGTCCACCTTCCAGAGCCCCCCATCCCTGGAGCCCCATGCCGCGCACCCTGACCTCCGCCGCACTGCTCGTCTGCACCCTGGCGCTCGGCTGCGCCGCCCCTGCTTCCACCGCTCCCGACGAAGCGCCGTCGCTCCCCGACGAGGAGCCGAGCGCCCTCGCCGAGCCCGGCGCGAGCGCCGGCTTCGAGGAGGACGCGGTGAGGCAATGCGCGCTCGGCCCCACGGTGAAGGGCGCCGACGTCTCGTATTATCAAGGCACCATCGACTGGCCTGCTGCCGCACGCGGCGGCCTGGTCTTCGCGTTCACGCGCGTCTCCGACGGCACCACGGTGGTGGACACGCAGCTCGCGCACAACTGGCCTGGGATGAAGGCCGCGGGCGTGATCCGCGGCGCCTATCAGTTCTTCCGCCCCGCGCAAGATCCCGCGGCCCAGGCCGCCCTGCTCATCGCCGAGATCCAGAAGAACGGCGGCCTCTCCTCGGGCGATCTCCCGCCCGCCCTCGACATCGAGGTGATGGACGACGTAGCGCCGCGCGTCGTCCTGGCGAGGATGCAAATCTGGCTCGACCGCGTGGAAGCAGCCTTTGGAAAGCGCCCCTTGATCTACACCTCACCGGGCTTCTGGGAGGCGCTCGACGCCGACGCGAGCTTCGGCAGATACCCACTCTGGCTCGCCAACTGGGGCGCTCGCTGCCCGGCCAAGCCCGACACCTGGGAGCGCTGGAGCTTCTGGCAGAGCTCCGACAATGGGACGCTCCCCGGCATCGAGGGCCCGGTCGATCTCGATCGCTTCAATGGCAGCCGCGCCGATCTCCTGGCCTTCGCCGCCGGAGGGAGCCCGCCGAAGGTCGCGCCGCAGCGCAAGGCCGAGCTGCCGAAGAAGCCCGGTCCCCCGAGGAAGCCTGCGGCGACGACCCCGACTCGACGACGCGCCAGCAGCGTGCTCCGTCAGGTGCTGGCCGCGGCGATCAGCGCCTCTCCGATTCGCTTCCCCAGGTAGCTTTGCGGGCGTCGAGCAGGGGCGCTACAGCGGCGGCTCGGTGCAGCGCGAGAGCGCCCCCTCGGGAGGAGCGTTGTCGGCGCAGACGATGATCCGCGCCTTGTGGTCGTAGAGCCCTCCGGCCACGAAGATCGACGCGACCCCGTAGGCATTCCCCTCTTCCCCGGCGGGGATGGCGACCTCCTCGCTCGTCTCGAGCGGCTCGGTGTAAGCGTCCGGGATGATGCGCAGGAGGCCGACGCTGATGAAGGGCGTGTGCACGAAGCCCGCGGCGGTCACCTCGTCCATGGGGCTCTCGGTCGCGACGGCGGCGAAGTCGAGCTGCGGAAAGAGCTCCGTGATCTCCTGTGCGCCGGGGCCGATGAGCGAGGCGTGAATCGTCGCTCCCAGGGAGCTTCCCTCCTTGTACACGGCGAAATCGAGGACCCGCAGGTTGATGCCATATTGATCGTTGCGGGGCTCGTCCAGGTAGGCATACACGTCGAGCACCTCGACGCCGCCTTGCATCGAGCGAAAGGGGACGACGGTCACCCGCCCGTGCTGGGCGCCGAGAGGCCAGGCGATGCTGAGGGTGCTGCCCGCCGGATCCGCGCAGCCGGCGCCTGCGGGGACGAGGATCCACGCCTCCCCCGGCGCCGCCGCGGGCAGGTAGCGCGACACCTGGCCATACGAGAGCCCCGCGCCCAGCCCCGCCGCCGCGAGAAGCGGCCCCGCCTTGCCGGCGCAGACATCGAAGGCCCCGATCTTGGGCGAGAGGTGCGCAAAACGCAGCTCGGCCTTGCCCTCCCCGACGGGCTCGGTGTCGCCCCCGCTGCTCGAAGAAGACGAGGAGGAAGAAGACGCGCTGGTCCCGGGATCGCCGGTGCTGCCGGCGCTGGTCGCCTCCTCGACGCTGGCCTGACAGGCGGGCAGCAGCACCAGGGCCGAGACGACGAGCGCGCGAAGCCAGGGGGACGGTGCCACGGTGTTCATGGCAAGGAGCATGACTCCCGAGGGGCCATGAAGGAATCGATGATTCCTGGATGGTCGTGTAAAGCAAAGCGATACACCGGCGGCCCACCACGATTGATGGGCGATATCCATCATGGTTCCCGCCGCAGGTGTCGCTCAGCTGCTCGCCGCGCCCACCAGCGCCGCGCCGATCTCCGTCTCCAGGTAGCGATCGAGCACGCTGCGCACCTCGGGCCCGTCGGCCTCGCCGCCGAGATCGGCCGCGACCCGGTTGTGGCGCAGCGCCAGCTCGGCGCGCACTCCATAGCTCGGGTTGCTGCGGGCGGCGGCGATCCAGCTGATCGCCAGGGCCGCCTCGCGCTGCTTGCGATCGAGGACGTGCTTCTTCCCGAGGGTCACCGCGCCGCCCACGTCGATGGCGGTGAGCGCGTCGTGGCGCTGCTTGGGCGGCAGGGTCAGGCGCGCCGCGGCGATCGAGAGCAGCTTGCTGTCGGCCTCGTCGCCGACGAGGACGTAGCGGATCGCGTCCACGCAGGCGTCGCCGAAGTCCTTGGAGCTGTCGATCATCTCCTTGGCCTCCTTGCGCGCGGTCTGGAGATCCTCCGCGTTCACGCCGACCTTGCGGGCGATCTCGGCGACGCAGGTCTCCTCGCGCGGGTCCATCCCGTCGCCCATCCCGGCGAAGAAGGCCCCGCGCACGATGGCCCGCCCGAGCTTGGCGTCGATGGCCGCGGGCACGTCGAGGGCCTCGGCGGCGGTCGGCTCTTCTCCGTTGAGCGTCTTCTGATCCTCCTCGGGCAGGCCGAGCGAGGCGATGAGCGAGCTTCGCAGCAAGCGCGCCCGCGCGTTGAACGCGCCTGCCGAGCTGAGCACCGCGCCGAGCGCGCGCACCGCGAAGGCGCCGAGGCTGCGCACCCGGGCCACCTCCTTGTCGCTGGGCTTGCTGGTGAAGAGCGAGCGCACCCCGCGCGCCCCGTGCTCGAGCGAGAGGCTGCCGATCACGTCGGACATCGGCAGCCAGCGCGGCGGCGCCACCGGGGCGATGGCGGTGCAGAGCGTGAGCTGCCAGGCGTCCCAGCTCTCGAGGCCCGCGGCGGGCGTGCCCAGCGCCGAAGCGCGCAGGGCCGAAGCGCGCCGGGCGGTGAGCGCGCGCAGGTGATCGAGCTCGAAGCGGTTGGTCGCGGCGACGGCGAAGAGCGCGTCGTCACAGAGGGTGACGAGGACCGGGACGGGCTGCGGGGAAGGGGCAGAGGCCATGCCCGGACGCTATCACGGAGCCTGTTGCGCCGGGAAAGCGGGCTGTTCAGGAGCCGCGGTACGTGGAGTAGCCGAAGGGGTTGAGCAGCAGGGGCACGTGGTAGTGCTGCGCGCCGTCCTTCACCTGGAAGAGCACCACCACCTCGGGATAGAAGGCCTCCACGCCCTGCTCGTGGAAGTAGGCGCCGACGTGGAAGGTCAGGCGATAGGTGCCGACCTCGATGGGCTTGTCCGACGGCGTGAGCCCGCGGACCCGGCCGTCAGCGTCGGTGACGCCGTTGCCCACCTCGCGGTAGCCCTCCAGCGTCCGGTGATCGAGGACCACCAGCACGGAGGCGGCAGGGCGCCCGCGCGAGGTGTCGAGGATGTGGGTGGTGATCCCGCTCATGTGGACAGCAGCTTCTCCAGGCGGATGTGGGTGATCTTGCGCTGCTCCTCCGCGGCGATGGGCAGCTCGATCTCCGGGCTGTTGCCGAGGCGCGCGCGCAGCAGCGAGAGCATCTCCTCGGGCGTCTTGCCCGTGGCGCAGACGATGAAGATGTGGCCGAATTTCTGGTCGTATTCGGCGTTGCCCTCGGCGAGGGCCGTGGTCGTGCTCGCGGCGGGCGGCGCCGAGCCGGCCTGCTCCTCCGCCGACCAGCGGGCGGCCTGCGCGCTCTGCTGCGCCTCGGCCTTCTTCTCGCCGATCTTCGGGTGGGCGCGGAAGGCCTCCAGCCAGTCCTCGCGGGGGAGCGCGGCCCAGAGCGCGTCGGCGCGGGCGAGGAGCTGGCCCATGTCGCGGAAGGGGCGAGCGTGGGCCATCTGTCGGGCCCAGGCGCGCGAGCCGCAACAGGAGAGCAGCTCGGCCTCGACCTCCTCGCGCGGCAGCGTGTCGAGGCGGCGGATGCGCGCCTCGATCAGGCCCACCCAGCTTGGTGTACCGTGGACACGAAGGCGGCTCACCCCGCCGTCGGGGTAGATGTTGAGGCGCAGGTGCGAGAAGGGACCGCGCTCCAGGAGCTCGTCCTCGTAGTAGTGGCGCGTGTGCGGCTGGAGCTTGGTGCGCGGGAGGATCTCCTTCCACACGGTGCCGGGCGCGCCGGGGTCCTCGCCCTTCCTCACGCTGGCGCCCTCGATCATCGCCGTGTCGGGGTAGTTGCCCTTGAAGTGGTTGGTGTCGACCTCGATGAGGCGGAGCGTGCTCTCCACGCAGAGCTCGATCAGCGCCCAGTCGTAGCCGGGGCCGCGGCGGCGCTTGGTCTCCCAGCCCTCGCCCATGTTCACGGCGCGGCCGGGCATGATCAGGTTGTGGCGCACGCCGAAGAACATGTCGCTGCACGCGAGCACCTTGGCGCCGCTCTCGGCCGCGGCCACGTCGAGCTCTTTGTCGCCGCGGCCGAGCTTCCG
>Ga0075163_10008003_pt1 | contig 13963 bp, 7 predicted proteins | sample JI1023141ADNA_FD_71478 | JGI IMG/M metagenome (GOLD analysis project Ga0075163, IMG submission 71478) | Wastewater effluent complex algal communities from Wisconsin, to seasonally profile nutrient transformation and Carbon sequestration -... | ecosystem: Engineered > WWTP > Effluent > Algae...
TGCGACTTTGCGCACCTCTACTTCGATCGGTCTGGTGCGCTAGCAAACCGCTGAAAAGCGCGATCTTACGGCCCGCCGATTAAGCCTTCTCGACGGAGAAAAAAATTTCCTTGATCCGATCGCACCAATGAAATTTTCGTTAGCAACGAAGGGGGCTTAATTCAGGCTGCGGCCTTGTGCGCTTACTCCATTGGCTGCGTGTGTGATTGGTCCCGCGTCGAAAGAATCCCAGGGGAAAGGGGCGAGTGTCTTTGGATCAGAAGGACCGGCAACCATCCGCGAACTTGTCCGCACTGAAAGTCGAGTAAAGCCCAGAGGTTGCGATGTGATGGGAAGACCCGCTCCAACCGCAACCGAAGGACCACCGCCACTCCCGAATCGACGGCTAAGGACTTGCGTGCAGCGCCTGCCGGATGAGATCGGGCGGCACCGCAGCGGCCGGTACGACCGAGATCTTTGGACCCCGGGTGCCCCGCTTGCTCCATCGAGCCGTGCTACGTGGTGCTTCCGGCGCGTCGAACCAGATGCGGACGTCGGAATCCAGCCCGATGCCGTGCATGAAGTTGTAAATCGCCGTGCGCAGTCCGATTCCAAGACGCTCGTGATCGCAGCCGGTGGGATCTGCAAATGGAACCTCATTGCGCGCAAAGGTCACCTGAGGCTCGCGCAAAAGGCGGATGCCATATACGTCCGGCTTTTGCCCAATCGGACTGTGTGCCGTCGCCGCGAAGCGATGCCAGAATCCCGATTGGATGCAACCCTCGGCAAAGAGTTGGCGAACCCGCTCCAGCGAGTCGATCGTCTCCTGCTCGGTCTGAGTCGGAAAGCCGTACATCAGGTAGGCATGAACCAGAATGCCCGCCGTGCTAAACGCCCGGGTCACGCGAGCCACCTGCGCTACCGTGACGCCCTTTTGCATGAGAGCCAGCAGCCGGTCCGACGCCACTTCTAACCCACCGCTGACGGCAACGCAGCCAGAGCGTGCCAGCAGTTCGACGAGCTCCGGGGTGAAGCTTTTTTCAAAGCGGATATTGCCCCACCAGGTAATCGTGACCTGCCGCGCAATCAGCCGCTCGGCCAGCGCTCGCAGCACCGCTGGTGGCGCTGCCTCATCGACGAAGTGGAACCCGGTCTGTCCCGTCTGCTGTACCATCGACTCGATGCGATCAACCAGCACATCGGCCGTCGCCGTCTCGTACCGTGCGATGTAATCGAGAGACAGATCACAAAACGTACACTTCTTCCAGTAGCAGCCCTTGGCGACGGTAAGCTTGTTCCAGCGCCCGTCCGACCACAGCCGGTGCATCGGATTTAGCATCTCGCACAGCGAGACATAGTGCGACAGGTCCAGCCCTACGTAGGTTGGCGTGCCGGTTTCGCGGTGGTGCAGATCTGCAAGCTCGGGCGAGGTCTTGAGCAGCACCTGATTGCCCTCGCGAACATAGGTGCGAAGCAGCGGTCGATCTGTGGCCCGCAGGTGATCGATCAGCGCGAGCAGCGGTCGCTCACCGTCGTCCAGAGTGATGTAGTCGCAGAAATCGAAGATCCGCGGATCCGTGAGCTGTCGCAGCTCGGTGTTTACATACCCACCGCCCAGCACCACTCGAGCGGTGGGATGCTCGGACTTGACGATGCGGGCGATGCGCAGTGCGCCATAGACATTGCCGGGGAACGGCACCGTGATACAGACGAGGTCGGGCGCGTGGACGCGTAGCCTCTCCCTCGTCAGCTCGTCAAGCTGCATATCTACCAGCGTTGGCTCATCCTCGAGCGCCTCTGCCAGCGCATCGAACGATGGGGCACTTGAAGCCAGCCGCTCGCCGTAGCGAGACAGCTCGAAGCGCGGATCGATGCCGTCGCGCAGCACATCAGCCAGATCGTCGATGAACAGACTGGCCAGGTGGCGTGCGCGGTCCGTGGAACCCAGCTCACCGAAAGCCCAGGCCAGTGGATCTTCGCCATCGCTATCGTCTGTGGAGCGACTCAGGTTCGCGAAGCGAGGCCCCTCGGGCAGCAGCCCCCGCCGAGCGATGCGCAGGGCGAGGCTGGGATCCTTCCCTTGTAGGAAGCGCAGCACCGGCTCGATGAGCGCCACGTAGGCCTCACCGTTACCGAGAAAGTTCGCGATCGAATCCGGCATGTCGAGCCGCCTCGATCGCGAGCGCAGACGGCGGGCACGCTCCGACAGCTCGTCGTACACCTGCTGTAGCCCTCGGCGCGAAAACAGCCGCAGGAACAGCTCGATCGAAAAATCGGCTTGCACGACTTCGACGTCGGGCGCGTGTCGGTGCAGACAGCCGGTCAGGTACGCCGTCGCCGGGTACGGCGTGTTGAGCTGGGTCATCGGAGGCGTGAGCAGGAGGATGCGCATCGAGACCGCGCAGCATACCGCAGGAAACGAGCTATGCACGTGGGCAAGCGCAGCCCCCGATCAGCCAGATCGGCCCGAATCGGCCGAAATCAGCCCAAGTCGCCCCAAAACGCCAGCCGTGTTGTAGAACTCAGGGGCCTCATGGACATCACCAGCGAATCCCATCAAACCGCCCCTTCCCATGCGACGGCGCATGTCGAGACCTCGGTGCTCGGCGGCATGGCACCCGCGACGTTCTTGCGCGACTACTGGCAGAAGCGCCCTCTGCTGATCCGGCAAGGCATTCCCAATTTTCGCGGCCTGTTTGAACCTCACGCCTCCGGAAAGTCAGGAAGCACTGCAGCCCGCGACGCGTTCCTGTCGCTGGCCACCCGCGATGACGTCACCTCACGACTCGTCATCGCCCCTGGGTCCACGCGCCGCCAGCCACGAAAATGGGAGCGCTTCGACGGCCCGTTCGATCGACTCGACGCGAGCACCCTGCCACCAAGCCACTGGTCACTGCTCATCCACGGCATCGAAAGTCATGTTCCAGGTGGCTGGGAACTGCTGCGCCGCTTCTCGTTTATTCCGAGTGCCCGCATCGACGATCTGATGGTCAGCTACGCCAGCAAGGGCGGCACGGTGGGAGCACACGATGATCTCTATGACGTCTTCCTGCTGCAGGGCCCGGGTCGGCGACGCTGGCAGGTTAGCACCCAGGCCGACCGCACGCTTGATGCCGACGCCGCGATCAAAGTGCTGAAGTCGTTCGTCCCCGAGCAAGAGTGGCTACTCGAACCGGGTGACATTCTGTACCTGCCGCCCGGCGTCGCTCACTTTGGCGTTGCCGAGGAGCCCTGCTTCACCTACTCCATCGGATTTCTGGCACCGTCACACCGCGAACTCGTGCAGAACTTCCTCGGCTACCTAAACGAGGTGATCGAGCAGGGTATCGATCCCGACGCGCTCTACCAAGACCCGGATCTGCGGACCCAGTCAAACTCTCTCGAAATCAGCGATGCGATGGTCGACCAAGTTACCGAGATTCTGCAGCACGTGCGCTGGAACCGTGACACCGTCGGTGACTTCCTGGGTCGTCTGCTGACCGGCCGCAAGCTGCCAGAGTCCTTCGCCGCTCCGTCTCGGACGCTTTCTCGGTCCGCGTTCTCTCGGCGCTTGCAGGGACACGGACGCCTCGAACTCGCCCGAGTCAGCCGAGGCCTGCTGCGCGGTGACTGTCTGTTCCTCAACGGCGAAGCGCATCACGCCGGACCGCAGACGCTGCAGCTCTTCACCCGACTCGTGCATGAGCGCGCCTTGCCGCTGCCGCTGGTCATGGACGAGCCGACCCTCGAACTGTTCCACGACTTCTACACGGCAGGCTATCTGCGAATCGTGTAGGGGGTCTTTGAAAATAGCCAACAGATACAAAAGTTCGCAACGCTCTGACGAGTCTGGGAAATGGTGAGTACTTTGCTCGCTTCCGCTAACGATTGCCCAGGCGGTGGCGTGCCTTGATCCGCTGGCGGGAGTTCAGGAATCTGCGATTAGTTGACGGGAATTTGAATGGTTGCGTTGCTTAAGTCGGGATTCTGAACCTTGAGGGTGACGACTCCAGCGCTGAAACCGGTCAACCACGTGCCATTGGCAAGCTGGGTCGAATTTACAAAAGTCGGTGAAATAGCGGACGTTTGGCCGTTGAGAGTCACGGTGGCACCAGGTTGGAAACCACTGCCGTTGATGGCCGAAAACACGGGTGGGACGTTTGCCATCAGACTTGCCGGACTGGTGCTGGTGATTTGGACGCCAGAGCTTTGATCGCTCCCAGACCCCAACACGAAGTCGCTGACAGTGCTCTGATCGGCCCCTGTGCCGCCATCTGTTTCGCTGATTGGAAGACAGCTCTTGGTTTCAGAGTCGCAATATTCGTCGCTGTGGCACGTCGTGGGGTCGTCGCCGCAGTAGTCCGGATTGGGTTCGATCGCAGAGCCCCACAGCGCGTCACATCCCAACAGGAACACAGCGAGCAATGCCTTGTTGCGATACATGGGGAACCTCCGTGGGGTCACGCTGGCTACCGAGGCGATGGCGCAGCGGCACGCGGACCCGGCAGTGCCAGCAGAATGATGCCGGTGATCGTGAGTCCAATTCCAGTTGGCAGGAGTCCGGCCGCATACTGCCCGGTGTTGTAGAATTCGGGACAGATTTGCGGCTGAGGAACGGTCTGGACGCAGCTCCCATCCACTGCCAGCGCCGAGACACCGAAGCCCCCAATCAGCACACCAGTACCGGTCAAGATGCCGCCCAAAGCGAGTCGCCAGGTTGGTCGCGGCTGCCGTTGTAAGAGCGCGTTCTGGTCGCCAACCACTGACTGGGAAGTGCGCGCTGGAGAAGGATCTGGTTCTGTCTCCGCTACCCTAAGCAAGGCACGGAATTCAGCTCGCTTCCCATCGGTAACACGGAGTTGGATTCGCTCGGACTGGTGACCGGCGAGACGTAGCTCGGCCTCATACTGTCCGGACAGGGCCACATGCTCATAGGGAGTCTGCCCCACTATTCGTCCGTCCCGAACCAGCGCAGCCCCCGGAGGATCGGACTGGATGGCGACGCGGCCCTTTTCTCGATTGGTACCACTGCTGATGACCAGCTCGCTTGCGGTGACCACTGCCATCGCGACTTGCTCGACCCCACAAGTGAGACAGTCTCGCTCCGCACGGGCTGTGACGTCGCCGGTTTCGACATCGAACAGCGAGAGTTCGATGTGAACAGATACGGGGGCAGATGCCCCGCTTGGGATGGCAGCACCGCCGCTGGAGAGCTTAATCAGTAGCAGATATTCCACTTCAAGCCGACGAGCAAGCTTCTCTCGACAATCGAGGCTCTCGATACACTCCGTGGCGTCGGCAATCGCTTTGGCTGCGGAGTCACTGCGAAACAGGGCAAGTCCAGCTCGACGGGCAGCACGGTCGTAGCCGAGCAGGAGTCGCGGAGTTAGTTCTGTCGTGAGACCGCCGTACTCACCCATCAGAAGGAGTGCCGGCGGAATCGTCAAGAGCATAGCCTTGCTGTCGGCATTGAAGCGCAGTTCCGAGGTCTTGCCGTTCTTGATCTCAAGCGGACTACTGACCACCTTGCCGTCGCTTTCGAGACCGACCTGATGAGCGCCAGGGGTGAGGAGGAGAGGCTGGCCAAGAGGAAGGACTCCGACCACGCGACCGTCGAGAAGGACGAGGACTCCCTGCTCCCCAGTTACCGAGAGTTCGCCAGATAGTCCACGGGGCTGCTCGACCAGTCGCTGTGCCACTTGGGCGTTGGCCGAGCTTGCATCGACTCCTGGATCTGCCAAGTATCTCCGCAGCAAGTCCTGCGCATCAAGAGTCCGCCCTTCTGCCTGCGCCAGTTGCCCAAGCTGATACAAGGTCTCAGCGTTGGGATACTCTCGATAGGCATCGGCGAGGATTTTGTATGCGGTGGCAAAGTCCTTCTGGGCAACTGCTTGCGCGCCTTCTGCGGTGGCCTTGACGGCTCTTTCTCGGACAGCTTGCCTGGTCTGTCCTGCCGTACGGCTGCGTGCTGAACCAGTGGGGAGGCCGAGTAGGAGACTCCACAGGCACAGAAGGAAGAGGATGCTCCGTCGTCGTTCCAAGCCGTGCGTGGCGCGAATCAATCGCATGATCCCGCCCTGACCGTTTCCCTTGCCCGTACGGTGAAGGTTTGCGCTTTACCGTTCACGACCACCATGTGAGTTCCCGGAGGCATGTACATCGTAACTTCCTCGCACTTGCTTCCGGAACGCTTGGGCAAAATCACCTGACCGAGACGGGGCGCGAGTCGGTTGACGGTCGCTTGCACTTCGGCACGCAGCTCTGGAGCGATGTGAGGTCCGCCTGGGGCCAGCGCACTCTGATACTCGGCCATGGCTTCGGCCCAGCGCTCCTGTGCTTCGTAGACTTGCCCGAGCCGAGCGGATGCTTCGATGGAGATTCCTGCACAGCCGGCGGAGTTTTTCTTGGCCCGTCCGCACAGCGCCTTGGTCTTTTCGAGCAGCTTCTGGGCCTTGCGGAAGTCTTTTTGCTCGAACGCAGACTGTCCCTTGCGGGAGAACTGCTCAATCGGGGATTCGTCGAGTGCAAGCGATACTGTCCCCCCTGGAGCGATAGACACGGAATGGACAGCGGACAGCGTTCGAACGGAGTGCTCACCAGATGGAAGAGAGATCGGTTGTTTCGTTACCGCCTGCCATGGTCGCCTATCAATCTGGAACTGCACCGGCTGTTCACTGGTTAGGATGAGTATCCCCACTCCGCCCTCCTCTGCCGCTGGAGCACCGACTGAAGATTCCTTCGCGGCGTTCGCTGGGGCGGCTTCAGCGGATGGGATTGGAGCGGTGGTCGCGGTGATCGCAACCTTGGTGGCAGGCGCGGTCGTAGCTCCGCTGGCCGGAGTCTGTGTTCCGGATTTCTTCGCTGCGCCCGCGTGGTCTGTTCCGGATGACTCTGTCTGGCGAGATGGATTGGTTGGTGCCAGTTCCGGACCGCGATGTCGAGATAGAAATGAGGCGGCCTGGATTCGTATGTCCGTCTCTGAATCGTCGAGCAAACGACGAGCCGCTCGCATCCACAGTGGGCGGACGGACGGCGTCAACTGCTGGTCCGCAAGGAGGCTCGCAAGCTGCCGACGTACAGCGCTGTCTGGATCGACAACGGCATCGCTCAGCGTTCGATTGAGCAGCTCACCCGGCAGATACGGCAGCGATGCGACCTCTACCAGCCGCTCGGCAGGAGTATTGCCTTGCAGCCCGCTTTGGAGAGTGTTTGGGGCCGCTGGTGACTCTCCAAGTCGACGCAACAATCCGTATCCAACCACTGCGCTCGCCCCACCACGCGAAAGGGCATCAGAAAGGACCGGAATCGCTCTCCGATCGCCAAGCATCGCCAGTCGCTGTGCTGCTGCCAGACGGACCTCGAAGAGCACGTCTTGTAGGAATCCAAGCAGCGCATCGGCATCACCATCAAGTTGTGCAATCGCCGCCAGTCGGAAACTCACTTGTCCACTGCTGATCAGGGCAAGGAGAGAGTCTCGCTGGCTCGTGTCTCCCAACCGCAGCAGAGCCCCCCGCAGACGAATCAGTTCCAGCGAGAGATCTTGCCCCAAGTGCTGCTGGATGAAGCGGCGAATCTCGACCAGCGCGCCGTCTCCCAAGGTACGTTCGATCTCTGCTTTTTGTCCCGCGAGGGCCCAAGCCGCCTCTGCCCGCACTGCGGCGTCCGTGTCGGCAAGACCTGTCCGTAGTGCCGTTAGGACCTCGCGGCCCCGCTGTCGCGCCAGTGATTTGATGGCGTGCAAGCGTACTCCCGGCACCTCATCCTTGAGGGCTCGCTGCAGTAGACTGACCGACTCCGGGTTATGAATCTCACCAAGTACCGTGGCTGCTGAGCGCCGCACCAGCCAGCTTGGGTCGCCCATGGCCGACTGAGCAAACAGCAGACCCTGTTCCGATAGAATTCCGGGATCGGAACGGCTGAGCAGAGCAATTCCTGCTGCTGCAGTAAGTCGTAGTCTTGGTTCGCTCGTTGCTGCTAGCTGTTCTCCGAGTAAGCGGGTGTCTTTCGGAATGCCACCGGTGCCCAGGCCATCTGCGGCCAGCACCCGCGCCGCCGACTCTGCACCCTGGCTCCGCAGCACTCGCCGAAACAGTGCGGCTGGAGCCTCTTCTCCGGGCGTCGCAAGAAATCGGGCCGCAATCAGTTGAAGTGGTCCCGGCTTCTGTACCTGTTCAGAAAGCAGAGTCCGTGCCTGCGGTTCTCCGACCTGGAGAAGGAGCGCTGCGGCCGACAATCGTGTATCGAGAGCCGCCGTGCTCTGCATGTGAGATAGGACTTGCTCACGCAGCGGTGAGCCGCGCTCCTTGATCAGACAACCAAGAATCTGACGCTCGACTGGACTGCGAAGCTCTGTGGGTTTGGCCAGGCTGCGTAGATAGGAATTCGCAGCCGGCTCTCCCACCTCGCAGAGCAACAACGCCGCCTGCAATTTCTCGGACTCCAGCTTGCTACCGAGCGCTGTGGTGAGCAACTCGCGACCGCTTTCATCACCAAGCAGAAGCAGCGCCTGTCCTGCTGCCGAGCGCAGTTGAGAGTCCGACTTTTTGATCTGCTCGTGGAGCAAGGGAAGTGCCTTGCGTTCCCCCAACCTGCCAAGTGACCGAGAGGCCTGTGCTTGGGTTTCCAGGTCAGGAGAGCGTAGCGATTCAGCGATTCCTGCATAGACGCGGACATCTCGGGTCTGACCCAGTGCTTCCAGCGCCCGCAGCCGCAACTCCAGCTCAGGGCCTCTCCGAAACTCCTCCAAGGTATCCAAACTGCGCTGATACAAAGAGGCTAGCTCTCCGGACCGGAGCTCGGGTTCACCATGTGAGGCAGTCCATCGGAAGTACGCAACCATTCCAAGCACAGTCAGACAGACCGTTCCAGTGACCAATACCAGCCACGCTGGAATCTGAATCGAACCCACGCGCAGCGTCGCAAAGGAATTCCCCTTCACATCCGGACTCGGCAGCCCCACCCGTTCTCCCCGCTGGATGCGAAGGAGATCAATCTCGGTTGTGAGCGCCGCTGCAAGTTCCCGCATCGAAGGGAATCGCTGTGTCTGATCTTTGGCCAGACAGCGCAGCACGAGCGCACCCAAAGAATCGGAGATACCAGCCTCTGGACAGCGCTGCTGCGGTGGGACTACCGGCGAGGTCATGTGTAGATACATGACCTCTACCGAATCGACGGACTCAAACGGGACCGTCCCCGTCAGCATTTTATAGAGGATGCAACCGAGCGCGTATTGATCAACCAGCGGTGTGATCTCTTGGCCCCGAACCTGCTCCGGTGCCATATAGGCGGGTGTTCCCACTAGCATGCCCAGCGCGGTTCTATGTTGCTCCTCACCTGGAGGCTGCGTGGCCGACTCTGCCGCCGTTGACTCAGCACTCTGTGAATCCCCTATCTGCGGAATTTTCTGCTGTGTCTCCTTGGCAATTCCAAAGTCGACAATCTTCGCGAAGTCGCTCTGTCCGTCTTGCTCAAGCACAAAAATGTTGTCCGGCTTCAGGTCTCTATGGACGATTCCCTTGTCGTGGATCGGCTGCATGCCGCGTGCGATCTGGAGTGCGATTTGACAGCTGCGGAGCAGATCGATTCGTCCTGCTCGTAGGAGTTTTCCCAGCGTTGGTGCAGAGATGAACTCCATCACCAGATAAGGACGTCCGTCAGGGAGCACTCCGTAGTCGGCCACATAGACTGTATTCGGGTGCTGAACCTTGGAAGCCAGCTTGGCCTCGCTTAGGAAGCGCGCTCGTGCGTCCGGTGATAGTCCGAGCAGTACCTTGACGGCGACGAGATTACCAAGGGTATTGTGGCGAGCCTTGTAGACTACTCCCATTCCGCCCTGGCTGATGCGCTCGAGGATGTGGTAGCGCTCACCAACGTCCTTCCCGATCAGGGGATCATGCGCTGGTTGCTGCGGTTGTGGTTCCGTCGGTTGGCTGCCGAGCTCGACGGTCTGCTCCATCTCCCCACTGTCCATGGCTGCCTGTTCCGTGGTTGATTCCGTCGATGCGGGGCCATGCGGGGCACCGATCGAATGAGCATGGCCACACTCGGCACAGATGCCGTCCGACAGATGATCGCTAACAGACTTCATGTAGAGCGGTTTGCTATTATTTTATCAGAAAGGGGGGACACTCTCGCGGCGATCTTGGCGACCACTGGGTTACACCGTCGAAAAAAGACGGTCGCACCCTGCCCGACTGATCGCCCCATCCGGCGAGGACACTACAGAGCCGCCATTGGGACATAGTGAATCAACAGAGCACTTTCTACTCGCGGTGACGGCAGAAGCTGACACAGTGTCAGTCATGCAGCATCGAACCCAATCCCCCGCCGATCTCCGCACGATTCCGGTCATCGAGGACAGTGCGTTTTCCTCTCTTCAGTTCGACCACCGATTTGTTCGCGAGCTGCCTGCGGATCCCAGCTCTGAACAGCGGCCTCGACAGGTGATCGGTGCCTGTTACTCATGGGTCAGTCCCACTCCGGTACAGTCGCCGCGCCTTATCGCGCACTCCGCAGAGGTGACGGAGTTACTCGGTCTGCCTGACGATGCCCATTTGAGTCCGTCCTTCGCAGCGATCTTGGGAGGCAATGCACTCGCCCAAGGAATGACTAGCTACGCGGCCTGTTACGGAGGACATCAGTTTGGCAACTGGGCCGGTCAGCTCGGAGATGGGAGAGCGCTGAGCCTGGGTGAAGTACTCCGACCCGACGGACAGCGCTGGGAACTGCAGTTAAAAGGAGCGGGACCGACTCCTTATTCTCGAAACGCCGATGGTCGTGCAGTGATGCGGTCTTCTGTTCGAGAATTTTTATGCAGCGAAGCGATGCATCATTTGGGAGTCCCGACCACTCGCGCCCTGAGCTTGGTTGGAACCGGAGACTTGGTGGTTCGTGACATGTTTTACGATGGTCGCGCCGCAGCAGAGCCCGGTGCAGTGGTGTGTCGTGTCGCGCCGAGCTTCCTCCGCTTTGGGAACTACCAACTGCTCGCGTTCCGTCGCGATGTCGATACGCTCAGGAAGCTGGTAGATCACACCATCACCGCTCACTTTCCGATTCTGGGACCACCCAATCGTGAATGCTATGTTCGCTTTTTGGGGGCCGTTGCAGAGCGTACGGCCAAGCTGCTGGTTCACTGGCAGCGCGTCGGCTTTGTCCATGGAGTGATGAATACGGACAACATGAGTGTGTTGGGACTCACGATTGATTATGGACCCTATGGTTGGCTCGAAGACTACGATCCGACGTGGACTCCCAATACCACCGATGCCAGCGGTCGCCGCTATTGCTTTGGGAATCAGCCTGGGGTCGCGTTCTGGAACTTGGTCCGCTTGGCGGAAGGGCTGCTACCTCTCGTCGGGGATGCCCGTCCGCTGGAAGAAGCACTGCTGGCTTTTCCTCATACCTTCGATCGCGAACAGAGCGAGATGATGCGCAGAAAGCTCGGCCTGTTGACCTGGCGATTTGAAGAAGACGCGGAATTGGAAAAGGAACTGTTCACGGTGCTCCAGTTGGTCGAGACAGACATGACAATTTTCTTTCGCACACTGGCGAACTTGTCACAGCAGGAGTCTGACCTTGGGAAGTGGCTGGATCAGACAATGTCGTCTGCGTACTACCGTCCGTTGGATTTACAGGGTCCGCATCGAATCGCGATCCTAAAGTGGTTGGCGCGCTATCAACAACGCATTCGTCAGCAGGATCTATCGGATGAGGCACGGCGTTCGCAAATGAACGTCATCAATCCGCGCTACGTGCTTCGTAATTATCTTGCGCAGCTTGCGATCGATGGTGCCGAGCAAGGCGATGGAGCGCTACTGTACAAGCTACTCGACGTGCTGCGACATCCGTATGATGAACAACCGGAGCATTCTGAGTATGCGGAGAAGCGTCCAGAGTGGGCGCGTCACCGCCCGGGCTGCTCGATGCTGTCCTGCAGTAGCTAAGGATAGAGTTGATTCCTACGGAAGGAGTTAGCGGAAGGCTCGCAACCACCTTCGCAATGGTCGTCACATGGATCTATGGCCCTACCTGCGATGGCGGCCCTTGGTTGACAATATTAGTCATCCAATCGGTGAGTTTTGTTCCTGCAACCGTGATTGTGGAATAGGTCGGGTCGAGTAGAAACGTGTGCGTTGAGCCAGCGGGAAAATACGTCGACCACGCGCCATCAGGCTTAAGATAGCTGTCGCGCAGGTCATATAGTCCGGTCTGGAAGGTCGCGCCAGGCAGAGAACCTGGATTCCCATCAATGCCCGCACAGTTATTTTGGCCGAAGCCGAAGAAGTACGAAATGGTGGCATCCTGCGTGGCTGATATCAATCCCAGCCGCTGCGTGGGATAGGTACGGGCCAAGAATCGTTCGTAGTTGAAAAAGCCTCCACCATCTTGGCCGATGCAGCCGGTGCAACCACTTGGGAGTGCGACGTCAAAGTTCCAGAGTTGTCGCCAGCGCTTTTGCAGACACGGAGATAGATAGGTATCCGCAAAGATCGGCCCCGCGTCGTTGACCAAGGCCACCGGACGAGGACAGAAGGCCTGGGCAATGCGGTGATAGTTCAGCATCGAACCAAATCCCCCCGCACTCGATCCGGTCAGGAGTACTTTGGTAATCGAAGGGAAGGTTGGCACAATCCGCTTGAGAAAGTAGCCGACGTTGCGATAGCCAACAAACTGTTGATTGGTCGGTGCGCCGGAGCCCGGCACGGTAACGCCCGTGGCAGAGCCGCTGTGTACATCGCCAGTGCAGTAGGGAACAAAGACAATGTTCCAGTCGCGGAATGGATTGTTTGCATCGCTCGAGTTGAAGACGCCACGCTGGCCACCAACGGCCGCTGCGACCGCAAAATCAGACGCACCAAACGACGCCGGGTTGCTGGCGCAGGTGGCGCTGTTGAAGCACGCCCCTCCACCTTGAAAATAGATCATCAGCTTGTCAGAGGCAGGGTTTAGTCGCACCGCAAACCCGGCTGCTGTTCCGTTTCGACAGATCGCCTGCGGTACATCCACCCAGGTCCACTGTCCGGCGGCCGCCGTCACAGGCATTCCATCAAATGCCCCCTCTGGACTACAGACCGCTCCGCCGCCATCGCTGCCATCGCTGCCGCCCCCATCGGTTGTCATCCCCGACGTGCCACCAGCCGTGCAGCCGCTTGTTAGCGACCCCAGCAGTGCCAAGATCCCCCAAAAACCGCCACTATGTACTGCGCGCATTAGGTACTCCTTCCCCGTGTCCCAAGCCGATGTTATCGGCAGCATCTATGCTGACCGAGTCGCAGCGGTTTGCAATACAGGGAAGGAGCGGTCGATCGGGCGTGAGCCGTCAGCCGAGGCGCTGCTTGGCGAGAGTGTAGACCGCGATGAAACCGTCGACCCAGGCGATCTTTTTGCCTTCAGCGTGGGTGCGAGGGTTGTAGGAGATCGGCAGCTCGACGATGCGATAGCCGCTCTTGAGCACTTGAGCTGTAAGCTCCGGTTCGATCTCGAACCGTGAGGCGCGGAGCTTCAGCTTCGGCAACACCTCCCGACGAAACAGCTTATAGCAAGTCTCGATGTCGGTTAGGTTGCCTTGGAACAGCAGATTCGCAAAGCCGGTGAGCGCACGGTTTGCGAGATAAAACATCAGCATTCCTCGTCGCTTGGTTCCTCCACCGTCATTCAGAAATCGCGACCCATACACCACATCGGCCTCGCCCGATACGATCGGCTGCATCAGCTTGTAGTAGTCGGTGGGGTCGAGCTCCAGATCGGCGTCTTGGATGGTCACGATGTCGCCTTCGGCCATACTAAAGCCGATGCGCACGGCCGAGCCTTTGCCAAGATTTACTGGGCAATGGTAGACGCGGATACCCGGACGACCGCTCTCGAAAGGACGCAAGGCCTCGCGAGTACCATCGCTGGAACCGTCGTTTACGACGATGATTTCTTTGTCGAACGAAAGCGCGGACACCGCCTCAATGACGGCACCGATGGTGCGCTGCTCGTTGTACACGGGGATGATGATCGA
>Ga0075163_10008004_pt1 | contig 13962 bp, 19 predicted proteins | sample JI1023141ADNA_FD_71478 | JGI IMG/M metagenome (GOLD analysis project Ga0075163, IMG submission 71478) | Wastewater effluent complex algal communities from Wisconsin, to seasonally profile nutrient transformation and Carbon sequestration -... | ecosystem: Engineered > WWTP > Effluent > Algae...
GAAGCCTCCAGAGGTCGTGGTGACGCCGCTCCCATCGGAGTTGATCTCCACTTCGTGAACGCCACCTCCCGTCAACAATGCGCCCAAGGCGTGGCCGAATTCGTGCAGGAACGTCACCAGCAGCTTGAACGGATAAAGCACCACCCATCCAAGCGGAAAGATGCTCAGGAAGAAGTACGTCAGCAGGCTGACACCCAAAGCGACAACGGTTTTGACTCGGTTGCTCATGACGCAAAGGTAGGCATCCTTTTTCTTCTATTTATGGATGTGAACCTTCGCTCTCTCATCAAGGAAGTTATTTCCGAATCGATGCACATCGACCAGTTCGGCGACGCGCGGGAGATGACCACCAATTACGCCGGATGGTCCTTTCCGAAGGAAACATTCGCTTCCCGGGTGAAAGGCCTTGTGGCGGACATCATCATGGAGGAGGAAGGCATATCGGAAAAGAACTTCACCGGGGTCGATCAAGCCATTCGGGAGGTCCGTCGCTTTTTCGAGCATAGCGAACCAGCCAGAGCGCTCCTATCGGAGTTGGAGCAACAGGAAGTACGTCATCGTTATGCGGCGGAGGTCATCTATCGTCAATGGGGCGAGCTGGACAAGCTACGCGATGACGATGGAATAGCTCGTCAGAACGAGGGATGGGGAAGGAATCTCGCTTTTGCTGGAGCTGTGGCTCTTTCCGGGTTGGGTGGCGTCAAAGCTCAATCCGATCCTCAGGGCACGGAGATCCAAGCTTCGCATCACAAAGGGGCGCATTCCGCCGCAATAGGGTACATCAACGGGCTGTCCCAGCGGGGAACCGATAAAAGCCCGGAACAAATAGCCGCCATGAAGGAGGCGAGGATCCATTTTGAGAACCTCAGGGACGGGAAGCAAACCATCAAACCCTCGCATGGCGCCAAGGTGGTGATCGACTATGTGCTTGAGGAGTTGCAAAAAATGTCTGGACAACAACTGAAGAGCCTATCGAATTCGGGGATGAACGTGCATACCTCCGTCAACGAATCGGATCGCCAGAAACTGCGCGATGACCAAGTGAAGCTCACGGATGAAGAAAGGGCCGAGGTCATCGTGAAAGGCGCCGTGTGGCGCGACGGAACGCCGGGCATTTGGAAGAGCGTCGACAAGGACGGGAACGCTCAATATTGCTCAAATACCCACCGCGCCATGGCGGTCTCCACGACGCTTGCGGACGCCATCAAGAAGTTCCCGGAGATCGAGGCGACGTCCTGAATTTGCTTCTTCCCAAGAGCGCCCTCGACTTTAGCCGTGAGGATGAATTGGGCCACAATTTGATGAAATTCCTGAAGTCCCTTTGCAATTTCAGAAAATTGTCTATATTTATGCAAAGAAATACAAATGGCACGCGAACGAGTAACATACACCATCAAGGTGGACACCGCCAAGGACTTCAAGCAACTGGCCCAAAAGAAGAACATCAACCGCTCCTCTCTCGTTAATGACCTCATGGAGAAATGGATCAAGGCCAATAAATGAACCGCATCAAGACATATCGCTTCAAGTTGATGCCGACCAAAGCGCAGGAAAATGCGTTCGTGTGCTGGTTGGGGACGACGCGGTATATCTACAACCTATGTTTGGAGTACAAAATGAGGCTCTATGCCGATTGCGGCATCTCCATCTCAAAGAATGACATCCAGAAGGAGTTAACGGCGCTGAAGAACGATGTTCCATGGATGAAGGAATTGAATGCGCAAACGATTCAGGCCGTGGTGGACCGCCTTTTTCTGGCATATGATGCATTCTTTCGTCGCGTCAAAAACGGCGAGACGCCCGGATTCCCCAAGTTCACCAACAAGAACCGGCATAAGTCGTTCCGTTTCAAGCAGGACGTCAAGTTGCTGTCGAAGGAGAGTAAATTGTTCCTGCCGAAGATCGGTCATGTGCGTTTTCATAAGTCGCAAGCCATTGAAGGAACCATCAAAACCGCATCCATCAAAAAAGAATCAAGCGGTTGGTACGTGTATCTTGCCTGCGAAGTTGACATAGCGCCATTGCCTTTGGTCGAAGGAACAATCGGCATCGACCTCGGCTTGAAGCACGCCGTGGTGACCTCCGATGGCGAAGTGTTCGATGGACCCAAGGCGCTCCAAGAGCGCGAACGTCAACTCAAGAAGGCGCAACAACGCCTATCAAGAACCGAAAAAAGAAGCAACAACCGCAAGAAGGCCATCGTCGAAGTGAGTCGGATATACGAAGTAATCCGCAACACCCGCAAGGACTTCCTGCACAAGACATCCTCCGCTTTGGTACGCGAGAACCAAACGATCATCGCGGAGGCATTGCAAGTGAAAAACCTTGTACGCCGATGCAAACCCAAGCAGGACGAGAACGGCAAGTTCGTTCCGAACGGCCAAGCCGCCAAGAGCGGGTTGAACAAATCCTTCTCGGATGCCGGACTTGGCGCGCTCTTGGACATGCTCGAATACAAGGCAGCATGGGCCGGGCGAACGTTCATTCGCGTTCCCGCCGCTTATACGTCCATGGATTGTTCGGCATGCGGATGGCGCAACCACGAGCTGACGCTCGCGGACCGCGAATGGACATGCGGTGGATGCGGGGTGCTTCACGACCGGGACGGTAACGCCGCCCGGAACATATTGGCTCGCGGCTTGAAAGAAATCAATAAAGGAGCGGGGGCACCGCTTCTCCACCTTGAAACACGCACGGAGACATTCGAGCCCGTTGGGGCCGAAGCCGAGGGACCAAATCATGCGGAACAATGAAAGTTGCTCCGGGAATGAGGAATCCCTCGACTTTAGTCGTGGGAGGATGTCAAATCACTCTAAATGACCTTCTCGCCTCTGAGCCATCCTTTCCTCTTTTCGTGAAGCCTGCTTCCAAAGGGAAGATGTTCGATGGTACGGTGGTCACCAATGCGTACGAATTGGAGCTCTTCAAGCACTATGATGGCATCGACGTTCCTCTCATGACTTCCGAGGTTCTGAAGATCGTTTCGGAACACCGCGCCTTCGTGGCGGACGGCAAGATCCTTGATGTGCGTAAGTACAAGGGTCCTTACGGGACGCATCCGGACCTGAAGACCATCGAAAATTGCATATTCGTTTGGGAAGACCAGCCCGTGGCGTATTCGCTCGACGTGGCCGTGACCGAAGAAGGCAAGACGGTGCTCATTGAGGCCAATGATGCCTATTCTCTTGGGACATACGGCTTGGACCCGTACAGTTACACCAAGATGCTCATCTTGCGATGGAAGGAGATCACTTCTCCTGTGATGGCGCCTGTCAGTTGAGCACGCTACGGAAGCGGTCGTAGAACGACACGAACCAATCCACAATCTCGTGGATGCGCTCCTTCCGCACGATCACGCGTCCATTCTTTGCTTCTATCTCCCATTCCCCCGTATCTCCACTCTTGTAGATGAGATTGCGATGTTTGGCCGTGTTGCCGTAGAACACCACCTGCGGTTCCTCGTCTCCATGATGATAGGATTTTACTCCTGAGGCCATGAAGATAACGGCCGTGTCGCCGTACTTCCCATCGCTCCCATAACGCCTCACGTCCTGCCAATGGAATGCGAAGTTGTATCCGCCGTGCTGTTTCGCTCGATCGGACAAATGGGTCGTCCATCCCAATTGACTGATATCATCAACGCCCTTGGTGAACCCATTGCGGACGATATCAATGGCGCTATCCTCGCTGGTGAAATGCACCAACCATTGGTTCCGCACCAGCTCTCCTTCGTCAAAAGCCGACCAAGCCGGACGGTCATGCTCCATTTCTCGCGATCCGCTATTGAACCTATCGAGCAACCATTCGCAGAACCGGCCGAACAACTCCGCATTTCTGGCCTCCATTCCATCCACAACCTCATAAGGCTCCATTCCAACGTATTCTTCCGGGACTTCACCATCCAGCTCATCCTCGAAGAAATCCTCCACCATATGGGAATAGGTATGGGCGAGGTCCGCGCCTTTTTCCTTGTCGTCCATCCGGAGGTATCCCTTGAAGGCCAAGACATCCTGCGTCACCATCTCCTCAATGGCCTCCCGGATCAACTTTCTGATGTTCATGACAATAAATAGAACCGCATTTCCGGGCCATATTTATCTCCATGGAATCGATCAGAAAGATGGTATCGGAGGCCGTGGCGTCCCTCTTGAAGGAAGGATATCGGCTGGAGCCCAATATGGTGCCTCAGGCCATCCGCTCATGGGTGGAAGCCACCATAGGAGCCCGGATCACCAAGTACGAGTTGGAGCAACGAGGCGAAATGACCATCGGCATGCCTGTCTTCGAGGCGGACCGCGAGGTTTACCAGATGTTCCGGCTTACCGATGGAGGAGCCGTCCCGGTGGAAGGAGTCAGTTTCTACCGCTCCGGAAATGAAGGAGATGGCGTCCCGGTCCTCGGAAAGAAGGTCGAAGGAAACGCCGTCATCCCTCCGGGCCACGTTCTGGTCCGCACCAGCAGCTATCTCCGCATGGCCACCCTGTACACCTCCAGCGACGCCATGAAGATGCTCACTCCATCCCCGGGAGACCAAGAACAACTCAGTGATTTGGAATTGCTGGCGCTCTTCCAAGCAAGAGGCTTGAAGGCTGCATATCGCCATAAGTTCCCACCTGAGATATACCAGAGGCTCATTGACCTCGGTCTTATGGCGTCGAACAAATCCGTCACCAACAAAGGGAGGAACCTGTTGGAGCTTCCGGAGTTCACCGACCGCCTCGGCAGCAAATACGATTCCAGAAAGCTCGACCACCTCATCAACAAACATTCTTGGCTCCGCGAGGGCATCACCCCGGAAAAGCGCGCCGAAGCCGTGGAGTTCGCCAAGAACCTCAAGCGGTTCATCGCGGAGAAATATGGCATGAAGAAACTCAGCGTCCAGCTCGGTAAGAGCGTCATGGAGGATCCATACATCATGGTAACGAGGCGCGGTGATGACCGCATCATGCCCGCGCAGTTGCGCCGCGATTGCATCATGCTCGTTTATGGTCCAGCAGAAGCGGACCGCCCAAGCATCGGCAACATAGCGGAGATGTACATCACCATGCATTGGAGCCAATGGAAGAGGTTGATGGGAGCGGCATGAAGAAAACGCGCATTGAAATATCGCAGGCCGAGGCGCAGGAGATCGGCCGAATGCTGATGAACTACGGCCTCATCCTTGACATCCTGAGCGCCACGCGTGACCTCCCGTCCACCGTATCGGACTTTGTGGAGAAGCGCCGCCGAACGGACTTCCAGAAGATCAATCCACGTTTCGAACGCTTGATGATCAAATGGTGCGCCGCATTGACGCAGGACAAGGACGTCAATCCTTGAGGATATCCTCGATGATGGCGTCGCGCACCACGCCGACCACATTGTCGTTAATGGATAATTGAATTCCATCGAGAAGTTCATGATAGGCCGTACGTCTCATATCACTGTTCAGGCCCGTGTAGACCTCTGGCATTTGCGATAACCCATCGTTCAAGCTCTTGAGAATTCCACTCCAAACAGCGGAATTAATTTTGGACGAGATGACACTTTGAATGTCTTTCATCGTCCTCTGTGCATTTCTTCCGCAACGGCATCACGCACGGCCTCTACCACATTTCTCCTGATGAGCGCCTTCATGTGGTCCAGACTTGCATAGGACTTGTCCAAAAGTTTTGTACGCTCCCTACTGTACATTTCATTGAGAGCGGCGTCGATCGGCTCGCCCAATCCCGCATACACTTCGACGATCATCTGCGCCTCTATCGCCTTGTCGGCGGCCTCCATCATGATCCGATGCTTTTTCTCCTCCATCAACTTCTTGATCTCCTTGCGGTCCGTGGGCGTCAACTCCAACTTCACGGCGATCTTCTTCTTGGCGCAATATTGTTGCGCATCGGTCCAGTTGTACAACCCTTGGACGAACGGTTCTCGGTCCTTCCTAGAGTACAGGTCTTCGAACTCCGCCCGCTTCCTCAAGAACGCCATGACATCCTTCACAATTTCTCCGCTGCACCTGATGCAAAGCATACCGCTTTCGGAGTCTCCGCAGATTGGTTTACCCTTGAAGTACTTCTCCGCCGCTTCATCGTAGTCCGTGTTGTCGTAGTCTTCCGTTGTACAACCAGAGACCGTGTGGGTCAAAAGACGCTCAGGCATCTCTGCGATGCACCGCTTCAGCGCCTTATTGGTCGCGGCATAGGCTCGATTTCGGACCTTGACATATCCTGTCTGTTCGGCCAGACGAAAAGCCAGCTCATGCATCGAAAGAGCTTGGGCGTAGTTGTCATATGCGTTCATGGTTTCTTTGTGGATCAATGAAACACCTCAAAACTCCCATCCTTCTTGTTTATCTTCATGACCCCGCACTTAGCCGCGTCCTTTTCATATGGAAGATGCAGGAAAAGAAATTCCTTCGACGAGAACGAGTTGTAGGTATTTCCATACAGCTCCCCTGTTTCGATGTTGTAGTAGTTTTGGTCGATTGAATAGATGCAACTATCGGCGACCAAATACGGACTTGAAAACTCTTTGAACTCCACTTTCTCGTTCCCTTGTTGATCCAATATGCACCACCTGCTTTCCAAATGATTGGGGTTCTTGGAGCCTCTATCGCCGACGCTATCCATGAACTCTTTCGAGTATTGCGCCTCCACATGCTTCAGCAGCATGAAGTACTTGTGCTTCTGCGGATCGCTGGGACCCAACCCGCCGATACGATAGAGCGTAGGTCGCAACAATTCACCATTCATGGTGAGACATACGAAGTCGCCCATATCGATGCGCCACTTCTTGCGGTAATCCTCATTGATGGTGATGCGACCGAATTGCAACCCGTCCGTATTTCGGGACTGGGTGGTCTGGAAGGAAACGGAAGTTTGTAAAGATGTCATGTCTCTTTTACGAGAAGGCGAGGAAAAATGTTGCGCAATCCACTCAACCCTCTACCACTACAGTGTATGGACCACATCGATAATGGTTCCGGTCTTCCGCATCAACGGCCACCTTGTACACGGAAGCTCCATGGAACACCACATTCCTGACCTTGAACGAATAATTCCTGCCATCGGCTATCTCTTGTTGAGATGTGAACTCGAAAGGAGGCAAGGGTCGATCAGGAGATATAAATCTTCCGCTTCTATTTCTTTCCTCGATAGTCGCCAACATCTCATCGAGATTGTTGTTGAGGAACCCGCAATTTTGGAGTTGCTTTTGTGCGACAATATGAGCAAAGCGCCTTTCCGTCTCTGCGTCCGCCCATACGAGCGCCTCCTTGACGACCTGCGTCTTGATATCTTCCTTGGTCAACATGCTCATTCTATCGTTACCACATCGCCATCGATCTCCACGCTCTTGGCGAACCCTTGGATAACCAATTGAGGCTGCTGTCGGTTCCATTTCGTCTCCGTCGGCACCCGACACACCACGTCCTTGCAAGGAATGCACTGGCCGCGATAATGCACCGTCATACCCTTGGTGGACCTTCGATAATGGTAGAAGAAACGATGTCCGGATGCCATGCTATTCCTCTTCTTCCATTAGATCACGCCCGCGCATAAAATCCTCCTCGTCCCAGTCAATCCCATCGCCAAATTCCTCCTCCTCTCGCTCTCTCTCCCTTTCCCTTCTGGACAAAAATCCATAGAAGCGCGCCTCCAACACCTCGGAATCATCAATATGATCCCTCACTTCCTGTTGCAAGGCCATGCAATCCTTTGCTTGATGCACAATGAATTCACTCTGGGAGTGATCTCCGTCCGCGATCATCTGGACCAACGTGAAGAACGGGTTCAGTTTATTCCTCAATCGCTCCGCAGGGGTTTGATTGCCCTGATAGGTCCCCTTCAGTTCCATTGAGCAAAGATAACAATTCTTCACTTCCTCCACAAGATGTCCTCCCCGAACTCATTGGCCAAGTACAAAGCATCCTGAATGGGCACCCTCTTCCCGTTGAAATAAGCGATCACGAAGGCGTCCGGAACGCCCAAGCGCACCATTCGGTTGCGATAGGAATTGGCATCATTGACCGTTGAGAACGTACCGGAAGTGTACCGGATCCTTCCGCCCTCCATCAACTCGCTATTGAGGGGCGTTATGTTGAACAGGCGGTCCAAAGCTGTCGGTTTGCTGTAGACGCCCACCTGAACGGTGAAGAACAGCCCGCGCATGGTCTCCACCTGAGAGGCCGGGGCGGCCGTTGAGTCGCTATAATAGGACGCGGCCGTATCGGTGGGGAAGAACGTCTCCATGGCCTGCTGTACCACCGCCGCGTCGCTGCTGTCGGACTTCAGCACAAGGACGGAGTCCGCTATGATTATTGGAGGCTTCGCGTTGGTGCGCGCATAATACCCCCGATAGGTCTTGGTGTACTCGTGCATCAGGTCGTTCATTTTATCGCGCCGCTCGTCCGAATATTCGTTCTCCCAGCTCATCGTGCGAACGCTCTCCTTGTACTCCGAACGCCCAATGGGGGAGCGGAAGAAGCCGAAGTCAAAGTCCGGGATGGCCTCGAAGAGCACCATCTGCACATCCATGTCGTAGAACGGAACATCGGGCGTGTCGGGAATGAGCGTCATGTCGACCTCCAAGAACTTGGAGATGTACCCCGTCTTGCTGTAGCGCACCGTGTAACTATATCCCCGATCGAGCTCGAACTGGTATTCGCCGTTGCGTCCGGTGACGTTGTTCCCGATGTGCTTGCTGCCATCGGCGAAGTCCACCTCCACCAGAACGCCGCTCATGGGCGTTGCGCCGTAATAGTCGGTGACGATGCCATGGTATTGCACGAAAAACCACTGGGCGTGGACCGCCATGGGCAGCATGAACGCCACCATCAATATCAACTTCCTCATTTCCCTCTGATATAGTCCCGATTTATTGTTCTCCTCACCGGGACAGGAATTTTTCTTCCCACCAAAGATGGAAACGATGATGGAGGTCGGGATGCCTCGGATGCAACGCCATCACGAGCATACACGGAAGCAACACGACGGCCGACAACAACATGCCCATCAGGACGCCGCCAGCCAACGATGTGTTCATCGCTCGTAACGCTTTACTATATCGTAATATGCATTGTCATCCTCGTCCTGCTTGATCCTGCGTGGGGACTTTTGCAGTCTTCCCTCTCGCTCCTTCTGTTGCAACCATTCCTTCAAGGTTTCGATCTTCTGCATCATGCTTGACTTGCCCATCGTATTCGTTTTTTGTTATCTTTAATTTACGATTATTAGACCCTTTATCATGGCAAAGGTGAACTTATCCATCGATTTTCAATCGATTGACTTCGGGTTTCATCGAAACCAGCTCGCTGCCGAGACTTACAGTTCCTCCACCCGTGTGATCGACGGTCCCCGCCGATATTTCTCTCAAACCCTCCTCATGGATGTTGATGGCGGCATTGAGGTCGCGGTCCAAATGAGCCCCGCATCCATCGCAATCCCACATCCGCATGGTGAGGTCCAAGTCTTGATTTATCCACCCGCAGCAATTGCAGGTCTTGGAGGATGGATAGAAGCGATCGATCTTCGACACGCGCTTGTCGTTCCATTCGGCCTTGTATTGGACCTGACGAACCAACTCGCCCCACGCAACGTCCTGTATCGCTTTGTTCCTTCCTCTTTTGGCTGCCTGCCCGTTGGGCAAGAACTTCCCATTCGCATCCTGCTTGGGCTTATTCTTTGCCATCATGCCCTTTACATTCAGGCTCTCCAGACAAATGACGTCATAGTCCGAGACCAATCGGTGGCTTATTTTATGCAGATTGTCCTTGCGTGCATTGGATATCTTCTCGTGCAACAAGGCCACTTTTCGTCTTTGGTTATCGTACGATCTGCTGCCTTTCTGCTTGCGCGAAAGATGCTGCTGCGCGGCCTTCAGTTTCTTCTCATATCGCTTGGTGTGTTTTGGGTTCTTGAATTGGGTTCCATCGGAGAGAACAACCATGGTCTTGACGCCCAAGTCCGCTCCGATGGTCTTGCCCGTTTTGGGTTTTGGCTCGTATTGCTCCTCAACATGGAGCGAAACGAAGACTTTGCCCGATGGTGTTTTTGTTATGGTGCAATGGCCGATTTCTCCTTTGATGGGCCGGTGCATGTTCATGGGGATGTCTTCCTTGAATTTGGGCAAGAACAACTTGCCGTCTTCCACCGAGAAGAACTGCGGCACCGTGAAGCTGTTCTTTCCTTTCTTGGATTTGAAGCGAGGGAATTTGCTGGTCCCACGAAAGAATCCAACATATGCCGTATCCAAGCAGCGCAAAGCGAATTGCAAAGACTGTGAATTGACTTCCTTGAGCCAAATGGTTTCTTCCTCTTTCTTGAGGAGGGTCAACGTTTTACATTGGGCGTAATAGTTGTCGGACTGCTTGTTCGCTTGGTATTGTGTCTTGCGCTCGTTAAGGAAGTGATTGTAGATGAACCGCGCGCATCCGAAGTGTTTGTTCAACAGCGTTTCCTGCTCCTTATTGGGAAGGAGGCGGAAGCGATATGTCCTGTTGATGAGGTTCATTCCTAAGTAAATAGAAGAATTTATGCAAATATAAGAAATTTTGTAAATGAAACCAAATATATTTGATGAAATTTTGATAATTGACCAATGAATTGCTCTTATGCATCAACAGACCGCCACAAGTATTCCGCAAAGGAAAGAACATTTTGGTCCGATGGCTATTTTGTCTGTTATATTGGCGAAGCATCCGCCGAAACCATACAAAAATACATCATGTCGCAAAAAAATGACACATTCATCCCATCAGCCGAAGATCGATGGACTTTCTACTTGACCTAGATAAAGAGAAATTCGAATATCGCAACATTTTCCTTCTTTCATCGTACAAGAACCCCATGGCACATCTGAAAGGCAACGATCTCATAGCGATAGGCTTCACGCCCGGAAAGGCGCTGGGCGCTGCATTGGCGGCGTCCGCCCACTTGCGTGGCGCGTCCAAGGAGGAAACATTGACGACCCTCAAGAGCGTCCTCGATGACCCTGCGGCGTACATCCAACATGAGGTGTTCGGCAAATTGGCCGATACGCTCATTCCGAAGGTGGACCTCACCAAGAAGGACTTGAACGCCGATGGCGTGCCGTTCCGCGTGTATGGCGAGGAGATGATCGAGCAAGGCGCAATGGACCAAATGCGCGTTGCTGCAAGGTTGCCCGTGTCGGTACGTGGCGCTATCATGCCTGACGGTCACGCCGGATATGGACTGCCCATCGGCGGCGTTCTGGCGACCGAGAATGCCATCATTCCTTACGGAGTGGGCGTCGATATAGGGTGTTTTTCAAAAACAACAAAAGTGGCTTTGGCCGACGGAAGGGATATAACTTTCGAGGATTTGGTTCAAGAGGATTTGTTGGGGAAAGAGAATTTCTGCTTCTCCAAGACGGGAGATGGATCGATAGCCATAGGTAAAATTGAAAAACCGAGAATTACTCGGAAGACCTCCGAATTGATTAGGGTCACCTTGGACAACAATGAATCATATGAATGTACGCCTGACCATATCCATTACTTATTAGATGGCACAGAAATACGAGCAGAAAACCTGAAAGAAGGAGACAGTCTGTTTCCGTTCTACAAGAAGTGCTCAAGTGAGATTCCAAAGGAGCTTCTTTCCTTCAAAGACAAAAGAATGAAGCTGAAAGATTATACGGTCATCTACAACCCCCAAAAGAAGACCTATGATTATGCGCATCATCTGGCGGATCAATACAATATATCTCATGGAGTGTATACGCCTCAAAAAGATGAAAAAATAAGGCACCATGAGGACTTTGAAAAGCTCAATAACAACCCTACGAATATTGTTCGAATGGAGTGGGCTGCTCATTGGAAAATCCACTCCGATCATGCCACATATCTCAACAAATCAGGAAAGACCGGATATGCAGCAGCAAGAAAAAAGCATCCGGAGTTTTTCGCCAAGATGGGGAGTGACAACATGAAAAAGAACCATCAAGAGCCGGAGTTCGCAAAACGAAGAAACATAAGGGCTGCGGAGACCTTCAAAAAATACAACAAGACGGATAAGTTCAAGGAGCAATCAGCTCTTGCTGGAAAAAGAGGCAGACAGTATTTGATTGCCAGAAATGGCACCCAAAAAGCAAGGGAGCATTCAAAAATGATTTCCCTTTTCCGTTATCAATGCAGCGAATGCAGGGCAATAGTTGAAGGCGGATTTGGTATCTTTAACCACAGGAGAAATTCACATGAATCCAGAAAAGTTCCATTCGAACGGACTGATGCACCGTTGAATCATAAGATCGTTAAAATAGAACGTCTGCATGGATTACCAATCGATGTCTATTGTTTGACAGTGCCTGAATTTGGTAACTTCGCCCTTTCCCATGGCGTGTTTGTTCATAATTGCCGTATGACACTGAGCATTTACGAAGTTCCCGAGAACTACATCGATCGTCACGTAAGTAATTTGAGACAAGCCCTGTTGGATCATACTCGTTTTGGCCCAACAGAAGTCCATGATAAACCATCGGACAGCCATGTTCTGGAGGCCAAGGAATTTGATGAAATTCCATTCTTAAAACACTGGAAAGACAAAGCTCATAAGCAACTGGGAACCAGCGGGTCCGGAAACCATTTTTCAAGCTTTGGTTCAATTGAGATTGGACCTGATGGTCTCAATGGAATTCCAAGCGGAAAATACCTTGGCATCATCACGCATTCCGGCTCACGTGGAATGGGCGCGAACGTAGCGAAGCACTATACCGACTTGGCCATGAAGAGCTGCGTCCTGCCGCCAGAGGCAAAGTACTTGGCGTGGCTCGACATGAATACCGAAGAAGGTCAGGAATACTGGCTCGCCATGAACCTATGCGGAGAATACGCGTCGGCATGTCATCACGACATCCATAAACGCTTGGCGAAAGCCATCGGCATGAAGCCGCTGACCATGGTGGAAAATCACCATAATTTCGCATGGAAAGAAATGCATGATGGCAAAGAGTTGTACGTCCACCGCAAAGGCGCAACACCAGCAGGAAAGGGCGTTCTGGGCATCATCCCGGGCTTCCATGGCCACAGAGGCCTTCATCGTCCAAGGAAAAGGCAATCCCGCTTCTTTGAACTCAGCGTCCCACGGCGCTGGTCGTCGCATGTCGCGCACCAAGGCCAAGGAAAGCTTCAGCAAACGTCAACTCACCGATATGTTGGCGGAACATAAGGTTACCCTCATTGGCGCCGGGTTGGACGAATCCCCGATGGCCTACAAGGACATTCATGAAGTAATGGCGAAGCAAACCGAATTGGTCGAAGTGCTCGGGACGTTCTTCCCGCGCGTTGTACGCATGGACGACGGAGATAATGACTAGAGCCCTCCTGATCATCCCCATCATCGGATGCATCATAGCGGCCGCCAGCGATGCGGGCCTCAAACGCTATCGTGACATCCTGTTCGATGTGACCGCCAAACGACTGTCCCATTCCGACCCGAGGTCGGTGATGCGTTCGGTGAACGTTGTCCTATCGGTGGCGGTCATCATCTTCATTTTCTTGTGGCCGATCATCGTGCTCAAGAAATTGATCTGGCGGTGAAACATTCCGATGCCGCTCTCCGTAAAAAGGACATGAAGCAATTCAACACCACCACGGTAGAGGGCGTATTGGAGGTTCTCTCGTACGTCAAGAGCGCCCCAAGCGGCATTCGCATGTCAAGCGACCGGGACTATCGTTTCGAAGTGGACGAGGTCAAGAACGAAGACCCCGAAAAGAACGGCTTCCTCATCCGTTGCGGTTTCTGGCGGCCGGACACCAACACCGGAGCCATGGGAGAGGGATTCGGACGCTGGAACTTCGTTCCTCGCGGTTCATCCGTCACGGCTATCGTGATGACGGCGTGGGTGGCCATCGAACTGGTGGTGAAGCACGAAGCGATGGAGGCCTTCGAGTTCATGGGCGTGAAGGTCCTCAACCCGCACAAGACGCTCGATGAACTTGCTTTCCCCGTAATGCTTCAGGTGGACAAG
>Ga0075163_10008005_pt1 | contig 13962 bp, 6 predicted proteins | sample JI1023141ADNA_FD_71478 | JGI IMG/M metagenome (GOLD analysis project Ga0075163, IMG submission 71478) | Wastewater effluent complex algal communities from Wisconsin, to seasonally profile nutrient transformation and Carbon sequestration -... | ecosystem: Engineered > WWTP > Effluent > Algae...
AAATACTATTTCCGAATTGCCAGCAATACCAAGTTAGGCCAAGGTGAATGGAGCCATTCCGTGATACAGTATTCTTCTGGAAAGAAGCGCAATCACTCGCTCCTCTTACCCTCCCCTAACAGTCACAAATCCGGCATATTGGCAATTGGTAAGCAATCCGTCTCCGCTGTCCGTTCTTCATTCACGGCACATCAAGGGCGAGCGACCCAGATATCGGCACAAGCAACGACCAAGCGGATTGCCTTGGCTTGTCCATCGAATAAGATTCGCGGTAACGGGTAGTAACGGCTAAATGTGACCTAGCGAATGCGCACGCAGAGGATTCGCTAGGACTGCGTGGGAAGAAGACTGAGTGGGGTCGGAGCGAGGGAAGACCGGAGGGATATCCACGGCACTAGGACGAGCTGCGCGCTTCACTTGGGTGAAGGCCGAGTGCCTTTGCGACACCTGCTCCATACTCGGGGTCGGCCTTCAGACAGTTGCCAATGTGACGGAGCTTGACCTCCTTCGGTGCATCCCCCATCGCCCGCGCAGTGTTGTCGAACAGTGTCTGCTGCTGGGCTCCCGTCATCAGCCGAAACAGCAAGCCCGGCTGGGAGTAGTAGTCTTCATCCTGACGATGGTTCCAGTGATCGGCGGCCCCTTCGAGCGAGAGCGGAGGCTCTGCAAAACCAGCCTGCTGTTGCCACTGTCCGTAGCTGTTCGGTTCATAGCCAAGCTGGCCACCGTAGTTGCCATCGACTCGCATCGCGCCATCACGATGGTAGCTGTGGACCGGACAGCGCGGTGCATTCACCGGAATCGACTGATGATTCACCCCAAGCCGGTAGCGCTGCGCATCGCCGTACGAAAAGAGTCGTCCCTGAAGCATCTTATCTGGTGAGAAACCGATACCGGGAACCACGTTCGCCGGATTGAAAGCGGCCTGCTCGACCTCGGCAAAGTAGTTTTCAGGATTGCGGTTCAGTTCCATCACGCCCACTTCGATGAGCGGATAGTCTCTGTGCAGCCAGACCTTGGTCAGGTCAAAGGGGTTGTAAGGACACTTGGCTGCATCCTTTTCCGGCATCACCTGAATGAACAGCGTCCAGCGTGGAAAATCACGTCTCTCGATGCTGTCGAACAGATCCCGCTGGTGACTTTCGCGATCTTTTCCAATGATCGCCTCGGCCTCTGCATCCGACAGATTCTTGACACCCTGCTGCGTGCGCAGGTGGAACTTCACCCAGAAGCGCTCGTTCTGGGAGTTGATGAGGCTAAAGGTGTGGCTCCCAAAGCCGTGCATGTGTCGATAGGAATAGGGAATCCCTCGCTCGCTCATGGTCATGGTAATCTGGTGCAGCGCCTCTGGTAGCGAGGTCCAGAAGTCCCAGTTGTTGCGAGCACTGCGCAGGTTGGTGCGAGGATCGCGCTTCACCGCATGATTTAGATCCGGAAATTTCAGCGGATCTCGCAGGAAGAATACCGGGGTGTTATTGCCAACCAGATCCCAGTTTCCTTCCTCCGTATAGAACTTGATCGCAAAACCTCGGATGTCACGCTCTGCATCTGCGGCACCACGCTCTCCAGCGACGGTGGAGAAACGCACAAACAAGTCGGTCTTCTTGCCAATCTGGGAGAATATCTTCGCTCTGGTGTACTTGGAAATGTCGTGCGTTACGGTAAATGATCCATATGCACTCGATCCCTTGGCATGCATGCGACGCTCAGGAATCACTTCACGATCGAAGTGAGCGAGCTTCTCCAGGAACCAGATATCCTGCATCAACAGGGGGCCACGCGGCCCGGCCGTCATCGAATTTTGGTTGTCGACAACTGGTGCCCCTGCTGCGGTAGTCAGCTTCTTGGTATCACTCATCTTTGTCTCCCATTTTGATTCCGTACCGAACCTTGATGCCACACTCGATGACTTGTACGCAACCGTGCCGAACCTCGCGTTCACAAATAGTTTGCAAGCTCCGTTCCGTGTCCTTAGGAATGCCCACGACAGACTGGGCCATGGCAAATCCGCGCAATGGGGCAGATCAGCACGACGCGAAACAGCACGAGTTTCGGAGAAGTGACACTGCTCCCGTCGAAATTCATGCAGGAACAGGACTTGCTTAGGTAGAAGGAGGAAAGCAAAGGAGTCCGAGCGGTGGGGGTACCCAGGTTCTCTTTTCTACTAGGGGTTGAGCGGAATGCTTCCTGCACTACACGTTGCAGAAGCAGTGCCGGCACTGATGGTGATGCTCTGCTTCAGGCTGTTGGCACCCACTGCTGCATCCCACAGCCCGGTGTTGGCGAGCCGAATCGCGTACTCGGGCCGATCATGCAGCGCGGGCTCGGGGTCCGGCAGAGCCAGAGACAGCGCATAGGTGCCCTCTGGCGTACCGGAAGGAATGCACAGGCGGGCATCGGTCCGCTGGGTGGTTCCTGGTGCAAGTCGCCGCAACTCGACAGGCAGTTTGGCGACCAGGCGCGCTCCCGAGGTCAGATTCCGTGCGATGATTTCCACGCCGCGTGGATTATACGGCGGTGCATACCCGTCATTGCGCAGGCTCACGCTCAGCTTCAGTTCCCCACCTGGACGAGCGCCACCATCGAAGCTGCCGCTGACCAGTGCCAACCGATACCCGAGCCGGCGGCGTGCGATATCGAGGTTACTACCCCAGCTCGACAGCACCGTTCCGTTGTAGTCGCTGTTGAGGAAGGAGTAGTGGAGCTTCTCCAGGTCCGCACTGGCGTTGGCCCAGCCAGAGTACGCCGACGTGGCGCAGGTCTCTCCTCCCTGCGGGACATACAGGTTTTCGACGCCAAGATAGGCCTTGTCGGTAGCCGGGCTGCTGTACGTACCAAAGTCATCAGCACTCGCCAAAAAGCAGTCATTGTGATGACCGATGCGCGACTTTGCGGTTCCGGTAAACGCCTCGGTCGACGTCAGCGCAGCAGTACCATAGAGCTGCTTCTTGAAGGAAGGAACCCGGAGCTGCACAGTGCGCGTGCTCGGCAAGCTAGAGAGCAGCGCCTCAACGACGGCTCTGCGGTCATCCCACTGCGATGCACTGACGGAGCCCTGGTCACCGAAGTAGTCGGTGTAATACCACTCGCCCCAGGCACCAATGAAGCCTACTTGTACCGTGGCGATGATGTCGGCATTGGCCTGCAAGATCGGCTTGAGCTGCGCAAGGTGACTCACGATCAGATCCCTCGGGGCGTCGCCGTATGGCTTGCTCATGCTGCTGGTATAGGCGAAGCGCAGTACGGTCTTGAGACCTGCAGCGCGCACTCGATCGAAGTCGGCGCTGATGCCGGAGAGATAGCTCGCGCTGATGTTGGTGCTGCGGAACGAATCCAAATAGAACAGGCGCAAGACGAGGCTGATGGCCTCACTGGTGCGGTAGCTGCTGAGCTGGCTTGCGCTCAGAGGGCTGCTGCCAGTCGTCTCGTGATGGTGGTAAAAGCCGCGCTCAGGATTCGCAAAAATGCTGGTGTCATCGACGGTATAGGTGACCGAATTGGCCCCCGGCGAGGTTCCGGTTCCTCCGGTTCCGGTTCCTCCGGTTCCGGTTCCTCCGGTTCCAGTTCCTCCGGTTCCGGTTCCTCCGGTTCCGGTTCCCCCATCGTTGGTACCGCTGCCTACCGCGCCGAGCATCCACCGCTGGTTGTCTCCGCCGTGGCAGGTCCACTGGATGAGGGGAGCGAGGTTATCCAGCGAGCCTCTGGTCACATCCATACATTTGCGGTTGCGCGCACCAGTCGTCTGCGGTTTGACCAGGAATGCGCCACTCGCATCCACCAGCAGCCACTTCTGCTCGGGCCCACCGCTGCACTGGGTTTGAACGATTCCCAGCCCGTCTTGCGAGCTGCTACTGGCCACAGCCAAACACTGTCCGCTGTGCTTCGCCGTGATCTCATACGTACCATCTGGGAGTCGCCGAAATTGCCAGTGCTGGCTCGCTCCCCCATCGCAGTCAAGCTGAACCACGCCGGCTCCCGGCACCTGGCTTGCGCCACTGACTGCGGCACACTTGCCACTTTTTGCAGATCGAACTTCGTAGACCAAGTCGGAAATCGTGACAGGAGCGCCGGTTTGGCTCAGCGCATCATCTTGCTGCTGCCCCGATTCGCAGGCGACCGACGGAAGCAAGGCAACTCCAAGCAGGATCTGTCGTGCGTTCATACTCAATTCTCCTGTGGCAAACCACGATGTTTTACCGCTCGCTGCTCGCGGCGGTTCCCAACGCTCACAACGCAAGTTGGCAAAAGCCCACACGTGATGGGTTCGTTCGGTTCAGCGTCCCCAGCACCTCCGTTTCCGCCCGTCGGGCAGTTGGTTGCGTTCGTATGAACGCAGACAATCGGATTCCATTGGACGATAGCCGTGGCTACTGACCGTCAAATCCCTTATGGATTTTGTTTACTGATCGCCGCCCACAATAGGGTCGTACGATGATCTAAATCAAATATAGGCAACTGTCTCAACCAATGGGGGAGTTGCTAGTCTAGTGTAAGCTGACAAGACTATATTGGCATGAGATCAGCGCCAAGGAAGCGACACAGTTGCTCTTGGTCGGTTCCTGATAAGTGGCGCATTGCTGATCGTAGACAGTCTGATTCAGACCGGCAAGCGGTTTTTTACCTTTTGTCGTGAAGTTATTATTGAATAGACTACATATTCAGCGCCTTTTAAAACAGCCAATCTTTCGCCGACTTAGAGTGCTTTGTGAATGTTAGGAGAAATGATTCGGTGTCTTGCGTAAAGAGGTCGAGCGGCGATGGGCGGATTTGCCACACTGTGCGGTTGCGCCCGCACAGCGGGTTCAGACTGGACGAGCGGAGGACGCAGCAGGAGACGGCGGCGCAGGTGTCACAAGCCAGCGCTCGTGCATCATGTCGACCAGTCCGGTCGTCAGGCTGGTGCGAGCGCTCCACTTGAGCTGCGCCGTGGCGAGCCGTGCGTCCCCGAGTGAGACACGGATGTCGCCTTCGCGGGCCGGTTGGTTGCGAATGATCGGGCTCATCCGCCACAACCCAGCGATGGTATGGGCCAGTTGCAAGATGGTGGTGGGGGTCTGGGTACAGACGTTGAACACGCTGCCGATGGGATGACTGATTTGCATCGCCGCCCACAGGGCCTGCGTCACGTCGCGTACGTAGACGAAGTCGCGAACCTGCTCACCATCGCCAAAGAGGTTGATGGGCAGACCTCGGCGCAGATGATCGTTGAAGATCGAGATCACCCCCGAGTACGGCGACTTGGGATCCTGCCTTGGACCGTAGACGTTGAAGAAGCGCAGGCCAACCGCGGACACCCGATGTATGAGCGTCGCAACACGGGCATGTAGCTCGCAGCCGAGCTTGTCGGCTCCGTATGCAGACAGAGGCTGTGGCTGAAGCTTTTCGCTCAGCGGTGAGACCGACTGGTCCCCGTACACCGCAGCGGAGGACGCATAGACCACGGGAATCGCCGCCCGGGTCATCGTCGCCCGCGCACAAGCAAAGATGGTGATGGTGCCGGTGAGGTTGGTGCGGTGTGAGCCGATCCAGTCGCGGTTGCAGCGCTCGACCGAAGCCACCGCCGCCAGATGAAAGCAGCCGTCCACGCCGAGGAGCGCCTGTTCCACCACCGCACGGTCGGCGACGTCGCCTAGCAGAAGCTCTGCCCGAGGGGATAAATTTTCGCGTTTCCCCGTCGACAAATCATCGAGTACGCGCACCTTGTGGCCATATTCCAGCAGCAGGTCGGCAAGGTGGCTTCCGATAAATCCACAACCGCCAGTAATCAAATACAGTGACATGGGGTTCTCCGTTTCAGGTTGCAGCCGCGCTTGGGACCGAGCGGCTGGCGATTACTCGACGGTGACGCTCTTGGCGAGGTTGCGCGGACGATCGACGTGACAGCCCCGCAGCACAGCGACGTGATAGGCCAAAAGCTGAAGCGGCACCACCGTCAGCAGTGGCTGAAGCGGCTCCGGCAGCGGCGGAATCTCGAACATCGCATCCGCCAGCTTGGCGAGTCTTCCGTCGCCACGGGTTCCGACCGCGAGCACCCGTGCGCCACGCGCCTTGATCTCTTCGATATTGCTCAGCATTTTTTCGTACTGACTGCCTTGCGGTGCCAGCGCCACCACCGGCATCCCCGCCGTGATGAGCGCAATGTGCCCATGCTTCATCTCCGCAGCGGACAGCCCTTCCGCGTGGACGTAGCTGACCTCTTTGAGCTTGAGTGCACCCTCGAGCGCGACGGGAAGCTGGTAGCCTCGGCCCACAAACAGCCAGTTTTCCTGCTGGTAGAACCGCTTCGCGACCTCGGCGATGCCTGCCGACTGCTCCAGCACTTGCCCAAGCAGCGTCGGAACCGTCATCAGGGCGTCCACGAGCTGGCCGTAGCGCTCTGCCGACAGATGCCGACGACGTCCCATCCACATTGCAATCATGGTCAGCACCGCGACCTGCGCCGTAAACGCCTTGGTGCTGGCCACCCCAATCTCTGGTCCCACATGAAGATAGACCCCGGCGTCGGTGTTGCGAGCGACGGACGAGCCCACCACGTTGACCACCCCGAGCGCCAGCGCCCCCTTTTCGCGGACCTCGCGCAGCGCCCCCAAGGTGTCCGCCGTTTCACCCGACTGCGAGACGACGATCAGGGTCGTCAGCTCCTCGATGAGCGGATTGCGGTAGCGCAGCTCGCTGGCAATATCGACCTCGGTGTGAACCCGCGCCAGGTCTTCGATCAGGTACTCTCCGACGAGCGCAGCATGCCAAGCGGTGCCACAGCCGGTCAGGATGAAGCGACGCGTGCGTGATAGCTCGCGAGAGACACGGTCCAGCCCCCCCAGCACCACCCGGTGACCGAGCAAATCCAGGCGCCCACGCAGACAGTTCAGCAGCGACTCGGGCTGCTCGAATATCTCCTTGAGCATGCGGTGGGGATAGGCCCCCAGCTCGATCTCGGACAGCGAGGCCGCGATGTGCTCGACGGTCTTGGTGACCGGAAGGGCGGCCAGCGTGACGGTGCGAAGCCGCCCAGCGGTGATCTCAACTGCTTCGTTGTCTTCCAAATAGATGACGTTCGAGGTGTGGGCGACGATCGCAGCAGCATCGGAGGCGACAATGTACTCGTCCTTGCCAATGCCGACGAGCAGCGGACTGCCACGGCGCGCCGCAACCAGGGTGTCGGGATCATCCAGCGACAGCACCACCATGCCGAAGGTTCCGACCACCTCGGCCAGCGTCGCCAGGACCGCCTCAAGCAGGCTAAGCTTGGGCGTCGCAGGCTTGCTCTCGATCGGTGCCTCCGTAGCGGGCGGCGGCCCTGACGGAATCAGCGTCCCGCCGTGAGCGCCATTGGTCTCGTGCCGAGTCCCATACCTGTGGTAGGCGATCAGATGACCCAGCACCTCGGTGTCGGTCTGGCTGCTAAACACCACCCCGGACTGTTCGAGAAACTGCCGCAGCACCGCGTGATTTTCGATGATGCCGTTGTGGACCACCGCAATCCGCTGCTGGGTATCCAGGTGTGGGTGCGCATTGACCTCACTCGGTGCGCCATGGGTTGCCCAGCGAGTGTGCGCCACGCCGAGGGTGCCGCTCAGAAGCAGTGCATTGGGCTCGGCGAGCACCTTGCCCTCGAGCGCTGCGATGCAGCCGACCGCCTTGCGCACCTGCAAGCTGTGACCGTTTAAGACCACCAGCCCAGCGGAGTCATAACCACGGTACTCGAGTCGCTTTAACCCTTCGAGTAGTATGGGCAATGCTTGTTGTTTTCCAATATAACCAATGATTCCGCACATTTACCACCCCATGCATGCGTTATCTGTTTATCTTTCACAGAGTCGATCAGATATCGAATCGACGCTGTGTGCGCTGTTTGAACTGAGTTTGCTCAAGGTGCGCCCACGAATCAGTAAGCAAGTAATTGGCCATCGTGACTCCGATTGATGGCATCGAACTTGCATTTGCGAGCGGTGTGTTCAGCGATTACATCAACCCTGAATGCGTATTACGAGAGCAAGGGGGAATAGATTGCGCCAGTTCGTAAGCTGTCTATTGTATTGCTCTGTGCTGTTCGGAGTGAGTGAGCTGTACGCCAGCCCTGTCCCGACCGCAGCACCGAGTACCGCCTTCTACTACGGCGCTGAGTTGCCTGCTGCGGCACTTGCACAGTTTGATCATGTCGTCGTCCAGGCCGATCAGGCGGAGGCAGCAGCCATCGCACGGCTCAAGCATCGCGGCAGCACCGTGTTCGCCTACGTCAGTCTCAGCGAAGTCAGCCGAGAGCGGGCCAACGTGCTCGATGGACGGTGGCGGCTTGGCGACAACCCGGCCTGGAAGAGCGTCATCCTGGATGCCGCGCAGCCGGACTTTCAGCGTTGGCTGATCAATACCTCCTTTCAGCCGCTGTGGGATCGCGGGTTCCGGGCGTTCTTTCTCGATAACCTCGACAGCTATCAGCGGCCCCTTACTACCCCTGCGGCGCGTGCGGCGCAGGTGCAAGGACTCGTCCAGATCATCACCGAGTTGCACGTGCGATTTCCGGGGGTGAAGCTGCTTTTCAATCGCGGCTTCGAGCTGCTGCCGCAGGTATCCACGCTGGCGGTTGGCGTGGTGGCAGAGTCTCTGTTTCAAGGCTGGGATCCAGTCAAAAAAGTCTATGTGGAAGTGTCCGCGCAGGATCGAATTGGACTCCTTTCCGAGCTGCGAATCGCTCGTGACCACTACCACCTGCCGCTGGTGGTCATCGACTACGTGTCTGACACAGACCGTGCGCTGCGTCGCACTACGGCGCATCGCATCGCCGCGCTGGGCATCACACCATGGGTGACAGAGCACTCCCTGGCTTCCTTGGGAATTGGGACCGTCGAGCTGATTCCTCGACGGATCTTGGCGCTCTATAACGGAACCGATCAGCGCGCTCTGGGCCCCTACGGTGACGTGGCGTATGCAGCGATTCATCGAACGGGCGCGATGGTACTGGAGCATCTCGGTTATGCAGTCGATTATGTCGATGTTCGGGGGCCTCTGCCCGGAGGCACATTAAGTTCTAAGTACGCTGGCATCGTCACCTGGTTTACCGATGAACTGGTTCCCAATCAGGAGACCTTTCAGTCCTGGCTGCTCGCGCAGGTCAACGCCGGAGTCAAGGTCGCGATGCTTGATCACCTGGGATTCATTCCCAACCCGATCCTCCAGCATCGACTGGAATTCCTTCGTGAGGATCGCAGAACCACAGAGACAATTCGTCTACTGCATGCCGACCCAAAGATCACCGGATTTGAGACCAAAGTAGCGGTCCGACAGACAGAGTTCTATCCACTGCGAGCAGAAGGAAAAAGAGTCCAGCAGGTACTCAGCGTCGAAGACAGTCGTGGCACGCGCATGGATGCGGCGTTTACCTCTTGGTGGGGAGGGGTAGCGCTCGCTCCGTATCTGCTCTCGCAGGGGCCGGTGTTTGAATACCGCTGGATCATCAATCCGTTTGCATTCCTTGTGCAGGCACTCCAGCTACCGGAACTTCCGGTTCCTGATGTGACGACGCTCAATGGACATCGCATGCTGATCGTCCACATTGATGGCGATGGATTCCCAAGTCGCGCCCTGATGCCAGGGAATGCCTACAGCGGCAAGGTCATCCTCGATGAGATCCTAAAGCGCTATCCAGTGAAAGTCACGGTATCGGTGATCGAGGGAGAGGTGGGTTCAGCAGGCAAGTGGCCCAAGCTCGCGCCAGAGCTGGAGTCGATCGCTCGCGAGATCTTCGCGCTCCCGAACGTAGAGGTAGCCTCCCATTCCTACAGCCACCCCTTCAACTGGCTCAGGCAAGGCAAAGACCTCGATGATGGCAGTATCAACGGCCTGTTTCGTTACCCCTATTCCCTTCACCGCGAGATTGCCGGATCGATTGCGTACATCAACGAGCGACTGGCCCCCAAAGACAAGCCCGTCAAAGTGTTCTTGTGGTCGGGAGAAGCCGTCGCGCCGCTCGCCGCGCTGGCTGAAACGAGTGGGGCCGGAGTCCTCAACATGAACGGCGGCAACACCATCATCTCAAGTCGCCATCCCACGTTGACCGCAGTGTCCCCCATGGGCCGACCGATCCGCGGTCAGTACCAAGTGTATGCGCCAGTGCAAAACGAGATGGTCTTTACCAATGAGTGGAAGGGGCCGTACTACGGATTCCGAGAGGTCATCAGCACCTTTCAGCTCACAGAGCAACCTCGGCGACTGAAGCCCATCAACATCTACTTTCACTTCTATTCCGGCAGCAAGATTGGCTCGCTGAAGGCTCTTCGTCAGGTGTTCGACTGGGCGCTGGCTCAGGATGTCGTCTCGGTCTACGCCAGTGAGTACATTCACAAGGTTGAGGACTTTCAGGAACTGACGATCGCCCGTCGTCTTGATGGCTGCTTTCAGATCCGAGGTAACGGAGCGCTCACCACACTGCGAATCGAACCGGGCTCCTCGATGGGTCGGATCGACAGAGTTCGATCGATAGGAGTGAACGGTACGCGGGATCTGCCGCAAGGGCGCTACCTCAGTCTAGATGGGAGTGGCCGCGCCATCGTGTGTCTGCACAAGACAGAGACAGCAGCACCAGCTTCGGATCGAAAGGAGTCACGGGATGCCCACTCTCCATAATCATCCCGAGTCCGCGAGTCGTCGGGAGCGACTCCTCAAGCCCTGGCATCTGCTCCTGGTTGCGCTGACCACGCTGCTGGCGCTGGCGCTCGTGGCATCGACCAGCTATCCGCTGGAAACGAGTGGCGGTCGACTGGATGGCTTGGCCATTCAGCACCTGCGCCTGCTGCTGGCGGTGCATCCCAAAGACGGCAACCTCAAGCTGCGATTGATTGAAGCGCTGCTTGCCACGGGTCAGATCAGTGAAGCGAGCAAGCTGCTGGAGCCGCTCTCTTTGGAAGACCCTGCCCTGCGGCAGTGGGCGGCCCGGCTGCGGCTGCACATTCACTTGGCACAGTTCACAGCAGCACGCGGCCCCACAGAGCGCGAGTTAGAAGGAAAGCGTCTGTTGGCGCAGGAAATCGAAGCGCTGCTGGCGTTCCGCTTGTCAGCCAAAGAGCTGGCCAACCTCGCCGCAAGCAGCCTGATCATTGGGCGTCCCGATCTGGCTGCACGGATTTATCTGCGACTGGTTGAGGCAGACCCTAGTCAGCGTCGGAAATGGTTGGTCGCAGCAGCCGAACAGCAGAATGCCAGCGGTAGGCCCGAGGTGGCGGGTTTGCTCTACGATCAAGCGTCCCAGATGGAAACGGATGCCGAGCTGGGACTGCGTTACGCACGGCTTTCGCTGCGGGCCCTGATCAGTGCGGACAAAGGCCACATTGCGCTCGCATTTGTCGCCCGCTATCTCGCACGATTTCCCACCGATCCTGAGCTTCTGGAAACCGCAGGAAGACTCGCCTTGGCTCATCGGCAGCCCGCACAGGCGGCTCGCTACTACGAAGAGCTGGCCAACCGGATGTCAGAGAGCAAGGAGCAACACCGTTATGGGATGGCGGCGCTGCTGGCGCTGATTGCATCCAATCAGACAGATGCGGCGCTCGCTGCAATCAGGCAGCGGTTGATGTTGTTCCCTGCCGATTCCGAGCTACTTGGCATTGGCATCAAACTCGCTCTCGGCAACCACTTGGTTCATCAAGCAAAGGAATGGGGCCGTCTGCTGCTCTCGCAAGGACCGATGACGAGCGCAGGAATCGCAAGTCAGCTCAACCTCGAACTGGCCGATGGAGATCTCACCGCAGCGTTTCGGCTGGCGCGGCGTCTGGTGAATCGGAATCCGCATAGCACCAAGCAGCGCGAACGCTTGGCGCATCTGGCGGAGTGGAATGGGCAACCCCATCTGGCGCTGATCGAGTGGGTGTATCTGGCGCTGCATACCAACAAGCAGTCATACCTCGATCGAGCGCTCAAGATGGCCCCCCAGTTGTATGAGCTGGAGCAGCTCGCCAAGCTACTGGGGTTTATGGCGCGGCGCGGACGGCTGAGCAACGCGGAACTCCTAAGCCTGGTGGAGACGTTCGAGGGAATCGCGGAGCCGGAGCAGCTCGCCGAAATTCTGGCCGACTATCTGCATCGTTATCCCGACCATCGGGAGGCGTGGCAAGCGCTCGCGGAAGTTCACGAGCGGCGCGGCGATCTCCCGTCGGCACTAGCAACCTATGAGCGGCTCAGCCGCGAGTATAGCAGCAGTCTGTCTGAGATGACGCACCGCGCATCACTGCTGTGGGAACTGCAACAGCCGAGCGCCGCGTATGTGCTGCTCCGTGACACCCTCCATCGCGCTGGAATCCAGGACGGCCAAGAGCTCCTCACCCAAATGGAGCGCGGGAAACAAACTGAGAAGTTGCAACCACAACTGACGGAGTCACAGCTCGCGCAACAGTCCTTCCTGCTGCTGCTATCCCAGTTGTTCTGGTTTCACGAACCACAGCCGGAGTCGCTGGAAGAGTACCGACGCCTATGGCGCGACGGTGCCCTGGTGATTCAGAGCGCCGGTCGCTATATGTATCTGGCCGAAACCAAGGGACTCTCCGTTGAGGCCATTTCCGTCGGAGAGACAGCTTTTGCGCGCTTCAAAGACCCGTCGTTTTTGCTGTCGGCCATGGAGATCGCCTATCAATCAGGACGCTATACCGAGGTTGAGCGCTTGATCGGGCAAGCACATGCCCACATCGAGCTGTTCGCAGAGAATCGCCACTACTACTTGATGCTGGCGGACTACTACACCCATCAAGGAAAGTACGCGGCTGCGCAGGCCTCCTATCTGAAGCTCCTCACCCTTGATCCGCAGTCGGTGATGACCCGCGCCGCGCTACTGTGGCTGCACATCGATCACAGTGAAGACCTGGCGCGAATTCAAGGAAAGAAGAGTCGTGCGGAGCTTGCACGTCTGCTAGCCGAGTGGCGGAGTCTGGCCACCACAGAGCCCGCGCTGTGGCTTCCCTTTGCGACCGGCTATTCTCTGCTCGGACGTGCGCACGATGCGGTGGCGTTCTACAAACGTGAGTGGACCAGTCGTCCCACCGATCACTTGTGGCTGCTCGGTTATCTATCAACGCTCGATGCGGTGGGGCGCAGCAGAGATGTCCATCGGTTGCGTCGCTTCGCGCTCACCGAGTTACGACCTGAGGCCATCTTGGCGGCCCATGAAGAAGCCAGCCGCAGTGAACGCGAACATCTGAAGGCCTACGTCGAGCTGGTGCGCGATTCCTATGGAGCAGGCAAAGGCTCGCGGTGGCTACGACAAGTGCTACACAGTCATCTCGATCTTGGGGTGCAAAAGGGACTGGTTGCGCTGTGGCGGAGTAATGGCGAGCAGACAGAGTCCAGCGACTGGATCGCAGACAGCCGTTCGCTACTGTCCAAAAAGACGCAGGGGCGAGTCCGCAAGCCGCAGAAGCAGAGTCAGCACCTGGTGCAAGTCAGTTTGACGGACGCAGGTTCGCTTCCCAAAGAGCAAACAGAGCCCTCCCCTGCACCGCTGCGGGTACTCGCGCAGGATGCCTCCTCCGGTGAAGGACAAGTACCAAACCGATCCCATGTGGTGAGCCTGGAGACTGCGATGCACAGCATCAATGATCTGCTGATCGCAAGTGGTTCGGTGACTGCGTTGATCGCTCGCGGGGCATGGGCGGTCGGGGCTCACCTTGGGGTCAGACAGCTATTCCTAAGCGCCATGGACGATCCGCAAGCGGCTCATATCGAAGTCGATCTTGGGGGCTCTGTTCTGTGGCGGCATCGACTTGGACGACTGGAACTGGGAGTGGGTGCCAACCTCCGCGCCGACAGCAACCTGCTCTCCGGATGGGCGAGCGAGAGCTTTCCGCTGTGGCGCGGCAGTACCCTTCAGTTGGGAATTCACTTAAATGAGCAGCCATCAGACACCCGCTGGCTGCGCATCTATGGGGCGCGCCATCGGGCCACATTGGGACTAAGCACGAGCTTTCTCACCGATGGCAGCCT
>Ga0075163_10008006_pt1 | contig 13962 bp, 8 predicted proteins | sample JI1023141ADNA_FD_71478 | JGI IMG/M metagenome (GOLD analysis project Ga0075163, IMG submission 71478) | Wastewater effluent complex algal communities from Wisconsin, to seasonally profile nutrient transformation and Carbon sequestration -... | ecosystem: Engineered > WWTP > Effluent > Algae...
GCTACTGCATTCATGACATTACTGGAGGTATTGTAAAATCCTTCCAGGAGTACTTTGAGGTTAAGTGTGACGAATGCATTCAATCCGCTGATCCGGATGTTGTCGATGTAAATGTTATTTCCATAATGTCCGTGATTAACGAAGGAGAGCATTACATCTTGTCCGGCATATCCTGTTATATCAACTGAGTCAGTTCTCCATTGTGAGGCAGTAGGCGTAAAGAATCCTCCGTTTCCGGGTACAGTTGCGAGTGTGGTGCCGGGTTTTACGTAGATGGTGTTGTAGGTTTGTCCGCAGTTGGAGGAGAGTCCTACCGAAAGTGAATCAAGATAGGATGGACTATATAACTGGTGGGCTACGTCAAATTTTAACCAGTAGTTGGCGTATCCACTGAGATTATATCGGAATGTGCGCAGTTGGTCTCTTGTTCCGTTTAAATTATAGCTGTAGTTGTTGAAGAAAACCGATCCGCCACCGATTCCAAATCCGCTGGCTTGTCCTGTTCTCTCCCATAAATATCCGTCTGATGCATCATCATAGTTGATCCAGTTTGTGGGAGGGAAGGATGTGCTTTCAAAATCCTCTGTCAGGGGAATTCCGGCTCCTATGGTGGAGATGTAGTTGTTTTTTGTGATGGTGTTGTTGCCGCCAGGACCACTAACGGTGAGGCTTACCGAAAATGTTCCGGATGTTGTGTAAACTACTTTGGGATTTTGCAGGTTGGAAGTAGAAGGTGTTCCGCCGGGGAAGGACCAAAGCCAGGAAGTTGGCCCTCCGGTGCTGAGGTCGGAGAATTGAACTGTGTCTCCTATGCAGGGGGTATTGTTTGATGCGCCCAATGATGCATTCACTGCACGTATCGCACTGATTGGTGTTTCCCACATTCCTCTTCCATAAGTGCTGACACGAAGTGAGGCATTGTTAGTGCCGTCATCGAATATACTTATGTCGGGTATCGTTGTTCTTGATGGAAGACCCTGGTTGAAGAGTGTCCAGCTGGTGTGTGTGCCGAGTTTGAAATACACAGAATTGTTTCCTCCTGCAACAATCATCAGCTCGCTGGATGGAATGAAGTCGTCAGTGATCATTCCGATATAGTTTACTGATGGCAGATTGTAGGTGACATTTGTCCAGGTGGCACCATTGTTTACTGATTTATATACGCGGGTATTCATTACAGCGTAAATGGTGTTGGGATTTGTTTTGATGGAGACTACAGTGGCAACATTGCTTGTGGCAAAGGGAAGTGCGTATTGTGTGAATGTTGGTGTTGCAGTAAATGCATTGGTGCTCACATAAATTTTCTGATCGTTAGTAATCACATACACTCTGTTACTGTCAGACTGATTCACATGCACAGACATAATTCGGGTGTTGATGGTTCCGATTTGTGTCCATGTTGGTGTGGTGGCGGAAAGGTTGGAGGTACGATAAACGTTCGAGTCTCCGACAAATGCTATGTTGGCATTGGAGCGGTAAAATGCAATATCTCTGAAGCTTGTTCGGGGAAGTCCAAATGTTGATTCTCCTCCGGTGACATTTCTTCTTCTTGCAGAGTTGTAATAGTATACACGCTGTGAATTCGGGAAATAGTCAAATGCACATTTGGATGTCCAGTCGCCGCCTCTGTTGCAGAACCATCCGGTGCCTGTGTTGGCGTAGTAAAGCTCTCCATTGTCCTGTGTGCCGATGCTGATCATGTCTTTGCGTGTCGGACTACATGCTCCATGGTAGATTTCATATCCGTAAAGTCCATCACTTTTCGCTGTCCATGATGTTCCGCCATTGGTACTGAGCCAAATTCCACCATCATTCATGTTCCAGAGTTTGGTATTGTCATACGGACTGGTAATAATCTGATGCATGTCGGTATGAACTGTCGCCCACCAGTTGGTGAGTTGTGTCCAGTTAACACCTCCGTCTGTCGATTTCCAGACTACATGGCCGACCCAATAAACGATCAACGGATTGGTACGATCTACTCCAATGCCAAAGTTGTAGTCGCCTTGTCCAACATCTCCGGCTGTATTTGTATAATAGGTCAGATAGGGAGGTGAGGTTGTTTTGATGGCAGTAAAACTATTACCTCCGTCAGTGGATTTGTAAAGTATACCTCCGTTCGATACCATTCCGAAGTAAACTATGTTGGAATCAGCAGGAGTTACTGCTATACGACAACCGTTGCCGTTGGTTACTCCTGACGGTAATACGATACCGTTATTAATCTGTGTCCAGCTGCTGCCAAAATCTGTAGAGCGGAAGAAGGCCGAGTCGGTTGTGGCTGCATAAAGCACTCTGGATGCCGGATGTTTTTGTTTAAGATCATCAAATGCGCGGGTAGTTGAAACGAGTGTCCAGCTGCTTCCTGCATTGGTGGTGCGGTAAATTCCGGTTTGAGTTGCAGCAACGATCACCTGATTGTTCGTTGGATCCATGATCATATCTACAACCAATTGTCCAGCTAAACCGGAGGATGTGAAAGTGGCACCTCCATTGGTTGATTTATAAACTCCGCTACCGGAATAATAATAATTATGATCACCGGTTCCGAGATAAATAACCTGATCGTTGGTGTGGTCAATACATACAGAAGCTAATCGCATTCCGGGAAGAATATCACATCCGGGCGCAAGCGTCCAGTTGTTTCCTCCGTTACTGCTGATGAAAAGTCCGCCGCGTGCTGAAATAGCATACATCTTATTCGGATCTGTTGGATGAAACTTTAATTGACTTACGCGACTGATGCCGTGGATTTGTCCGCTTACATTTGTTGGGAAAAAATTAGGTGCAACCGGACTCCAGTTGGCCGTTTGTGCATTCAGTGTGTAAACAGCAGAGAGGATATAGAGGAAGAAGGAGAATATCTTTTTCATACGTGTGATTGTTTCGGTGCTTGCAGTTTTGCTGTTTAGTTTTTCTTCTCCGTCTGTCGCTGTTGCTTTTCCCATATTTCCAGACGTTCCTGTTCGGAAAGTATTCTGCCATCACTTTGTACAAATGGTTGTACCGTTCTCTTCCAATCTTTAAATCGTTTGAACTGATATTTCATCTGTTCGTATTCGTTTCTCTGTGCTTGTGTCCACTCCATTCTTGCCTGACGCAAACTATCTCCTTGTGCCGTGGTGATATGACCCTCGTTGATGAGTTCATATTCCTCTTCAGGTTCGATCTTTCCCTCCCAGTACATCTCAAAGGCTTTCACCGCTTCGTAATAATTTACTTTCGGATCGGCCATCATGCTGATCCATACCGGTTCATTTTTGTAGTCGCGGGTTGGAATGGATTTTTTATCCTGAGCTGAAACAACAGCGGTTGTAACAACCAGAACGGCTGTCAGCAGTAGTTTATAATATTGCATGGGGGATGTTGTGTGTTTCAAATATACGTTTTTACAATTTATCCTGCAATGATTTTCGTTATACGTTATTGGTGATCATTCGTTATCAATGTTTTTGAGCGTCAAGATACTTTTTGGGCAAACAGTCCCGTTTTGAATCCAATGTGTTTCCATCGGGTTGTCTTCCTCCTCGTTTTCCCGGTTGCCCTGGTGGTAGGGCTGGATAAAACATCTTTTCGTGAGGAGCAATTGCGTTATCCCCGAGTGCGCACTGCATGGTCAGAAAAAGGAGCAGACATCAGCATGAAACTTTATCAAAATGGTATCAAGCGCGATGAATCTTTTGAATTGTTATTAATAGCGTTCAAACAGGAGCAGGAGCTAGAGGTATGGGTCAGGAAATCCGGAGATGGTCCTTATAAAAGGTTTGGTACATATGAAATCTGTCGATCTTCCGGTGTTGCTGGACCAAAGCGCCGGGAGGGTGATGGCCAGGTGCCTGAGGGGTATTATTATATAAGTCGATTTAATCCGGCCAGTGATTACTACTTGTCATTGGGTATCAATTATCCGAATAAGTCAGATAAGATTCGATGCAAAACGGGGAGACCTGGAAGTGATATTTTTATTCACGGCAAATGCGTGACCATCGGTTGCATTCCTGTCCGCGATGATGGAATTAAGGAATTGTACGTATTGTGCATGGAAGCTAAAAGCCGGGGAAATGTTGAAATTCCGGTCTGGTCTTTCCCATACAGATTTTCAGCGGAAAGGATGGAGCCGGTTTTGGAAAATCCGGAAAATGGGGCTTTCTGGAAGGAGATTCGGCTTGGTTATCTGTATTTTCTGAAAAACAGGCGGCTCCCCAAAATTCAGATTTCAGCGGGAGGGAAGTATCTTTTTCCATCATGAGGATATTTTTTTTGGGGGTTGAAGATCAGATTCCGGAATTTTCTGTATTTTTAGTATCCCTAATTACGCGTTTGACCATGAAAAAACTCTTACTGATTACGTTCCTCCTTTTACTGAAGGCGGGGGCGATGAATGCACAATGCCCTTCCGGTGAATCGGAGGTAGTCGTACTAATTCAACCTGATACTTATCCAACAGAAACATCCTGGGATCTTCGGGACCTTAACGGAGTTATACTTGCTTCCGGAGGCTCTGTGGGTGACACCGTTTGTGTTCCTACCGGAAGCTGTTTGATTTTTCGAATTCAGGATACTTATGGTGATGGTATCTGTTGTTCCTTCGGAAACGGATTTTATGCGGTGTATGTGAATGGAGCTGTGCAGGCTGCCGGCGGTCAGTTTACCTACAGCGAAACAAGTTATATAAATTGTCCTGCCGGTTCTCATTGTGGCAGTGCATTTACGGTAAATGAGGATACTTTGTATTCGTCACCGGGAAGTAGCACCTGGTATTCTTTTACACCAGATACTACCGGAACCTATAATATCTCCACTTGCTTTGCTTCGAATACTTGTGATACCCGTGTTTGGGTTTATGATCATTGTGTAGGTTTGATCTGGAACGATGATATGGCGGGAACAACGTATTACAACGATAGTGCTTGTGGTATTCAGGCTTTCGTTTCAGCAGCATTTCAGGCCGGTTCTACTTATTACGTTCGTATTGGTGGAGATTCTACCTGTGTGAATGATACAGTAGATTTCCAGATTACATATGGTGGTCCGATTGTAGGTTGTATGGATCCTGCTGCTTGTAACTTCAATCCGCTGGCAACAGTAAGTAATGGGAATTGTATTTATCCGGGTGATCCGCTTTGCAGTTCCGGTCCTGATTTGATTGTTGATGGACAAACTTTATCATCATCTTTAAGTGTCGGAACAGTAAATGGAAATGATGTTTGTCTGATTGGTGAAGGTTGCCTTTCGGGTTATGGTGTTCGTGATGTAATCAACTTTAGTACCCGTATTGCCAATATCGGAGATGCGGATTACTACATCGGTCAGCCTGCTACCGGAAATTCACAGTTTGTTTTCGATCAATGTCATGGTCACTGGCACTATGCCGGTTATGCCATGTACAATATCTATGATAGCTTAGGTGTTCCTTTGCAGGCTGGATTTAAAAACGGTTTCTGCGTATTGGATCTTCAGTGCTTCGGTGGTACTGCCAAGTATGGTTGTGGTGATATGGGTATTTCTGCCGGTTGTGCGGATATCTATGGCGCCGGACTCTCATGCCAGTGGTTAGATATTACCAATATTCCTGCTGGACGTTATACCTTGGTTGTACGTGTTAACTGGGATCAGGATCCTGATAAACTTGGAAGACAGGAGCAGCGATTCGATAATAACGTTGCTGCCGTTTGTCTGAACATCACTCGTAATGCACAAAATGTACCTTCCTTCACGATGCTTCCAAATTGCCAGCCGCTGATTGACTGTGCCGGCGATACATTTGGTTTAGCAACTTATGATTGTATGGGGAATTGTAATGGAACCCGTGTTCGCGGTGACCTCGATATCGACAATGACCGCGATGATACAGATGTTCTGCAGTATCTGACAGATGTAACTGCGCAGAGTGGAGTGCTTCCTTGTAATGACGTAAACGGCGACGGACAATTGACCGCAACAGATGCAGCATTGGTGAACGGATGTATTCGCTCTACCAATGGAAGTCACGGACATCAGGGCGGAACACAGCTTACACATCGTCACTGTGAATTCCCCTGGAATATCCTGAACATTAACGATACAGTTCGAATTGGTATCAACTCAGTAAATCAGGATTCTACTTTCATCGACCTCGACATCTTGAATCCTGATTGCAGATTACTGGCCTATGATTTCACTATGACCGGTGTAACAATTGATTCTGTTGTATCTATTTACAATGGATTTAATCCGGTGATCACATTCGACAATACAACAGGACGAATTGTGCTTCTCGATACAATGGAAGTGTCATTGTTGAAACAATTGGTAGCTGCTAAAGTGTTGCGTGTTTACTATAGCGCTCTCACTTCAAATACAATTTGTATCAGTGCTGTGAATAGTTCTGTTAATGCCGATTACGAAGAAACTATGACCGGTATTTTTAATGGCTGTGTGACAGTAACAGGAATCAATATCCTTTATCAGAGTGGAATGATCAAAGTGATGCCTAATCCTTCAACAGATGTATTTACTGTATCCAGTGATATGTTAAACGGTGCAAACGCTGTTGTAACTGTAACCGATGCAATGGGACGTGTTGTTCTTAGTCGTCGCGAAGTAATTGCCGGAGGAAAAGGATTCGGTATCGATCTGCAGAATTATCCTAAAGGTGTTTACCTGCTTCGGATTTCTACCGATCAAATGGATCTCACGGAAAAGTTGCTGAAACTTTAATCAACGAATAAACAAGAAGAGGCGGTCCCGAAAGATCGCCTCTTCTTGTTTATGCCATTAAGTCTTGATGTGAATGGGGGGCGGCCTCAGGCTACAAGCTACCGGCCTCAAGCTACAGGCTGCTGGCTACAGGCTGCTGACTGCTGGCTACAAGCTACTGGCTCCATGCTTCTGGCTATTGTGTTAAACCTAGAAACCTGAGAACTTAGAAACTTTACTTGAGGCGTTCCCGGATATCCAGTCGATGCTTTCTTGCTGTATCCTGTGCAATATCGTATCCTGCATCCATGTGACGGATGACTCCCATGGCAGGATCGTTATGCAGAACTCGTTTAAGTCTGCGTGCTGCATCATCGGTACCATCTGCTACTATCACCATTCCGCTGTGAATTGAATAGCCCATACCTACGCCGCCGCCATGGTGTAGACTTACCCATGATGCGCCACCGGCTGTGTTGATAAGCGCGTTCAGAATAGGCCAGTCAGCTACTGCGTCTGATCCATCCAACATTGCTTCTGTCTCGCGGTTCGGACTTGCAACTGATCCTGTATCGAGGTGATCACGACCGATTACAATGGGTGCTTTTACCTTTCCGGTTTTAACAAGTTCGTTGAAAAGTAATCCTGCTTTTTCACGATCGCCTTGTCCTATCCAGCAAATACGTGCGGGTAATCCCTGGAAAGCGATGCGCTCCTGTGCCATTTTAATCCAGCGATGTAAGCCGGTATCGTTGGGGAATAAATTTAGTATAGCCTCATCCGTTACACGAATATCTTCCGGATCACCACTCAGTGCAGCCCAACGGAAAGGTCCTTTTCCCTCACAAAACAGTGGTCGAATATATGCTGGTACAAATCCGGGGAAGTCAAAAGCATTTTTCACTCCGCGCTCCAATGCACGTCCGCGAAGGTTGTTGCCATAATCGAAAGTAATCGATCCTTTTGCCTGCATCTCCAGCATCAGCCGAACATGTTCTGCCATTGCATCATATACCATCTCGATATACTGCTCCTGATTTTGTTCGCGAAGTACATTCGCTTCTTCATTGGAAAGTCCTTCCGGCAAATATCCTACAAGCGGATCATGAGCGGATGTCTGATCAGTTAATACATCTGGAATGATATTTCTTTCTATTAACCGCTTCAACATTTTCACCGCAGTACAAATAACGCCGATGGATTTGTTTTCACCTTTTGCTTTAAACTCGAGTGCAAGATCAATGGCTTTGTCAAGATCATGTTCTACATAATCAAGGTAACGAGTTTCAACACGCTTCTGTGCACGCCAGTCTTCTACTTCTGCGGCGAGACAAACTCCGTCTGCCATTGTTATTGCGAGTGGTTGTGCACCACCCATTCCTCCTAAGCCGGCTGTTACGCAGAGTTTTCCTTTGAGTGATCCTCCAAAATGCTTGGCAGCAAGAGCATTGAATGTTTCGTAAGTTCCCTGTACAATTCCCTGTGAGCCGATGTAGATCCATGAGCCGGCAGTCATCTGTCCGTACATCATCAAACCTTTCTTTTCCAACTCGTCAAATACTTCCCATGTAGCCCATTTTGGTACTAACTGCGAATTACTGAGGATGACGCGTGGCGCATCTTTATGTGTTGGAAGTATTGCAACAGGTTTTCCACTTTGAATCAGCAAGGTCTCGTCGTCGTTTAGGTCCTTAAGAGCTTTTACGATGAGATGGAATGCTTCTACGTTTCGTGCAGCTTTGCCTCGTCCGCCATAAACAATCAAATCTTCCGGACGCTCTGCTACTTCCGGATCGAGGTTGTTGTGCAACATCCGTAAGGCCGCTTCCTGTACCCAACCTTTGCAGGTGAGTGTGGTTCCGGTTGGTGTTTTGGTTTTGGAGAGGTCGAGTTTTAAGTCTGAGAGCTGCATGGTTATAGTCTTTCTTCGAAGGGTGTAAAATTAACGAATGTAAGGGTGTCGGGCAACAGAATTTTATCGGTGTGGAGTCAGGTCTCGTTCAGGTGGTATATGATTGACTCTGACAGCAGTGAAGGGGAGTTACCGTTGGTCTTTTTTCTTTCGGCTCGCTTCCCGTTCTTTTTTCCAGGGGCAATGACGGCATCCGCTCTGGCAGCAATAACCACGTTTGAGGTGGTAGGCCTCAGTGAAGACAATATATCCCTCCGGTGTGAGGTAGTAGTCTTCTTTAGCAAATTTGTCGGTGAAGGCCATTTTTTAGTTGTTGATTTCGGTCGGATAAATTCTTCAGACCTGATTCCGGTCGCATACGAAGGTCCCTATTTTTGCGTTCATCAATAACAGTATGCTTATGAAAAAGTTTCAGCGGATTCTGATGTTCGGTGTAATGGCCTGGACATTAACAGTTCAAACCGGATGTTTCGGTACCTTTCAGTTGACCAGACAAATTTACACATGGAATGGCTCGGTGGAAGATAAAACCGTGCGTTCCTTACTATTTTTTGCATTATGCGTGATTCCGGTTTATCCGATTGCGGCCTTTATTGATTGGGCGATTCTGAATGTGGTGGAGTTTTGGGATGGCTCAAATCCTGTTTCGCTGAAGCCAGGTGAGGTGGAACGTCAGGACCTGGTTTATCGTGGTAATCAAATGCGCATGGAGGCTCGTCAGAATACTTTGTCGGTTTTTGCCTTCGAGAGGGGCTCATATCAACTGAAGGCGGAATTTGTTTTTCGTCCGGAGAATCATAGCTGGAATTTGCGTAAAGATGGTCACTTAACAATGCTTTCCCGATTGGTGAAGGATGCAAACGGAGATGTGGCTGTAGTGGTCATGGATAAATACGGCAAGGAACATCTCGCTGATTATCCTGGAGAGAAAGTCGCCTGGAATACTTATGTTCAGCAGGGAGAAGCCCCGTTTATTGCAGCCCGTTAGGACTTGATGTTGTCTTTGCCGAATCTCCCAATTGATTCTGTTTCGATTCACGGTGTCAGTTTTGATCTCTTGCGTCTCGATTTGATTGATCCGGTTACTGGAGGCAATAAATGGTTTAAGCTGAAGTATAATCTGGAAGCTTTCCGGGAGGGAGGTTATGAGTCAATCGTCAGTTTTGGTGGTGCCTGGTCGAATCATCTTGCAGCATTGGCGGAGATGTGTCGAAGGGAGATGATTCCGGTGACGGCAATAGTTCGGGGAGAGAAACCAGATAATTTATCTCCAACACTCCAACGGGCCATGGATTCGGGGATGCAATTGAAGTTTGTTTCACGGGAAGAGTACCGGCAATTCAGGTCGGGCATGTTGAAGCCGGAAATTTTTTTCGCAGGGAAAATTTTGGTTATTCCTGAGGGTGGGGCGAATGAAGCCGGAATCAGAGGTTGCGGAGAAATAATTTCACTGATACCTTCAGCGTATTCGCAGGTGCTGTTGCCGGTGGGTACCGGAGGGACAATGGCAGGTATACTGAAGGCATATAATGGAAGTGCAACATTTACCGGAATAAAGGTTTTAGAGGCAAATCAGGAGCAGTTGATCCATTCTGCTATTGGCGAGAAAGCTGTGCCATGGTTGATGGAGAGTAGTTATACATTCGGAAGATATGCCGCTGTAACAGATGAACTACAGCTTTTTGTGGCTGAGTGGAATAGCCTAAACTCTGCCGGAATCGAGCCTGTATACACGGGGAAAATGTGTTTTGGTATCGTAGATATGATCAAAAAGGGAAGATTTAGTGAAAACGACCGCATTTTGGGCATACATACGGGAGGAATGCAATATTTATCCCATTAACACCGCTTTGTTGATAGTAGAGGGAAGTGAGAGAGGATACCTCCTTGCTTCCTGTCTAATTTTGCAGGAGAAACTATCATGATTATGCGTCGATTCCACCTTCTGTTGATTCTCTTGTGTAATGTTGCGGTATTGGTTGCGCAGCCGAATCAGAAACGCGATTCAGGTCGCATGACTCCGGAGATGTATATCGAGATGTTTAAGGAGGCGGCGATAACCGATATGCTGAAAACCGGTGTGCCTGCCAGTATCACGCTCGCTCAGGGGATGTACGAATCAGATTATGGAAACAGTCCGTTGGCAAAAGGGGCAAATAATCATTTCGGTATTAAATGCCATAAAGATTGGAGCGGAAATACCTTTCATCAGGATGATGATGCGCCTAATGAATGTTTCCGGAAGTATGAGTCTGTTCAGGAGTCGTATGATGATCATTCGAATTTTCTTCGCAGTCGCGACCGTTATCGGTTTTTGTTTGAGCTGGAAATCACCGATTATAAAGGTTGGTCGCATGGCTTGAAGAAAGCAGGTTATGCAACTAACCCTGCGTATGCCGGAAAATTAATTGATATTATCGAGCGTTTTCGTCTTTATGAGTACGACAATCAGGGGCAAAAAATGCCTGTTGCAGGTACAGTAGCAACCTCTGCACCGACTAACGGTAACGCAGTTCCGAAAAAGGAAGAAACTGCGCCGGAGAAAAAATCTACAAGGCCTGTATCATCGCGTCCGCGTCCGATACTTACACAAACCGATGAAGTTCCAGCAAATGCTGCAGGAACAATCAATGGTATTCCCTATGTGAAAGTTGTAAAGGGAGATACCTGGACAAAACTTGCACGTGAAAATAATATCGAACTCTGGCAGGTGTTGGAGTTTAATGATGCGCAGAAGAATGATGTGCTGAAGGAAGGTGAGCATATTTTTATTCGTCCTAAAAAGAATAAAGCTGAACCATTTACACATACTGTTGCGGAGGGAGAAACGATGCGCGATATCGCACAGCAGTATGGTGTCCGTTTAGCACGCCTTTATAAGATGAATGAAATGACTTTTGGTGAAAATCCGGTTCCCGGAAAACAGATATATCTGAAACGGGCGATGTTGTTTGGGGTGGTTTTATAGTGAAAATCGGACTTTCAGATCGTCTTTTCAAGGATTGTTTTTTGATTTTTAATAACGTAAATTCCTGATATTCAGATAGATTTGATTCTTGTTAATATCGGTTTTTTTTGCCTCTTGTGTCGTGTATTATTTTTTTCTATTATTGAATCAATCTGCTCCCTGAGTGGATTAACCCTGTGATAGTATCCACTCGCCAAGTATCGCGCTTTTAAGGATGGTTCAGGTGTTAATTTTACCTTAGACTTAGTGTGTGAATATGAAGAGGCTATACCTCCTGTGTATGATGATGTTTGCTTTTGCCGGTATAAAGCGGGCAGAGGGGGCGACATATTATGCAGTGACAACAGGTAACTGGAATGTCACTACTACCTGGTCTACCGGCGGATGCGGAACTTATGTAACACCAGCGGTGACTCCGGGTCCGGGAGATAATGTTATTGTTTGTCTCGGAATTACCGTTACCGTGAATGTGAACGTTACGGTTGCGAATGTTACCGTGAACAATGGTGGCGTTTTGCAGAATGGAGGAGGTTCAACCACTAATCGTAGTCTGACTGTAACAGGTGCTCTTACTGTGAGTAACGGAGGAACGCTGATCCAGAATAGTATTTTAAATCCTACTACAACTTTATTCGCCGGAACTGAATCCTTCGGTGCAACAAGTACCGTAACAGTGAGCAATTGGTTTTCGCCAACGTTACCTTTAATAAATAGCATTAACTCAAATTTTGGAAGTGTCAACCTGAATTGGGGCACTGGTACAAACTGGTGGAAGAATCAGGGTTTAGGTGTTACAAGGACAATTGCAGGAAACTTAACTGTAGGCACAGGTTGCCAGACATTCCTTGATTCCTCCAATGCAGCCGTTTCTATCAGTATTGGTGGTAGCCTTACAGTAAACGGAAAGCTGCGCATTAAATATTTAATGCCCGGTGCAGTAACATTTCTTGCATCCGGAAACGGTAATATCGGCGCTGCGGGCGAATTCAATGGCACATTCGGTGGCAACGGAAATGTATCGTTTACAATACAAAATTTAACCAGCTCAGCCGGAGGTACCTTTTGCGCTGTGAAAGACGGAATAGGAAATGCCACTGTGGCAATTAATGGCATATTTACCTGCGCAGGGAATTTCTACGGAATTGATGCGCCTGCTGTGATTAATAATGGTGTGCCTACAATTACTATGAATTCACTGGCGTATACCGGAGGTATATTCATGGCATCCAATACGCACAATAGTCTGGGTACTGCAACCGTAACGATTGCTACCAATGCTAATGTTTCTTTCACAGTAGCAACTGACCGAATTTCATTAATTGGTTTAGGTAATGTAGGTGTTAATAATGTAACTACCCGACTTGTGCTCAATGTAGGTGGTAATTTATCAATCGGAGGACTTTCTACCTGTTCATTTAAAACAAGCGAATCATTCGGTGAAGAAACGATTACAGTAAATGGTACCTTCACTTCAACTGCAGCACGAACGTTGTTTAACGGTGGCGCCAACGAATTGTCGGGCCATAAAGTGCGGGCGACTTTTGGTGGATTTGTCATCAGTGGCGGAAATGTATGGTTCAGTGAAAATACTTCTGATAGTACGTTGATCACTGTGAATGGAACTACTCAGCTTTCGGGAGGTACTTTAATTCTTAAGTCAGCGGGTGGATATGCGAATTTTATTGTTAACGGTTCATACGCGCAAAATCTTGTCGGTAGTGTTTACTATATGCATGGTCCCGATCAGCAAGGAGCTGCTACTTTGGGCAATAACTTCATTGATATGCGGGTGAATGGTACCTTTACGCAAAGTGGTGGAGTCATGCATTTTGATGTTGCGAATTCTCCTGCCGAACAACGATTGTATATCAATGGCCCATCCTATACGATATCAAATATTGCAACAATGCAACGTGCAGGCTATGGTACCTCAACAAATTTCGCACGGATTATATTTGAGTATGCGGGAACCATTACTTATTTCAGAAATCTTTCTCACAATATTCAACAGTGTAAACAGACCATACGTAATGGATGTAGGGTGAACGTAACTTCTGGTCCTTTCCAGATCAGCTCCCACAATACACCTGCACTCGATTTTCTTACAGTAGAGAGTGGTGGAATACTTAGTGTAGGAACTTCGCAGATTTCTTCGGATAGTGCTTATAGTAATACCGGAGTTACGATTCAGGATAATGCACGCTTGATTCTTGCAAATACCAATGGCTTGTATGACGGTACCATTTATCCGGTTTTCAGAAGCACAGGAAATATGAATTATTTTCTTGGTGCGAATAGTACGGTCGAGTACAATACTGCTACTTATGCGCGGGTAACAGGAATTAATATTGGTGTGGCCACTTTACCTCAACATAAGTATGGTATTCTGGAAATTAATCACGTT
>Ga0075163_10008008_pt1 | contig 13959 bp, 10 predicted proteins | sample JI1023141ADNA_FD_71478 | JGI IMG/M metagenome (GOLD analysis project Ga0075163, IMG submission 71478) | Wastewater effluent complex algal communities from Wisconsin, to seasonally profile nutrient transformation and Carbon sequestration -... | ecosystem: Engineered > WWTP > Effluent > Algae...
CATAGATACGAATGTTGGTAAAACGGTTATCTCAGCAATTTTAACCGAGGCTTTACTGGCCGATTATTGGAAACCGATCCAATGTGGAATTACAGATGGAACGGATGTAAATGAAGTGCGCAAGCTCATTACAAATTCAAAAACAAAAGTACATCCCGAAGCATATTCGTTTGCAGCACCTGTTTCACCACATTTAGCAGCCGCTATAGAAAGTAAAAAAATTGAAGTAAAAAATATTGTTCTTCCATCTACCTCAAATCACATAATTATTGAAGGAGCAGGAGGAATAATGGTTCCGTTGAATAAAAGTAATTACGTTATTCAATTAGCAAGAGAATTTAACGCCGAAGTTATACTAGTTGTAAGAAATTATATAGGCTGTATCAATCACTCGTTATTATCCATTGATTATTTATTGCGTAATAAATACAAAATAAAAGGAATGATATTGAATGGAAATTTCGATCCACTGGTGGAGCAAGCGATCACAACATATTCAGATATCCCTGTTTTGGCAAAATTCCCGGAGGAAGGAGCTATTGATAAAGCCAAGATCAAACAATTGGCCTTAACTATAAAACAAGAATTATTCATATGAGCTGGAGTGATAGAGATAAAAAGAATATTTGGCATCCGTTCACGCATTTAAAAACGGCATCAGATCCTATTGTTATCACTAAAGCCGAAGGACTTTATTTATATGATGAAAAGGACAATAAGATCATGGATGCCATTTCGAGTTGGTGGGTAAATTTGCACGGACATTCACATCCATACATCTCTAAAAAGGTAAGTGAGCAATTATTTTCCTTCGAACATATTCCTTTTGCTGATTTTACACACCAACCTGCCATTGAATTAGCGGAGCGTTTACTAAAACACCTTCCGGATAACCAATCGAAAATATTTTATTCTGATAACGGCTCCACGGCCGTGGAAGTAGCGTTGAAAATGACATTGCAATACTGGCACAACAAAGGCGAGCCAAAAAATACCTTTATTGCTTTAGAAAATGCGTATCACGGAGATACATTTGGAGGCATGAGTGTTGGCGCACGAAATGTATTTAATACTGCTTTCGAGAATCAATTATTTAATGTGGCGCATATTCCCATTCCAACAACAGACAATTTAGAACAAATAAAAGAAGTTATTGGAGCATGGAAAGAGAATCATTCAATTGCAGGATTTATTTTTGAACCCTTAGTACAAGGTGCCGCCGGAATGATGATGTACGATGGAGAGGTTTTAGATGAATTGATAGCGTTTTGTAAACAAAACGAAATTGTAACAATAGCCGACGAAGTGATGACGGGGTTTGGAAGAACAGGAAAATTTTTTGCAACTGATCATTTAAGCAATAAACCCGATATAATGTGTTTGTCAAAAGGATTAACCGGCGGTTATTTACCATTGGGAGTTACTTCCTGTGCACAATTTATTTACGATGCTTATGTAAGCGAGGATAAAACAAAAACTTTTTTCCACGGCCACAGTTACACAGCAAATGCTACAGCATGTGTAGCGGCATTAGCGAGTTTGGATCTAATGGAGAAAAAAGAAACGTTAGATCAGATCCACATGATCCAAGAGGAGCATTTAAAATTTCTAAAGGAGATAAAGCATCATAAGGCATGTAAGGAGGTAAGAGTAAAGGGTACGATCTTAGCCATTGAATTGAGAACTGATGATGAAACACATTATCTAAATACTATTTCCGAAAAAATAAATTCTCATTTTCTAAATAAAGGAATTTTGTTACGACCATTAGGAAATGTATTTTATATTTTACCGCCTTACTGTATCACTAAAGAGGAATTGCAATACATTTATAAGAATATCAAGGAGTTTTTGAACCTCTGATCCATTTATCAACTTGCCAGGTAAGCAAACCGCTTCCAATACCAATGATCATGCCTCCCAAAACATCGCTTGGGTAATGAACACCTAATCGCATACGCGAATAACCAACTAAACCGGCATACGCATAAGCAGGCACCGCAAATTGCCATTTTTTTGTGCTTAAAGTTAAAGCGGTTGCAGTTGCAAATGCCGCAGTGGTATGTCCACTAGGAAATGAAAGCGGACCAACATGGGTTCTTTGCGTTATATCATTAGGATATGTTACAAACGGACGATCACGTTTGATGGCAACTTTTAGGCCATAACTTAATCCATTCGCTAGAGTAATAGCAATTGCACTTTTATAGCCATTACGCATCATTTCTTGATCTTTATTGAAATACCCATATGCCCAAATGCTGCCAACAGTTAAAGGCATAGCAGGGTATACAGAAAATGAAACGCCTTCCATGGTTTTATCCCACATAGGCATACCCCCGGTATTAAATGTTTTTAATGAACGAATGTCTGCGTTCTGACACAACGAATTAAAATGAAAGAGAATTAGAAAAAGAAAACTAAGGTTTCTCATTTGGCTTTTTGTTTTTCTTTAGTTTTTGCAAATAACGTTGGTAAAGATCATTCCATGTATCAAACTCTTCTCGAAAAAAGAAACCTAGCCCTTGTGTATAAGGAGCACCACCCGAGGTGATTTGCTGTGTATTGTCATTGGTTCTGTTAAAGCCCTTTAATTTGTAGCGCCCATCCTTACTTAATTTATATTCCACGTTCACATCACCGATAATATTTCTATTCGTTCCTGTGCTTGATCCTGCGCCAAAATTACCATCAACCGTAAGTTTATCATCTAAAAAGTTTCTATTCACATTAATTAAAACTTCATCGGAGTTGTTTTGGCTTCCCGGTCTGTAATTTACACCTACTTGAAGGTCCTTATCAAAATTCCCTACCAAACCATCCAATACACCATTTACACGGCTGCTTAATAATTCACTTCCTGTTGAAGCTGCGGCGTTACCTGCCGTAACTCCACCACCTGTTGTACCGTAAATGACAGGAGGAATAAAACTTCTAAACAAAAGAAAAGAGAATACTTGCCTGTTAAGCTCTGCTTCATCGGCTAAAACACTACTTATTTGCGAACGTACATTATCAGAAATAGAGGGGAATTCCAATTCAAAAGAAATTTCCGGTTTCATTAATGTGTTTCTCATAATTAGTTTACAGGCCGCCGGGGTGCGTGCTTTATGTTGTCCAGTAACATCATTTATCAAAGGTGCAATTGAAGCACGCTGACGGTAACTAGCGGTAATATCAATATCGCCGTTATATGGATTGCCGCTCCACACAATACTACTTCCCGCATCAATCTCAAATTTTTTGGTGATCACATTTTGTAAACTGAAATTGTAATCTCCACCACTCATTATATAATCGCCATACATATCGAACTTACCTAGTGTATTAATTTTCATTTTTATGTCGCCATTTCCATATACGTTGATCGCATCGCCTGAGATCTTATCAAAAATGATCTGCATTGTAGCCTCAGGTGTTGCAATAATATTCAAGTCGAGATTGAAGCCGGTAAAGTCTTGTTTCACCACTTGTTTTATGGTGTCTTTCTTTACAAATTTGATATAATCGTTTTCTGCTATTTCCGTTGGGCCGTCCAATGGTAAAATAAATTTGGAATTCTTTTTCGTGGTTGCCTTAACTTCCATGTGTATGTCGTTCATGAATCCATACAATCCAATATTTCCTGTGCAATAAACACGACCATAGAAATCTTTATTTTCGCGCTCGGTAGTATTTAGTGCTAACATGTTTTTGAACGAAATATCATAATCGAGCTGCATTTTTTTAAAATTACTATGAAATAAGTTACCGTTAATAGTTCCCTGAGGCACGGTTTTAAGTTTCATGTTTCTCAATTGATCATTCGGATCTATTTGATCCATCAATATATCACTAAAGCGGATCTGATCTGGCATGATCTCAATTTTGCCATTCATTTTATAAGTAACATTGGTATAATCAATTTTGATCTCGCTCTCCTTTAATTGCAACTCCCCGTCAATTAAAACTTTATCGGCATTTCCATGGATCTTTCCCCCACCAAAAACAAGTCCTTTATTAACCGTTAATATTCCGGCCATTAATGGATTAATGAGTTTTAAATTAAGTGGATTGGCGCTAAATGCCAGATCGATGGTCTCTTCACGTTTATCAAAATAATAATTCCCTTTGAATGAAAGATTTTTAAGTACACCAAATCCAATGCCTAAACCGAGCGTGGTGTAACCATCCATTTGTAAACGTTGTTCTTGGGTAATGTAATCGGTTTGTACGTGCATCTGACCAATGAGATTATCATTGAATTTAAATTTGGTAAGATCAATGATACTATTTAGAGTTACATGTTTATCTACATTTTGTAATTTGATCCTTGAATCAAGTTCACCATTGAGTTTTAAGCCAAATCGTTCTAATAGTGGATTAAATTGATCAAGCACTAGGTCGGTAGTTACAAAATTTAAAGAGTCGCTCTTTTTATTAGAGTAAGTACCATTTATGGCAATGCTTTGGTCTAAATTCTCAAACTTTAGTGGATTAATAGTAATGTTTCCTGCACTATCTATGATCGTGGGATTGGTTGTGGTAAGTTTCCATGTACTATCTCTAACTTTTAAAGTTAATTCATTGTACTTAAATAGGGCTTTGTTGTCGGCAAAAGAAACCGTACCATTGAATTTACCTGAGTTATTAGGAATTTTTTTATCATTCCATTCTAAATTATATTTTGTATCAAGATCTTTTGACACAAAATACATGAAATAATTATTCAAACGTAAACTATCTGCCAATTCAATATAAGCCCCTTTAAATACAAGGTTGATCTTTTTATTCTTCGAGTACGACTCGATCACATTGTCTTTAAATTTAATTCCTGCAGTTTCGATCAAGCCTGATCTTAAATTAAAATTGATAAGATCTATGCCGGCGTCAAAATCACCGGAAGCTATGGTGCCCGGACTTACCATTAAGCTCGGTACAAACAATTCTTTTATCACGTCAAACTTTTTTACGGTAATTTTATACTTGAATGCGTCTTTATACACCACTTTGCCTTTATTAGCCTGCACAAAGGTTGGATAATAATCGTGAAGGGTTTGTTTAAATGCCATTGGTAGATCGGTTAGGTTGAATTTGCCGTCAATATCTACGTTGAAATAGTTGGAAGTTAATTTGATGCTTTTATCTACTAGGTCTTGATTCAACTGAAGATCGAATGTGCTGATCTTATAGGTTTTTAAACTGTCTTTGTAAAGTGTATTGTCAAAATTGATGTTTCCAGTAAGATTGTTCACATTATCACCTTTTAAGTTGATCAAGATCTGTGTAGAGAATTCAGCAGGAGACTTACTGAAATTCAATTTTTTCAAATTCAGTTTGTTAACTGTAGAGATAAAATCCATTTGAGGTACTTTGTTTGTAAAGTTCACTGTGCCGTTAAAATCAAAATCAGCATTTGGATCAGTGCTTACTAAAACACCATTAAAACTTTTGTTGATGAAAGTTCCGTCAACTTTAATGTTGTTGTATTCATAGCCATTAAAATTCAACGTTCTAATTCCGCCTTGCATGGTCGCATTTATTTTTGCAACGTTTACCCCTTTGCCTTTTAGTTTAAGATCAGAATTTAAATTATAAAGTCCTTTAACGCCTGCCAACATGCCAATATTGAAATTCAATGTTTTTATTTTGCCATGGTACTCTAGGTCATCGGGTTTTTTACCGGTTTTGATGCCAATATCTGCCACAATGGATCCTAAAGCGGTACGAACATTGCCGTACACATTAAAGTCATTTATCAAACCATCAAACTTGCCATTGTAGTTTATTACGCCAAGGTTTTTTAGTTGAATGGGGATCTCTAATTTTTTATTTTCTTTAAATGGATAATTCGGAATTTGAACTAAGTCGGCGTATGAAGTAGATAATTTTTTTGTATCAAAGTGCAGATAACTGTTAGTAAAATCCGGCAAACCTACTATTGTAAGATCTCCAATAAACTCGGTGTGTGCTTTTAATTTTAGTTTAAAATCCGTTAAGCTAAGATCCGCTAAAGTTCCTTTTACTTTCCCCGAAAGTTTAATGGTGTCATTCAATCCTGCTAATTCTTCAGTAAACGATGCAACATCTTTCAAATGCACTTTTGATTTTGGTTTTAAAAGAACATCCATCTCAACTTTATTTATAAAATCGCTGTAAGCATCCCAATTATCATGTTTAAATCTTAGATGTCCTCTTATTACTGTTCCTGGTGTTACAATGTCTAAGTGGTCAATGTAAACGCCTTTTTCGCTCATTTTTAAATTGCCCGATAAGTTGGTGAGAACAAATCCACTTTGCTCAGTAAATCTCAAATTAGATAGCGCAACAAGAATAGTGTCTTTTTGTAATTTTATCTGCGAAAATTTTCCTGAAACGTTGTTCGCTCTTAAGTTATCAAAATTAATAGCTTCGGTGATCTTTGTGTTCGTGTTATTATTCTTGAACATAAAGTTCACATTATCGAGTGTAAGGTCATTGAATCCTACATCCCATCTGGTAGAACTAGTATCTTTTTCTTTTATACCCGTGTCAAAATAATTCACAATGAATTGAAAGTTCATTATGCTATCATTTTTTGGAATGGATAATTTAGCCGTTGTGTTTGAAAGCGTTATGTTTTTAATATTTATTTTTTGGTCTGAAAAATTGAAAGAATTGAGTTCAACAAAGATCCTACCGCCACTGATGAGGGTGTCTTTATGAAGATCCTCCATATAAACTCCTTTTAGTTCGGCCGTTTTAAAAAAATGAATTTCAACTGCATCAATTTTTACAACCGTTTTTAATTCATCTTCCAAATAGTGCGATGCTTTTTGAGCCAACCAAGTTTGAAACGAAGGACTTTGTGCCAAGAAGAATAGGGTAGTAACCAGGATCACCACAACTATTGTGAGCCACATAAGGCTTTTTAGTATTATTCTTGTAACTTTACGCATTGGTAAGACCTACTAAATTACACAAAATTAGCACCCTGAAAACCGAAAAAATGCAAAATAGTAACAGTATCATATTAGCAATTGAAAGTAGCTGTGATGATACATCTTGCGCGGTGCTGAAGGCTGATTTTGTTTTGAGTAATTACACGGCAAATCAAAAAATTCACGAGCAATATGGCGGCGTAGTGCCCGAATTGGCCAGTCGCGATCATCAAAAGAACATTGTTCCTGTGGTTCATGAAGCGCTTAAAAAGGCGAATGTTGAGTTATCTCAAATAAATGCCATTGCTGTAACCCGAGGCCCCGGTTTAATGGGAAGTTTGTTAGTTGGATTGAATTTTGCAAAATCGCTTTCACTTGCGCTTAACATTCCCTTAATTGAGGTTGATCATATGCAAGCACATGTATTGGCACATTTTATTGTGGATGATGAACAAAAGATCCCCCCTTTTCCTTTTGTATGTTTAACTGTAAGTGGAGGACATACCCAATTAATAAAAGTAACTGATCATTTAAAATTTGAATTGCTAGGCCAAACTATTGATGATGCGGTTGGAGAAGCGTTTGACAAAGCTGCGAAAGTGTTGGGCTTGCCTTATCCAGGTGGACCAATGATCGATAAATTTGCGCAGAAGGGAGATGGGCATCGTTTTAAGTTCTCTGATACAAAAATGCAAGCGTATGATTTTAGCTTTAGTGGAATAAAAACGTCGTTCTTGTATTTTATTCAAAAAGAAACTGCAAAGGATCCTGATTTTGTAAAAGATAACATGAGTGATATTTGTGCTTCCTATCAACATCATTTGATCCAAATACTCTTAAAAAAAAGCAAATTGCTATTAGATGAAACACAGATCAAGCATTTTGCTATATCGGGCGGTGTTTCGGCAAATTCGGAGTTACGAAAGCAGGTAAAAGCGCTTGAACAGGATGGAATGGAAACCTATATTCCTAAATTTGAGTATTGTACCGATAATGCTGCAATGATAGGCATAGTGGGCTTTTACAAGTTTTTACGTCAGGAATTCTCTTCTCTTGGGATCTCCCCTTTAACGCGCCAGACATTTTAAGGATCAAACTTAATTTCGTACTTTTGCGCCCTTATGATTTCGGTAAACTCAGTAACGGTAGCCTTTGGAGGCTTTAATTTGTTCGACAACATTTCTTTTTTGATCAATCCAAAGGATAGAATTGGATTAGCAGGAAAAAATGGCGCTGGTAAAAGTACCATGCTTAAGCTCATAGCCGGCGAAGAAAATCCAACCAAAGGGGATGTATCAACACCACGTGATATTACCATTGGGTATTTGCCGCAAGATATGATCCATCAGCATGGAAGAACCGTATTTGAGGAAACTGAAACAGCTTTTGCGGAGATCCAAAAACTCGAAATTAAATTAGAGAATATCAATCACCAATTAGAAACGCGAACTGATTACGAAAGTGAAGATTACATGCGTTTAATTGAGGAGCAAACTGATATTTACACTCGTCTTGATATGATTGGCGCGGGCAGTAAAAATGAGGAGATAGAAAAAATATTGAAAGGCCTTGGCTTTGCGCGTAAAGATTTTGATAGGCAAACAGCTGAGTTTAGCGGAGGATGGCGTATGCGCATTGAATTAGCCAAGATCCTTTTACAAAAACCACACATTTTATTACTCGATGAGCCAACTAATCACTTGGATATTGAAGCGATCATTTGGTTAGAGGAGTTTATGGAAACGTTCTCAGGCGCGGTGATGCTCATAAGCCATGATAAAACATTTTTGGATAACGTTACACAACGAACCATTGAGATCGTAAATGGGAAAACCTACGATTATAAAACCAATTATTCACGTTATCTTGAGTTAAGACAAGAGCGTATTGAACAACAAGAGAACGCTGCTAAGAATCAACAAAAGATCATTAATCAAACAGAGGTATTGATCGATAAATATAGAGCCAAAGCAAGTAAAGCTTCGTTCGCACAATCTTTGATCAAAAAATTGGATCGTATGGAAAAGGTGGAAGTAGATGACTTAGATACATCTGTCATGCGCTTTCGTTTTCCACAACCTGCTCATAGCGGTAAGATCGTTTTAACTGTGGAAGATGCCGGGAAAAAGTACGGCGACAAGCGCATTTTTTCTGACGCTAGATTTATTATCACCAAAGGAGAAAAGATAGGTTTGGTAGGAAGAAATGGTGAAGGAAAAAGTACCATGATGAAAATGATCGCTAAAAAAATAGATCATGAAGGGATTGTTCAGCTAGGACATAGTGTATTACCTGGATATTTTGAGCAAGATCAAGAAGAAAAATTAGACCCAAAGAAAACAGTTTTTGAAACCATTGATGAATTGGCGGTGGGTGAAGTGCGTAAACAAGTAAGAGGGTTATTAGGTTCGTTCTTATTTGGAGGAGAAGATATTGATAAAAAAGTTCAAGTGTTGAGCGGAGGAGAGCGTGGCCGTTTAGCTTTATGTAAATTATTATTGGAGCCATATAATTTATTATTCCTGGATGAGCCCACTAATCACTTGGATATTAGGAGTAAGGAAGTATTAAAATCTGCGATCCAGGATTATGAAGGAACAGTGATCATGGTTAGTCACGATCGTGATTTTATGAAAGGTATTTGTCATCGTTTATTTGAGTTTAGAGATGGAAAAGTTCGAGAACACTTATGCGACATTGAAGAATTTATGCAATTGCGTAAGGTAGAACGCTTGAACGAGCTGGATCTTGACAAGAAAACAAACAAACAAGAAGCTTTTGGAAATGTTCAGCAAAAGGTTGTAGAGTCAAAGCCGGTGCTTGATAAAACGAATGATGCTGAAAAGAAGCAATTGCTGAACAAGCTTAAAAAAACGGAAGAGACCATCGAGAAATTAGAACTTGAGATAAAGCTGGCCGACGAAAAACTGGCTGATCAGGCTAATTATGAGAAACTGATGAATGATCAGGTGTTTTTTACCAACTACTCAAAACTAAAACTTCAGCTAGAGGCCGAATTAACAAAGTGGGAAGAGGTTTCGAGTTTGTTAAATTCGTAATATCAAATGCAACTTATACATTTGCATGGCGTATAAATTGTAAAGTATGAGTATCAAAAAACACATCCCCAATGCTATTACTTGTTGCAACCTTTTATGTGGTTGCATTGCTATTATTCAAACGTTTGAGGGTAATCTTGTAATGGCGTCCTACTTAGTTGGATTGGCAGCTATTTTTGATTTTTTTGACGGATTTGCTGCACGAGCGCTAAAAGTATCTTCTCCTATTGGAAAAGACCTAGATAGTTTGGCCGATATGGTAACATTTGGCGCGGTTCCGGGATTTGTGATGCACAAAATGTTGGAGATCGGTTATTTGGTAAATCACCGCGATTATGATCTTATTGTTCAAAATCAATGGCTCACATATATTCCAATTCTTATCCCAATTTTCTCGGCCATTCGCTTAGCTAAATTTAATAACGATACCCGCCAAACGGATTCTTTTATTGGGGTTCCAACGCCTGCAAATGCCATTTTAATTTGTTCAATTCCACTAATAGTTAATTGGGATACTCATTTTGATCTGAAGCATTGCGAAGTAATTCATTTTTTAATTCATCCTTATGCGTTGATCGCGATCTCTGTTCTAATGTCGTTTTTAATGGTTGCAGAATTACCCCTTTTCTCTTTAAAATTCAAACAATTTGGTTGGAAGGGCAACGAGATTCGTTATATTTTCCTTCTCTTAAGCATACTTGGTCTTGTGATCTTTCAATTCCTTGGGTTGGGCATTGCCATTGTTTTATACGTGGTATTATCCGTTATAAATAATCTGTTTTTCAAGCCTAAAACTGCCTAAGTTTCCCCGCAGATGCCGCTTATTTTCGCAGATTTTTAATTCCGCGAAGAATTTGCGATATCTGCGTAATCCGCGGGAGATATCAACCAATCCCGCTAATTATAAACAACCCTTAAAAGCCTGTTTTTATATTGCTTTTAACTTGTTAATTTAGCGCTTCTATTAAAAGAAACCATGGCAAAATTTGTAGCAAATATTGATGTAATGCCCCTAAAAGCATTATTGGATCCACAAGGTAAAGCGGTTACCGGTTCTATGAAAAACTTAGGACTTCCTGAAATTGAGAATGTACGTATTGGCAAACACATTACTTTAGAAATTGAAGCGGCTTCAAAAGACGCTGCAAATGCTAAGGTTGATGAAGCGTGTAAAAAACTTCTCTGCAATCAAATAATGGAGGGGTATGAGTTCTCTATTAGTGAAGTGAAATAAATTTTTGTTATTGAACCTAATTAGTTTACATTTGAAATTCTAAAATTTAAAAAATCAATATGGGATATCTATTTACCTCAGAGTCTGTGTCGGAAGGACACCCCGATAAAGTAGCCGATCAAATTTCGGATGCTTTGATCGATAATTTTTTAGCGTTCGATCCACAAAGTAAAGTGGCTTGCGAAACGTTAGTTACAACAGGTCAAGTAGTATTGGCTGGTGAAGTAAAATCAAAAGCATATTTGGATGTTCAAGAAATTGCGCGCGAAGTAATCCGCAAAATCGGATACACAAAATCAGAGTATATGTTCGAAGCAAACTCGTGTGGTATCTTATCTGCCATTCACGAACAATCAGCTGATATCAACCAAGGTGTTGATCGCAAGAAAAAAGAAGAGCAAGGAGCAGGCGACCAAGGGATGATGTTTGGTTATGCTACTAACGAAACCGCTAACTATATGCCTTTGGCTTTGGATCTAGCGCATGGTATTTTGTTAGAACTTGCGGCATTACGCAGAGAGAATAAAGAAATTAAATATTTACGTCCCGATGCAAAATCACAAGTTACTTTAGAGTACGATGATAATAACAAACCGGTACGTATTGACGCTATCGTGGTTTCTACACAGCATGATGATTTTGACAGCGAACCAAAAATGTTGGCTAAGATCAAAAAAGACATCATTAGTATTTTGATCCCACGCGTAAAAAAGAAATATCCAAAGTACGCTAGCTTATTCAACGATAAGATCAGTTACCATATTAACCCAACCGGTAAATTTGTTATTGGCGGTCCGCATGGAGATACTGGTTTAACCGGTCGTAAGATCATTGTAGATACTTACGGTGGAAAAGGTGCTCACGGTGGTGGTGCATTTTCAGGAAAAGATCCAAGTAAGGTTGACCGTTCGGCAGCATATGCAACTCGTCACATTGCAAAAAATTTAGTAGCCGCAGGTGTTTGTTCTGAAGTATTAGTTCAGGTTTCTTACGCTATCGGTGTTGCGCAACCAATGGGTATTTTTATTGATACTTATGGAACTGCAAAAGTAAAAATGACTGATGGAGAGATCGCCAAGATCGTTTCAAAAGTATTTGATATGCGTCCATACTTTATTGAGCAACGTTTTAAATTACGTACACCAATGTATAGCGAAACTGCTGCATACGGACACATGGGTCGTAAGAACGAAACAGTTACTAAAACATTCAAATCACCTGATGGTAAAACAAAAACAATGAAAGTTGAATTGTTTACTTGGGAAAAATTGGATTATGTTGCTAAAGTTAAAGCAGCGTTTAAGATCAAATAATGAACCTCTTCATATAAGCGTTAAAAGCCTTCCATTATGGAAGGCTTTTTTGTATATTTGATATACCATGATGAAAAACTCAATACTTATCCTTCCTGTAATTTTCTTGCTAGCAAGTTGCAGCGGTTTTAATGATGACCTCGCTAAGAACGATTTTTTAAAAACCTGTAGCGGTTGCAATGTGGTTGAGGTAGTATCTGAAGAATGCCAGGATGGCTCCATTCTTACATGTATGCTGGTAAAGATCAATTATACTCAAGGTAGCGATTCTTTAAAAAGCGTGATGTGCCAATACATTAAAGGCGACGATGGATGGCATTTAGTGGAATAATAAATTAGCTTATTATGTTTACAAGAATACTTGTTATAACTAATTTTCTTGTATTAAGCCTAGGGTTAATAGCTCAAAACGAGCCAACATCTAGATCAAATTATTCGTGGAACGAGAATTCAAGACTGATATCGGTTGGTATTGGTGCCCCTGCTTATTTTGCGTATTATAAGATCTACACTGATCGCTCTGCAATAACTAGTACTTTATCTAATCCAATTACAGAATCCGTAGTTTATCTAAAGAATGAGATCGCTTTGGGTAAATTAGGGTTTGGTATTTCCCTATGCAGAAGTGTTTTGAAATTTGACTATCAAGATCAGTATTTTAATGGTGCAAATTCATTGAACATTAAGGAAACGGTTTACTCAGTTAATGCCAGGTTCAATCATCACTTTTTGATGAGCAAAGCATTTGATCCATATATTGGCGCTGGAGTAGGATTGAGGATAGTGAATTACAATGTTGATAGTACGCTTCTTTTAACTTACAATACAAAACCAATTGGAATTGAGGTGTCTGTTGGGTTTAGATACTTGATTGCCTCTAGAGTTGGTTTGTATGCGGAGTGCGGTTTTGGCCGTTCACTTTTTCAATGTGGCTTGACTGTTAATTTGGGACGAAAGACTTAGCTCTAATCACTTCCTAAAATGTTGTTGAGTGGTAGGGCACATGTAATCAAAAAAAAATATGTGAAGATGAAATAAAGTTATTTCAAACACTTAAAGAGTAATTACTCAAAATGACATGGCAAAGCCAAGTCAAAAGAGTAATTAATTCTTAACAATACGAGTAGAAGTGAGAGTAAAAAACAGAGCGTTTTTTACTAGAGTAAATTAAACCTTGCGTACGTTTACTGCGCTTGGGCCTTTTTGACCATCTTTTACTTCAAATTCAACTTTATCACCTTCTGTGATCTTGTCTGTTAGATCATTAGCGTGAACGAATACTTCTGCGCCTGAATCAGCTTTAATAAAACCAAAACCTTTGGCGTTATTGAAAAATTTTACGGTACCTGTTTGCATACAATTATTTATTTGACACTAAGTTACAGTTAATTTTCAAGAGAGCCAAATATTCGGGTCTTTTGGCCTATTTGTTGCCTTTTAGGATAGTAAGTATA
>Ga0075163_10008009_pt1 | contig 13957 bp, 8 predicted proteins | sample JI1023141ADNA_FD_71478 | JGI IMG/M metagenome (GOLD analysis project Ga0075163, IMG submission 71478) | Wastewater effluent complex algal communities from Wisconsin, to seasonally profile nutrient transformation and Carbon sequestration -... | ecosystem: Engineered > WWTP > Effluent > Algae...
CGAGCGGCGGGTCGGGCGGAGGAGCGAGCGGCGGGTCGGGCGGAGGAGCGAGCGGCGGGTCGGGCGGAGGATCGGACGGGGGTTCGGACGCAGGAACGGACGCCGGGTCGGGCGGAGGGACAAGCGGCGGGTCGAGCGGAGGAACGGACGGAGGCGCGGACGGAGGACCGGACGGGGGTTCTGACGGAGGAACGGACGCCGGGTCGGCCGGAGGAACGGGCTGCAATGGCTACGACGGCTCCGTGCGAATCACCGTCGACCTCAAGCTCTTCGGTGTGCAGGGCATCTCGGTTCAATCCGATGCAGGTGTGGTGGTCTGCAACGGCGGCTCCTGTTCGGGGATCATGCCGAGGGGCCCGTTCTCTCTCGAGGTGATGGGACTCGATGCCGGAATGAGAATGGCCAGATGGCTCGGTGTCTGCGCCGACGCCGGCTTCAGCACCACGTGCAACGTCTGCTCGTCTGCAGCGACGGCGACCGCTCGACTCCGTGTCTGGCCTGACGACAACCTGATCTTCATCGCCGAAACGGGTGTGAATCTGGGCAACCTTGGCGGAGTCGACGGCGGCGACGCAGTCTGCGCGGCACAGGCGAGCGCCTTCGGCCTGCCGGGAACGTATCGCGCGTGGCTGGGCCTTCCTGCAGAGGCGGCTGCGCGACTTGGCGCTGCGCGTGGGTGGCGAAGACTCGATGGAGCACCGTTTGCGGACCGCGCCGAGGACCTCGCAGATGGTGGAGCCCTGTGGTCGCCGACACTGGTCGTCACCACAGGCGCGGGAGATCTGTCAGCGCGTGGCGGCTTCGTGGCGACGGGGGCGCTCTCGGATGGAGGTCGCGCCGACTGTGATGGCTGGCTCATTCCTTCGACTGACGAAGCGGGAGCCGGGCAGGCGGACTCAACCGGCCCGCAGTGGCAGGCCACGTCGTTGACCATGAACCTGCCTCCCTGCAACCAGCCCGGCAGTCTCTATTGTCTCGGAACGGACCGAAGTCGCCCCGTTGCTCCGGAGCAGCCTGATGCCGGTCGCCTCGCGTTTCTCTCCTCACCCTATTCAGTCACCACGGGCGGAGTCCCGGCTGCCAACGCCCATTGTCAGCGCGAAGCGTCCGATGCTGGCCTGTCTGGCACGTTCTTCGCGCTTCTGGGGACCACCACGAGGACTCTTCGTCAGGGCCTCAGTGGCGTCTGGTACCGACTCGACGGCGTTCCGTTTCACCTCGGGTCTGCCGATACACTTTCGCTCCCCGACTATCCGATTGGCACGCTCAGTCTCACCGCGTCGTCGGGCTACGTGACGGGACAAACCCCGGTCTTCACCGGGGCTCCGGCGGGGTCCATGAGCATCGACAGCGCTTCAACCCTCCACTGCGTCAATTGGACCCAGACGAGTGGCAACGCGACCATTGGGAATGCGACGACCATGAATTGGTGGAGAGCGGGAACGGCCGGGTGCTCAGAGTCGGCTCGTCTCTACTGTCTGCAGCAATGAGTGTGGTCCGACCTGATGTGCGAACGCTCGTACCAGGCAGAACCCGCGTGGCCTCGGTGCGCGAGTAGGCTCGCCCATCCATGAACACCGCGTCTCGCATCGCCACCGGCGTCGTCGCGCTGCTCCACGGCTGGTTCTTCGTGCTTGAGACGCTGCTGTGGAAGACCGAGCTCGCGCAGAAGCTGTTGGAGATGACGGCGGCCGAGGCCGAAAACAACGCGGTGCTCGCAGGCAACCAGGGCGTCTACAATCTGGTCTTCGCGGTCGGGCTGGGTCTCAGCGTCGTTCGTCGGGAGAGCGACGTCGCGCGGGCCTTCGAGCGCTTCTTCCTCGTCTCGGCCATCGGGGTCGGCGTGTACGGAGCCGTGAGCGCGCGCGTGACGGTGCTCTTCGTGCAGGTGTTGCCGGCCGCGGTGGCGCTGGGGTTCTCGGTGCTCGCGTCGAGACGGAAGAGCGAGTGAGACCTTCGTCGAAAGATTCGCGTTGAGATGGAGACCTCGGCCTGCTGATCAGGACGCGCGTGCCCTGACATCAGCGCCACCTTCGCACCGCACCCCTCGACGGCTCAGGTGCTCTGCGTTGGCACGGCACCGGCATGGCGTCGCCGCGTGCGAACGTTCTCGATTCTCAGCGTGGTCGTCTTCACGGCGTGCGGCAGTCCCGTTGGCCCGGGCTCACTGCGCAGCGCACCGTCAGTCACAGGCCGGGTCGGTGCGCCCGTCACGGTTCCATTCCAGGTCGATTTGTTCTGCGACCGCGCCGCCGGCCCGATGGAGTTCATCGCTGGCGTCGCTGGCCGTGTGACGAGCCCCGATGGAGGCGTCTCGCAGGTCACTCCCACGTTCAAGGTGCAGCAGAAGAGCGGCTTCGAATGCACCGACATCTCGATCATCAACACCGCGTTCATCGACGTCGTGTTCACGCCCGACGCGCCGGGCAGCTGGCGTGCGGACATCGACGTGACTCCGAAAGAGGTCGGGAGTTTCTCGCAGACGATTCAGGTCGTCCCCTGACCGTTCAACTGCCGGTGCTCAGGGCGTGCCGTCATCGGGCGACTTTCATTTGAGCCCGGGCAGGAGCCCCTGGCCGCCTCTCTCAGGTCACGCATGGCCAGCATCACATCGGTGATGGTCGAGGCCGCGGTTGGGACGAGTGCGATGTACGGCAGGACGTACGTCTTGTTGATCCGCGCGTTCCTGGATTCATCGTGGATGGCACGCAATTCCTCGACGACCCCTGCGACCTCTCGGGGACCAACTCCACGGCCAGCATCCAACCGTTGCAGCAACGCAGCCTGTTGAAGTTGGTCGAGCAGGCCGGTGTCATCGAGGGTCGTGCGCGCGGGAGCCCGCCACACCAGGCGGTCCGTTGGCGGCGGAGCGAAGCCTTCGCTCGTAGAAGGCAGAGCTTCGGTGCGCTGGAGCCGGGCCGATTCCGCGCGTGCCGCGACGATCGCGGTTGCGAGCCGCTCCTCTGGGGAACGCGGTGGCGGCGGAGCGAGACGGTGACAGGCGCCAGCGCGAGGCAGAGGAAGACGGCCAAGCGACCACGGTTCGAGAGCGTCACCGGTTCATGGTAGCGGACGGTCGCTGGGAAGGTGTGTACTCGTCAGGACGGCACACCGAGTTCAATCACAGCCGCGCCAACCTCATGCAGTGGCTTCTGGTGCGGGTGTGGGCTCCGTCGCGCCCAGCTCGTGTGCCAACCGCGCCGTGAGAACGAAGGCCGCGGGCCAGGCCGCCAGGTTGTGGCCTTCCTTCGAGTACACGCTCAGGATTGGGAGTTCGGCGTCGGAGGCGAAGGTCTCGGGAGTCTTCAGCCGGCATTCGACCTTCAGCTCGTACGCATCGCCTTCGATCGCGTCGATCTCCTCCTGCCACGCCCACCCATGGAAGTGCTCGAGCGGCTCGTCGAGGTCGAGCGCGAGTGCCTCCAGGTCGTCGACGGGCACGTGAGCCGTGAAGGTGACCACGTTGGCCTTCGAGGTCACTGCGCTCCATTCGATGCCCTCGGGCAGGATTTCGCCTGCGAGGCTCTCGATCGAGCGCTGCAGCTTCTTGTCGACCTCGACCGGCAGAATCCACTCTTCGAGCAATGCCATGCTTGAAGCTAACGCACCTGGAGTTGCCTCCGCACAACCGGCCCTGCGCCCTCGCTTCTTCTGCCTCACACGGGCACTCCAGCTTCACACGCAGGCTGGGTGCGCTCCCGTCGAGGTACCGCGCGCAGCTCGGCCGCCGCGTGAGCGCGGTCAGCGCACCGACATGGTGACCGCGTCGAGCGGGTAGCTGCGGTGCAGCACCTGCAGCCGCGCGATGACCGTGCGCGCGTGACTGCGCAGGAACCCGGAGGTCATGGGGCCGCCGCTCTCGCTCTCCGAGAAGTCGAACCTGGTCGAGGCCTCGCCGTCCTTCTCGAGCCTGCCGAAGGTGCGCACGACGGCCTCGAGGGTCTCGCGGTCGGGTGTCGCGCCCGAGAAGCCGAAGCGCACGGTGACGGTGCAGTCGTTGGACCCGTGGCTGAGCAGGTCGGGGTAGCCCCTGAGCGGGAAGGGCAGCGCCGCGACCCAGGCTTCCTCGCGGCGCCACGCCCAGTGCCCGACGGGCCGGCGCAGCAGCGCGCTCACCGCGAGCCCGCCCAGCAGGCACCCGAACGACAACGCCGGCCGCGAGTCCTCCTGCTCGTCCTCGTGCAAGACGTCCACCGGGGCGAGCGGCGGCAGGTGCGGCTCCCAATACCGGTAGGCCCCGAACGCGAAGAGGATGCCGAGCGGGATCCACCCGAAGCGCGAGAAGAACGAGACGCCGTTGAGGCGCCGTCCCACGTCCTCGTGGCGGCTGGCCCGCTTCTGCGAGCGCTCTGCGCGGTCTTCGTCCGCCTGGCGACGCTTGCCCTGCTCGACCAGGCGCTGCAGGTCAGGGTCGTTTCCCATGCGAGCGGCATCATACGGCGTCGAGGCCCGCGGGTGCTGGCGCCGTCGGGGCGATTGCGACGCTCGGGCCGGTGCCGCTGGCCAGGGGCATCGTCGTGCCCGGGCCGATCGAGCGGTAGATGGGCGTCGCGCCGCTGGCGACGAGCGGGAGCAGGACGAGGGCGGCGCAGCACAGACCTCGCACACGGGCTCCTCCACCGTCGAAGGCGTTGCGCAAGGTTCGTCGACGAAAGCGCGAAAGTCGCACCCCAGCAACTGAGCAGTTCCCGACAGCAGCAGCACCAGCAACCAGGGACGAATCACGACGGCACTCCTGAGCACTGGGCAAGACGTTCCATCTGGGATTCGCGAACTTCGACTCGTGCGTGGGCGGCCAGGCGTTCGGCACCGAGCGTCGATTCCTCGGGAAAGTCGCCATTCGGGAAGACGGTCGAAGGACCCGGTGAACGAACTACGCTTCCGCGCTCCATGACCGTCCCCGAATCCCCCGCTGCGGTACGCGCACTGTTCTCTCGCCTGCCGAAGCGCGATGACTTTGACGCGCTGAAGGCCTTCACCCGCGAGGTCTGGGCGAGCGTCGACGCGATTCTCGGCACGCGCGCCGCGAAGGAGCCGCTGGCGTTCTCGGCTTTCAACCCGCTGCAGCGTGCGCTGCTCGAGGCGCTCGCCGGTTTGCCAGCCGTAGCGCAGCTCAACGCCGACACGTCGAGTGCGAAGCTCGAGAAGGTTGGCGCCATCGGGCTGGACCTCGACGGCGGCGAGAAGCTGCTGACGCGGTACGTGGGGCGCTGCAAACGCTCCGTTCTCGAAGACGAGGTCGACGGCCGCCCGCTGTGGCTCTGGCTGCGACTTCGCCTGATGGGCAAGGTGACGGAGAAGGCGTGGCAGGGCGCGACTTCAGCGCTCGCGGGCAAGAAGCGCATCGAGCTCGGGCGGCTCGCGTTCGACGGGGCCTACAACCTCGCGCGCCGCTGGCCGTTGCCGCGCGCCATCACACCGAAGACGGAAGCCGAAGACGCGGCCGCGCTGGTCTCGGCGCTGAAGCCGCTGCTGAACGACCTGACTTCGGCTGAGCTGGGGCTGGCGGTGAAGAACGCTCCACCTGAGTTGCTCGTGCTCGCTGCGCTGTTGCTCGCCGAGCGTGGGGAGCCCGTGCCAGCGCGGCTCGACGGCGCGCTCAGAGAAGCGATGAACCTCTCGACCTGCACCACGATGGCGCGCGAGCTCGTCGCCCGGCTGCCTGCCGCGCGGCGAGAGAAGCTCGTCGGGTCCATCGAGCTCGTTGCGTACGACCCGACGCCGTGGCGCCTGCTCGGCCAGCTCGACGTGCCGGCGCGGTCGGTGCTCGTGCTCGAGGCGCTCCAGGCCTTCAAGATGGAGTGCCGGCCAGCTGTCGTGGAGGAGTTGAAGGCCGTTCTTCCCACGCTCGACGATGCGACGCGAAAGGCGCTGGCGAAGCTGAAGGGCCCGAACGCTCGCGTGGTGGCGAAGGTGCTGCGCGGCTCTCGGTAACGAACACCCAAACCGAAGCGACTCTTCGCACAGGCTGATCAGCGGCCCTCGCCAGTCGGGTGATCAGGGCGCATGGCCAGCACCACTGGAGCGCCCACACTTCCGGTTGATGCTGGTCCACCGCGCTGCGCTAGCCTCACTGCATGCTGTCGATGATTCTCGGTGCGGTGTTGGCAGCGGCACCTCTCGAGCTCGACGCGCCACGCGCAGCCGTATGGGTCAACCTGGTCCCAACGGTCGTCGTGCCCGCCCTGGTGAAGCGACCCTCGGGCTCCATCGGAGTGACCTTTGGCATTGCGCGGCGCTTCGCCATCGTGGCCGACGCTGCGTTCTTCCCGTTTCCGCATCCGGTCGAGATGCCGTGCGCCGACGGGGACGGCTGGATGCTCTGGTGGTCGGCCGGGGCGGCGTTTCGACCCTTCGCGAACGACGACGGAATCGGAGGCTTCTTTCTGCTCCCGAAGGTCACCTTCCGGTTCACTGACACGAAGGGCACGCGGCGCTTCGGGAACGATGACGACCCGTGCATCAGGTTCAGCAAATACGAGAGCGGCGCTGACTTCAGTCTCGGCCTCGCGCTCTCATTGGGTTGGGACTGGGTCCTGTGGCGACACCTTCTTCTTGGCGTCAGCGCCGGTGCCGGCGCAGCGCCGTGCTTCAATTGTGCTCCGATGACGAGTGAGCCTCGAGCGTTTCGTGTTCGGCTCGATGTCGATGTCGGGCTGAGAGTTGGCTACGCCTTCTGACCTGAAGTCGCACGGCTGCCAGTCTGACTTGTATGGTTTGACCCTCATGCGGTGGACGCTCGTCCTCTTGCTTGCTTCGTCGGGATGCGTTCCGCGCTCCATCGCGGGAATTCCGAATCCACACGCATTGCTCGACAGAGACGGCGCGAGCATTCAGCTGTCGCTCTCGTGCAGCACCCTCGATGCGAGGGCGACGCTCAATGGCGTGCCGATGGAACAGGTGGAACGCGGAGGGCCTCCCGCGCTTGGAAGAGCACTCGCCGGTCTTGAGTCGCCCTATTGCCGAAGTCCAACGTGGCCAGTCGTGCGTGACGGAGCTTCGGGTGAAAGGACGGCTCGGGTGAGTTCATCGTGCAGGTCTCAGCGGCGCTGACTGATCGACGGCTCAAAGTGGAGCGGGCCAACTGGTCACGAACACCACCGTGCTCGTCGGTCGAGGCCTTGTGCGACCCGTCACCTGACCCGGCCAAGCTTTGAGGTCATCGCGAAGTCAAAGCAGCGCTTCGAAAGCGGATGCTGTGGGTAACAAATACCGCCCGGGGTTGTAGCGTGTAGCGCTACACGCTACGCTTCGATCATGGCCCAAGATTCAGACGCTGTTCGGGTTGGTGACTACATCCGACAAAAGGTGATCCCCAGTGGGATGTCGGTCAAGGAAGCCGCCAGCCGCCTCGGTGTCGGGCGCCCTGCCTTTTCAAACCTCCTCAATGGCAAGGCCGCGTTGTCGGCGGACATGGCCGTGCGCTTGGAACGAGCGTTCGGTGCGGATCGGCAGAAGCTGCTCGACATGCAGGCGGGGTCGGATCGCGCAAAGCAGCGTGAGGCTGAGAAGGCCGTTGCGGTGCGTCGGTATGTTCCGAGCTTCCTCAGCATCAAGGCACGTCACCTCGAAACATGGGCCGACCAACTTGATGCGCGCAACCTTCTGCCAGTACTTCTGCGGAGACTCGTCCATTCGACGGGTCACGACCTGCGCCACGTCGACTTTCCCGGATTCGACAATGCTGAGCGCAAGGGATCTGACGGAATCGTCGAGGCGGACTCCGCCACCGCTTGGGTTCCGGCCGGAAAGTCGTTCTGGGAGTTCGGTGTCAATGCCGAGCCGCGGAGCAAGGCAGAGAAGGACCATGCGGCGCGCGTCAAGTCACTGCCCGCCGCAGAGCGTGCGAGAGCAACGCTGGTCTTCGTGTCGCCACGGAATTGGCCGGGCAAGGAGTCGTGGATCAAGAAGAAGGCCGCCGAAAACGAATGGAAAGCAATCAGGGTCTTTGACGCGAGCGATCTAGAGCAGTGGCTTGAGGAGTCGATTCCTGCCCAAATCTGGCTCGCCGAAAAGCTCGGCATGCCGACCACCGGCTACGAGACCCTGGATCGTTGCTGGGAGCGTTGGGTCTCTGGCAGCGAGCCCCGGATGACGTCTGAGATCTTCAGGCCCTCAATCACGACCCACGCGAACGCATTCACTGCATGGCTCAGCAAAGACAGTGACCGGCCGTTCGTCGTCGCCGCAGATTCGCGGGACGAAGCCTTGGCGTTCCTCGCGTGCATGTTCGAGCAGACAGACACTGGGTCGAAATCCAGAGATCTTGCCGCGGTCTTTGAGTCCCCAGAAACGCTCCGCACTCTCGGCCTAACATCGTCACCATTCATTCCCATCGTCACGACGGAAGAAGCAGAGCGCGAGCTCGTGACCGTCTACCGAAAACACCACTCCATCGTTGTTCGCCCACGTAACGCCGTGGACTCGGTGCCCGACATCGCACTCGATGTGCTGCGCCGAGATGCGTTCGAGAAGGCACTTGAGGCGATGAGTATCACCGGGGACACGGTTGAACGCCTCGCCCGAGAATCCGGCCTGTCGCCCACTATTCTCCGTCGTCGGCTCTCTCGCATCGATGGCATCAAGACGCCCGCCTGGGCGAAAGACCCAGCCACTGCAAGAGCGCTTGTCCCGTTGGCGCTGATCGGCGCGTGGAATGCGAAGGTGAAGGCCGACTCCGAAATCCTCTCTGTGCTCGCCAACCGGCCCTTCGAGAACGTCGAGGAGGACGTCACGCGGATGTCGCAGTTGGACGACCCGCCGGTCTGGTCGGCTGGCAAGTACCGCGGCGTGGCGTCAAAGATCGACCTCGTCTTTGCTGTCAGCAAGGCGGTGACCGAGAAGGACTTGACCGAGTTCTTCATGCTGTCGGAGTACGTTCTCTCGGAGGCCGACCCTGCCTTGGAACTGCCAGAGGACGACCGCTGGGCCGCTGGCGTCTACGGCAAGGTCCGGGACCATTCCGCGGCACTCCGCGAGGGCCTCTGCGAGACGTTGGTGATCCTATCCGTGCACGGTAACAACCTATTTGGGGACCGGCTCGGGGTCGACATCGATGCGCGCGTCAACGCACTAATTGAACGACTCCTAACTCCGCTCACGCTCGACAGGCTGATGTCGAACCAGCGTGACCTTCCCCGCTACGCGGAAGCTGCCCCCGAGAGGTTTCTCGACATCATTGATGCTGACCTGAACACACCCGAGCCTGTCGTTCTCGGCCTCCTCAAACCTGCCAGCACGGGGGTCTTCGGGATTTGCCCCCGGACAGGTCTGCTTTGGGCTCTTGAGTGCCTCGCTTGGAAGCCGCAGAACCTCGCGCGTGTTACGGCCATTTTGGCGCGGCTTTCCCGGACCACGATCAACGATAACTGGGTGAACAAGCCAATCGAGAGCCTCAAAGCCGTTTTTCGGTCGTGGATGCCGCAGACTGCCGCGTCTCTTGATGAGAGATGCAAAACGCTCGAACTCCTCATGAAGCGCTATAGCGATATCGCGAGGCAAATCTGCATCGCGCAGTTCGACCGCGACTCGCGGGTAGGTCACTACAACTATCGTCCTCGCTGGCGTAGCGATGCGTCCGGAGCCGGACAGCCCCTTGAGACACGAAAGGAGATCTACGAGTTCGTGCGGAAGTCGGTCGACCTCGCGCTCATCCAACCCAATCACGACGAGCACTCGCTGGGCGACTTGGTTGAACGCCTGGGTGGATTGGGCGTGGAGGACCAAGCCACACTCTGGAAGTTGGTGGAACAGTGGGCCGCTGATCCGAAGACGACCAGCAAGGCCAAAGCGGCACTGCGTGAGCGAATTCGGCGGTTCGCGCTCACGCGCGTCGGCAGTCGCCAGACCCAAGATGTGGACAGGGCACACGAGATTTACACATTGCTTGAACCCTCAGATCCAATTGCCAAACATCAATGGCTCTTCGAGCGGGCGTGGGTTGACATGTCGTTTGGCGAACTCAACGACCAGAGGGACTTTACAGCGCACGAAGCACGGGTTCACTCGCTGCGGCTGAACGCAGTGACCGAAATCTGGTCGACACGTGGCTTTGATGGCATCGCCGCCCTGCTTGTTGAGAGCGAAGCCGCGTCAGCTATTGGACACTATCTATCGCTTTGTGTGACCCAAACAGCGGCGCGAATCGATATTCTAGTCCGCTGCCTTGCTGTTCACGGAAACGCGGGCCCGAAGGCTGATGCTTGCATACTAGGGCTTCTCGGGGCAGTTGCCCCGGAGCCGCGTCAGGCTCTGCTGCGCAAGCTGACAGAGGGGCTCGACACAGACCAGAAAGTGAGACTCTTCAAGTCATCGCCATTTGAGAAGGAGACCTGGTTGATTGTTGATGAGCAGGGCGACGAATTCAGCAATCGCTACTGGAAAGTAGTCCGCCCCCTGTTGAACCGCGGTCACTCCGACACAGATCTGAATGAGCTAGTTTGCCGGCTACTGAAGGTCGAGCGACCGCGGGCCGCCTTTCACGCAGCGCACTTGGACTGGCCGCGCCTTGAGACCACTCAGCTCAGGCGGCTTCTGACCGACGTGTCGAGTGTCAACGAGGAGGCTCAGGGTACATATCAGCTGAGTGCGTATCACATCGCGCAAGCGCTCAAGGCATTCGACGGACGCGCTGGCGTCACCGTGAGCGAAATGGCACAGATGGAATTCCGGTTCGTGAGTGCGCTCAGCCACTCCGAGCATGGCATCCCAAACCTCGAACGCCAGATCGCGGAATCACCGCTCTTGTACATGCAGGTGATGGCGCTGTTGTGGAAGCGGACCGACGACGGACACGATCCACCACAGTGGCAGATCCTCGATCCCGAGCGGAGCAGGGACATTGCTTTCGCGATGCACCAAGTGCTTGAACAGATGAGTCGCATCCCGGGAACCAATGCCAACGGAGAGATTGTGACAGGCAGCCTGACAGCTTGGCTTGAGGAGGTGCGCAAACTTGCCGCTCAATACGGCCGATCTGAGATCACCGATCAGTGTCTTGGGCAGCTCTTGGCCAAGGCGCCACACGAAAACGCCCAGAGTTGGCCTTGCACACCAGTGTGCGAAGCAATGGAGAGCATCGCGTCGCCGTCAATCGCTACGGGCTTTGTGACTGGAGTGCGCAATTCGCGCGGCGTCCACTGGCGCGGCGAAGGTGGCTCGCAAGAGCGGGAGCTAGCTTCAAAATACCGGAGCTGGTCACAGAAGCTTGCGTTCGAGTATCCATACGTAGCCCGTGTCCTCGAAGAGATCGCGGGATCGTATGATCACGAGGCCAAGTGGCAGGACTCTGAGGATAGGGTTAGCAAGCGTTTGAGGCACTGAAACTGAGTACTCAGAGTGTTGAGTATATGTCATCCACGACGTTGCAAACTGTGCAAGTGCCACGCTGAGTTTGCCGTTTCGTCGACGCTGAAGACGACCAAGCCTCCATAGCCCCGCCGCTCCTCTAACCACCGACACGCCTCAGCTGCGCTTGGACTCGCGTGTCAGTCTTGCCAACCAATCGGCCGTGCGGACCGTGTCTTCACGCGTGGCCAATGACTCGACTGACGGCTTCATCCTGTACGCCCAGTTGTGAGGGCCAACGGTGCCGGGCGTATTCACGCGCTCGGACTCACCGAACACGTCACCCCACGGCAAAATGCACCACGCGCTCTGCGAGTTGAGCGCCGCCTGCAGCAACGCCTCGTGCACCTCGGGGCTGAACTCGGCCGGAGGCGGGCTGAACCGCCACAACTCCGGCCACGTGCGGCACACCGTCTCGCGCTCCCACGTCTGCGCCGATTCCCACCACGTGCGCATCATCTCGGTGTCGTGCGTGCCCGTCGTGACGAGCGACACCTCGGGGTAGTGCCGCGGGTCGCGATAGATGCCGTCTTCGCGGCTCCAGCGCATCACCTGGTACCCGGGCAACCCCAGCTGCGCCAACGTGTCCCTCGCAAAGCGCGGAATCACGCCGAGGTCCTCGGCCACGATGCTGGTGCCATCGGACAGAATGCGGAAATTCCGCTCACCACGCCGCTGCTGTGACGGCTCATCACCCGGTACGAACCGCCCCTTCGGCGTCTTCGCGTCACGCACGTACTGACGGAAATACCCGATGGCGTGGTCGATGCGCCGCGTGTCGTACGTCGCCGCCGCCGCCTTCGCGCGCGCACGAATCCACGTGTCGCCATCCTTCTCCATCGCCTCGAAGTCGAACCACGGCAAGCCCCAGTCCTGGCCATCGACCGAGAAGTCGTCGGGAGGAACACCCAGCCGCGCGTCACGCCGCAGGTACTTCGCGTTCGCCCAGCAGTCCGCGCTGTCCTGCCCGATGATGAACGGCTCATCACCGCACAAGAGAATGTGCCGCGCCTTCGCCTGCTGCCGCACGCGCGCCCACTGCTCGTCGCACACCCACTGCAACCACTGGTGGAAGCGAATGCGCCTCGCGTGCTCCTTCTTCGCCACGTCGAGCGCCTGCGGGTCGCGAGAGGAGAGCCCCTTCGGCCACTCCCACCACGGCTTCGCCGAGAACGCCTCGCTCAGCGCCGAGTACAGCGCGTAGTTCGACAGCCAGTGGTCCTGCTCCATGCAGAAGCGCTCGAACGCCGAGCGCCGCGCCGACGGGCCCGCCTTCTCGAAGACACCGAACGCCCGCTCGAGCGCCGCCGTCTTCAGCGGGAACACGAGGTCGTACCGAATCGTCTCCGACGCCTTCGCCTCGTCGAGCAGCTTCTTCTCGGCCGCGCTCCACGTCACACCTTCGGGCAACCACTCGAGGTGAATGAAGAGCGGGTTCAACCCGAACGCGCTGCGCGTCGAGTACGGGCTCGGGTCGCCCGGCGTCGTCGGCAACAGCGGCAACACCATCAACATGCGCTGCTGGGCGCGCTGCATCCACGCGAAGAACGGGTCGAGCGCCGCGAAGTCTCCAACCCCGGAGTCAGCGTCGGAGCGGAAGGAGAAGAGCGGCTGCAAAATTCCAGAGAGTCGGCCGAACGGGAGCATGTCGAGCGGCTCCCTACCACCGCTGCGGTTCGACGCACGACACAGCTTGGTGTACGTGGGGCCCGTTCGTTTTCGGGGGAGTTCGACATGATCAGACGTCAAGTCGCCGTCATCGGCCTGCTCGCGGTCACCCTCATCACCGGCTGCAACGACAACACCGTGCTCGAGGTCCGCAAGGACGGCACCGGCAAGGGCACCGTCACCTCCAGGCTGCTGACGATGCCCGGGCCCGTCGGCAAGGGAGAGCTCGACTGCGGTGAGAAGTGCACGCTCGACACGTATTTCAAGAACACCTACCTGCTGACGGCGACGCCGGCCCCGGGCTCGCGCTTCGTGCGGTGGGACTACGCCGAGTGTCCGCCCGAGCTCGTTCGCGACTCCCTCGACTGCGAGGTCTACACCGCGGTCCCCGGGCCCACGGTCATCACGGCGACGTTCAACGAGAACCGCCTCACCGTCACGAAGGCGGGAGCCGGCAGCGGTCGCGTCGTCTCGGCACCGACCGGCATCGACTGTGGCACCAGCTGCTCTGCGACCTTCGACACGGGAACATCGGTCACGCTGACGGCAACGGCAGAGACGGGCTCCACGTTCACCGGCTGGAGCGGCGCGTGCTCCGGCAGCACCACCTGCGTCATCACCGCGCTCGACGCGCAGAACGTCACCGCCACCTTCGTGAAACGTCCCGGCACGCTCACCGTGACGAAGGCCGGCAGCGGATCAGGCTCCGTCATCTCCATGCCGTCGGGCATCGACTGCGGCACCACCTGCAGCGCGATGTACGAGACCGGCAGCACGGTCTCGCTCACGCCGATGCCTGCTTCGGGCTCCGCGTTCGCGGGGTGGAGCGGCGCGTGCTCCGGCATGAGCGCCTGCTCCGTCACCGTGCAGGAGGTCACCAACGTCACCGCGACGTTCACGACCGTCTCGTTGCCACTCTCGGTGCGCTTCTCTGGTGTGGGCA
>Ga0075163_10008010_pt1 | contig 13957 bp, 5 predicted proteins | sample JI1023141ADNA_FD_71478 | JGI IMG/M metagenome (GOLD analysis project Ga0075163, IMG submission 71478) | Wastewater effluent complex algal communities from Wisconsin, to seasonally profile nutrient transformation and Carbon sequestration -... | ecosystem: Engineered > WWTP > Effluent > Algae...
GAACGTCGCCGAGACGCTGGTGTTGGCGGTCATCGTCACCGCGCAGGTGCCGGTGCCGGTGCAGGCGCCGCCCCAGCCGGTGAAGGTGTAGCCCGAGCCGGCGGCGGCGGTCAGCGTGACGGCGGTGCCGTGGTTGTAGACCTGGGAGCAGTCGGTACCGCAGCTGATGCCGGCCGGCGACGAGCTCACGCTGCCCGAGCCGGTGGTGGTGACGCTCAGCGTGTACGTGTTGAGCGTGAAGGTCGCGGTGACCGTGGTGTTCGCGGTGACCGCCACCGAGCAAGTGCCGGTGCCGGAGCAGCCACCGCCGCTCCAGCCGGTGAAGGTCGAGCCGGCCGACGGCGTGGCGGTCAAGACCAGCGTGGTGTTGTAGTTGACGGTCTCGGTGCAGTCGGTGCCGCAGCTGATGCCGGCCGGCGACGAGGTCACGGTACCCGCGCCGGTGCCGGCCTTGGCGGCGGTCAGCGTGTACTGGCCGATCGCGAACGTCGCGGTCACTGCGCTCGTGGCGGTCATCGTGACGGTGCAGGTGCCGGTGCCGGTGCAGGCGCCGCTCCAGCCGCTGAAGGTCGAGCCGGCGGTCGGGGTGGCGGTGAGCGTGACGGCGGTGCCGTGGTTGTAGACCTCGGTGCAGTCGGCGCCGCAGGTGATGCCGGCCGGCGACGAGCTGACCGAGCCGGTGCCGGTCGACGCGCCGATCGTCACGCTGAGCGTGTAGGTGTTGAGCGTGAACGTGGCCGTGACGGTGGTCGCCGACGTCATCGCGACGACGCAGGTGCCGGTACCCGAGCAGCCGCCGCCGCTCCAGCCGGTGAACACCGAGCCGGCGGTCGGCGTGGCGGTCAGCGTCACGCTGGTGCCGTGGTTGAAGCCGGCCGCGCAGGTCGCGCCGCAGGTGATGCCGGCCGGCGCCGAGCTCACGGCGCCCGCGCCGGTGCCGGCCTTGGCGACGGTGAGCGTGTAGTTGTTGATCGCGAACGTCGCGGTGACCGTGGTGTTGGCGGTGACCGTGACCGCGCAGGTGCCGGTGCCGGTGCAGCCGCCGCCGCTCCAGCCCGTGAACGTCGAGCCGGCGGTCGGCGTCGCGGTCAAGGTCACCACGGTGCCGTGGCCGATGAGCTCGGTGCAGTCGGCGCCGCAGGTGATGCCGGCCGGCGACGAGCTGACCGAGCCGCTGCCGGTGCCGGCCAGCGCCGCGGTCAGGGTGTACGTGTTGAGCGCGAAGGTCGCGGTCACCGACGCGGCGGCGGTCATCGCGACGGTGCAGGTGCCGGTGCCGGTGCAGCCGGCGCCGCTCCAGCCGGAGAACGTCGAGCCGCCCGACGGCGTGGCGGTCAGCACCACCGAGGTGCCGTGGCCGAAGCTGGCCGAGCAGGTGGCGCCGCAGGTGATGCCGGCGGGCGACGAGCTGACCGTGCCGGCGCCGGTGCCGGCCTTGGTCACGGCCAGCGTGTACGTGTTGAGCGTGAAGGTCGCGGTGACGGTGGTCGCGGCGGTGACCGTGACCGCGCAGGTGCCGGTGCCGGTGCAGCCGCCGCCGCTCCAGCCGGTGAACGTCGAGCCGGCGACCGGCGTGGCGGTCAGCGTGACCACGGTGCCGTGGCCGACCACCTCGTTGCAGTCGGCGCCGCACGAGATGCCCGCCGGCGACGACGTGACCGTGCCGGTGCCGGTGCCGGCGAGCATCGCGGTCAGCGTGTACGTGTTGAGCGTGAACGTCGCGGTGACGCTGATCGCCGCGGTGATCGAGACCGTGCAGGTGCCGGTGCCGGTGCAGCCGCCGCCCGACCAGCCGGTGAACGTCGAGCCCGAGCCAGCCGCCGCGGTCAGCGTGACCGAGGTGCCGTTGGTGTACGGCTCGGTGCAGTCGGCGCCGCAGTTGATGCCGGCGGGCGACGAGGTCACGGTGCCCGCGCCGGTGCCGGCCTTGGTGACGCTCAGCGCGAACGGCGCGAGCGCGAAGTCGGCGGTCACCGTGGTGGCCGCGGTCAGCGTGACGACGCATGAGCCGGTGCCGGTGCAGCCGCCGCCGGTCCAGCCGTTGAAGATCGAGCCGCCCGCCGGCGTCGCCGACAGCGTGATCATCGTGCCGTAGTTGACGGTCTCGGTGCAGTCGGCGCCGCAGCTGATGCCGGCCGGCGACGAGCTGACGGTGCCCGCGCCGGCGCCGCTCTTGGCCACGGTCAGCGTGACCTGGTCGGCGGCGAAGGTCGCGGTGGTGGCGACCGCCGCGGTGACGGTCAGCACGCAGGTGCTGGTGCCGGTGCAGCCACTGCCGCTCCAGCCGGTGAACGTCGAGCCGGCGGCCGGCGTCGCGGTGAGCGTGAGCATCGTGCCGTGGCCGACGTCCTCGGCGCAGTCGGCGCCGCAGGTGATGCCGGCCGGCGTCGAGGTGATCGTGCCGCTGCCGGTGCCGGCCTTGCTGACGGTGACCGGGTAGGTGTTGAGCGTGAACGTCGCGGTGACGGTCTGCGCCATGTTCATCGTCACCATGCAGGTGCCGGTGCCGGCGCAGCCCGCGCCGCTCCAGCCGGCGAACGTCGTGCCGGGATCGGCGGCGGCGCTCAGCGTGACGCCGGTGCCGACGGTGTACGTCTCGGTGCAGTCGGCGCCGCAGGCGATGCCGGCCGGCGCGGAGCTGACGGTGCCCGCGCCGGTCCCGGCCTTGGCGACGGTCAAGGTCACGGTCATCGCGGTGAAGGTCGCGGTGACGGTGGTGGCGGCGATCATCGTGACCGCGCAGGTGCCGGTGCCGGTGCAGCCGGCGCCGCTCCAGCCGGTGAACATCGAGCCGGCGCTGGGCGCGGCGGTCAGCGTGACCATCGTGCCCTGGGCGTAGTCCTCGACGCAGTCGGCGCCGCAGTTGATGCCGGTCGGCGCCGAGGTCACGGTGCCCGAGCCGGCGCCCGCGCGCATCACCGTGAGCGTGTGCAGGATCGGCGTGAACGTCGCGGTGACGGTCGTCGCCGCGGCCAGCGTGACCTGGCAGGTGCTGGTGCCCGTGCAGCCGCCGCCGCTCCAGCCCGCGAAGATCGAGCCGGCGGTGGGCGAGGCGGTGAGCGTCACGGTGGTGCCGGCGTCGTAGAGCGCGGCGCAGGTGGCGCCGCAGTTGATGCCGGTCGGCGTCGAGGTGACCGAGCCGGCGCCCAGGCCGGCCTTGTTGACGGTGAGCGTGTACTGGCGCAGCGTGAAGGTCGCGGTCACCAGCGTCGCGCCGTTGACGACGACCACGCAGGTGCCGGTGCCCGAGCAGCCGCCGCCGCTCCAGCCGGCGAACGTCGAGTCGGCGGCCGGGGTCGCGGTCAGCGTGACGGAGGTGGCCGGCGGGTAGGTCTCGTTGCAGTCGACGCCGCAGTTGATGCCGGTCGGGTTCGAGGTGACGGTGCCCGAGCCGGTGCCGGCCTTGGTCACCTCGAGCGACTGGTTGAGCGCGAAGGTCGCGGTGATCGTCGTCGGGCCGGTGATCGTCGTGGTGCACGAGCCGGTGCCGCTGCACGAAGTGCCCATGCCGGCGACGGTCCAGCCGACGAACAGCGAGTTGGCGCCGGTCGAGGCGGTCAGCGACAGCTGGCTGCCGTGGGGCACCATCGCGGTGCACGTGCCGGGGCAGGCGATGCCGGCGCTGGCGCCGGTGACCATGCCGGTGCCCGAGCCGCCGAGATCGATCGTCACCAGGTAGGTGGCGGTGTTGAACGTCGCGGTGACCGTGGTCGCCGCGCTGAGCGTGACCGTGCAGGTCGAGGTCCCGCTGCAACCGCCCCCGGCCCAGCCGACGAACTCGGCGCCGGTGTCGGGGGTCGCGGTCAGCGTCACCATGCTGTCGACGGCGAACGCCGCGCTGCACTGGGTGCCGCAGTTGATGCCGCCGGGGTTCGAGGTCACCGTGCCGGTCGCCGTGCCGTCGCGCGCGACCGTGAGGTTCACGGTGCCGGGCGGGCCGTCGGTGGTGTCGGCGTCGATGGCCTGGGTGCCGTCGGGATCCGCGGCATCGACGATGCCGGTGAACGTCGGATCATCGACCGCACAGGCGGCGACGACGAGCGTGAACAACAGCGCGAACCGCGCGACGCGGGCGAACGATGACGACATGGCGCGTCCTTCGGATGAGGCGAGGCGGCCGACCGCCCATCCCCTGCGGGCGGCCGACCATTCCTCGCATCGTCTCACGAACGCCCGGCGCCGTCACCGGCCACGGTGTCACGGGCAGATCGGGTCGCAGCCGGTGTCGCGGAAGAAGATCGCGTTGGTCGACAGGTTCTGATCGATCGTGAGCGTGCACGACTGCCACTGGCCGGCACAGGCGCCCGCCCAGTCGCTCCAGAACCACAGGCCGCTGTCGTTGGCGTCGAGCGTGACCAGCGTGCCGTACGGGTACTGCGCGGTCACCGGCGCCGTCGAGGTGCAGCCGGTGGCGCAGGTGATGCCGGCGGGGGTCGAGGTGACGGTGCCGCTGCCGACCCGCCACACCGTGAGCGTGTACAGGTTGGCGGTGAAGGTGGCGGTCACGGTCGTGGCCGAGGTCATGCTGACGGTGCACGCGCCGGTGCCGCTGCAGCCACCGCCGCTCCAGCCGCTGAAGGTCGAGCCGCCGTTGGGCGTCGCGGTGAGCGTCACGGCGGTGCCGTGGGTGAAGCCGGCGGCGCACGCGGTGCCGCAGGTGATGCCGCCGGGCGCCGACGTGACCGTGCCGCCGCCGGTGCCGGCGGTCGCGACCGACAGCGTGTAGCTGTTGAGCGTGAAGGTGGCGGTGACGGTGGTGGCCGCGGTCACGGTGACGGTGCAGGTGCCGGTGCCGGTGCAGCCGCCGCCGCTCCAGCCGGCGAAGCTCGAGCCGGCCAGCGGCGACGCCGACAGCGTCATCGCGGTGCCGTGGCCGACGGTCTCGCTGCAGTCGGGGCCGCAGCTGATGCCGGCCGGGGTCGACGTGACGGTGCCGGCGCCGGTGCCGGCCAGCGCCACGTTGAGCGGGTAGGTGTTGATCGCGAAGGTGGCGGTGACCGACGCGGCGGCGGTCATGGCGATCGTGCAGGTGCCGGTGCCGCTGCAGCCGGCGCCGCTCCAGCCGGTGAACGTCGAGCCGCCGGCTGGTGCGGCGGTCAGCGTGACCGACGTGCCGTGGCCGAAGCTGGCCGAGCAGGTGCCGCCGCACGAGATGCCGCCGGGGCTCGAGGTGACGGTGCCGCTGCCGGTGCCGGCTTTGGTGACGCCGAGCGTGTACGTGTTGAGCGTGAAGGTCGCGGTGACCGACGCCGCGGCGGTGACCGTGACCGCGCAGGTGCCGGTGCCCGAGCAGCCGGCGCCGCTCCAGCCTGCGAACGTGGAGCCGGCGGTCGGCGCGGCGGTCAGCGTGACCGACGTGCCGTGGCCGAAGCTGGCCGAGCAGGTGCCGCCGCACGAGATGCCGCCGGGGCTCGACGTGAGCGTGCCCGCGCCGGTGCCGGCCTTGGTGACGCCGAGCGGGTAGGTGTTGAGCGTGAAGGTCGCGGTGACCGTGATCGCCGCGGTGATCGTCGTCGTGCACGTGCCGGTGCCGCTGCAGCCGCCGCCCGACCAGCCGCTGAAGGTCGAGCCGGCGGTCGGCGTCGCGGTGAGCGTCACCGAGGTGCCGTTGGTGTAGGGCTCGGTGCAGTCGGCGCCGCAGTTGATGCCGGCCGGGGACGAGGTGACCGTGCCGGCGCCGGTGCCGGCCTTGCTGACGGTCAGCGCGAACGGCGCCAGCGCGAAGGTGGCGGTGACGGTGGTCGCGGCGGTGATCGTGACGACGCACGAGCCGGTGCCGCTGCAGCCGCCGCCCGACCAGCCGCTGAAGATCGACCCGCCGGCGGGCGTCGCGGTGAGCGTGAGCATCGCGCCGTAGGGGACCAGCTCGGCGCAGTCGGCGCCGCAGTTGATGCCGGCCGGCGACGAGGTGACGGTGCCCGAGCCGGAGCCGGCCTTGGCGATGGTCAGCGTGGCGTCGCTGAGCGTGAAGGTCGCGGTGACCGCGGTCGCCGCGGCGACGGTGATCGCGCAGGCGCCGGTGCCGGTGCAGCCGCCGCCGCTCCAGCCGGTGAACGTCGAGCCCAGGCTGGCCGTCGCGGTGAGCGTGACCGCGGTGCCGTAGGGCCAGGTCTCGGCGCAGTCGGCGCCGCAGCTGATGCCGGCGGGGGCCGAGGTGACGGTGCCGCTCCCGGTGCCGGCCTTGTTGACCGTGACCGGGAAGGTGTCGAGCGTGAACGTGGCGGTGACGGTCGTCGCGGCGGCCATCGCGACGGTGCAGGTGCCGGTGCCGGTGCAGCCGCCGCCGCTCCAGCCGGCGAACGTCGAGCCGGCGGTGGGCGCGGCCGACAGCGTCACGCCGGTGCCGACGGCGTACGGCTCGCTGCAGTCGGCGCCGCACGCGATGCCGGCCGGGCTCGAGCTGACGGTGCCGGCGCCGGTGCCGGCCTTGGCGATCGTCAGCGTGACCTGGGTCGCGGTGAACATCGCGGTGACCGTCGCGGCCGCGGTCATGGTCAGCGCGCAGGTGCCGGTGCCGGTGCAGCCGCCGCCGCTCCAGCCGACGAAGGTCGAGCCGGCGTTGGGCGTCGCGGTCAGCGTGACCATCGCGCCCTGCGCGAAGTCCTCGGTGCAGTCGGCGCCACAGCTGATGCCGGCGGGCGACGACACCACGGTGCCGGCGCCGGCGCCGCTGCGCAGCACGGTCAGCGTGTGCAAGATCGGGCTGAAGGTGGCGGTGACGGTGGTCGCGGCGGCCAGCGCGACCATGCACGACGCGGTGCCGGTGCAGCCGCCGCCGCTCCAGCCGGCGAACACCGAGCCGGCGGTGGGGGAGGCGGTCAGCGTGATCACGGTGCCGGCGTTGAACTGCGCGCCGCAGGTGGCGCCGCAGTTGATGCCGGCCGGCGTCGACGCGACGGTGCCGGCGCCGAGGCCGGCCTTGGTCACGGTCAGCGTGTACTGCTTGAGCGCGAACTCCGCGGTGACCAGCGTCGCGCCGCTGACCACGACGGTGCACGGCGCGGTGCCGGCGCAGCCGCCGCCGGTCCAGCCGACGAAGGTCGAGTCGGCGGCCGGCGCGGCGGTGAGCGTGACGCTCGACGCCGGCGGGAACTGCTCGCTGCAGTCGGCGCCGCAGGTGATGCCGGTCGGCGCGGAGGTCACGGTGCCGTTGCCGTTGCCCGAGCGCGTGACCTCGAGCGACTGGTTGCGCGCGAAGGTGGCGACGATCGACGTCGGGCCGGTCACGGTGGTGACGCAGGCGCCGGTGCCGGCGCACGGCGTGCCGCCGCCGCTGACGGTCCAGCCGACGAACTCGGAGCTGGGATCGGCGGCGGCGGTCAGGCGCAGCTGGGTGCCGTGCGCGACCTGGGTCTCGCACGCGGTCGGGCAGCCGATGCCGGCGGCGGTGGCGCTCACGGTCCCGATGCCGGAGCCGGTGAGGTCGACGGTGACCAGGTACTGGGCGACGTTGAACGTCGCGGTGACCGTGGTCGCGGCGTCGAGCGTGACGGTGCACGTGGTCGCGTTGCCGACGCACGCGCCGGTCCAGCCGGCGAACTCGGCGTCGGCGTCGGGCATCGCGGTGAGCGTGACCATCGTGCCGCGCGCGAAGCTGGCGGTGCACGTCGCGCCGCAGTCGATGCCGCCGGGGTTCGACGAGACCGTCCCGCCGGCGGTGCCGATCTTCGAGACCGCGAGCGTGACCTCGTCGCCGCCGCCGTCGCCGCCGCCGTCGTCGCCGGTCGGGGCGTCGATGGTGCCGGTGAAGGTCGGGCTGTCGACCGAGCACGCGGCGACGAGCGTGGCGCCGAGCGCGAACGCGAGGGCGACGGGGAGGAGACGCGGAGAGACAGACGGCATGCGCGACCTCGGGGCGTGGGCCTCGACCACCGAGGTAGTCGAGGACGATCGGCGCATGGTCGCACGCGATCGGCGACGCGTAAACCGCGCGGCTCGGACGATCTCCACCCCGGCGTGCGTGACGCACGCTACGATGTAGGTGATGACGCCCGAGTCCGAGGGCCTGGGGCCCACCGTGCCCGCCGGCGAGCCGCTGCGCGGTGGCGGTGACCTGCCGGTCGCGCCCGGGACCCGCGCCGGCGACTACGCGATCGATCGCCCGATCGGCGCCGGCGGCATGGGCGAGGTCTACGCCGGCCACCACCCGGTGATCGGCAAGAAGGTCGCGATCAAGGTGCTGCGGCGCGAGCTGGCGGCGCGGCCCGAGGCCGCCGAGCGCTTCCTGCGCGAAGCGCGGGCGGTGAACCAGATCGATCACCCCAACGTGGTCGACGTGTTCGCGCTGGGCCGGCTCGCCGACGGGCGCCTGTACCTGGTGATGGATCTGCTCGACGGCGAGGCGCTGCGCGCGGTGGTGGCGCGCGGCGCGCTGGCGCCGGCGCGCGCGCTGGCGATCCTGACGCAGATCGCGGCGGCGCTCGACGCGGCCCACGCCCGAGGCGTGATCCACCGCGACCTCAAGCCCGACAACATCGTCCTGACCGGGCCCGCCGAGCGACCGACCGCGCACGTGCTCGACTTCGGCATCGCCAAGCTGGTCGCCGACGCCCAGGGCGGCGAGGTCGCGACGCTGACCGGCCAGGGCAGCTGGCTGGGCACGCCGGCGTACATGGCGCCCGAGCAGTGGACCGCCGACGGCGCGACCGCCGCGTCGGATCGCTACGCGCTCGGCGTCATGGCGTACGAGCTCCTGACCGGCAAGCCGCCGTTCCACGCGCCGAGCCTGCCGGCGATGATGGAGCAGCACTTCCGCGGCGCGGTGCCGTCGGTGGTGACCGCGGCGGGGGCGCGCTTGCCGGCCGGCCTCGACGGCGTGTTCGCCCGCGCGCTGGCCAAGGAGCCGGGCGCGCGGCCGCCGACCGCGCAGGCGTTGATCGACGAGTTGAGCCGGGCGCTCGCCGGCGAGCGCGTGGCGGGGCCGGCGGGCGCGGCGCCGCGCGGTCTGTGGATCGGCGCGGCGGGGCTGGCGGTGGTCGCGGCCGGCGGCGCGGTGGTGCTGGTCGGCCGCGACGGCGGATCGACGCCCGCGGCGCGGCCGAGCGCGCCGCCGCGCACCGAGCTGATGATCGCGACCACGCCGCCCGGCGCGGTGATCACCCGCGGCGGCCAGCGGATCGGCGAGACGCCGCTGGCGCTGGCGGCGACGCCGGGCGAGACGATCGCGATCGAGCTGTCGCGGCCCGGCTACGTCGCGGTGACCCGGCAGGTGACGGTCGAGCGCGATCGCGCCGAGCTGCGGGTCGACCTGGCCGTCGCCAGCGGCTTCGACGGCGTGTGGCGGCTGCCCAGCGGCGAGCTGCGGGCGTTCGCGCGCGACGACGAGCGCGTCGCCGGGTTCCGGCTGCGCTCGCCGACCGAGCGCCGCGAGTTCCTGCGCTTCTTCGCGTTCGCGCCGAGCCGGCCGGGCACGGTGATGTTCACCGCCAGCGAGCCGTTCGTCGCCGAGGAGGCGCCCGACGAGCCGTCGTGCAACTTCCCGCTCGGCGCCGAGTACGTCTACCGCCCGACCGGCGACGTGCTCGAGCTGCGCAAGGAGCGCGCGAAGTACACCTTCGCCGACGGGCGCTGCACGCTCGACGCGACCGCGTGGTCGGCGCCGCAGCCGCTGGCGCGGGTGGCGGGGCCGCGCGACGACGACGGCTGGGTCGAGTCGCGGGCCGGCGCCGTGGTCGCGCCGCCGCCGGTGATCGGCAAGGAGCCGCCGCCTGCGGGCGAGGGCAAGCCGCCGCGCCGCCCGACCAAGCCGACGCCCCCGGGGAAGGCCGATCTGACGCCCGACGCGGTGTCACCCGGCGACGCGCCGCCGCCCGCGGTGAACGCCCCGGCGCAAGAACAACAGCAGCAGCAAGCGCCGCAAGCGCCGCCGCAACAGCAGCAGCAGCAGGCGCCGATCCCTGGGCCGTCCGCCGATCTCGGCGCGCAGCAGCCGTTCGCCAACGAGGCGCCGGAGGGCAGCCAGGCCTCCGGCGACACGCGGGCCCAGACCAAGTCGCCGTCCAAGCCGATCGCGCCGACGAAGAAGTAGATCTGCCCCTGCGCAGATGTGCAGTCGTCGACGGCGGCCCCCTGTCAGACCGGCGCCCTAGGGTGCCGCGCGTGCAGCTCCGCGCCCTCGATGACACCGCGGTGGCCCGCCTGGCGGCGCGGCTCCGGGTGCGCGCGATCACCGCGCGGTGCTTGCTCGGCCGTGGCGTCGACGGCGACGCGGCGGCGGCGTTCCTCGATCCGCGCCTGGCCCGGCTGCGCACGCCCGAGGGCGACGCGCCGATGGCCGGCTTCGCCACCGCCGCCGATCGCGTCACCCGGGCGGTGCTGCGCGGCGAGCGCATCGCGGTGTTCGGCGACTACGACGTCGACGGCGTCACCACCACGGCGCTGCTCACCGGCTTCTTGCGCGACGCCGGCGCGGAGGTGATCGCGCGGGTGGCGCGACGCGACGAGGGCTACGGCTTCGGCGCGGCCGCCGCCGACGAGCTGATCGGCGCGCACCCCGGGCTGATCATCACCGGCGACTGCGGCACCAGCGACGTCGCGGCGATCGCCCGCGCGCGCGCCGCCGGCATCGACGTGGTGGTCGTCGATCACCACACCGTGCCCGAGCGCGGCAGCCACCCGGCGGTGGCGCTGGTCAACCCGCACCGCGGCGACTCGAAGTTCCCGTTCCGCGGCATGGCGTCGGTGGGCATCGCGTTCTACCTGGCGGCGGCGGTGCGGACCCGGCTGGTCGGGCAGGGCTACTTCAAGGGGCGCGTGACGCCCGATCCGCGCGACCTGCTCGACCTGGTCGCGCTCGGCACGATCGCCGATCTGGTGCCGCTGGCCGACGAGAACCGCATCCTCGCCACGGCGGGCCTGCGGCTGGCCGCGCAGCGCAAGCGCCCCGGGCTCGCGGCGCTCTACGCCAGCGCCGGCGTCGCGCTCGATCGCGCGATCGACGAGCAGGTGCTGAGCTGGAAGGTGTCGCCGCGGCTCAACGCGCCCGGGCGGCTCGGCGACGCCGCGCCGGCGCTCGCGCTGCTCCTGGCCAGCGCCGCCGACGCGGCCGATCACGCCGCCGCGCTCGAGGCCGCCAACGCCGCCCGCCGCGCCGCCCAGGATCTCGCGACCGCCGAGGCGCTGGCCGCGGTCGGCGACGCGCCCGGCCCGGCGATCGTCGTGGCCAGCGATCGCTGGCTGCCCGGCGTGGTCGGCATCGTCGCCGCCAAGCTGGTCGATCGCTTCGCGCGGCCGGCCTTCGTGATCGCCGTCGATCCGGCGACCGGCGTCGGCCGCGGCTCGGCGCGCACCAGCGCCGGCGTCGACCTGTACAAGTCGCTGGCGGCGTGCGCGCCCATGCTCGAGCGGTTCGGCGGCCACGCCGCGGCCGCCGGGCTCACCGTGCGCGCCGACGAGATCGATCGGCTGCGCGAGGCGCTGGGCGCGGCCGTGCTCGCCGAGGGCTCGGGGCGCGTCGCGACGTCGCTCGCCGCCGACGGCGAGGTGCTGCTCGGCGAGGTCGACGCCGGCCTGGTCGACGAGCTCGCGCAGCTCGGCCCGTTCGGCCAGGACAACCCCGAGCCGCGGCTGGTGGCGCGCCGGGTCGAGGTGGTCGGCAGCCGGCGGGTCGGCGACGGCTCGCACCTCAAGCTCGACCTGCGCTGCCCGCGCACCGGCGCGCAGCGCGGCGCGATCGGCTTCGGCCTCGGCGAGCGCGACCCCGGCCTCGGCGCGCGGGTCGACCTGGCCTTCCGCCCGACCACGTCGACGTGGCAGGGCGCGCCCCGCGTCGAGCTCGAGCTCCGCGACCTGGCGATCGCGCCGTAGCCGTCGCCGCGCCGTCGGCGCGCGTCGCCGCGCTACTTGCCCGGGCGCCAGCGCACGCCGAGCCCGACGCTGAAGAAGCCCTCGTCGTAGCCGTCGTCGCGGTACGCGTCGGCCAGCGAGCACGCGATGATCAAGGCCTCGTCGTCGGGGCCGAGCTCGACGCCGGCGGTGCCGCGGTAGCCGTAGGTGTCGTGGAGCCGGAAGCTCGCCGGGCCGTCGTCGGTCTGGTAGCCGACCATCGGCGGATCGATCGGGTGGTTGGTGAACAGATCGGCGCCGAGGAACGGCCGCACGAACGCGGTGTTGGTCATGACCACGCCGCCGAGGTCGCCGCTGACCCAGCCGCCCGCCGCGCTCGACCGGCCGCCGCCGAGGCCGGCGATCAGCGCGACCCGCACCGCGTCGGGCTCGGGCGCGTGGATGTGGACGCCGACCCGGCCGGTCAGCGCGTTGGGGTCGTAGCCCTGGGTGTCCTCGTCGGCGTGGATGATACCGACCTCGCCGTCGACGGCCAGCCAGCGCTCGACCCCATGTCGGACCCGCGCGTCGGCGTTGATGATGTCCGGGCCGAACACCGCCGAGGCGCCCGCCAGATCGAGCTGCACGTCGGTCTGGCCCGGCGCGGGCGCGGTGGCGGTCTCCAGCGTGATCATCCGCGCGGCGGGCGTGTACCCCGGCGGTGCGCAGGCGCTGACGCCGATCGTCGTGACCAGGAGCACGGGCTTCCACATGCTCCCCGATGGAGCAACGATCGGACCAAGGCCCGGTGCGCGTCGCGCGACGCCGCGGCGCGTCCGCCGTGGCGAGATTCCACCGCGGGCTGTCAGCCCTTGACCGCGCCGGCGGTCAGGCCGCCGACCAGGTACTTCTGCACGACGTAGAACAGCGCCATCACCGGCAGGCTGGTCAGGAGCGCGCCCGCGGCGAACTGGCCCCAGTCGGCCGAGAACTGGCCGACCGACGACTTCAGCATCACCGGCAGCGTGTACTTGCCCTCGTCGGTGAGGAACGTCGACGCCAGGATGAACTCGTTCCACGCGGTCATGAACGAGAACAGCGCGGTCACCGCGATGCCGGGCCGCGCCAGCGGCAAGACGATCGTCCAGAAGATCCGGATCGGCCCGGCGCCGTCGACGCGCGCCGCCTCGAACAGCTCGCGCGGCAGGCTGTCGAAGTAGCCCTTCAGCGTCCACACGCAGAACGGGATCGCGGTGGTCGAGTAGACCAGCACCAGGCCCGACAGCGAGTTGAGCAGCCCCAGCTCGTGGAGCAGCACGTACAGCGGGATCATCAAGAGCGACGCCGGGAACATCTGCACCACCAGGAAGCTGGTGAGCGCGGCCTTGCGCCCCGGGAAGCGGAACCGCGACAGCGCGTAGGCGGCGGTGCAGGACAGCGCGATGCCGACCACGGTGGTGGCGATCGCCACCGCCAGCGAGCTGATGGTGTGCTGCAGGAACGCCAGCTCGCCGTGGCTGCCGCGCGCCGACAGGAGCGCGCGGAAGTGATCGAGCGTGACCCGCTTGGGGATCGGCGACGGCGACAGCGCGAACTGCCGGCCCGGCTCGAACGCCTTCTTGACGACCAGCATCACCGGGTACAGGACGGCCATCGTCCCGATCGCGAGCAGCGCGTGGACGGCGACGATGACCGGCAGCTTCGGCTTCCGGACGCTCATGGCCGCGCCTCCTCGTCGCCCTTGGTCAGGCCGCGGCCGATCAGCGTCCAGCCGAGCAACAACAAGAAGATGATCGTGCCCAGCGCCGCGGCCATGCCGTACTGCTCGCCGCGCTCGAACGCCCAGCGGTAGGCGTCGGTCACCAGGATGTCCGTCGAGCCGCCCGGCTTGCCGCCCGAGACCAGCGCGATGACGTTGAACATGTTGAAGGTCCAGATCGAGCCCAGCACGATCGCCGGGCCCAGCGCCGGCTTGAGGTGGGGCAGGGTGATCTCCTTGAACCGCTGCCAGCTCGACGCGCCGTCGACCTCGGCCGCCTCCTCGAGCTCCTTCGGGATCGACTCGAGGGCGCCGAGCGCCACCACCATCATGAACGGGAAGCCGAGCCAGGTGTTGGTGGCGACGTTGGCCGAGAACGCGGTGGCCCACGACGAGAACCACGACACCCGATCGAGCCCGAGCCCCGACAGGATC
>Ga0075163_10008011_pt1 | contig 13957 bp, 13 predicted proteins | sample JI1023141ADNA_FD_71478 | JGI IMG/M metagenome (GOLD analysis project Ga0075163, IMG submission 71478) | Wastewater effluent complex algal communities from Wisconsin, to seasonally profile nutrient transformation and Carbon sequestration -... | ecosystem: Engineered > WWTP > Effluent > Algae...
GATCTCAGGCATCAGCAATCTAAACCCATCTCGTTTTCATTTCTTTCTAAAAATCCTTTGAAATGATCGTATCGTTTGCCCAACAAAATCCTCTGACCATGGGTTTCCAAAGCTATATAGCCATCCAAAATTTTTTAAGGTATTTTTCAATCCAGCAAAGATGAATATAATTGAGGGTAGAAATTATGGACAATGATAAACCTTGACTGAAGGTATCTCTGGCTGAGCAAGGTTAATTTGCTAAATCTTTTTATGTTTAAGTATGAAAAGCCTCAAAACCAGCCGCAGAAATTTTATCAAGAAGAGTGTAACCACCGTTGCGTTATCATTACCGGTTTTTAACATTATCAGCAGACCAATCCTTGAAGAAGAAATTATTGGTCATGGTAAATTCCGCTACCGGGTACATAAGAATTGGGGAAACCTGGATCCGGCTAAAACTCCGGTGAAGAACTGTCATGAGATGGTGATTGATAAGAAAGGCCGGTTGATTATGGTCACCGATGAAACCAAAAACAACATCATCATCTACGATCGCTTAGGCAAACTGATCACTACGTGGGGCAATGAGTTTCCGGGCGGCCATGGACTTACATTATCCGATGAAGGTGGTGAAGAGTTTCTTTTCATCTGCGATCCGGAAACCGGCAGAGTAGTAAAAACTACGTTGGATGGACAACACCTGCTTGAGTTACCACACCCACACTCAATAAACGTGTATGAACGTACTCAAGCTTATCGCCCAACCGAAACAGCCATTGGCCCGAATGGTGATATCTATGTAGCAGATGGATATGGTTCTCAGCACATTTTGCAGTTCACTTCAAAAGGTGAGTTTATCCGAAAGTTTGGCGGCCCCGGAAGTGAAGATTCTAATTTCAGTACGGCCCATGGCGTTTGTATTGATGCGCGCGATGCAAATAACATCACCTTGCTTTGTACTTCGCGTGGACACAATTCATTCAAGCGGTTTAGCCTCGATGGAAAATATTTGTCTACCCTATTCTTGCCAGGAGCTTTTGTTTGCCGCGCAGTAATTGATGATTCAAACATCTATGCAGGCGTCTGCTGGTCGCGCCTGCGATACCTTGAGCAAACGAACAACTCTGGTTTCGTAACCATACTGGATGGAAAGGATAAAGTAATTTCAAATCCGGGAGGCACAGTACCTGTGTACAAGAAAGGTGAACTGCAGCTAATGGTTCAGGATAAACCGGTTTTCAACCATTGCCATGATGTATGCGTGGATAATGACAAAAATCTTTACGTATGCCAATGGAATGCCAACAAGACATATCCGGTTAAGTTAGAACGGGTTTAATAATGTAAGAATTAAATTATTATAATTGCGCCAATAAGTAAGAAAATGAAACTTCATCAATCAAAATTCGCAGCGCTACGGTTAGTCATTTTAAGTACAATATTATTTAACTGCAATCAAACCCAACAAGAAAGCAAAAACGATAAACCCAATATCATTATCATAGTTGCTGATGACCTGGGATACAGTGACATCTCTCCCTTCGGAGGCAATATTCGTACTCCTGTCATCGAAGACCTTGCCCGTCAAGGCTTGTCTTTTTCCAACTTCTATGTGCAGCCTACCTGTTCACCAACCCGTTCATCGTTGCTTACCGGGAACGACAATCACATCACCGGTTTAGGGATCATGAGCGAAATGGATTATCCAACCTTACAAGCCTTAAATCTACCCGGCTATTCAGGGGAACTTAGTAAACAGGTCGTTACCATTCCCGAAATACTGCGCAACAACGGCTATCATACCTACATGACGGGAAAGTGGCATCTCGGTGAAGGACCGGGTAAAGATCCTTTCGACCGAGGTTTTGAAGAAACTTTTATCCTCGGTACGGGAGGCGGCAGTCATTGGAACGACAAGAAGGCCTTGTCTCCACTTCAACATATGGATTACACACGGAATGGTAATTCAGTTGAGCCTCCTCAGGATTTTTACTCAACAAAAAATTATACCGATTCGATGATCCAATTCATTGATAAAAATAAAGCTGACAAAAAACCATTCTTTGCATACTTGTCATACACCGCAGTGCACGATCCGCTGCACGCCCCAAAAGAATACATCGATAAATACAAGGGTAAATTTGATATAGGATGGGATTCACTATGGGCCGAAAGACTTTACAATTTGAAAGCGTTAGGAATCGTACCGAAGGATTTAAAAAACTTCTCAAAGAATCCGGCCATACCAAAATGGGACGTACTGAGCCATGAACAGAAAGAAGAATTTGCCAGAGATATGGAAGTATATGCAGCTATGCTCGACTATATGGATTTGAGCATTGGGCGTGTATTTGATTATTTGAAAAAAGAAGGACTGTATGATAATACAATGATTGTATTTATGTCAGATAATGGCGCTAATGGGGCAACTGCAGGCACTTATCCTGGCAATGAAGACGGAAAGTATTTCAGCACATTCAACAACACAATTACCAATCGCGGATTGCAAAACTCATATGTAGAAGCAGGACCTGGCTGGGCACAGGCCTCGTCATCTCCTTTCCGTTATTTTAAAAGTTTTACAAGCGAGGGCGGCATCAAAGCACCTTTGCTGATCAAAATGCCGGGACAGATGAAAAATAGCGGGCAATGGAATAAGAATTTTATTCATGTTACCGATGTAATGCCAACTCTGCTTGAACTTACCGGAGCCTCCTATCCGAAGCAATACAATGGAAATGAAATTCACCCACACATTGGTAAATCATTCATGCCCATCCTGAAAGGAGATTCCGCCTCGATACTTTCAAATGACGGGCATGGCTGGGAGCTTTTTGAGATGAAAGCTTATATCAGAGGAAAGTGGAAGATTCTGCGCCTTCCGCAGCCCATGGGCACGGGTACCTGGCAATTGTATGACCTCGAAAAAGATCCTGCCGAAACAACGGACCTTTCAACACAATATCCAGACATCAAAGAACAACTGATTAATTCATGGAATGAGTACGCTAAACAAAATGAAGTGCATGACCATCGGGGGCATTTCGATTCCCTTTACAGGAAAAGTTTTCAGCCAGCCGAGAAGGACTAATAAACACAAAGATGCCCGAACCTTATGAAGTAAGAAATACTGAAATGAGTGACCTGGGTTTGATCTTCGAATTGTTTGAACAATCCATTAATTACCAGGAAAAAAAAGGGTATCCCGTTTGGAGAAACTATGATCGAGATGCGATAATCAAGGACATTGAAAATAAAAATCAATACAAGGTAATCATCGGCTCCAGCATAGCCATTGTATTTAGTGTTGGTTATGCCGATAAAATTATCTGGCGACACCACGACAAGGGAGACTCACTTTATCTTCATCGCATTGTGGTAAATCCAACACTCAAAGGACAAAAACTAATTGGAAAAATAGTGGACTGGGCCATTCAACATTGCAAACCCAAAGGGCTGAATAGCATTCGCATGGACACCTGGGCCAATAACTCCACACTTATTGAATACTACAAAACCTTTGGTTTTAACGTGATTGAGAACTACACAACTCCTGATGGTATTGAATTACCAGTGCATAACAGAAACCTGGCACTGACACTGTTGGAGTATAAAATCTGACCCCAATACAACCGGAAATATTGAAAACCAGAAGCGCATGGTTGACAAGAGTGACTGCATTACTATTTTGCCTTAATTGGTGGTAATGGAATTTACCAAACCACAAATTAAACTTGTGAAATGTTTAAAAGAACCCAGTCCTGCTCGGGAAGTAAGCCTGGCGACCCATCGGGATCATATAAAAACGAAGCTTATTAAAACCCTGAAAGAAGAAATACTCAATATAGTACCGAAGCAGATGCAGAAACTGCATAATAAAAAAGTAGTTGAGATTACTTATTAATGATAGATGGGTTCCTGCCAATAATGTTTGGCGAAGAATACTAACGAAGGTGAAGCGGCTGGCAATCTTTCACTCTTTATATTTTGAACCAAAGCGATAGTTGATATACAAAACTTATTCCGTTTAACATACTATGCAGCCAGACTCCATGCCATACATTCCTGCTTTTGTAAACAACAAACCCAAGGAAGAGTCCCATAATAAATTGTTCATTGATTGTCGCTGAAATACTTCCCCATAAATTCTCAAAGTATGGCGATTTGGTGTTAAAATACCTCATTGGGATATGATAGCTTGAAAAAAGCAGGGCACTGGTAAAAATTGAAAGACTTGGACTACGAGAAAGACGCAGAATACTTTTCAACACCACGCCTCGAAAAAAAAATTCTTCCCAAAAACCAACGATTACAAACATGTAAAGTAAACTCAGGGGAAAATATATAAGTATCTTCCAGGTTCTGGCAATAACAAGAATCTGAGCACTGTCACGGACGCTAAAAAGCAGAAACGGAAGGATAATGATTCCAGTAACAAGTACAACCCAAAAATCTCTAAATATCTGGTTCCATCGAAAATCCAGTAGTTCTAGACGCTCATGAAAAAAATTTAGGATAAGAACCGGGATTAGAAATTGTACAAGCCAATAGGAAACAGAACTGCCAAGCAAATGAACAAAGAAAATACTAACACAGTAAAGCATTGAATAGATTATTAATATCCTTGAAGTGGTCTTAGTAAGTTCTTGGACTTCCGAAACATAATGTCGATAACACCGAGCATAAAACAGACAAGGCACAAAAAGTAAACAAATAAGTTCGAACTCCAATTCATGTTGCAGATGCAATGTTGTCCCCACGTAGATTACTAGGGAAAGAATTGAAACGATTAGAATGTTGATTCTCGCTGAACTTTCATCGATATTTAATTTCATTCCATTGCGGTTGTCATCACAGGCCGTTTTGAAATCCGTATTCAATTATCCACTGTCAAACTATTCATCCCGCCCATCCTTCTCTATCTAAACTTCTATATTGAATCGCTTCCGCGAGATGTTCGATTTTAATTTCAGGAGTTCCGGCCAGATCGGCAATGGTACGCGACACTTTTAAGATGCGATCGTAGGCACGGGCCGAGAGGCCGAGTCGCTCCATAGCAGTTTTTAATAGTGTACGGCCGGCATCGTTGATCACACAAATCTCTTTTACCATATTGGCGGGCATCATGGCATTGCAATAAATATCCTTGCGACCTTTAAACCGTTCGCTCTGTATTTCACGGGCCTTCACTACACGCGCCCGGATTTCTTCGCTGGTTTCATTCTTCCGTTGCGTTGTCATCTGGTCGAAACTCACCGGCACTACCTCCACATGCAAATCAATGCGGTCGAGCAGCGGGCCACTCACCTTGCTTAAATACCGTTGCACCACACCGGGTGCACACACACATTCTTTTTCAGGATGGTTATAATACCCGCACGGGCATGGGTTCATACTCGCTACCAGCATAAAGTTGGCCGGATAATCAATCGAGATTTTTGCGCGCGAAATGGTTACACGTCTTTCTTCCATGGGTTGACGCATTACTTCCAACACCGTGCGCTTGAATTCAGGCAGCTCATCGAGAAACAACACACCATTGTGCGATAAAGAAATTTCTCCAGGTTGCGGGTTGCCTCCGCCACCTACGAGCGCCACATCTGAAATGGTATGATGCGGACTACGATATGGTCGCGTGGTGAGCAAAGTTGAGTCGGCCCCAATCCGGCCGGCCACAGAATGAATCTTGGTGGTTTCGAGTGCTTCGTTTAACGTGAGGGGCGGAAGAATAGAAGGGAGTCGCTTTGCCAGCATGGTTTTGCCAGCTCCTGGTGGCCCAATCATAATCACATTATGACCACCTGCTGCGGCAATCTCCAATGCACGCTTGATGTTTTCCTGGCCTTGCACATCTTTGAAGTCAGCATCGTAGTTATTCAGTTTGCTTTGAAACACTTCGCGCGTATCCATGCGCAAGGGCTCGATGGTTTTCTTCTTTTCAAAAAATTCAATAGCTTCCTGTAGCGTTTCTACGCCTATCACATCGAGGTTATTGACGATAGCAGCTTCGCGCGCATTGGATTTGGGTAATACAAATCCTTTAAACTCTTCCTTACGTGCCTGGATGGCGATGGGCAACACGCCTTTGATGGGTCGCAAGATTCCATCAAGCGACAGCTCGCCCATGATCACAAACTTATCGAGTTCTTCGGCTTCAATTTGTCCGGAGGCTTTCAAAACGGATAGGGCAATCGGTAAATCGTAGGCGCTTCCCTCCTTGCGCAAATCGGCTGGTGCGAGATTCACCACCACCTTGTTGCGCGGCATAAAGTACTTCAAACTCTTAAACGATGACTCAACTCGGTGCTGACTTTCCTTCACCGCAGTATCGGGCAAGCCACTCATGTGAAAGTCTTTGCCTTGCGTTACATTCACCTCCACCGTAATGGTGCGGGCATCTACTCCGTGAACTGCGCTACCAAACGTCTTCGCGACCATTGCTGAGTTTTAGAATTACGAATTACGATTTTATAGTTAAAATCTTCGTAAGCTAAGATAAGAATATCAGTTGATTACCCAACAGTTTCCTTATTAGCCATATTATTGCTCCAGAGAAGCAACCTGTCTATAGCAAGACATGTTTGATTTGCTTCAAGGGCTCCAGCAGAGCCACCTTCTTTCGAAAAGTCCCCTCCAACAGGAGGCTCCTACAGAGCCAGATTCTCAACTTCTGTTCGAACTCTACAAACAGGTAGCTCCTACGGAGCATGAATATCAAAAAAATATGTCCACCGAAGTCCCTTGTGCAAAGTGATAAAACGAGATTGAAATCTAAGAATGAACTTGGAAAATGGGTGAGATTGGAAAATTAAAATTACCCAATCACTTCCTTCTCTATCAGCAGGATAAGGATGTGGATGATCTTTATGTGGACTTCCTGAATGCGGTCGGCATAGCCGAAGTGGGGCACGCGCAATTCGATGTCGGCAAGGGGTGCAAGTTTGCCACCATCCTTTCCCGAAAGGATAATAACTTTCATTCCTTTCTCTTTAGCCGTTTGTGCCGCTCTGATAATGTTTGCAGAATTTCCGCTGGTGCTGATGCCAAGAAGTATATCACTTTTATTTCCAAGCGCTTCCAGATAACGCGAAAACACAAACTCATAGCCGAAATCATTACTCACACAAGAGATATGACTGGGGTCACTAACACAGATGGCTGGAATGGCTTTTCGATTATCGCGATAACGGCCAGTAAGTTCTTCGGCAAAATGCATGGCATCGCAATGCGAACCACCATTGCCGCAGGAAATAACTTTACCGCCTTGCTTAATTGAATCGGCAATTGCTTTAGCAGCAGTCTCAATATTCTTTAAATTATTTTCGTCCTTCAAAAAGCCCTGAAGTACTTCAGCGGCCTGATTCAGTTCGGCTGAGATGAGACTTGCGTAACTCATAGATTACTTAGATGCAGGAGTTTCCTTTACGGGAGGCTTAGCAGCCTGTTGAAAATCATATACTTTGGCTTTCAACGTGTTGTTCTCATGCCGTAACGTGTCATGCTCCTTCCGGTTATTGCGAGATTCAAACCAATTCCACGCGAAATCAACAGCGAATAAAACGATGCCAAGAACGGCACCATATTTTAGCAACGAAATCTTTGAATAAAGGCCATACAACACACTCAAATCTTCTTTTTGCGACTCTACATAGATTACAAAAGACAGAATGAAGAGATGATACACTCCAAAGATGTAGAAGAAAATACGTCTGCGTTGATTCATTCTGCCATGGTTATTCGTAACAAACTTAGGCTTTTTCACTTAAAGCCAAAATGTAATTGGTATCAAAACCTTGCATAAACAAGTCGATCAATTGGTTTATCGCTCTGTATTTTGAATAGTAACCAATTTGCGATACAAGCCGTTTTGGCTGGTCAATTGCTCATGCGTACCGCGTTCTGCTATCTCGCCCCCTTGAATTACCACAATTTCATCGGCATGCTGAATCGTACTTAGGCGATGCGCAATAACAATCGAAGTGCGGTTTTTCATCAGGTTAAACAAGGCTTCCTGAACCAGTTTTTCCGATTCAGAATCCAGGGCAGAGGTAGCTTCATCTAAGATCAGAATTGGTGGGTTTTTAAGTACGGCACGCGCAATACTTAACCGCTGACGCTGGCCACCCGAAAGCTTGGAACCGCGCTCGCCAATCAAGGTCTGATACCCGTTTTCCGTTTGCATGATAAAATCATGGGCATTGGCAATTCGTGCCGCATGGATTACACTCTCTTCACTTACATGAGGCATGCCAAAAGCAATGTTATTGAAGATAGTATCATTGAAGAGAATCGACTCCTGGGTTACGACTCCAATTTGTTTGCGAAGCGATTCCAATTCATAGTCAGTTAATGAAATCCCATCGATCTGCACCTCGCCAATTGTAGGGTCATAGAAGCGCGGCACCAGATCGGCCAAGGTCGACTTGCCTCCACCCGATGGACCCACCAGGGCAAGAGTCTTTCCCTTTTCAATAGTAAGATCTATGTTCTTCAGAACAGGCTCTGTATCATAAGCAAAACTTACCTTTTTAAACCGGATCTCCTTTTCAAATGATTTTAATTCAACAGCTCCGGGCTTATTACGAATTACAGGTTGTTCATCAATCAGGGCAAAAATCCTTTTAGCAGAAGCAGTACCGCGTTGCAAAGAAGTGATGCCGTTCGAAAAACTCTTTGCAGGTTGCATTATCATAGCAAACACCCCAAGGAAACCTATAAATGCTTCCGGCTTCAAGGTCGAGTCGTCTGCCAGTACCATGTTTCCACCAAAGTAGATAATTCCTGATACAATTATAACCCCCAATATTTCAGAGACCGGAGCGGATAATTCGTTTTTATACGCCATCGACTTGGTCACTTTCCGATAATAGCCAGTTTCATTTTCAATTTTATCGACCACAAAATTTCGGGCATTAAATGCCTTTATAACACGCATGCCGCTAAACGTTTCATCCAGAATGCTAAGTATTCTACCTAAGGACTCCTGACTTTGTGTTGCTTGCTTCTTTAATCTTTTTATTATTTCTGCAACCACGGTTCCGGTCAATGGCAAAACAAGTAAGGTAAATAGCGTTAATTGGATCGAAATGGTAAATAGTACAAAGAAATATACAATAATGGTTATGGGCTCTCGCATAACTGCCTTCAGGCTATTCATTACTGCGTTCTCAACTTCGTTTACATCGTTGGTAAACCGTGAGATTAAATCACCCTTTCGTTCTGTATTAAAATAACCAATGTGTAATAGCGTAACCTTTTTAAAAATATCCATCCGGATATTTTTTGTGAGGTCTACTTTGATTTTAGTAGCTATTACCCGCTCTAAAAATTTAAATATATTGGCCAGTAGTACGGTGATGATTATTAAGGTGCATACAAACAGGAGTGCGCTTATCTGTCCATTATTCTTAATATTACTTAAAAAGTAATGATCGAATAACCCCTGAAAATAATCCGTTGAGAAACTAAATTCTGGAATTGTGGGTATTTCTATTTGTTCCTTATCCTTTCGGAACAGGACTGACAACATGGGTATAATAAGAACAATATTGAAGGCACCGAAGATAGCTCCTAAGAAAGAGTAGAGAAAAAAGAAAACCAGTCGTGTTCTTAGTTTGTTGGCGTAGGAGAGAATTCTAAAAAAAATCTTCATCAAATTGACTTAAAAATCATACAAACGTTGCGGAATATTCCAGCGCAAAGCTAACGAAGTAATTGATGTATTAGAGTTGTAGGAAGGGAGATCGCTTTTGCTTTGGCGGATGATCTGCTTGGCATCGATAAACACATTGTGCCTGATCATATAAGAAGCTGTAAAATCCATAAATAAAATGGTATTACTAACTCCTTGTCCAATTGTGTTTCCATAATCCTGTTCGCGACTATTATAGTTCTTCAGGATATCACCACCCCAGTTTTGATCTACATCATCGCGACCCGGATTAGCGAAAAAGGTTTTTGCAATCAGATTTAGTTTCGGAATCGGCTGATAGCGAATAATGCCAACCCACTCATTAAAATTAGCCCCTAACGGGTGCGCCAAGGACTGCCGGTAATTGCTGTAACTACCATATTGAGAATAATGAGAATATGTATACGGCCTTACCGCATTAAATTCTGCCTGCAAATCAAGATTGGAGACGCCAAACGCGTCAATATATTTTAACCCCAGTTGCATGGAGTATTTATTTGCCCACCAGCCATCACCGGCCATCACTTCATCCAGCTTAAATTCATCCAAAACCAATTGCCCATACATGGAAACGCCTTTCAACATATTCCATTTAAAGTCAAGACCTAACAACGCATTGTCGCTGCTGCCATATTGTTGCTCGATGGCTCTGAAAAAAATAACCGGATTCAGGTAGCTATAATCAAAGGAGTTATTATTCACGGAATCCTGCGGACTGAATACTACTGACTCAAAGACTCCAAGATTAAATTTCTTACCAATGTTAAACGTGAGATGATGAAAGGCTGCAAACTTTTCAGGATACCGCTGATTGCCGGAAGTGCGCGCATCGGCAGCCATACGATTTAATTGATACATGTAGTTGAGCTTCCATACCCTTACGTTGGCACGAAGAAAAAGTGTAGGTGGCGAATAATCAGAAAAAATAAGTGACCGGTACCCGTTGCCGATAAACATTCGATCGTTACCAAACTGCATGTAGATATGCTTGCTGATGTTGAAGTCGATGTAAGCACGGGCCTGGAAGAAATCGACACCATTATCTTTGAAGGTTTTCCAATACCCCTCATGGGGTACAACCCGGTTGCGATCTACTTCTTCCTGCACATATAAAGGTAAAACAGATTGGTTTTCACCCAGGAAGGTATAGAAACCTACCTTACGATCAATCATTCCCCGGATTTCAAGACCCCGGGTGTTAATAGTGGTAGGAACATCCCTGCGATTATCTGAACCCACACTCAGATAGAGAACCGGGTTTACATGCAAATCAAATTCGGGCTTATCGATATAAACCAAGTCTGATTTTTTCTTGTACAATTCTTTAAGAAAAGGCTTTTTACTGGTGCTTGTTTCTGACCGGCTCCACTCCCAGCTATCGTTACGCAAAAACTCCCGGTTGTATTGATCACTGCGGGATGTAAAAATCGATTCATTCAACGAGAGTGTATCCAGGTATTTGGCAATCACATCCCGCTTATAGGGTTTTACTGAGGTAAAAAAGCCAGGAACAATGCTACCGGATTTAATCTCATAGCGATCAATCCAATGATAATAGTCTTCATTGAGAGTTGCGTTGGTGCTTTGGGCGCCTGCCTTTAAGAAAGAGGTTAGTAATATCAAACCAAATAATACCCTCCTCATTATTGATCCTTCATTAAGCATTGTAAAAAGGGGAAATAACGCAGATTTTCCAATATAGTTGAACCAAGGCAGCCTTTCCAATATCCCCGAAATTAGCCCACAATCATAACAATTTCTTAGCAAATTTGGGGGCTAAAGCCTTGCTTTTCGGGACTGTTTTCCTACTTTTGCAGTCCTTTAAGCAATTAGAATATGAAAAAAGGTCTTCATCCTGAGTATAAAGAAGTAGTTTTCTGGGATACTTCAAGCGATTTCAAGTTTTTGAGCCGCTCAACATCTGTTCCCAAAGAAACCATCAAATGGGAAGATGGTAAGGAATATCCAGTTATCAAGGTGGAAGTGAGCTCAGCTTCACATCCATTCTATACAGGTAAGAAAATGTTTTTGGATACGGCTGGTCGTGTCGAAAAATTCAAAAAGAAATACAGCAAGTAATAAGGAAATCATTCTTAGCTTTTTTTGCTTTAAAAGGTCTCTGAACAGAGACCTTTTTTATTTGGTTGAGGTTATGTTGTATTTGGCTATGGAACGTGATCAACCTATTTTAGCAGCATGAATTTGATTCTGTTTGATAACCCTACGATTCGTCAAAACCTGTTGCCATTCACGTTCACACGACCTGTGGCCAGCATTCGGGTAGGCATTCTGACAATTGCAGAAAAGTGGGAAAAACAACTGAATCTGAAAGCATTCTGGTCGACTAAAGCCTACCTGTCTAAAAAATTCGTTTTGCATCATGAGGCAGATAATTACTGGATCAATGGTGCGGTTTGCCCCAATGCCGAATTAGTTGCGACCATTCAGCAACTCAAACCGGGCGATGCACTATCGAAAGACAATATGATCCTGGCAGTGCGCACTCCGGATGATGAAGTGCCCGAAATTATTACTGGTACCATAACAGAATTTACACGTCCATTCACACTGATCGATCAGGTTTGGAAAATTTATCAAAATAACGGAGCTCAGATAAAAGAAGATTTTACGTTAATCACTAAAGGTCGCACGTCAGCTCCTGTTACGGATCCTTTTACAAGAATCTATAATAGCGATCAGGTTTTTATTGAAGAAGGGGTTGAAATCCGGGCGGCTTTGCTCAATGCCGATAACGGTCCTATTTACCTGGGCAAAAATTCATTCGTTCAGGAAGGTGCACTTATCCGTGGACCATTTGCCTTGTGCGAAGCCTCGCATGTAAACATGGGCGCCAAGGTAAGGGGTGATACTACAGTTGGACCGTTTTCAAAAATTGGTGGCGAGGTGAGCAACTCCGTAATCTTTGGCTATAGCAATAAAGCTCACGATGGTTTTTTAGGTAACTCTGTGATTGGCGAATGGTGCAACCTAGGGGCTGATACCAATACCAGTAATCTGAAGAATAATTATGAGAACATTAAGTTATGGAATTATGCCAAAGGTGGTTTTAAAGACACCGGCCTTATGTTCTGTGGCCTCATGCTCGGTGATCATAGCCGATGCGGAATTAACATGATGTTCAACTCAGGAACGGTGGTAGGTGTTAGTGCAAGTATCTTTGGTGATGGCTATCCGCGAAATTTTATTCCTTCATTTGCGTGGGGTGGCGCAGCTGGTTTTACAACCTATCAACTTACTAAGGCATTAGACACTGCCTCCAAAGCCATGGCCCGCAGAAACGTAACCTTAACAGAAGAAGACCGGGAAATTCTAACCACTCTATTTAATGAGTCCGTGCAGTATCGCGTATGGGAAAAAAATAATCACGAAAGTAAATGATAAAAAACCGAACTCTCGGACCAAAGCTGATGCTATTACTCTCTTTTCTTGTGTGGTTAAATAGTTTCGAAAAAGGAGGCTGGCCGCTCATCTTGTCTACTATAGGTTTCATTGGCTTTCTGATCATGGTTATCGTTCTTCAAATAAGATTAACAAAAACAAAAAAACAGGAACTGTGAAATTCGCTGACATACCTGGTCTTTCTGAAATAAAAGCAAGCCTGGTTAATGCCGTGCAGCAAAACCACATTGCCCACGCGCAACTCTTTTTAGGCAAAGCGGGTGCGTTGAATTTACCACTCGCTCTGGCCTATGCTAATTACCTGCATTGCCAAAACAAAGGCGAGCACGATGCCTGCGGTACTTGCCCGGCTTGCACTAAAAGTTTGAAATACATCCACCCTGATACGAGTTTTGTTTTTCCGTTAGGAAATGTAAAAGGTGATAAAGATGCGGATCGCTTCAAGGCGGATATGCTAAAATCGTGGCGGGCATTTTTAACAGAACAACCTTATGGCGATTTGAATGACTGGACCAATTATTATGGGGGTGAAGACAAGCAGGCCTTAATTTCGCGCGAAGAAAGCAGGGAGATTATAAAAACGCTTTCGCTGAAGCCTTTTGAAAGCCCTTACAAGATTATGATTATTTGGCAGCCCGAACTCATGCACCCATCGGCTGCCAATGGCATTTTAAAAATATTAGAAGAACCACCGGTTAATACATTCTTTCTGCTAGTAAGCAACGCAGCCGAGCGATTACTGCCCACCATACTTTCGCGCACACAAATGGTACAGGTTCCACAACTTTCCGATGAAGATCTGGATACTTACCTGCGCGAAAAACTAAATGTAGAAGATGTTCGAAGGCAGGAAATAATCCAAAT